>Ga0137435_1000162_pt1 | contig 25046 bp, 49 predicted proteins | sample EasRivERMGT100_2_FD_104904 | JGI IMG/M metagenome (GOLD analysis project Ga0137435, IMG submission 104904) | Soil microbial communities from meander-bound floodplain in the East River, Colorado, USA - East River MetaG ERMGT100_2 | ecosystem: Environmental > Terrestrial > Soil > Floodplain ... | reverse complement strand
TGTAATCATCATAAGCTGGATGGGCACGGTCTAAAAAAGTTTGATATTTAGGGTCCATAACTAAATCTCTTAACATTCCTTTATGTATAGGACGATCATAAAAAATCTTTTCTCCCTGAAACTCGGTTGCTTCTGGATTTAAAGTTACTTCTGGAGGATTATACTTATCCCTCCATTTTTCAAACTTTGGATCCTGCTTAGCCGCGAAGGCGTCCGCTTCAATTTCAAAAGGATTTCTATGATAGCCTACAACGTCATTAAGATTATCATATGCTTCTTCCAGTTTAGGCTCTGTAATCGCTTGAACTGTGTGGCCTAATTCGTGAAATCCTGTATTAGTAGTTGCATCTCCACGAAGGCCAATTTCTGAAAGTTTTGGATCTATTGGAGAAGTATTATTAATTCCTACTGCAAACCTTGCATCCCGAGCATTCATTGGCTTAATTTTAGTATTATGTGCCAGAGTCCTAGGATACCGTTCCAGCATGTAAGTTGCCCAATCGGGAAACCAATCAGGCATCTTACTTAAATTAATACCTTCTAACATCTTCTTAGAAGCCTGACGAAGTTTCGGAAGATTCTTACCTCCCCCGTAAGCAACGGCTACTCCCGGCCCAACAACATCTAGTAATCCGTTTCCAATTAATGCTCCAGCCTTACCCGCTCCAGTCTGAAGATACTTTTCCCCCTCCTCTTTTGGAGTGAAGGGTCCAACGTTGAGGAATCCCCCGGCAAATTCTGAAGCTGGATTAAGTGCGTAACGGTCAAGAAGATCGATTAACTTTCTTTTGAATGGACTAAGATTCTTTCTCTGCTCTTCTCGAATCTGTTCATCGGTTTTAGCAGGCGGTCCTCCTTTTGTCCGCGAAGCGGACGGGCCGACGAAGAAGGGAGATTTCTGAGCAGGCACCTTTAATTCGCCTTAGCAAACTGACTCTTTTTCCCTTTAGGAGTTTCCAGCAAGAATTTCTTGGCAACCTCTGGGGAGGGGCCAATCTTATGAAGATTCCCCTTCTTTCCCTTCTTAGCTGCCTGCATTAGCTTGAATTGTTCCTTAGATTTAATTGGCATCAGCGTCTCTTTTTCTTTTCGGATTTTAGCTCTATATCTCCGGGCTCTCGATACTTTCCAGGCATAATCTTACGGACTTCATCCCTAGCATGTTGTCTAGATTCGGGAGATTCTTTTAGACCATATCCGATGTAATGCTTGTTACCAATACCTTGAGTATCCGGGAGAAAAGTAGATAAATCCTTTCCGAGTTTTTTTCCATCAACGGAAGTCAACTCGGTAGATTTCTTCTCGGTTGGGCCGACTTTAAAGAGCGGCTTCTTCTTTTCCGGCATCCTCGCTCCTCTCGTCGCTCGGCTGATTTAGGCCTACTTGTTTCTCAAGATTCTCGATTGAATTCTTTGCCCGGATTATTTCTTCCATCTTGATCCTGTACTTTTTCTCAAGTTCCTGACGAATTACGGACCAAGGTTTATATTTCGACTGAATCGGCTGCTGAGTAAGTTCTTGAAGCGGCGCGCTCGCCACAGGCCGATTAATTTCCAGCAACTGTTGTAATATCCGGGATTTCTCAGCGCGCTCTTGCTCAACCATTAATCGTAAATGGTCACATGAGAGGCAAACTTTCGGCTCGTATTCCAATCGGAACAGTTTAAAAAGAAATTGCCAGAACATTATTTTTAATTCCTGGCGCGCGAAGCGCGACGATGATACCGAGAAACGCCGAAGGGTCTCACATCACTTTCAATCTTCTTCATCTGCATGTAGAAAGTTGTCATATCCTGATGTTTCTGAAAGTTTTGAATTACTGCTTCTCTTTTGTCGATAATGTCTAGAGTAACGGTTGCATTCTCGAAGTATTGATCTGCTGCGTCTACTAAGTATCTTACCGTATCATACGGATCATCATCTTCGAATTCTGCAACATCTTCCGCCTGTATCCCATCCTTCGCTTTTGCGTAGACGCAGGATTTAATTGCTGTGACTAGTAATACACATTCTTTAAATATTTGAAGTTTCGGAAGATTCGATTCCTTTTCTTCTTCTTCGAATAGTGAGAGATAAGCCTTGTATTCCGCTTCGCCTTTATTCCTTAAGATCCACTGCGAATACGGCTCATCGAATTCAACTCGATCCTTCTCTGGTATTACCTTCTGAGTGAATCTAAGGTATTCATGAAGTAGTTGTTTACCCGAGATTCTAGAGCCGGGAGAATGATTAGCCGTATCAACAGGACACTCAAGGGCATCCATAATCTGTTGAAGGATCGTATGCTCCTGTCCCCTATCCTGCGCGACCGACTTACAGAAAACTATTCGCTGCGGCTTCTCTTTCTCAATGTAATACTTAACTTCGGGTGCCCACTCCTCAATCTTCGTCCGCCTCCAAGCTAGCTCCCGGTAAACGTAAACTCGTTTAGTTGGTGCAATTGCTGCGAATAACACGTAGGTCATCGCTGCGAATCCCCAGTCACCGACTACAAGGCGGGGCCACCAATCAGGAATATCGAATGAATTGATTACATGCAGTGCATTCTCAGGTTCATCCGGATATCTTCTATCCCTGAATTCTTCGAATACTTGGCCTAGATAGGCATCGAACGATCCGTATAACTTCGCATTCTTTTCAGCTTCAGGTAATGCTGAAAGGGAATTCTTGTATTCCGGGTCGATATGAGGATTATCGGCCTGTGTTGCGTGGATGAAGATTCTCTTGATTCCACCCTTTCCAATAATAATCTTACTTCCTCGGGGCGCTGGATCAATGAATCTCTTTTTAACCCAACCATGTCCGATATTTCCTGGCATTCCGGCTGCCCTGATGATGGCCGGTAAGCTTTTATCTGAGGTCCTAACACGTTGAAAGGCTAGGTATTCATAGATCCATCGAGTGAAGGAAGTCAGCTCATCGGGGGAGAAAAGGTTAATTTCCATCGAGTCATACTTGTGAACGTCATCCTCATGTTCACAATGACCAAGATAGATTATCGCCCCCTGATTTCCTAATCCAGTTCCACCTGCCTGATCTGGCCTAGGGAATGTCCAAGCCATATCGGATTTATTGAACGATGCGCCAAATCTTCGATAAATCTCTCTTGAGCGCGGGACAATTTCATTCCTAAGCTCCGGAAATGTTCGACGCATAAACACTTGCTTGAATCTCGGGTGTTCATGCCATTTCCAAACAAGTGGATAATACAGAAGAACGTCTGATTTTCCACTTCCCGCCCCTCCTCCATAGAATGCCTCCTTGATAGTTAGAGGCAGGGCTAGAAAAGGTTCCTGCTTGACATTAGGACGCCAGCCTGCATCCTTTTCAAGTAGTTCTATTTCTTTTGCCATCGCTCACTGCAAGTTCTCTCACAGCACTCGCTGCGCGAGCCAAGAATCTCGAACACGCTAAGCAATAACGACAGTCTTAGCCGGAACGTTAGTTACAACAGTTGATGCCGCAGTGAGGGCAAACTGAAGTGGATTGGGATTGCCGAGGATAAAGAGTCTAACAACCATATCCACCCAGTTGTAGTCAATTGCATAAACGTTGGGAATAACCGCTGCAGTGACTACCATACCAGGGCCGGAGGGTGCAGTGATTGTGACAGCGAATACGTTGGTTAAAATCATTTTCCTTTTCCCTTCTTATCCTTTTTTCAGCGAAGAATTACTTGCAGAGCACGATTGTGTTAGCCCCGGCAGAACGAAGGAAGGCTCCCCCGCCCATACTTCCCGAAGTGAACGCGGTCCAAGTTGTTTGATCAAGCGATGTTTCTACCGCACCGGATGAAGTTACGAGGCAGAGTTGGGTTGGCAGAGCGTATATTGCATTCTGCTTCAATGTAACTGCCCGGCCCACCGGAAGTAACCATGCGAAGGATGCCATAACTTATCTCCCGTTCAGCGTCCGTTTCAGCGTCCGTTAAAATGAGCCAGTGCTGTTGCCTGATTCAACGCGCGATCGTAAATTGCTATATCTTGTAAATTGCCGGTAAAGTAACTTGAGGCTTCAGAGTCGAAGCCGATATTCCCATTTCGGGGTGGGGTTGGAGAAGCAGTTCTCAGGGCGGCGCCGGAGCCTCGTATAACTCCGTCGATAAAGATTGATAGTGTGGTATCTGTGAAGGAGAGGACTAAATGATGGAAGGTGCCGCCACCAACTGTTGCAGTGGCCTTAAAAAGGTTGGGAGTCTGATGTTGGGAGAAGGATCCTGGTGCGTTGGTATCAAGTGTTGCGCCGATGAGTAGGGATTTGACCGTCCCGGTTGAATCACCGTTCCGATTAGAGAAGATGGGGCGGTAGGTTTCAGTCGTGTAATTATGTTTAATCCAACACTCGAACGCGCCAAAGAGGGGAATGTCAATAACGGGGAGGGAAATAACACCCCAAACACCGTTGAAGAACATCGACTTACTTCCAGCACTAGCTCCCGGCGTGCCTAATTCGACTCCACTGTTAATACTTCCATTCCGTATTCCTACCAAGTCGTTCGCTGTGCTTCCATCTAATTCGTTAAGGGGCCAGTATGCTATTGGGCCTTCACTAATGATTAGGGATTGGTAGGCAGAAAGTCCTCCTCCCGCTAGGGATTTACCGAGGAGAATCTTTTTCTTCTTCAGTAACATCTAGTCCGTCTCTTTATCCCTAACGTCGATTACCTGGAAGGATTCTTCCGAGCGCGCTCGTGGAGCGTAAATATGAAACTGGGGTCCTTGACTTACTGACGCACCTTCAAAATCCTGCGTTACCTTCTCTAAAATGTGTGCCATTGATTTGGCAGCGTTAGGCAAGTCTTTTTGATCAAGACGTTCCGGGTCAAAAAGATCAAGCGAGGTCATCAACTTAGCAGTAGCCCGGTCTGCTATCCGATACTTCGCATGGTTGATGACTTCCCTAATCTTCTCGTTCTCTTTCCTTTGCGCCCGGTTAGTCCTGTCGTTCCCGTTCTTATTAATCGAGACTTCTGCCTGACTCGTCCCGTGAATTCTGGCGAGCTGAGTTTGGGGAACTCCCATTACTGCGGATTGAACTGCGATTAATTCTTTAGTTAACGAGTCAACTTTTTTATCCCCTGGCCGGCCCAGCTTCGCTGGAACAACTATTTCTGCTTCTTTTACATCAGCAGGAACTTCCGGGCGACGGATTAGGGGAATCTCGATAATGTCGTCGTCGTCAATTAAGAGTCTCATTTTTTAACTTTTTCAAAACGAAATAATGTTAGTTGAGTCTCGGGCACTCAAGGTAGTTTTTTCCAGTTTTTGCATTATAGACGAAGGAACGGGGGAAGTCAAGGATAAAGTTTTGGGGAATTTTGCCTTACTTGGGGGTGGAGCGGGGCCGGAGCCGGGGGCCGGGGAGAGGTTGACGGAGCCATTGCAATCGTGCTACAATCAACGAAAACGGGCCGAAACGTGTCTCAGGTCGTGCCCTAAAACGAACCGTTGCAATGGGAGAATCTTCTTTGACCAAATTGATCACACCGGCCACGAAGAAGTGCGAAGGCTGCGGTAAAGAGTTCGTGACGAGTAACTCTCTTAAGAAGTATCACAGTAGTAAATGCCAGGTTGATACGTGGATGAAGAAGAATCCTCGGATAAGGGAAAAGAATAAAGAGAATATGGGACCCTAACTTTATCCGTATGAGAAAAATAGAGGGCCAAGAGTGAGGTGGAGCCAGCAAAAATCGTGCCAACATGGGACCCAAAATGATGGCACATGGGGGTGACTGTAAGTTGTTGCAAACAAAGGAGTTAGCAGTTTACAAGCAAGTGTTATGCCAATGCACCTTCGTATTATGTTCGTTTCAATCGCGCGTTTGAATTACTTGGCATGGGGCTTGCTATAGCATAATCCGTGCCAAGAAATAAAACAACTGTTTGAAACGCGCGATTTGGCACGCCCCTTGCTAATGCAAGAAGCGGACCAACTAACAATTAGTCACGGTTTATGAGACAAAGCAGACTAATGTTTGAAAATCGGTAGACTCTCACAGCCGACCATGCGAAAACACTAAGGATTTTGCACGTTTCCTTGGCACTTGGTATGCTACTACAATACTTGTATTTTGTTCGTTCGGCGCGGCGATAGCCAAAACCAAGATAGCGTGAATTTGCCGCTGATAACCTGATAGGGAGAAGTGTGTCAAAAATCCGTCCCGTTTCGAAAACCGGCGTTTCGCGCAAGGGCGCGTCAGCTGGTTCCGTTGTGCGCCTCAAGGCAGACTGCAAAGCGTATGCATCTGCCGTCGCAAGTTCTCACGCTCAGTATTACGACATCGAAGTGCGTGAGCTCCGTGAGGCGTTTCCAATAATCCGCGCGGATGGCCCGGTTTTGCATGAGGATGCAAACAACCGGACCTACATTCGGGAGGCTGAATCCTCAGCCCTGCCGACATTCCACCACGTTCCAGAGGTTACAAAATCATGATTCAGAACATTGCTCGCTGGCTCACTTCTCTCGCGGAATCTGTCGCCGACCGGAATGGCAAAACCGGCCGCCTCAAGATTTACATGAACCGGACCGAGGTTCCCAAGGGCGCACAGAACATCGCGCTGAACAAGCTGGTTGCCCACCTTGGACAATTCGGCGTTCAGCCTGGCGACGTGCGTGAGGCTATCGCGTCGCTGTTCCCTGAACCGGGAACCGGCGGCAAGGTTCACCTTGTCGTTACGACGCCTTACCGTGTCGAACGGGACCAGCTTGCTAAGCGTGTCGCCGACATTGAGAACACGGGTAAACAGGCAGATTTCTTCTCGACATTCTGTCCCGCTCTCGACACCATTCTGCCGGACTTCGAATACTCCGACACCATTCAGTAACAAGCTTCTCCCTATCAGGTTGGCCCCCTCCCGCACTGGCAGATTTTCCAGTATGGGAGGGGGCATTTTTTTTGTCCCTAAAATTGAAGGCTCGGAAGTGTCCTCGCTTCGCTCGGACCTTTTTTTAACCGGAACTTTCAACGGGAGGAAGTAATGCAACAGACGTGGTATTTCCCATCGCTCGGACTCACAACTTCTAATCGGGAAGTTGTGGAGCAGACGATTAACAATCTGCTCGCTCAGGGCTACAGCGTCAGCAGGTTTACCGACCGCAACAACGTAACGACCGTTACTTGGGAACGGCCTCGCTAACGCTCGCCCGATTTACTAGGAGGAAAAACTCGTGGCCTGCACCATCATCAGAACTTCCAACGGTCGATTCTCTTGGAGGGAATGCATAACGTGTGGTGCATTCATTTGCAGTGACTGCGGTATTCACTGCTATTCCATCACGCATGATAGCAAAACTACTGCTATCTGCCCATACTGCGAAGAAGAAAGGAAGAAAAACTCGTGAGAACTGCTTACATCGTTTTCTGGCGCGATGCTCCCGTTTTCGCTTTCGATACCCGTAAGGAAGCGGAGGAATACATTCAGGGCTGTTGCAAGGTTGACCTTGAACGTGGCGGACGGGGATATTCCCGCGAGGAACTTTACTACAAGCCCGTTGATTTTGTTAACGACTTGGACAAGATGACTCGTGTTCTCAAGATGGAAGAAAAGGAAAACAAGTGACACGAATTGTCATCATCACCGACGACCCGGAAATCGCATCAAGGGGATACTCCATCCAGACAACAATAATGGATGCCTTCTACGAGTTTCGGGCTAACCGTGGTCCAACGGCGTCCGAATACGTCAACAAGCGTTATCCGGAAACTCCGGAATACTCTTGGTTGAACCGGGAGGAAAAGATCAAGCAGGTTAACACTCGTAACCGGCTTGCTACCATCCTTCACTCTGCGGAAATCGAAATCAAATACACGGGAGAATAAGAATGAAACTCCTGCTCACTGCGCTCGCAGTCGTTCTCACGTTTCTTCTTCTCTCCATCTACTTTAACCAACAGGTGGAAAGAATAGTCCCCTGCACAACGGATTCTGACTGCCACGAAAAGAATCCCGGCCTCTGTCGGGAGGATCAACCTTACTGCCTCTAACTCGCGCGCTAAGAAAGGAAACTCGTGCCCAAAACTCTTCAGCTTACTCTCGTCGTTCAGGTTGCAATACCTGATGCGGATCCAATAACTGTTGGGGAAGCCGTCTCCGACGTTATCCTCTCAATCTTCAACAACGGCCCAAAGGTTCAGCAGATTACTCAGGTTCACGCTGAAATTCACAACAACTGATTCGCTTCGCTGATTCGCTTCGCTCATCAGGAGGATAAATGTTTATTGTCATCGGTCCCGTTAAGGGAACCGACTACTCTGACGGTCGTTGTTTCGGTCCTTTCCCCAATTATGAGGCTGCATATGATTGGGCGGCAAAATACTGGAGTTTGTTCGCTATCTTTCCCGTTGAGGAAGCGAAGAATTAATCTTGCGTCTGTTCCTTCCCATCTTTGTTTGGAAGGAACAGAGCGGAGGATTAATGAGTAAAGAAGAATATAAGAGAACGTTTCAAATGATAATCCAAGCTTATGAAGCTGGTATCATTTCGGAACAGGAAGCAAGGGAAATTATCAAAATGCTGAATCGAGCATTCAAGAGGGAGGATTAACTTGACAGGAAAGATTAAGAACTTCTGGCGAAACCGTTGTTTCTTCTCGTGGGAATACAAAACTGCTAACATCGGAATGTTCTCTATCTATTTCGGTTCCCGTTATTCGGATTACGAACGGGGCCGAATAGAAAGGGTTTGGGGTATCCATTGGTATCCCATCTTCATCGGAATTGAACACTACGAGGAGATGGAATAAGGGAGAATTGGGAGAAATAAATGGTTGATCAACTTTTCGATGCTGAGAACATCCAGCTAGTTCTCACACTCGCCGTCTGCGTCTTTGTCTTTGGTATGACCCTCTTTTTCTGGTCAGAATACATTGGAAGGAAATAAGATGTTCGAATTCAAATCACATTGCCCACGTTTCTATTGCAAGGATGGAACTCATCTTTCTGTCCAAGCAAGTAAAACTCATTATTCAACGCCTAGAGACAACGAGGGACCGTATACTCATGTCGAAGTGGGATTTCCCACAGCGGAGCCACCAGAATCCTGGCTGGAATATTCTGATGATGGAGAAATAACCTCATCCATCTTCGCTTGGGTTCCGCTTGAAGTCGTGAACGAATTCATCGAACTGCACGGAGGTGTAGACTTCCTCAAGACTTTCGAAGAGATTCAGAAAAGACTCGTAGAAAATATCAGAAGGATTCCAGAAGATGTTTAACTCAAGAGAACTCGCTGTCACAATCGTCGATATGCTCGGAACTGCTATCGCGCGAATTGAAATTTCGGATAAGGAAACACTGAAGGAAACAATCAAGGGAATCGAAGAATACTTCCGTTATGATGAGGATGAAACTCGGGAATTGAAGGCGGACTTGATCAAGTTCTTAAATCTTCAGCTTAATGAAAGAGAAGATAATGCCTAAGTTCATAGTAATCGTTGACTGTATCGTTGCAGCATCGGATGAAGATGATGCAATGCAGGAAGTTCTTCGACTCCTGAATACAAACTTGCCAGGGGTTAAATGGCGCGCTCTATCAGTAGTCCCTGTCCCTTCTCCCATTAGGCACTCTCGTTACGAGTGCTCACACTGCAAGGGCTCGGGGAATGAACCAAATGCAGGATACACAGAATCTCAATGCACAATTTGTGGGGGAACCGGCATCGCGCGAAAGATGGAAATGAGCAAAGGGAAAACTCCGAAACGAATTCTGGATGTAGTGAGGAAGGAAAGATGATCACAAAAGAAGAAATGCTCAAGAGAATCAAGTGGGTAATCCAGCAATACGAGGAAGGAGCAATTACGTTGGTTGAACTGTATAACTTCATAGTTCACACGGCAGTTAGCTTAACAGATCCTTCACAAGACGATTAAGGAAGAAATTAAATTGGCTTCAAAAGGAACAGGCATAGGGCCGAAAAGTAAGAAAGGTGGAAGCGTAGGATTACGACTTCCCTCTTACACTTTGCTTATTAGGATAGTAAATTACTTTAACAACAAAAACATCGTAACTCCTGAGGGATTACCTGTTAGAGTTGGATTAGGGGATATTGCAGAACTAGCGATTAAGGAACTGGCTGAAAAGCACAAAGTGGAGTAAACACTGCATACATTATTCTGTCCTCTAACTTTATCGGACGATTAACAATAGCGTCCACGAAAGAGGACAGAATAATCAGTGGAGGGTTTAACTCGCTCGGTCGCGTCAAAACGTAAAAATCGAACCCTCTTAGTCGGATTCTACTTGACACTGCTAGTCGGTCATGATAGAATCCTTTCAGTGGGGCAATACCGCCCCTTTACAAAGCCGGACACCCCGGCATCTTAGAAGGACACAGAACAATGAACGAACCCATCGAAATTCCCGCCACCCCCGAAACGTCCACCGAACCAACGCCTGTTGGCACGCTCGTTGTGGGCAAAATCGGCATCCTGAATGTTAAGGATGAAAACGGTAATCCTCTGTATGAGGGTCGGGATATTCCTTACGAGTGGTATAAGATTTCCAACTTCGCAGAACTCTTTGCTGCTGAGGGACACCCGTTGTCGGATGACCAGATTAACTTCCTCGGAGAAGTTTTTCCGGGCGAGGCAGCGGGAAAGGTTATCGCTTCTCTTATCGAACTCTACAACGATAAGAAGGAAACCCTCGCGTATTCCGCTAAGTCCCAGTCCATCCGTAATCAGTATAAGCCTGTTACTGAGGAAGATAAGACCAAGGCATTCGAGCGGGCTGTTAAGGATCTCGTTAAGTCAACCGGGATGGATGAAGTTTCCGTCCGTGCTCTGTTGGCTGGCGCTAAGAAGTAATCGACTCGCTACGCTCGTCGCTTAAATCTAATCGAGATTAAGCGGCTAGCTCGGAAAAGAAAGGGGGTAGAATTGGGGAAATAGTCCCTGATTCTACCCTTTTTGCGTTGATTATGTTAATCTGGTTGGAACGTCTAGGCATGTTTTACGGGCCTTTATCGGTATCATTAGGGTATTCGTAGGCACCTCTGAGGGTGGGGTTTCTACGAATTTCCTAGGGATCTCGTGGATTTCGCAAGGGGGGTATCCCTATCCCCTCGTTTCGACCACACACTCTGCCCCCCTCCTGTCACCTCCAGAGGACAGTCGGTGTGGGGTTGTTTGTATCTCTTTATATATAATATATATATATATAAGAATATATAACAAACCCACCAACAAATAGTGTCACCTAGAGAGGACACCACCCTGCGAGGGGGGTTGACAGGGTGGCCCTCAGCATGGTATACTAGGGGAGGGGGTGCCTATGAGTGAGGCTTCAAATCGGTTTAACTCGTTGACAGAGCAAGGGTTAGGGCTATCGGACGAAACCCTAGAATCCCCGTCTGATACCCTGTCCGATATCCTAAAAGGAACCTACAAACCGCCTAGACGCTTACGGGATGAATTTAATATCTCTGAATTACTTACAGCCCAAGAGGAATTAAGGAAGAAATCCGAGCCGAGATTCAGAGATATTATTTCCAATGAAGGTTGGAGATGCGATTACGAATTTCCTCATAATGGACGTGTTTGTAATTCCTTCAATGGTCATTCTAAAGGTGCCTCCCCACAAGCTAGAACTGTTTGCTGGAAGTGTAAGCGTAAGAGGGAGAATCCTAAAACATTAAATGAGGAAGTTCAGGAGAAACTCAACCAACAGATTGAGGAAGAATTAACCAAGAAAAGAGAACTTCGAATTCAGAAGTTTACTGAATCAATTCCAGTTGAGGAAAATGATGACTATTAAAGGGGAAGTTACCCAAGAAGATATTAAGCGAGGTTGTGCGAGAAGTTCTAGTAACTGTCCAATCACACGTTCATTAGCTAGAAGCTTCGCCGCTGATTCCGACATTTCGGTGGGCACTAGAACAATGGTAATTGAGAGGAAGGTAGAATGCCTCCCGTCAAAGTTCCGTGTCTTTATCCGAAAGTTTGATGATGACCAGCCAGTTAAACCATTCAAATACACATTTACCACCGTTCACGATTACGAATTAAAGGAATTGAAATGACCATCAAGATTACACTCCATTCCAAGAATTCAAAAGGTGACCTTTACATCACCGAGCACATCTATTACAGCTGCTCGAATGAATTCGTCACTGCCTACATCGACGAATTCTTCCACTCGCACGGATTCCCTTACATTGAAATTGAAAGGATTGATTGATGAAATTTTACAAAGCTTTCGCCGTATACTATCCTGGCTGGTTCCGAGACTGCAACGACTCAGCCATCTACTGCGTAAAACAGGGTAAGGATGAGCAAGCCAAGAAATATCTTGAGGAGGCAGACAAATTCTTCAACATTATCAAAGAGAATTGGGATGCAATTCAATTCTTCAGCATCGGTGACAACGCGTTCAAGATAGATTCGGCCCTTCCAGAGGAATTCAGAGGTTACGAATAATGGCTTACAGACTAAGTTATTGGGAGGAGAAAGACCCGATAACACATTACGAACTTAAATCGGTCAGACTCAAGAGTATCGAGGAGGCTTACTCCCTCGCACTTCCGCACAATAGGCCGAAACGTTGCGACCTAGTTCTCTTAGAGAGGGACAGGAATTACAAGGGTAGGAAATGGATTGACGAAAAGACAGTTTGGGCAAGAGGCATGGAAAATCCCAACGACGTTATTAAACGTCCACAAAAGACAAAGAGATGATTCCAACAGAAACGATTGAATTAAAATGTCAGTCGTGTATCGACCGTCAACTTCCTCAGACCAGTGCTCTTGCTGGTCTATGGCAAGGGAATCCGATATGCGATGAATGTTTAAATGCGATTATGGAAAACAAGGATGAGACTCATTTCGAGAATCAGGACAAAATTGACCCTGACTCCTTCGAAGCGAGGAAAGCACGCGCGTTCGAAGTATTAGAAGATTTGGAGAAGATATTTGAAAACTGGCCCCTCACGCGCGAAGAAACCCTCAAATGTCACGACGACTTCTACAACCATCGTCCTCCGGCCATTGTTAATTGCACACTTGCTGAGATTGAGGAAATCTTTAGCAGAAGAAAAGGTATCCTCTACGCAGTTAGACATAAGGATGAAAGGTGGAGTAATGAGATTGACCTTCTCAAGCGAAAGGCTAGGGAGGAAGCTAACTTAACAGGTATTGGTAAGAGTAAGAAGGAAGCAGGGAAGAAATTAGTCCCGACGAATGAAATTAGCGCGCAAGCTGAGGCTAAGATGGCAGCCGCGCTAGGAATTACCGTTGAAGCCTTAAGAGTAATTAAGGCAACAGCGAGGGAAAAGAAGTTCGAGGCCATCGTAGGTCAGACGAAGGACCAGATTAAGGAAGTTCCAACAGTTGTTCGGGAAAGTTCATCCGACATTCTCAAGAAATTACAAGGGCAAGTTAAGAATAAGGAGATTAAGACAGATGGACCCAAACTTAAAATCAATCCTTTCACGGGTAGACCGTATCCTAACCAATGAAAAGGAAGAGGAGCCGAAAATCAAGGTTAAGATGCCAACCGTTCTAAACGATGCAGACTTAATCGAGGACTTGAAGGAAATCGTCAAGGATACTTGGATGCTCCGTTCAATCGGTTATGATGATTTCGTTGGGCAATGCAAGAACTGTTTCGAATATGAGGAGCACCATCCCGGTTGTGTAATCCGGGTAATCGAGGCTTGGCTGGAAGAAGTTAGCTAGAGTTTTTTCAGGTGAAACAGTTCAATCCAATTCCAAGAGTTTTCAGGAGGCGCAACGTGCCCATTTATTACGACGACAACTTCGGTGTTTGGGAAGATATGGACGGTCCGGATGGGGAAGATAACCGGGCATTCTACAAGCAGGTTCAGAAAGAATCTGTGTGGAAACGGTGTAGTAAGTGTAACAGACGGGTAAAACTCCGTCCGAGTTACACCATTTGCAACTCCTGCGCTGATAAGATTGAACGAGGCTGGCAGGAATGAGACCGTGGGCCTGTGATGTATACGAATGTCACTCTGGCGCGCCGGTTCTATTCTTTTTATTCATCCTATTCTGGGTTTTCGTCTTGGTTAGCAAGATAAAGGGTGAATAAAGGAATCGTCCGAACGAAGTGAGGACAGATGACCAGATACGAGATGGAATCAATCTTTATTCTAATCGTAATGGTCATTCTCTTTCTCTATTTAACAGAGCCAATGGGCCAATACTTTGAGGATTACTTTCCATGACTAATAATGATGCGCTCCTGTCACGGGTGCAGCGGTGGCAAGACATGCCATCGTATGCAAGGAATGACCTCTCGACATTTCACCTCATCCGCGATCTCGCCTCTGCTCTCCAGTTAGCCATCTATAACAATGGGCTTTTGCAAGCACGCTGTTTGGAGTTAGAGGCCGCGCACCATGAATGAGGAAAAAGAATTCTCAGTTGTCCAGTTCTTCGAGGACAATAGCTACGAATACGTCAGAACTTTCGTAACCGCACAAGAAGCTGCAAAGGTTGCCGAACATTACATTCATTCGGTAGCCGCTAAACTCGGCATCGTCAAACGGGTAATCGTTACTGATGGCGAGGACTATTGTTGTTTCGATTGGGTTAACGGCAAGGGCGTCGTCTTTCCGCCACAACAGACACTTCACTGACTTTATGAGATTAAAGAATGAAACTAATTATTCTGAATGATTCCGGAAAGAATCAAGTAGTGAGACGAGTTAAACAGATTAACTCCAAGCAAACAAAACTTCAGGTTATTCACGCTAAGGGAGTCTTAGAAGTAAGTAAGAAGGACACCAAGACAATTATCATTCAACTTAACAGCTTCTACAACTAAATGAGATTAAAGAATGAGATTTCAAGCAAGAGACCCTCGAAGGGAAAAACTGGCAGCCGGAGTTAAGCACCAGATTAAGAACAAGATTCGTTCCCTAGCACTTAGACACGATTGCTCAATGTCCTTTGTTACCAACACGTTACTCGCACAAGTTCTCAATGTGCCAATTCACGAGGCTTACAATGAACCTTCAGATGTTACTCGAAAGTTTAAGAACGGAAAGAGATAATCTGGACTCGGCAATCAATCTCATCGAGTCGAGGATGACAATCAGGAGTAAGGCGAAAAAGGCTAAGGAGATTATTGAGACAGTCGGAGTGAAGCGACAAGTTCACTGGTCGAAGAAGCCAGGAGTTGACCAGAAGAAACTAGCCAAATGGAAGAAGTTGATGGCTAAGCAGGCAAAACTGGCGCGATCGAGCAAAAATTCAAAAAGTTAACAGATGATTAGACAACACGAAGCTCTAGAGTTAGGGAATAAGCTACTTCGAGAGCACAACATTTCCGAATGGAAGATAGAATTCAACAAGAGTCCAACGAAACTTGGACAGTGTTGGTATCAGAACAAGATTATCGCCATTAGCACGGTCATGTTGAACTCAACAAACGAACAACAGTTCGTTGATACCATGTTGCATGAGATAGCCCACGCATTAGTGGGTCCAAACCATGCACATGACGACGTATGGAAAGCCAAAGCAAAGGAAATCGGATGCACAGCAAGTGTAACCGGTCTAATGTTTCGGAACGAGAGTAGGGCAGTGAGTCCAGCCGAACAAAAGGAACGAGTTCACATTCCACCACTCACAAAGAAGTGTCCAACTTGTGGAAAGACTGCTATTGAAACAAGTAGGGCCAACTTTGGTGACAAAACGTATCTAAAGTTGGAATGTGGACACCTGATTGCACAGGATAAACTGGTAGGAGTAGCCGGGTTTAATGACTGGACCTCCAAATCAGGTAAGAAACTGTTCAAATATCAGGTTGAAGGGGCTGAGTTTATCCGGCGCGCTAACGGTCGTTGCCTCATCGCAGACGAACCGGGATTAGGGAAAACGGCTCAGGCTTGTTCCTTCCTGAATTATTGGGGCGACCTAGCATTTCCTTGCGGTTGGATTACCAAGAAAACTCTGACAATGCAAGCATTGAAGGAGAATATGGACTGGCTAGGGATTGAAAAGGTTGGACTCCCCCAGATTATCCGCCATTCCAAGTTCTTCCCCCTGCCGAATACCAAACTGTTCATCATTTCTATGGATCTCCTCCGTAGAATCCCTCAAGAAAAACTCGATGCTCTCGGGCTGAACTCGATTATCTTCGACGAGGTTCAGCACATTAAGAATCCGGACTCAACGAGAACGCAGGAAGTTCGGAAACTCGTGAACAGCGTCAAGTTCTTTATCGGATTGTCTGGAACTCCGTGGAAGAACAGAGCAAGCGAATACTTCTCAGTCCTGAATATGCTGATGCCTGAGAGGTTCCCCTCTTACAAACACTTTCAGAACAGGTGGGTAAACTTTAATTATGACTCAGCCTCCGGCAAATGGAAAGAAGGGGGAATCCGGAATATTGCTCAGTTTCGAGAATTCACCAAAGACTTCGTAATCCGACGTATGAGGGATGACGTTCTTCCCGACCTACCGAAGATCAATCGTCAGGTTAGATACGTTGAACTGGAAGATATTTACGGAGAAGCATACGAAAAGGCTGAAGGAAAAGTAGCAGCCGTTCTGAAGGATCTAGTTCTCAGCGGTGGAACAACGAATACTGCTGGAATGGCCGCTGAAATGATGAAGCTGAAGCATATTACCGGCCTTGCTAAGGTAGATGCTCAGGTTGAGGATGCCATTGAGTTCCTAGAAGATACTGAGGACTGGCAGAAGTTGACAATCTTCCATCATCACATCGATGTGGGAGACGATTTAGAGAATAAGCTGAATACCTGGCTACTCTCTCAAGGGTTAAATCCAGCTTTAAGGTTAAAGGGTGGAGAAGATCCTGACAGCCGGTCGAAAAAGGAAGAAGCATTTAAGACTGACGTGAAGAATCGTCTGCTGATTGCTAGCACGTTAGCGTCAGGAGAAGGATTAAACTTCCAGTTCTGTCAGAATGCTTCGATGATGGAACGTCAGTGGAATGCTGCAAATGAGGAACAGGCTGAATTACGTTTCTCCCGTCCTTTGTTCTTCAATGATTTACCTCCCTACCTCCAAGAAGCACTGTTCGAGAAAGATGGGACACCCAAGAAAGTTTCAATTCGAGTTCCCTACATGATTTGTGCAGGGACAATTGATGAGTTGTTAACTAACATTGTTGAAAGTAAGAGAGTTAACTTCCGAAGGGGAATGAATCCCGGTGAGGAAGAACTTCAATTCAGTGAATCAGATATGATTAAGGAACTTGCAGAAGCTATCCTGAGGAAGCGATACGGGAATAAGGCTGCAACAGCTTAAAGGATTAAAGTATGATGCCCTGTATAGGTTGTCCCTCCATTGTAGCATGTGTAATGTTGGAAACCTGTAGGAAAGAGAAGAAGGAAGAAGATAGGCTCGAATTCTCGGATGATTTCAAGCCAAATGTGATGCTCATAGAGCGCGCTGAAGTGGAAGCTCTTAACAGATTCTTCTTCGACATCGGTTACATCAGCCCGGAGTTTCATCCGGAAGTTATTAAGTTAGCGAGAAGGGTCGAGGATTTCTTGAAATGACTGTTAAAGAATTGATTGAGAAGTTGCAAGCGTGTGAACCTGACCTTGAAGTCTACGTTTTCGACAGCGAAGATATGAATTTCTACAAGGTTAAAGAAGTTGATATTGTTGCAGATGAGGATGAAACCTTTTCTGTGGAGTTGAGGGGATGAGGATTTCGTTCACAGGAAGTCAGGCCGGGATGACTAAGTTTCAGCAGGAAGGTTTCCTCCTAATGTTAAATGAGTTGTCCGTAACGGAATTAGTTCACGGAGACTGCGTAGGAAGCGATGCTGAGGCAAACTTCCTAGCGATTTCAAATGGAGTTAAAATCTTTCACCTGTTTCCTTCCGATTTAGGAGGCAAACGCGCGTTCTGTTTCGGCGGCAGTTCTAGGCATGAGGTAGTAACTTACAACTGGAACGACTGCATAGTTACTATCGAGAGGCCAGAGAAACCGCTGGATAGGAATAAGAAGATAGTTGATCAATCCGACGTTCTAATTGCAACGCCCAAGGAACATTCTCATACCTTGAGAAGCGGAACCTGGGCCACGATTAGATACGCTTGGAGGAAAAAGAAAAAGGTCGTTGTAATTCCACCCATTGTGCGAGATGAACCGGTTCCTGACGAGGACAAAGAATAATGCCATACGATCCCACACTTAAGGCAGTTTACAAGCATTCACCAGTTAACGATATCCAATTCAATAAGGATATCAAGTATTCGATTTCTGAAGATGGCATCGTGATTATCAATGTTGCCGAAGGCGATATTGAGGATGAGGTTAAAGTTCCTGCCTTCCTGATATTCGAAATCGGTAAGATGCTCAACCTGACTCAGAAAAAGAAAATGTTGGTTAAGCGGGAGATTAAGCATAAGGACGAAGATAATGGATGAAGATTTAACGGACAGGAAGAAGGCGTGTGCCCGCGTGATTATGCAAAACGCGGACGACTCAGCGGCCTATCTCTCAGTCGCTTGCACATGCGGAATGTGTCGCATCCAAGGAGCACAGCAAATGACTGACACAGCCGAGTCGAAACCAAAGTGGTTAAATCTTACGTTCGATTCTCAAATCTTTAGTTCCTTCATGGCCTGCCCCCGTGAGATGAACTATAAGTTCAATCAGCATCTTGTTCCCATTGGTGGCGTCAGTAAGGGAATCGAAAAAGGGACGTTAGCTCACGTTGGACTACAAGTTTACTACGAGGGGATGAAGGAAGGAATCGACTACAGTATTAGAAAACTGATGGGAATCAACGCAATTAAGGAGAGAGCACCGACGATGGACCGGCTGGAAGGTGAGGATATCGTAGACATTATCAATACTTTCGAAGAATACTGCGAGTTCAGGAAGAATGATATCTTCCAAGTCGTTTTCACCGAGAAAGTATTCAAGCTTATCGTCTATGAGGAATTCCCTCTCCGAGTAATTATCACCGGACGAATTGACCTTGGAATCAACGAGCCACAGTTTGAAGGTATAACTCCCATTGACCATAAATCTGAGAGTGAACACTGGTTCTACTCATCGTTGAGCAATCAGTTCAAGTTCTATGCAATAGCCTGTAATTCGAATAGGTTAATCGTTAATCGGTTCGGATTCCAAAAGACGGTTAAGGCAGACAAGAAATTCAAACGGGATGAACTATCCTTTGAGGCAGATGTTATCGAAGAATTCAAGCAGGAAGTTATTCCCTACTACGCGCGTGCGATGATCGTTGCGATGAATGAGAACTATTTCCCACCGAATTACACGAATTGTATCAAGGGACACTTTGCCTGCATCTTCTCCGATAAATACTCTGGAGGAATATGCACCATCGATCGTTCGTTAAGACAGCCTAAGTTGAACACTTACTTTCAGATTAAGGAATGGGACCCGTCTTTCGATGAGACGAAGCCCAATGGATAAAATTTATGAAGAAGAATAGTCACGTTCACAGATACAAGAGAGTCAACCTAGCAAGATACGGTGAATTCCTCGTGTATAAATGCACTAAGCCCAACTGTTCCCACTACATGCGAACGGATTTAATCGAAGGAAAGGCTGCAGAATGCCCACGTTGTGGTGATTCCTTTACCTTCGATCTTGAGCATCTGAAAATAGTTGAACCGCACTGCAATAACTGTAAGGTCAACAAGGAGGTTAGCGCGTGAAAATCTATATTGCAACTGCGTTCACGAACGTCGAACGGTATCACGAGGTTAAGGATAAACTCGAACAGTTAGGCCACGAAATTACTTTCGACTGGACAGAGAGTAAGGTTGCTGATAGAAAGGCTGCTACTGACGATGTTCGTGGGGTAGCTGATGCAAACATCGTCATTGGAATCTTTGAGGAGGAATACGTTTACAAGGGTGCCATCTTTGAACTTGGCTTCGCTTACGCATTAGCGATACCCATCTTCATCCTCGGTTCTTGGTTGGATTCAATGGTATTCATGCACTTAGCCCACATTCACAAATTCTCTAATCTTGAGGATTTAATCGCTGCCTTTGAAGAAGGAGAAGTAATTGAAGGGGGAAAGAAATAGTGCCTCAATCTGCAGACAACTTCAAAGATGACAAGGGACTATCAATTATGTCCCGAGGAACTTCAGGCTCAGGAAAAACAACGGCATCCTGTGGTAAAGAATTCAGACCCGTTTACGTATTCGATACTGACCAGCGTATGGCATCAGTAATCAATTACTATCGTAAACTTGACGGACATTGCAAAGATGTTTATTACGACTCGTTTGCGATGGGACAGGATTTTAAAGAACTCGACCAGCAAATGGACCGTATCATGGCGCGGCCGGAATACAAAACTGTTGTATTCGCCACTCTCACGTCTTACGTCCACATTGTGTTAGCCCACGTTCTGAAGTTTAAATCTGGGAAACAGAAAGGGAAGTCAATCGCAGGAATTCAGGTAACAGATATCGAGGATTATTCGGCTGAGGACGCCGCCATCATCTTCGAACTCTGTGGATTCCTCAAGAACTTGCAAAGTCAGGGAGTTAATGTTATCCTTGAGGCTCACCTGACACCGATTGAATACCGTCAACTGGACGGGACAACTAGAACTGTCCTTGAAACTCTGGTGAAGGGAAAGAAAGGTCCAGCAAGTATACCAGGATACTTCGATGAAGTTTACTACTTCCAGAAGAAGTATGAAGGGGTAATCATTGGACAACAGAAAGTAAGTTATATTATGTCGCCAGTAGGGGACTCCTACGTCGAGGCAAAGACGAGTAGGAACATCGTCCCGATAGAATGGACGAACAAGGACTTCTCAGTCGAGTTCATGAAACAGATTAGGAAGTAAATTATGGCCTGTGATTGTGTCGTTAAGAATCGTGAAGAAGGTGAATCCCAACGTGAATGGTTCAAACGTTGGATGTGCATGTATCATTGGATGCAGTCTGACTACTATCAGGCTAAGCTAGAACATGAGTGGGAATTCTACGCGAACGGTTCATTCTGCAAACGATGTGGAGCAGCAATTGGAAGTGGAATTCCCTGTAAATGATTAGGAAATAAAAGATGAGTTCAGAATTTATTGATGCCGAATTTACCGTTGTTGAATTGCCAGAGAATTACAAGAAGTTAGACAGGATTCTATGGCGCGATGCAGACTACAACTTTATCCCGGTGACAGAATTGGACGACACCCACTTGAGAAACATCGCCCTAGTCTTAATGGACATGGGATATGTTAAGTGGTCAGCCCCTGATTCTTTACGTATCGCTTGGCTATCCGTTCTGAAAATGGAATGGCACCGGCGACAGTATAAGAAGAAGGGATTGAAACTGAAGTCCAAGGATGTTGTAGGGATGAAAGAAATTGAAATGCGGTAGCCCGTAGAATGTGACTACGGAGATGAACAAACGAACCAACGAACGAAAAACAGAAAAGAGAGAAAAAACAAAATGGCTATCAACATTACGTCGCGCGATGCTCGTGGTTCCATCATCCTCCCCGCAGGTTGGTATATTATTGAGGTTGACTCAATGACTACTGCTCCTGCCAAGACGGATGGTAGCACCAACTACAACTACAAGCTTCGCGTTCTTGGTGACGTGAAGGGCAGCGATGAATTCGCTGATGTTCCCGTTAAGCAGTTCCTTATCAATGAAAAGGGACTGTTTGCTTCTGGCGTAGCTTTCTTTGCTGCTATCGACCCTGATGTTAAGGCAGCAGTTGAGGCTTTGAAGAAGGATAGAAAGGCACCGGCCCTGCCTATCGACGAGAACGCCCCTGTTGGGAAACAGATGAAGGCTAAGATTCAGCCGTCAACGTATGAGGGACGGACTTCCAACGAAGCGGTGGATTTTCTCCCACTGTAATTAGTTAGTGTGCTCGCTCGATCTTGTATGTAGTTACGAGGTCTGCCATACTTTCTTCTCTCCTACCCATCTTAAAAAATGGGGCGCGCTAGGACGGTTGAGTTAAAAGTTGGGATACTCTTGGCCCCAACGAGCGACTTTTTAAGGAAGGAAAAGATGATGCCGTTCACAAAGGAAAACGCGAAGGAAATTGGTAGCCGGGGCGGGGTGGCAACGCGCGAGAACGGCACATTTAGAAAGTTTACCCCTGAGCAGGCAAGAGTGGCAGCAATAAGGGCTAACGAGTCCAAAAGGTTTAAGTCAAAGGGAATTAAGAGATACGACCAGAAGGGTAAGTTGACCCCGCCTAACGAATACGATAGGATAAAAGCTGAGGAAAAGAAAAATGATAGATAAACCTTACGCGTATCACAAGCCAAGTCCTAAAGGGTTGGACAAGATTAACAAGCTTCGTGAACACTTCTCTGAGGGCGAGAGATTAATCCGTGAACTCTGCGTTGACTTCGACGGACGTCCTACCCGTCAACAGTCTATTGCGCTCACCAACAATGAACAGACTGCGATGTGGGCAATCAAAGCAGTAGTGTTCAACGACCCGGATTCTGTAGTCGAGACTCCTGAAGGCAACTAACGAGTTTAATCCTACCAAACATTATCGCCAGTGACTTATGCTGTTAGTCAATCCGGGTGACGCTAGAATAACGAGCCGCCTTGTAGATATTCTTTGCCGCGTTAGATGCATCCAGAGAATATAAAGGCACGAGCATACATTGGCACTATGATGTGAGGTAGGATTAGGGAAGGGAATTAGCTGCACCGTTTACGGTTAGTGGCGTTCCCTTCCCATTTTCTGAGAGGGAGGAAATGAAAAAAGTAGAGGGCTACGGCCCGAATTCTCCAGACCTATTGATATGCGGAATCGCGCCGGGTGCGGAAGAAGTTATCGTAGGTAAACCTTTTGTTGGCCCCTCCGGTCATCTTCTCAAGGAAGATTTGAGGGATGCAGGAATCAGCATCGAATCTTGCTATCGGACGAATGTTTTTAAATATCAACTTCCGAACAATGAATTCGCCCGCTACCAAGAAATGGGCTTATCCCTTGAACCTGCTCTTGAGGAATTACAAGAGGAGATTGAAGCGATAAACCCTAATTGCATACTAGGATTAGGTGATCCCGTCCTCTATGCTTTAACCGGCAAACGGGGAAAGAAGAACGGAATAAGTGAATGGAGGGGATCGATAATCCCATCGTTAGGAAGATGGAAATCCGTCTTTACGTGGCATCCAGCAGCAGAATTACATGGCAGTGGCGAAGGAACCTTTAGGGCGTGGCAAAAGTATGTCAGAAAGTTTGATGTTAAGAGAGCCGTCACTGAGAGTGAAACTACAGGCTTCGACCTTCCTAATAGATTTCTCCACATCGCTTCAGATTCTTCGTCTCTGCTCAAGTATCTGGACAGAAATAAAGGACGAGAATATTGTGCAGTCGATATTGAATCAATCGAACACATACCCGTCTGCATCGGACTCTCATTCCATCCCTCAGAAGCCATTTCGATTCCACTCTGGAATACGCTTAACATCTCTGCTGAGTTTTCAAATAAACCTAAGAAGGACTACGGCTACACTCTACAGGTTAGCACAATTCCGGACTCCGATTTAGCCTTCATCTGGCAGATTCTTTCCCGATTCTTCCTCGACCGTTCGATTAAGTTCATCGGACAGAACTTCAAATATGACGAAGATAAACTTAACCGTTTGGGCTTCTACTTCCATAGCCTTTACATGGATACCCTTATCTCAGGGCAGTCCATCAGTTCCGAACTCCCCAAATCCCTCGGATTCCAAACCAGTATTTACACCAGAGAACCGTATTATAAAGACGAGGGAAGGGACTACTCGCCCGGAAAGGATAATATCAGAGATTTACTTCTTTATAACTGTAAGGATGCAGCTTGCACTCTTGAGATTTTTCTGGCACATTTGGAGGAACTCGCCCAGATTCCTCACTCGCTTGAGGCAGTCATAAACTTCCGGTCCAAACTTCACAAGGCTTATCATCGGGTTGAGTCTATTGGATTTAAAACGGACGACGTTAAACGTCAACAGCTTATCGAGAAATACGTCAAGAGACTGGTCGAACTGGAAAAAGAATTCAGGTCGATTACGTTGAATTACACTGAGGATTTGATAAATATTGCAAGTCCGGTTAGAATCGCTAAGCTATTGTATGAGGATATGGGAATAGCGAAGCGAGCCGGAACTGGAGAGGAAATTCTGACCGCGCTAATGGCTAACACAGTTAAGGATAAGGGTAAACTTCGCGCGCTAGACATTATCCTAGAGCATCGTAAAGTTGACAAAACATTGGGGACATACCTTGCAGCAGAAAATGACTATGACGGAAGAATGCGCACAAGCTATTTCATTACTGGAACAGAATCTTTTAGAACTTCAACACAAGTTGTTAAATCTCCACTCAGGAATAAGGAAATCGGGTGGGCCTTACAAACCGTTACCAAGCACGGAGATACAGGCAACGACCTCAGAAGTATTCTTGTTGCTGATGATGGTTATGTATTTATTAACATTGATCAATCCCAAGCAGAAGCAAGAGTATGCTCATTACTTGCAGACGATGAAGAAACGCTTAGACTCTACGATACTAACGATATCCACGCACTCACGGCGTCGAAAGTATTCGGTGGGAAAGAAGAAGATTACTCGAAAAAGGTAATAGGGTATGAGAAGCCTGAGAGATTTTGTGGGAAAACGGCGCGCCACGCATACCATCTCGGGATTAAGAAACGCGCGTTGATGATTAACATGAATACCGACGCGCGAAAGTATAAGATTCCACTGAATATCTCGGAGTGGAAAGCCGGGGAAATTCTTAAAGCATTAGAGGCGATGACGCCTAAGATTCAGACCGTATTCCAAAAGGGAATTAGAGACTGTATTCAACAGAATAGACGATTACATGGAACATACGGCGCATCCTTCTATTTGTATGAGGAATGGGGCGACGACCTTTTCAAAGCTGCCTATTCAAGGATTCCTCAACAGACAGTAACAGATAAGACCAAGATGGTAATGTTGTGGGCACAGAAGGAAATATGGGATTGTCCCGTAGTTGGTGAGTCTCACGACGCACTTTTATTCCTTTGCCCGGAGCGCAAAGTATTCGACTACGTTCCAAGGATTCAGGCGGAATTCTCTAGTCCTATCGACTTCTCCACTT
>Ga0137435_1000161_pt1 | contig 25049 bp, 31 predicted proteins | sample EasRivERMGT100_2_FD_104904 | JGI IMG/M metagenome (GOLD analysis project Ga0137435, IMG submission 104904) | Soil microbial communities from meander-bound floodplain in the East River, Colorado, USA - East River MetaG ERMGT100_2 | ecosystem: Environmental > Terrestrial > Soil > Floodplain ... | reverse complement strand
TCGACACGATCTCCCGCGGCCAGCGGCCCGGCGCGATACGCCGCGAACCGCCGGGACTCGATCTCCTCCACGCCGAGCGTTTCGAGCTGCGGCGCACGCACCGCCGCGGCCGTGTCTTCGACCAGCAGGTTCAGCTCCGTCGTCGGTTGATCGATCGGCATCGTGAGCGTGCGCGTGCCGGCGGGCAGCGCGTAGCCGTAGCTGAGCTGCTTCACGGGACCCGGCGGAATCGGGCCCAGGACGTAGATGCTGTCGTTCCGGAACACCATCGCTTCGGGCGAGATGTCGCCCTGTCCGCCCCGGAACTGGCCCGCGCCCTGGGGCACGCGTCCTGCCCAGGTCGGCGTGAGCGTGTCTTTGGTTATGCGCGTCGTCACGCCGGGGTTCTCGATCTCGAGGATTTCCAGGACTTCCCGCGTGCCGTCCTCGCGTGCATGCGCTACGGTGGCGAGCCGCCGAGCGAGCCGGAGCGGCGGACCACTCACCGACGTGGCAAACGTCATGATGTCCTCGACATGGACGGCAGCGCGCCCGAGCACGTTGAGTGGGAGCGAGAAGTAGGCGAGGCTGTCATACCAGGCGCTGATGACGTACACGCTCGTGCTGTCCGGTCGCCGGAGCAGAATCCGGTAGCGGCCGCGCGCGTCGCTGCGCGCCGAATCGATGGGCTGACCGCTCTCGCGCGTGACCTTGTGCAGGACCACCCAGGCGTTGGCGAGCGGAACCGTGTCCCCGCCGCCACGCAGGACGCGCCCACTGACGCTCACACCCTGCGAGGCGAGCGCCACGGGACAGCCGATCAGGAGCAGGATGATTGTGGAGGGGCGCAGCATGCTGCGCCGCTACGGCGTGAACTTCCCGAAATCTTCAGGATCGAGATTCTGGAGGTAGGACTTGAGGGTGTCCGCGTCGAGGGCCCCGCCCCCCCCCGCCGTGCCGCCGCTCTCCGACTGAATGCCGCCCTCGCCCGTGTCCACCGAGGTCAGCGTGAGCAGCGTGTCACTCGTCAGGATCGGCGCCTTGAGCCGTAGCGCCAGCGCGATCGAATCGGAGGGGCGCGCGTCGATCTGGATGACGGTGTCGCCACGATAGATGTGCAGCTCGGCGAAGTACGTGTTGTCCTTCACCTGCGTGATGATCACCTTCCGCAGCTCCGCGCCGAGACCGACGATCACCTGTTTGAGCAGATCGTGCGTGAGCGGCCGCGAGAACTTCACGCCGGCCAGCTCCATCGCGATGGCGCTCGCCTCCGCGGGACCGATCCAGATCGGCAACACCCGCTGGCCTTCGTTCTCCTGCAGAATCACGACCGGCGTATTGCTCGTGCGATCCAGCCCGAGGTGAGCTACTCGAACCTGCAGCATCGCTCCCCCCGGGACCGGCATCAGGTCCCCATGTCCCAGGACGCGAGATACTTGCGCTGTGCCGGCGTGAGGGTGTCGATCGCGACGCCCATCGCTTGCAGCTTGAGCCGCGCGATCTCCTGATCGAGGTCGACCGGAATGCGGTGCACGTCTTTGCTGAGCTTCCTGGCGTTGTTCACCACGTATTCGGCCGCGAGGGCCTGATTGGCGAACGACATATCCATGACGCTCGCGGGATGACCTTCCGCGGCGGCGAGATTGATCAGGCGGCCGTCGGCGAGCACGAACAGCTTCTTCCCGCCGAGCTGGAATTCGTCGACGAATTCGCGCACGCGGGTGGGGCCTTGCGCCACCTGTTTCAGGCCGTCCAGGTCGATTTCCACGTTGAAGTGTCCCGAGTTCGCCACCACCGCGCCGTCCTTCATCGCGCGCATGTGCTCGACCCGGATGACCTCCACGTTGCCCGTGAGTGTGACGAACAGATCGCCCACCTTCGCGGCCTCTTCCATCGGCACGACCCGATACCCGTCCATCTGGGCTTCCAACGCCTTCATCGGGTCGATCTCGGTGACGAGGACGATCGCCCCCGCACCACGCGCCCGCATCGCGAATCCGCGACCGCACCAGCCATACCCCGCCACGACGACCGTGCTCCCCGCGATGAGTAGGTTCGTAGCACGGATGATACCATCCAGCGTGGACTGTCCCGTCCCGTACCGGTTGTCGAACAAGTGCTTCGTCTGAGAATCGTTCACCGCGATCACAGGGAACTGTAGCACGCCGTCTTTCGCCATGGCCTTGAGCCGGATCACACCCGTCGTGGTCTCCTCCGTCGATCCGATCACGCCGGCCACGAGCGCCTTGCGCTCGGCGACCGACAGCGTCTCGACCCATTTGCGCACGGGTGGGGCCAGATCGTCCAGGCGATTGAGCGCGATCATGTGCAACGCGCCCACCAGGTCCGCCCCGTCGTCCATCGTGATATCGGCGCGATGCGCGAGGGCGGCGCGAATGTGCTCGTAATAGGTCGCGTGGTCCTCGCCTTTGATCGCAAAGACCTTGATGCCGTGATCGCGCACGAGGTGCGCCGCGACGTCGTCCTGTGTAGAGAGCGGGTTCGAGGCGCACAGGGCCACGTCGGCCCCGCCGGCCTGCAACGTCACCGCAAGATTCGCGGTCTCCGTCGTGACATGCAGACAGGCGGCCAGCCGCTTGCCCGCAAGCGGCCGCTCGCGCGTGAACCGCTCGCGCAGCTGCCGCAGCACGGGCATCGAGCGCTCGGCCCATTCGGTCCGCCGCCGCCCTTCATCGGCGAGACGGATCTCTTTGATGTCGTTCGTGACTTTGCGGGACGTGGCAGTCTCAGACATTGGCCTTCCGGGAAGAACGGGACGCCCGCTCGGCCGCGACCTTCAACTCCTCGACGCGGTCGACGTGCTCCCAGGTGAACAACTCCACGTCGCGCTCGTCGACGCGGCGCTTCTCCGGCGCGCGGCCAAAGTGGCCATACGCCGCCGTGGGACGGTAGATGGGATTGCGAAGATTCAGTGCCTGAATGATGCCGCCTGGCGTCAGGTCGAAGACCTCACGCACCGACGCCTCGAGCGCTTCCTGCGGCACGGTGCTGGTGCCGAACGTGTCGACCATGACCGAGACGGGCTCGGCCACGCCGATCGCGTAGGCGACTTGGACTTCGCACCGCTTGGCGAGCCCCGCGGCCACGATGTTCTTGGCCACCCAGCGCATCGCGTACGTGGCCGAACGGTCGACTTTGGACGGATCCTTGCCGCTGAACGCGCCGCCGCCGTGCCGGGCCATGCCGCCGTAGCTGTCGACGATGATCTTCCGGCCCGTGAGGCCGGCATCGCCCTGTGGGCCCCCGACGACGAAACGCCCCGTGGGGTTCACCAGCACGTCCTTGTCCTTCACGTCGAACCCAGCCTCGTGCACGACCGGCCGGACGACGTGCGCCAGAATGCCGGCGCGCAGCTCGTCGTTGGCGATCATGTCCGAGTGCTGCGCCGACACGACGATCTTGTCGATGCCGACCGGCTTCGAGCCTTCGTACAGCACGCTGACCTGCGTCTTGCCGTCGGGACGCAGCCACGGCAGCTCGCCGCTTTTGCGCACGGCGGCGAGGCGTTCGGCGAGCCGGTGCGCGATGACGATGGGTAACGGCATCAGCGACGGCGTCTCGTCGCTCGCGTAGCCGAACATCATGCCCTGATCGCCCGCCCCGCCCGTGTCCACGCCCAGGGCGATATCGGTCGACTGGCGGTCGATCGTCGTCAGGACGGCGCAGGTCTGCGCGTCGAACCCGAAGTTCGCGTCCGTGTAGCCGATCGACGTGATGGTGCCGCGCACGATGTCGGGGATGTGCACGTACGTCGATGTGGTGATTTCACCAGCGATGACGGCCACGCCGGTGGTGACCAGCGTTTCGCAGGCGACGCGGGCTTTGGGATCGTTCGCCAGGATCGCGTCGAGTACCGCGTCCGAGATCTGATCGGCGATTTTGTCCGGGTGCCCTTCCGTGACCGACTCGGAAGTGAAGACGTGACGATGAGTTGGCATGTGTTTGGGCCTCTAGAGTTTCAAGCTACCCGAGCGCCGTCCGGCGGGCAACCGCGCGTCCGGATCGAGCAATGTTAGATCCACCGCTTCGGCCAGCGCGAAGCGCAGAATGTCGAGCGCGAGCTCCGCCGAGCGCGCGGCGAGCGCCGCGTCCGCAGCCGAGCGTGCCTGTGCCGTGGTCACCTGGCGCATGAGCCACCTGATCAACGGCAGCGCCGGCGGCGCGATCGAGAGCGTCTCGTATCCGAGACCGAGCAGCAGGAATGCGGAGACCGGCTCCGAAGCCATTTCGCCGCACACGCTCGCCGGTTTCCCCGCCGCGCGCGCCGCTTCCGCCACGAGCTTGAGCAGCCGCAACACGCTCGGATCGTGCGGCGTGAATCGGTCCGCGAGCCGCGCGTTGCCGCGGTCCACCACCAACGTGTACTGCGTCAGGTCGTTCGTCCCGACGCTCAAGAAATCGCTGATCTCGACGAACCGGTCCGCCAGCACCGCGGCGGCCGGCGTCTCGACCATGACACCGAGCGGCACGGACTTGGCAGCAGCGATGCCGCTCCGCTCGAGGCGCGCGGCCTCTTCGTGCATCAGCTCACGCGTGCGCTCGACTTCGTCGAGCCGGGTGACGAGCGGAATCATGAGCTGCAGATTCGCCGTCACCGCCGCGCGCAGCACGGCGCGGATCTGCGTGCGAAACATCTCCGGCTCGTCGAGGCACACCCGGATCGCGCGCCAGCCCAGGAAGGGGTTCGCTTCCGCCGGCGTCCGGAACGGCGCCGGGAATTTGTCGCCACCGAGATCATAGGTTCGAATGACGACCGGATGCCCCGAAAACGCCTCGCCCACGTGCCGGAAATACTTCGCCTGCTCGTCCTCGCTCGGCAGCTCGCTGTGTCCGGTGATCAGGAACTCAGTCCGCAGCAGGCCGACTCCTTCGGCACCATGCACCACCGCGGCCGTGACCTCGTCCGGCAGGTCCACATTGCCGCGCAAGGCGACGTGCACGCCGTCGACCGTGACGGATGGCTGGCTGACCGCCTCCTCGAGCCGCGCGGTCAGCTCGCGCCGGCGCGTCTCGGTGCGCTCGGCTTCCTCGATCTCCGCTGGTGTGGGGTCGAGCAGGACGGTGCCGCGCGTGCCGTCGAGAATCGCCTTGGTGCCGTGCAAAATGCGCGCCACGGCGTCGCGCAGACCGAAGATCGCGGGAATCCCGAGCGAGTGCGCGAGAATCGCGGCGTGCGAGGTCCGGGTGCCCTCTTCGCTGATCAACCCCACGATCTGATGGCGGTCGAGCTGCACCGTCAGCCCGGGAGACAACTCCCGCGCGACGAGAATGGACGGCTCGGAGAGGCTTTCCCACACGTCCGATGCGCCGCGCTTGTGCATCAAGTGCTGAATCACGCGGATCGCCACGCCCGTCAGATCCGCGAGCCGCTCCTTGAGCAGCGGATCACCGGCGGCCGTCCAGAGATCGCGCACCTCGAGCGTCTTGAACTCGAACGCCTTTTCGGCGGTGAGGTGGTTCTCGCGGATCAGCTCCGCGACGCCGCCGATGAAGTCCTTGTCCTCCAGCATCAGCAGCTGCGCGTCGAAGATCCGCGCTTCATCGACCCCCGCGCGGTCTTCCGCCCGGGCCCGCAGCTCGTTGATCTGGTTGCGGACGTCCTTGAGCGCCGCCCGCAAGCGCCGCACCTCCTTCTCGACCTGGCTGCGCGAGACGACGCGGTGCGGCACCTCGGGGAGCGCCCAGCGGACCGTGACGGTCGGCCCGATCGCGATGCCGGGCGAGACGCCGATGCCCTTCAACACGCGGTCGCTCATTCCTTGACCGGTTTCAAGTGCATCTCGTTGAAGCCGGCCGCGACCAGATCGAGCAACGCGGCCATCGCCTGCTCCGCATCCTCGCCGTCGGTCTTGATGCGAATCGTCGACCCGCATTCGGCCGCCAGCGTCATCATGCCGAGAATGCTCTTGCCGTTGACGACCGCGCCGTCTTTGTGGATCTCGACGGACGATGTGAACTTGTTCGCCACTTTGACGAACTCCGCTCCCGGCCGCACGTGCATGCCGAGCGGATTCACGATGCGCGCGTCCCGTTCGACTACGGCCATATCCATCCGACGACCAGGGCGAGCGCGGCCAGCCCGAGCGCGACCCGCAATCCGCTCAGGCGGTCGCCGCGCCAGCGCAGCAGGAGGAAGGCCACGCCCGCGGTCACGACCGCCGCCAGCTGGCCCCAGCGCGGGAACGGGGCGGCGAGGGAACGCGCGGCGAGCGGCAATGCGACGCCCACGACGAACGCCATCGCCGGACCCAGCAGCGCCGTGGCCTTGTGGAGTACGGGATGGTGCAGCGCCGTACTGACGCGGGTCCCATGGGTCCACCCGGCGTGCAATGCCCACCAGCGCAGGGTGACGTGACCGATGTTGTAGACGATGAGGAATGCCGCGACGGCCCCCCACCCCGCCCCGAGTGCGACTGCGACGATGGTCGACCCCGACAGGAACGGCAGCCAGCCGGCCCACACGAGCCGGTCGCCGAGCGAGCCGAGCGGCCCGCACAGCGCCTCGCGCAGGCGCTCGATCTGCTCGGGCGGCGCGCCGTCGTGCTCCGCGCGCGCCGCGGCGCCGACCGCCAGGCCGGACAGGTAGGGATGCGCATTGAAGAAGTGCGCGCCGCGCGCCACCGCAGACCGGTATCTGCCGTCTGCCAGATCGCGCAGCAGCGGCTCTTCCGCCACGCCCACGCCCAGCCCGAGCATGCGCTCGTAGTTGTACGAGCCCTGAACAGCGAACAGGCGCAGCAACGCCCGGCCCAGCCCGCGTTTCAGCGCAGCCATACGGCCACCAGCAAGCCGCCACCGAGTCCGGTGGCAAACCAGCCGAGATTAGGACCCTTGCCAACGAGTCGGAGCGTACCCGCGGCCCCCGCCGCGAGCGCGGAGGCCACGGCGGCGGTGGCCAGCACGATCGCGTCGCGGGGCGACAGCGGTCCCGCGAGCAGCGGCCGCGCGAGCCAGGCGAGGAACAAGCCGAACGCGGTGACCAGGCCGGCCCGCAGCGCGTCGCGCAGCAAGGCGCCGACGTGCAGACGCACCAGGGCGCGCGAGTCGCCCGACTCAAGTGTCGCCGCGGCCGCATGCACGATGCGTGAGTTCAGTCGGCGCAGCTCGTTAATGGTGACGCCGCCGACCAGCGCGGTCACCAACCCGACCAGCGCTCCCAACCCGAGCCCCAGAACGCCGGTCGCCGCATGTGCCGTCGCCACGGCGGCAACCGTCGCCGGACCGTACTCCGGATAGCGCACGGCGCCGACGGGCAGAATGTCGTACTGCAGCAGCTCGAACATCACGCCGAGTTTCAGACCGGTCGGGATGTCACCGAGAATGGCGCCGGCCACGGTCCCGGCGACGATGGGACGCGCGATCATCATCTGCGGGAGGCTCACGAGATCCACGCCCACGAGCGTCCCCCAGACGAGCAGCGCGATCAGGACCTCGACGGGGAGGTTCAGGTGAACTCTCCCACCGGGACTGCGCGCGCGGTCGGCACGTCCTGCGCCGTGACGTCCACGCCCCGCGCCGCCAGCTGGCGCAGCTTGGCCGCTTCGTCGTCCGTCAGATAGACGAAGCGCAGCCGTTCCCGGCGGCCGGTGCGATGGTGAACCCCGCCGACGTTGATGCGCCGCACCTGCGGCGCGCGCTGCGTGAGCGCGACCGCCGTATCGATGTCACCGACCAGCAGAATCCCGACCCGCTCGTCGGCTTCCCATGTGGACAGCTGCTCCGCGGCCTGGTCGACCGACGCGAAAATCACCTCGATCTGCGGCGGCACGCCCATGCGATACAGGTCTTGCTCCCAGTCGCTGCTGCTCACCTCATCGTCGACCAACACGATGAACGAGGCGTTGAGCGGCTGGCCCCACCCGACCACCACCTGGCCATGAATCAGCCGGTCATCGATGCGATACAGCGCGAGCGTCATGCAGCGGTGACCCGGATGGCCTTGGCGCCGGCATCCAGCGCGCGGCGCGCGGCTTCCACCGGCGAGACGTTGCGGTGGAACACGAAATCGAGGAGCATGGCGAGGTTGACGCCGGTGACGACGGCGATGTCGGCATGCTGCCTGGCGTAGCGCGTCGAGCTGGTCATGCAGGAGCCGCCCGGCAGATCCACGAACAGCAGCGCCGGCCCATCGCCGACGGCCTCGCGCAGCCGCTCAGCGAGCGCCTCCGTGCCGCACCCTTCGTTGGACACCGCCGTGAGCCCGTCTTCGATCCCGGTGATCGCACGCACCGCGGCGACGAGCGCCTGGGCGACGGCGGCGTGCGACACGATGATGCCGCGCAGCTCACTCATTGTCTTCCTCGAGGTACTGCTGCGCATCGCCTTTCTCGTGCATGCGCCGGATCAGCCGCTCGTTGAAGGACGTCGCGGAATCGACGCCGCTGTAGCGCAGCAGATGATTCATCGCGACGACTTCGCAAATCACCGTGAGGTTCTTTCCCGGATTCAGGGGAACCGTGACCAGCGGGACCGGCACATCCAGCAGCTCGGTGCGCTGTTGATCGAGCCCGGTGCGGTCGTATTCGCGGGTGTTGTCCCAATCCTCGAGCTGCACGACCACTTCGATGCGCTTCTGTTGGCGTACAGAGCGAATGCCGAACAACGCGTTGATGTCGATCAGTCCCACGCCGCGGATTTCCATGAAGTGACGGGAAACCTCGTGTCCCCGTCCGATGAGCACATCGTGGCCGCGGCGCGTGATGTGCACGACGTCATCCGCGACCAGCCGGTGCCCGCGCTCGACCAGATCGAGGACGCACTCACTCTTGCCGATCCCCGAGCGTCCCCGAAACAGCAGCCCCACGCCGAACACGTCCGCCAGCGAGCCGTGCACCGTGGTGCGCGGCGCGAACGCATCGTCGAGAAACGGCTTGAGCCGGCGATAGAACTCGGCGGTCTTGAGCCGCGTGCGGATGACGGGAATGCCCTTCGCGCGCGCCAGCACGAGCAGCTCCTCCGGCGCGTCCTGCGCCTTCGTGATCACGACGCACGGCAGCGCGTACGAGAGGAACGTCTCGATCGAGGTGCGCCGCGCCCGGGCATCGAGCGACGCGAGGTACGTAATCTCGGTCTCGCCCAGGATGTGAATCCGATCGGTGCCCACGAAGCGCGCCGTGTACCCGGCCAGCACCAGGCCAGGGCTGCTCGCCTCAGGTGAGCGGATCTCCCGCTCGAGACCAACCTCGCCCGTCAGGATCTCGAACTGCAGGATTTCGCCCTTGCGGGTGAGCAGGTCCCCGACTTTGAGCCGGGGCGGAGCGGCGGTTGGTACGCTCACCGCGGGCCGGACACCTTGGGACTGGAGCGACGCGCGTGGCGCGGGCGCGGAGATTCTTTCTCGTCGAGGAGCTGTCGCTTCACGCGCCCAATCGCGAGATCGAGCGCCGAGCGCAGATCGGCCGCGTGCGATTTCGCCACATAGATGCGGCCGCGGGGAGCATGCACCTCGATCTCGACCCCCGCCTGGCCGGCGTCCTCGGTGAAGATCACCTGCGCGTGGTGCGGGCGGCGCACGAGCTTGCTCACCTTTTCCACGAGGTCGCGCGCATGGGCGCGCAGGTCATCGTCAATCTCGGTGTGACGGGCGGTGATCGTGATCCGCATGAATCAACTCTCGCTTTCTGTGATCGTGTGTTCGAGATGCGCGAGCGTCGCGCGGGCGGCCGCGTCCCAGGAGAGTCCTTCGGCAAATCCGCGCGCCGCGCGTCCCAGCCGATCGACCAGGGCGGGACCCGCGGCGAGCGCCAGCAAGCGATCGGCCAGCGCCGGCACGTCGCCGTGCGGCACCAGAAACCCGGTCACGCCGTCGCGGACCGACTCGCGCAAGCCGTCGCTGTCCGAGGCAATCGCCGGGGTGCCACAGGCCGCCGCTTCGACGTTCGTGATGCCCCACCCTTCTTTCGGACTCGGGAAGACCACCGCCCAGGCGCGGCGTAGTAAGCGGCGCTTTTCTTCTTCCGACACAAACCCCAGAAACCGTACCGCGGGTCCCAGGCCCAGCTCGGCGGCGAGCCGTTCCAGCCTGGGCCGATCGTCACCCGCACCGCAGATCTCGAGGGTCATGTCGGAGCGCTGCACGCGGGCCTGCGCCAACGCGCGCAATGCCAGTTCCACTCCTTTATAACGCTTCAATCGGCCGACATACAAGAACGTGGGGCGGGTGGCGCGCGGCGTGGAGGGATCGGGCGCATAGTGGTCGGCATCGACCCCTGGATGAATGACGACAATCCGTTCGCTGCGGATGCCTCTGCGAACCAGATCGTCCCGCGTACTCTCAGAAATGGCGTGAAATTGCGCGTTCCGATACACCCACGGGATGGGCCGTTCAGCCGCCCAGACCGCGGCCGCCATAGGCACGCTGGCCTCCGCGAAGGCCGTCGTTCCAAAGAGGTGTGGTACGATCGCGACGAGCGGCAGCCCGGTGACGAGCGGCAGAAACAGCGGGACCTTGTTGATGTCCTCGACCACGATGTCGAACGTCCCCTCCCCTCCCACCCCCCGCAGCGCCTGCCGCACGGCGCCGCGCCCTCGAAGGGCAAAGCTGTGCCGTCCGCCGACGCGCCGGACTTGCATCCCGTCCACGACGGCCCAGGGCGCGCATCCAGGCCAGCCACTGGCGATGAGGTGCACGTCGTGACCCCAGCCGGCGATCCGGCCGAACAGCGCGTGCAGGTGGATCTCGGCGCCGCCGGCCTGGGGGTTTTCGCGGTCGTTCCAGTTGGTGAGCAGGATTCTCACAGCGCGCCCGACTCGCGCGCGACGGCGTCGAGGATGCCATTAATGAAGGCCGGCGCGCGCGCGCCGGCGAACCAGTGCGCCAGCTTCACCGCCTCATCGATCACCACGCGGGACGGCGTGGACGCCTCGTCCAGCTCGGCGAGCGCCAGCCGCAGGATGTTGCGCTCGATCACGCCGACGCGCTCGAGGCGCCAATGCTCCGCGGCGTCGGCGATGCGGCGGTCGAATTCGGGCAGCCCCGCGACCGCTTTGGCCGCGAGGTCCGCGGCGCGATCGTAGCCTCCCCCTCCCCCCCGGGGCGCGCGCCCGTACATGGCGGCCACGCGCGCGACCACGGATTCAATCGTGGGCGCGCCCGAGAGGTCCCACGCGTAGAGCAGCTGGAGGGCGCGGGCCCGCGCCTTAGTCTCGGGACGCTGCATCGAGCCGCTCGATCGCATCGGCGGTCTCGAGCGCCGCCTGGACCGCCTCGGCACCCTTACTCACGCGGGCCTGCGCCTGCACGAGCGTCTCGGTCGTCAGCACGCCGAATCCGACGGCGATGCGGTGGGCGAGGGCGACGTTCCCCAGACCGCGCGCCGCTTCGGATGCGACGTATTCGAAATGCGGCGTCTCGCCGCGAATCACGCAGCCCAGCGCCACGATCACGTCGAACCGCTCACTCACCGCCGCGGCCTCGGCGACGACCGGCAGCTCGAACGCGCCCGGCACCCAGGTGACATGGACGTGGCTCTCGGGGATGCCGCCGCGCCGCAAGGCTTGCCGCGCGGTCTCGAGGAGCTGCGTCGTGATCTGTTCGTGAAACCGGCTGACGATGATCGCCACGCGGCGCTGGCGAGTGGACGTGCGCGCGGCCGGTGGAGGACGGTGAGGCACGATCAGTGCGTGAGGAAGTGGCCGAGCTTGTCCCGCTTGACGTCCAGATAGGCCCGGTTCTCGTCCGAGGGCGCCGGCACGATCGGCAGCCGCTCGACGATCTCCAGACCGTAGCCCTCGAGACCGACCAGCTTCATCGGATTGTTCGTCAGCACGCGAATCGACGACAGCCCGAGATCGAGCAGAATCTGCGCGCCGATCCCGTAGTTCCGGAGGTCGGGTTTGAACCCCAGCTTCTCATTGGCTTCGACCGTGTCGTGCCCCTGATCCTGCAGCTCGTAGGCCTTGAGTTTGTTCAGCAGGCCGATGCCGCGTCCTTCCTGATCGAGGTACACGACGACGCCCGCCCCGGCCGCGGCGATCATGCGCATCGCGCTGTGCAGCTGCCAGCCACAGTCACAGCGCGCCGAGCCAAAGACGTCACCGGTCAGGCACTTGGAGTGCATCCGCACCAGCACCTGCTGCGTGCCGGCCACGTCGCCGTACGCAAGCGCGATGTGCTCGGCGCTATCGACGTCGTTGCGATAGCCGATGATGCGAAATTCCCCGAACGGGGTGGGCAGCCGCGCGTCGGCGACGCGGTGCACGAGCCGCTCGTGCTTGAGCCGGTAGGCGACGAGCTGGGCCACGGTGATGAAGGTGACCCCATGGTGCCGCGCGAACCGCTCGAGGTCGGGACGCCGCGCCATGCTGCCGTCGGGATTGAGGATCTCGCAGATGACGCCGGCGGGATACAGTCCCGCGAGGCGCGCCAGATCGATGCTGGCTTCGGTCTGCCCGACGCGCTGCAGCACGCCGCCGGGCCGGGCCCGCAGCGGGAAGACGTGGCCGGGACGGCGCAAATCGCTCGGCACCGTGGACGGGTCGATCGCGACGCGAATCGTGGCCGCGCGGTCGGCCGCCGAAATCCCCGTGGTCACGCCGAAGCGCGCCGCGGCGTCGATGCTGATGGTGAACGCCGTCTCGTGCGACTCGCTGTTGCGGTCGGTCATTTGCGGGAGGCCCAGCGCGTCGCAGCGCTCGAGAGTGAGCGGCGTGCAAATCAGGCCGCGGGCGTGCGTCGCCATGAAGTTGATCATTTCGGGAGTGACTTTTTCGGCCGCCCCGATCAGATCCCCCTCGTTCTCGCGCCGCTCGTCATCAGCCACGATGACGAGCTTGCCCGCGCGAATGTCGGCAATCGCCTGTTCTACCGCTCCGAACGACATAGCTGCCTCACGTATTTTCCCAGCACGTCGGCTTCGACGTGCACCCGGTCACCCTGTTTGAGCGTTCCCAACGTCGTATGCGCGCGCGTAAACGGCACGAGCGACACCTGCACCACACCCGCGCTCGGCAACTCGTTCACGGTCAGGCTGACCCCGTCCACCGTGATCGCACCGTGCCGCACCGTCGTCTCGACGACCTCGCGCGGCACGCGGATGTCCACGAGCATCGCATCGTCCGCTGCCGCAATGCGCTGCACGGTCCCCACGCCGTCCACGTGCCCCTGGACGATGTGGCCGCCCATCAGATCGGCCGCGCGTACCGCTCGCTCGAGATTGACGGTGCCGCCCTTCTGCCACTCGCCGATCAGCGTGCGCCCGAGCGTGGTCTGCACCGCGTGGACCGTGAACGAGCCCTTCGCGACCTTCTCGACGGTGAGGCACGCGCCATTCACCGCGATGCTCTCACCCTTCTTTACGCCTCGATAGGGAGCACGGATCCGCAGCACCCGTCCCCCGTTCGCGGCGACGGCCTCGATGCGTCCGACCGCGCTTACGATTCCGGTAAACATAGCCGTCGATCCAAGACCAATAATGTATCAGAGCCCAGCGCGCGCCGCTCCACAACGGTCCAGCGAGGGGCGTCAGCGAGCGGAGATGCCGGGATTCCGGCAAAAGCCGGGACGCCGCCTTCACCCAGCCACACCGGCGCCTGCACCCAGTAGAGCCGGTCCACAAGACCCTCCGCCAGCAGCTTGGTGCCGAGCGCGCCGCCGCCTTCACACAGGATCGACTGGATCCCGGCGAGGCGCAGCTGCGCGAAGGCCTGCGACAGCGCCTCGGGACGGAATACGCGCACGCCGTTGCCTTCGAGCACGGAGACGTTCGCCATCGGCGCCTCTTGCGAGGCGACCACCCACGTCGGCACTTCGCGCGCCGTCTGCACGAGTGACACACCCAGATTGAGCATTGCGCGCCGGTCGAACACGATGCGCACCGGCGGCTTGCGCGGCGTCACGCCGCCGCGCGCGGTGAGCTGTGGATTGTCGGTGAGCGCGGTCGTGCCGCCGACCGCAATCGCGTCGAACCCAGCGCGGAGCCAATGCACATGCTCCCGCGCTTCGGGACCGGAGACCCATTGCGAGCGACCGCCCGCGTCGGCGATCCGGCCGTCGATTGACGTGGCCAGCTTGAGCGCCACAAACGGGCGAAGAGTCTGGAGACGGGTGAACAGAAACGGCGCGTTCTGGGCCGCGGCCTCCTCGGCGAGGAGTCCGGCCTGTGTGTCGATCCCGGCGCGCTTCAGGATGTCGAAGCCGCCGCGCGCGTCGATGTCGGGGTCGCGCACGGCCGCCACGACGCGGCGCACGCCCGCCGCGCGGATCGCGTCGGTGCACGGCGGCGTCTTGCCGTGGTGCGCGCACGGCTCGAGCGTGACGACCAACGTGGATCCTTTGGCCTTGTCGCCCGCCGCGTGCAGCGCGGCCAGTTCGGCGTGCGGGCCGCCAAACGACGCGTGCCATCCTTCGGCGACCGCTGCGTCGCCGCGCAACACCACCGCGCCCACCAGGGGATTGGGGGAGACGTGTCCCCAGCCGCGCCACGCGAGCTCCAGCGCGCGGCGCATGGCATCGCGTTCCCTATCTTTCTTCAAATCTCACCGCTGGCGGGTCCTGACGGCCGGTGCGGATCTCGCCGATGATCCAGGCCGGCACCTGCGCGCGTGCGGCCGCGCGGATCGTCACCTCGACCTCGTCGCGCGCGACCACCGCAATCATGCCGATCCCCAGATTGAAGACGGTGCGCATCTCCTCACGTCCCACCTGCCCCGCTCGCATCAGGACGCGGAAGAGCGGCGGCCACGGCCAGCTGCCCGCATCGATCAGCGCCTCGACGCCGGTGGGGAGCACGCGCACCAGGTTCCCGGCGATCCCGCCGCCCGTGACGTGCGCCAGCGCGTGCACATGGGACAACGCCGGGCGCACGGCGGCGACGTAGCTGCGATGCACCGCCAGCAGCACCTGACCCACGGTCTGGTCGCTCTCGGGGAACGGATCGTCGATCCGCAGCCTCATGCTGTCGAAGACGATCTTGCGCGCGAGCGTGTAGCCGTTGGTATGCAGTCCGGTGGACGCGTAGCCGATGATCTGATCGCCCGGCGTCACGCGGTCCCCGTGCAGCGCCTGGTCTTCCTCGACGACGCCGATGATCGCGCCGGCGAGATCGTAGTGGCCGGGCTGGTAGAGATCGGGAAGCTGCGCGGTTTCGCCGCCCGCGAGCGTCATCTGGTGCGCGCGGCAGCCGCGCACCACGCCGGCGACGATCTGGGCCGCGATTTCCGGAACGAGCGTCCCGGTGGCGATGTAATCGAGGAACGCGAGCGGCGTGGCGCCGTGGACCAGGATGTCGTTGACCGAATGATTGACGAGATCTTCGCCGACGGTGTCGTGGATCCCGGCTGCGGCCGCGACGAGCACTTTGGTGCCCACGCCGTCGGTCGACAGCACGAGCACCGGCTTGTGGTAGCCGTCGGGGATGCGCACCATCCCGCCGAACCCGCCGACCTGGCCGCGCGCCAGCGGGGTGCGCGTGGTGCGCACCAGCTCCGCGATGCGCCGCTTGGCTTCTGCGGCGGTGTCGAGCTTGACGCCGGCCGCCGCGTAGCGATCGGCCTTGGTCATTCTTCTCCGTCCAGCGAGAAGTGCACGAGATCGCGGAAGGCTTTCACGCGGCTACGGACCTCCTGGAGCGTGACCCGCTCGAGCCGCTGCACCCCGAACGCTTCGACGGCGAGCGAGCCCAGCGCGGAGCCGTACACCATCGCGCGGCGCAGATTGGGAAACGTGAGATCGCCCGTGCGCGCGATATACGCCATGAATCCGCCCGCGAACGCGTCACCGGCACCCGTCGGATCGAAGACTTCCTGCAACGGATAGGCCGGCGCCTTGAACGTGGTCTCGGGATCGACGAGCAGCGCGCCGTGCTCGCCCTGCTTGATCACCACCATCTTGGGACCGCGGCCGAGGATCCAGTGCGCCGCGCGGTAGATATTCCAGTCGCCTGAGAGCTCGCGGGCTTCGGAATCGTTGACCATCAGAATGTCGATGTGCCGCAGCAGCTCGAGCAGCAGATCTTTCTTTCCCTGGATCCAGTAGTTCATCGTATCGCAGGCCACCAGCTTCGGCTGCTTCACCTGGTCGAGGACGCTGAGCTGGAGCTCCGGATCGATGTTGCCGAGGAATACGTACTCCGCATCGCGGAATTTCTCGGGGATGCGCGGGCTGAATTCCGCGAACACGCCCAGGCGCGTTTCCAGCGTCTCGCGGCTGTTGAGATCGTAGGAGTAGCGGGCCTTCCAGCGAAACGACTCGCCCTTGCGTCGCTCCACGCCGGCGAGGTCCACGCCGCGGGCGGCGAGCGCCTTGAGGTGCGTTTCGGGGAAATCGCTGCCGACGACGCCGACGACCTGCACGGGATGGAGCACCGCGCCGGCCATCGCGAAGAACACCGCCGCGCCGCCGAGCGTATCGGCGGTCTCGCCGAACGGCGTGATGACGGAATCCAGCGCGATCGACCCAACGACGACCAGACCCACGCTTACATCCGTTCCGGGGCGCGAATCCCCAAGAGGGTGAGACCGTTGGCCAGGACCTGCTGCACGGCGCGCGCGAGCACCAGCCGGGCGGCCTCCTCCGGCTCGCCCAAGACCCGGTATTTGTGATACCACGCATGCGCGATCCGGGCCAGTCCCTCCAGGTAGCCGGTGATGCGGTGCGGCTCGTACGCGGCCGCGGCGCGGCGCACCACATCGGGAAACTCCGCCAACTCCTTGATCAACGCGAGCTCTTCGGGCTGAGTGAGCACCGCCAGATCGACGCCCTCGGCGCGCACACCCCCCGGGTCCCGCGCCGCGACGCGGAAGATGCCCGACATGCGCGCGTGTGCCATCTGGACATAGAACACGGGATTCTCGTCGGTCTGGCTCTTGGCGAGATCGACGTCGAACACGAACTGGGAGTCGCCGCGCTTCATCAGGAAGAAGTAGCGCGCGGCGTCGACGCCGGTCTCCTCGAAGAGATCCCGCAGCGAGACGAAGTCGCCGCTGCGCTTGGAGAAGCGGACCTCTTCCCCCGCGCGCATGACCCGCACGAGCTGCACGATCTCGACGTGAAAGAAATCGTCCGGATAGCTGAGGGCCTGCAGCGCGGCCCGCATCCTGGGGATGTAGCCATGATGGTCGGCGCCCCAGACGTCGATCGCGCGCACGAAGCCGCGCTCGTGCTTGTCGCGGTGATAGGCGATGTCGGGCACGAGGTAGGTGTACGTGCCGTCGCTCTTCTTCAGGACGCGATCCTTGTCGTCACCGAGCCCGGTCGTGCGCAGCCACAGCGCCCCCTCGGACGTGAACGTGTGGCCCTGCTGGGCCAGCTCGGTGAGCGTGGCGTCGATGAGGTGGCGCTGGTAAATCGACGATTCCGTCGTCACCACGTCGAAGCGCACGCCAAATTCCGCGAGGTCCCGATCCTGCTCGGCGCGCTCGGCCTGGACGCCAAGCTCGCGCGCGCGGCGCACACCGTCGGATTCGGGAAGATCCGCGAACCGCTTCCCTTCCTGCTTCAGGATCTGCTCGGCCAGCTCGCGCAGGTACTCGCCGTGATAGCCGCCTTCGGGGATCGCGGCGCCGCGGCCGACCGCCTGTTGCACGCGCGCCCACAATGACCGCGCCAGCTTGTCGATCTGCGTGCCGGCATCGTTGACGTAGAATTCGCGGGTCACCGCCCACCCCGTCAACTCGAGCAGCGCGGAGATGCCGTCTCCCAGCGCCGCGCCACGGCCGTGCCCGACATGCAGCGGGCCGGTCGGATTCGCCGACACGAACTCGACGTTGATCTTTCGTTTTTGACCGATGTCGCTGCTCCCGTAAGCGGCGCCCGCGGCGAGAATCGACGGCAGCACGCCGACGACCTGGGCTTCGCCCAGGAAGAAATTGATGAACCCCGGCCCGGCGATTTCGGTCTTGCGCACGACCGTGGCCGGCAGATCCAGGTTGGCCACGAGCCGCTCGGCGATCGCGCGCGGCTTCTGGCCCAGCGTCTTCGCCAGCGTGAGCGCGAGGTTCGTGGCGAGGTCGCCGTGACTCGGATCGCGCGGGCGCTCGAGCGCGACGTCGACGTCGGGCGCGCCCAATCGTGACGCCGCCTGGATCAGCGCCGTGCGGATTGCGTCGGGAGCCTTCACTTGTCGGAGCTTGAGTCCTTCTTGGGCTTCGGTTTCGACTCCGCGGGCTTCTCGACCTTCTCGGCTTTCTGCGCTTTCTCGGCTGTCTGGTCGGCTTTTTCAGTGGTGCCGGCCGGCCGTTTGTAGTCGGTCGCGTAGAACCCGGAGCCCTTGAAAACCAGTCCCGCCCCACCAGAAATCTGGCGCTCCGCGCGTTTCCCGCACCTGGGACATTTGGCGTGGCGCTGGCTGGTGATGCGGGGAAGCTTCTTTTCGAACAGGTGCCCTTCCGGGCACTTGTATTCGTAGGTTGGCATCGGTCGAGAATCTAACGGCAACGGCGCGGACAATCACTACTAGACGCACAGGCGCACAGCGGTCAACAGGAGTCTGGATACAGGGGTTGTCCCGTTAGACTCTGGCCCGTTTACCGCGGTGCGTCTGCTGCGTCTAGCTTTTGCTTGTCCCCGCTTTTCCTAACGAATTGCAATGCCCCCGATGGGCAGCGCATTACCTGCGCGGCGACGACGTCCGGTGGCTGTAATTCGGGCTTGATCCAGCGCTTGCGCTTGATGTCGAAGACGTCGGGCAGCCCCATCAGACAGACGCCCGAGTGGATGCACACGTCCGGATCGAACGTGACCGTAATCTCCTCGGCTTCATACGTCTGCCGGCGCTTGGGCATGGTCGGAATCTTACGTCCGGCGGCGCCGCTTTTCCATTTTGCGCGCCGATTCCTAGCGCGGCCGGTTCGCCGGAGAGGGAGGAGGGCGCGGCGGCGCCGGGGGGGAGGCTGCGGCCCGCTTCTCATTTCTGATACGTAGGAGCCCACGAACAATGAAGAACACGCCGAGGCCATCGAAGAAGATGCTGAATAAACTGAAGTCACCCAGGAATACCGAGCCCCCAAAAACCAGCCCGATAGCGATCAACACGACACCCCAGAAGATGTCTTTCACGATCCCTCCGCGTTGGAGTTCGGTCGTGGTGTGAGCGACACCAATGTAGCAAATCCCTAAGCGTCGGGGGTACGGTTCAATCGCAGCTCCGCCCAAACGACTTCGCGAGCGTCGATGACGTCCCGGACCTGACGCTCGCGGGTCGTCAACGCGGCTCCTCCCGTTTTTACCTCGAGAAACACGACCCGCCGCACGTCACCCGCGGCGAGCCCATCAAAAACCACCAGGTCCACGGGACTGCCGAGGAAGCGCGCGTCCTTGGGGTTGAATCCGAACTCCGGGAGATAGGGGACGAGCTGCTCGTGCACTTTCCCCGCCGTCACGGCGAGGCTGCGCTGCACGGCGTTCTCGCGGATCGCGGCGCTGTAGCGAAGCTTCCAGATCACGAAGTACAGCGACGCCACGACGATCCCGATCACGATGCCGATCAACAGGTCGAGCCGGCTAGACACCACGCATACCTCCGAGACTCTCGCGCGGCGCCGGGCGCGGCCGGGTCAGACCGAGCATACCTCCACGGCTTCGCGCAACGAGCGCAGCGGCTCGCGGGTGGGAACGAACTCGTGCGCCACGAACCCCGTGAACCCGAGGTCGGCAATGGCGGTCGCGACCGCGCGATAATTCAGCTCCTGCGAGCCGTCGATCTCGTGGCGGCCCGGGACGCCGCCCGTGTGGAAGTGCCCGATGTGCGCGGCATGCTGGCGGATCGTGCGAATCACGTCGCCTTCCATGATCTGCATGTGGTAGATGTCGTACAGCAGCTTGACGCGCGCCGAGCCGACTTTTTCGATGATGGTCGCGCCGAACGCGGTCCGATCACCCTGGTAATCGGGGTGGTCCACCTTGCTGTTCAACAGCTCCACGCAGATGGTGACGCCGTGGCGCTCGGCGAGTGGCGCGATGCGACGCAATCCCGCGACGCAAGTCTCGGTGGCTTGCGCGTCGCTGCGTCCCTGCCGGTTGCCGAACATCGCGATCAGGTTCGGGACGCCGTGCTGCGCCGCGACGGGCAAGGCCCGCTCCAGCTCGCCGACCAGCAGGTCGTGATTCGCCGGATCGTTGAAGCCGCGCGGGATGAAGTCGTTGCGGATCGCGGCATAGCCCATCGAGCAGACCAGACCCTGCTCGCGCACGATGGGCCAGTCTTCCTGCGCGAGGAGATCGACGCCCGCGAGACCCATCGCGGTGCCGGCCTTGCAGAAATCGACGAGCGGAATGGAACGATAGGGCCACCTTGAAGCTGACTGTTTTAGCCGGACAGTGGGACGGTCGGACGGTCTGACGGAAGGCAACGACATGAGCAACGGGCCCGCGATCAGACTCGCGATTGCCTCACGCCGACCGACCGTCAGACCGTCGGACCGTCCGACCCCCATCAGAATTCCAGCTGACTCAGATACTTGTAGCTCACCGCGATGTCGTCGAACGGCTGCGGCGGCTGGTCGTGCTCGACAAAGAAGTGTTGGATACCGGCCTGGGCGCGCTTCGCGAAGATGCGCTTCCACTCGATCGTCCCTTGTCCTACGTCCACCATCTTGTGCTCGGGACCACCCATCGAGTCCTTCACGTGCACGAGCGGAGTGCGCCCGGGCCAGCGCGCGAAATAGGCCAGCGGATCCTGGCCGCCCCTGGTGATCCAGTACAGGTCGATCTCGAGCTGGACGAGCTTGGGATCGGTGCTCTGCAGCAGCACGTCGTAGGGGACCTGCCCTTCCATCTTCGGGAATTCGAAGTCGTGGTTGTGATAGGCGAACTGGATCCCCGCATCCTTGGCCACCTGTCCGACGCGGTTGAACTCCTCCGCGACGCGCTTCCAGCCATCGAGGTTCGTGCGCTTTTCCTCCGGGATCCAGGGTGCGACGAGGTAATCGTGTCCCACCGCTTTGGCGAGGTCGACGGCCTTTTTCCACCCGTCGGGATTGTCCGACATCAGGTGGGTCGCCGGCGCAGACAGTCCGTTGCGCTCGAGAATCGCCCGGACGTCGGCCGGGGACCGGTCGAAGTAGCCCGCGAACTCGACTTCCTTGTATCCGATCTGTGCGACGCGCGCGAGCGTTCCTTCGAAATCCGCTTTCATCTGATCCCGCACGGTGTACAGCTGAATGCCGATCTTCTCGAGCTTCGCGCCGTGGGCGGGGCGGCAGGCGGGCGGCAGCATGCTGCCGAGCGTAATTGCGCCTGCGGTAGCAAGAAATTCGCGCCTTTCCATTTACAGATCCCTCCTCTTCATGGCGTCAACGGCATAGGCCGCCGCGCGAGCGGTGAGCGCCATATAGGTGATTGACGGGTTCTGGCAGGCGGTGGACGCCATGCAGGCGCCATCGGTGATGAATAAGTTCGGCACGTCGTGACACTGATTGTTGGCGTTCAAGACTGACGTCTTGGGGTCTTTGCCCATGCGCGCGGTGCCCATCTCGTGGATGACCAGGCCGGGCGGATTGTTGCTGGTGAACGGCTGGATGTCGTGCGCACCGGCCTCGGCGAGCATTTCGGCGGCCGTAATCGACATGTCGTGCACCAACTGCTTGGCATTGTCGTCATACACGCAGTGGATCTTCGCGACGGGAATGCCCCAGGCATCGACCTTCGTCTTGTCGATTTCGACGAAGTTGGACTCACTGGGCAGCATCTCGCCGAAGCCGTAGAAGTTGAACCCCCACGGGCCCGGCGTGCGCAGCGACTTCTTGAACGCCGCACCGAACCCCGTCTGCTCCACGCCGCGGCCCCAGTCGGAGCGGCCACCACCACCCTGGAAGCCGTAGCCGCGCACGAACGTGGACTTGCTGTTGCCGACGTTGCGGAAGCGCGGCACGTAGACGCCGTTGGGCCGGTTGCCGATCGAGTCGCGATCCATCGGCGCGTCGATCCGGCCGTTGGCGCCGCCGCCCATGATGTGATCCATCAGGTTCTTGCCGACCTGGCCGCTCGAGTTCGCGAGATGGCCCTCGGAGTTGAGCAGGATGCGCGCCGACTCGATCGTGGACGCGCACAGGAAGATGATCTTGCCCTGGAATTCGAGCGCGCGCTTGGTCTGACCATCGATCACGCGCACCCCCGTGGCGCGACCGCGCCGGCGGTCCCACAGGATGCTGTGCACGACACTGTAGGGTCGTAGGGTGAGCCGCCCGGTGGCGAGCGCCGCCGGCAATGTGGAAGTGACGCTCGAGAAGTAGGAGCGGGTGATGCAGCCGCGATGGCACGGCCCGCAGTAGTGACACGCGGCGCGGCCGTTGTGCGCTTCGGTCAGCACGGCGCAGCGCCCGATCGTCACGACGCGCTCGCGACCCCAGGCGCGCGCGACGGCATCCTTTACGAGCTGCTCGGCGCAGTTGAGCGCCATCGGCTTGAGGAACTGGCCGTCCGGCAGCTGCGGCAAGCCCTCGGCCTGGCCGCTGATTCCGATGAACCGCTCGACGTGGTCGTACCAGGGCTGGATGTCGGCATAGCGAATGGGCCAGTCGACGCCAATACCTTCCTTGGCGTTCGCTTCGAAGTCGAGGTCGCTCCAGCGGTAGACCTGGCGGGCCCACATGATCGAACGCCCGCCCACCTGACGGCCGCGAATCCAGGAAAACGGCTTGCCTTCGGGCGTGGTGTAGGGGTTTTCGAGATCGTTGACGAAGAACTTCGCGGCCATCTCATCGCAGGCGTAGCATTGCTGCTGGATCGGCTGCTCCCTGGCCAGGCGCCGGCGGTCGCCGTAGCCGCGGAATTTCATTTCCCACATCGGCACGTGCTCGGCGTAGTCGGTCACGGGATTGATCGGCCGCCCCGCTTCGAGCACGAGCGTTTGCAGGCCGCGCTCGGTCAATTCCTTCGCCGCCCACCCGCCCGCCATGCCGGAGCCGATGACGATCGCGTCGTAGGTTTTCATTGCTGCTCGAGGGGATAACAGGGTTCATAGCGGCCCGGCACCACGCGGTAATGCAGCTCGCTGATCGCGCCGACTTCGGACGTGTAGTAGCCGGTCAGCGTCAGCCACTTCATGGCGCCGAAGAAGTTTTTCGAGGTGTCGCTCTTCGCATCGCGCAGCCGTGCCAGCTCATAGTCGAGATCCTGCAGGATCTCGGCTTGCTGCGCCGGCGTGCATCCAATGAATTCCTTTCCGAAGGCGGCGCGGCTGCGCTCGTCGACGTTGGCGAGTCCGGTCGTGAACATCAGGCGCTGCTCGTCATCCCCCCACTCGGCCAGCATGACATCGATGAACGCCGGCACACCGGCCTCGCGCGCGCCCGGGGTGTCGGTCTTGGGAATGATCAGCTCGGCGATCGTGGCGACGGTTTCATTCTGGTGGGCCGTGAAGCTGCGCGGGGTTCCAGCACGCACTCGTTGGTGAACGGAGCGCCCCAGGGCCAGTAGCGAATCGGGGAGCGCGGCCGTTCCGGCGAGCAAAACAAGCGCTTCACGCCGGTTCATCAATCAGTCCCGGAGAGAGAGGGTTGTAACTTGGCACGCAAAGTGCCCGCTGGCTATGTGGCCAGCGGGCCGGGAGCGTTATCGCGTGCCTCAAACAGGAATGCTAGAACCGGATGCCGAAAGTGAGGAAAATCTTGTGAGGCCCAAAGTCTTCTCCGTTTGTCATGTAGTGATAACGGAGCTCTCCGAACACTCGCGCTCCGCCAATCGCACGTCGCAACCCGAAACCACCGATCAACGCTCCGGAGTTTCGACTGTCGACGGGCGCCCCGCCGGGTGCAGAGAGCTCATACATCCCGACCCCGCCCACCATATACGGCCGCCAACCACCAGTGCGGAGGTCGTACATCGCTTCGACGCTAGCCCCGTGCTCCAAAGCGCGACCCTGCGGCCTGGCGAACGATTCCGAACTGCACGGTTGGCCCCGGCGTAAAACGGCTCCCGTCTCGGGTGCTGTACAGCTCGAGACCCAGGCCGCCGTACACCTGCCACGTCGGTACGTCCTGCCCCGACAACGATGGCGCGAGCGCGATGGCGCCGACGACGAGCCAAGTGGACAGAACGACGGAATGGCGCACAGGCCCTCCTTCAGAGGTTCTCTTGAGTCTCAGGTTCTGTACAACAATCCGGTAGTCCAGTCGCCCCAGGAGTCATAATCGCTGGTTCCTAGCCGACTCGGTCCGCTAGCGACTGGGCAGGCGCAGATTGGCCAGGACCTGGTCGATAATCGCATCCTCGAATCGGCCAGTCCCGTTGCATCGCACGGGCAGGAATCGCTCTTTCATATCCTGCCCCGTGCCGTCGACGATGATGTCGATTTCGGTCTCCCCCGCCGGCGTGGGCGTCAACTTTGCCAGAATCGTGAAAATGACGAGGTATTCGTCCGCAGCGGGTTGACCGGCGGCCGTATGGCCGCAATCGAGATAGGCCGAATTCGACTCGTTCTCGTAGAGGCGTCGCTCGATCTTCAGCTGCGGCGAGACGTAGACGCGGTCTTCCGGATGGAGCGTGGGCTTGCCGGGAAAGTGGAGGGCCTCGAAACTCGCGGGCAAGACTCGCCACACGGCTTCCACGTACGCGGGGATCACGTAGCGGACGTGGCTCACATCGGTGCGGAACCAGATAGGGGTTGGCTTCTCCCGTCCTTGCAGATCCTGGTCGAAGCGCTTCGTGGGACCGCAACCGCTGACCATGACAGTGCAGAGGACGGCTGATACGGTTCTCATTTCACGTTCGCTCCCGCTCCGAGAAGCTGCTACCGCGGCAGCCGATGGGCTGATGGGCTGATGGGCCGTTTGAACGTTGCTTGAACGAGTCGCGCTACCATTGCTGGGTGAAACGCTATGAACGCTTGGACGCGTGGCAAGCTGCCCATCAGTTAGTCCTCCTTACCTACAACGCAACCAAGACATTCCCTCGCGAAGAGCTATACGGACTTACATCACAGGCTCGGCGTGCAGCATTTTCCGTCGCTGCGAACATTGCGGAAGGCTCAGCGAAAAAGGGTCCAAGAGAGTTTCGTCGCTACCTGGACATCGCCCTCGGGTCTTTGTCCGAACTCTCGTACACCTTTCGCTTGGCACGAGACCTGAGACTCATTGAGGGAGAAAACTGGATCGAACTCGATGAGGCACGAGAG
>Ga0137435_1000160_pt1 | contig 25104 bp, 21 predicted proteins | sample EasRivERMGT100_2_FD_104904 | JGI IMG/M metagenome (GOLD analysis project Ga0137435, IMG submission 104904) | Soil microbial communities from meander-bound floodplain in the East River, Colorado, USA - East River MetaG ERMGT100_2 | ecosystem: Environmental > Terrestrial > Soil > Floodplain ... | reverse complement strand
TGGCTCAAGGAGTGCCGCCGTCTGAGCACCAGATTCGAGAAGCTGGCCGTGAACTTCATCGCGATGATTCATCTGGCCTTCATCGAACGCTACCTCCGGGTGGCGTTCTCAGACAGAACCTAGCCGACTCAGCTGTCATTGGCAGGAGGCCCTAGACTCGGCTAGTGAAGCGACTCGTATCTCGAGACAAGAGGGGTACGGAGCTTCGCTTTGTATAGGTCTTCGCGCCCAAGCAATCGTGACGTGGAAACGTGGCAATCTGTCCCGAGCGACAGCATTCATCGAAGAGCACAACTCAAGGCTGGCGCAGCTGGGACTGTTCGGCGGACGATTGTATGGGGAGCTCCTCCGTTGCCAAGTGCTCCTCCATATGGGCAGTTCAGACGCCCGTGACGTGCTGACCAAGGCTCAGGTCGCCGAGTCCGAAGCAAACTCAAGAGCACTCATTCTCTCCAAGGAGTTTCTAGGGGACGTTGAACTCGAGAGTGGCAGCAGTGTTGATGCCTTGGTCAGCTACGAGGACTCCCTGCGGAGCGCACTCGCCGTCGCCCCCCGCGGGGACATTGTCGCGGAACTGCGCCGGCGGCGGGCTGAGTGCTACTACATGCTCGGCCGTCATCAGGAAGCGTACGAAGAGGCTAAGGTCGGTCTCGAGCATTGCCGCGAGCTGGGCGATCGCTACGAGGAGGCGGCGACCTATCGCGTCCTCGCGCTGAGCGCGGCGTCCGTCGGCAAGGCCGCGGAGGCCAAGCGCTGGTTCGACCAGGGCTTTGCCTACTACGACGACATCGAGACTCCTTATGAATGGGGGCGTCTCTGGATGGCGTACGGCGACTGGCTCTCGGGGCCGCACGCTGCCGAGTACGCGGACATCCACCACGCCCGCGAGGCCTATCACGCCGCGACGGACCACTTCGAGGGCATGGGCGCGGAGGGCAAGCTCCGCGAGGCGCGTGAGCGCATTGCACGCCTCGCCGTATCGCATCCCTTGTCGGAGCCGGCCACCGGGGCGCAGCGCCGTCCACGCCGCCGCCCGCGTCTCACCGCTGAAGACGAGCGACGTGCGCGGCTCGCGCGTGAGCAGTTTGGTCTCATCACGGTGAACAAGGTGATGCTCAACGTGCTCGAGGAAGCGTCCAAGTACTCGCGGGGTCGCCTGCCGGTGCTCATCCTGGGCGAATCGGGCACGGGCAAGGAGCACATTGCCGCCGGCATCCACAACCTCTCGGGGCGGACGGGCAACTACATGCCCATCAACTGCGCGGCTCTGCCGAAGGATGTCATCGAGAGCGAGCTGTTCGGTCACGCGGTGGGCGCGTTCACCGGCGCGGTCAAGGACAAGGCGGGACTGCTCGAGGTGTGCGACGGCGGCACGGTGTTCCTCGATGAGATCGGAGAGCTGCCACCGGAGCTCCAGTCGCGTCTGCTGCGCTTCCTCGAAAGCGGGGAGATTCGCCGGGTCGGCTCGACGCGAAACATCCGCGTCGACACGCGCGTCGTCGCTGCCACCAATCGAGACGGCGTCGCGCTCGAGCGTGGGGAGAACTTCCGCATCGATCTCTACTACCGCCTCGCTCACGCGGTGGTGTCGCTGCCTCCGCTGCGCAGGCGCGCGGAGGACATCGAGGTCCTGGCCGAGCACTTCGTTGCCGAATCGAGTCTCGAGAACGGAAAGAACGTGACGCTGAGCGACGCCGCGCTCGATCGGATGCGCGAGTACACATGGCCAGGGAATGTGCGCGAGCTCAAATCCACTGTGGAGCGCATGGTCCTTCTCGCAGGGGAGGGTCAGGAGCTGGGTCCCGAAGCCGTGACGGTTGCGGGGGGAGGTGCACCGGCGGGTCTTGCCGAGGAGCTCGAGCAAGCGGAGAAGCAGAAGCTCTCCGCGGCCCTTCGTGCGGCGCGCGGATCGCGGACGGAGGCTGCGAAGTCGCTCGGGATCCCGCGGACCACGCTGATCAACAAGATGAGGCGGCTCGGAATCGAAGGCTAGGACGCTCACCCACCGAAGTGATCTGCGCCCGCGGGACACGCGGGCGTTTTCGTTTCCACATCGGGGCGTGGAGCGGCGGTGGACAACTTGTGGCGGCGCAAGTTGAGCGGGGGGTGCGAACGTTGACGGGTGGGCGCACGCTGCCCTACCTTGCTTGCTTCGCGGAGTCCCGAGTGGCTCCCCTCTGGCCTGAAACCGCCCAAAGCGGGCCACCGCGCGGCCCTGTCGCCCCTCCACGAGGTACGAATGATTCGCAGCATGACCGGGTACGGCTCGGCGGACATTGAGCGCGACGGGCAGCGCCTGAATGCCGAGATCCGATCGGTCAACCACCGTTTCTGCGAGGTGTCGATCCGGGCGCCGAAAATCGTCGCGAGCTTCGAGGACCAGATCCGCCAGCTCATCCAGGACCGCTATTCGCGCGGCAAGCTGAACCTTACCGTCACCTGGAGCGGGGCGGGTGAATCGGGCGAGGTGCTCAAGGTGAACGAGCTGGTCGCCGACCGCTACGTGAAGCTCCTCGACCAGCTCCGCAAGCGCTACAACCTGGAGAGCGGACTCGACGTGAAGACACTGGCCGCGCTGCCCGACGTGTTCGCATGGGAGCACACGGCGCTTTCCGACGAAGAAACGTGGAAGCTCGTGGAAGGCGTGGTCAGTCGCGCGTGTGAAAACATGGAAGCCATGAAGACCCGTGAGGGTCAGGCGCTCGCACGCGATCTCGAAGACCGGCTCAAACTGATCCGCGCGGAGCTCGATCGGGTGAGCACGCGCGCCGCCACGCGTCCGGCCGAGGCCAAGGACCGGCTCATGATGCGGCTCCAGGCGCTGCTCCAGGACATCGAGATGGATCCCATCCGACTGGCGCAGGAAGTGGCGCTCATGGCCGACCGGCTGGACAGCACCGAGGAGTGCGTGCGGCTGGCTGCGCACATCGACCAGTTCCGCGGGCTCATCGAAGGGCAGGAGCTGGCGGGGCGGAAGCTCAACTTTCTGCTCCAGGAGATGAACCGCGAAGCCAACACGATCGGCTCCAAATCGAACGACGTCGAGATCACCCGCGCGGTGATCGCCATCAAGGAAGAAGTCGAGCGCCTGCGCGAGCAGGTGCAGAACGTGGAATGACCGTGACGTCATCCGATCCCGGCATGCGCACCACCGAGGCGCCCGCGATGTTCCGCTTCAGCGCGCGCGGTTTCGTGCTGGTGGTGTCGGGGCCGTCGGGTGCCGGGAAAGGCACGCTGGTCGCGCGTCTGATGCGCGAATGCAGTGACTGCACGTTGTCGATCTCGGCCACCACCCGTCCGCCGCGGGCGGGAGAACAGGCGGGCGTCCAGTACGAGTTCGTGAGCCGCGAGGAATTCGAGAAACGCCGCGCGGCGGGACTCTTCCTGGAGTGGGCCGAGGTGCACGGCCATCTCTACGCCACGCCGTCGCGCTTCGTGGAAGATCAGGTGCGCGCGGGCCGCGTGGTGGTGCTCGAGGTGGACGTCCAGGGCGGGGCGAGCCTCCGCAAGGCGGCCCCCGACGCGGTCTCGGTGTTCATCGTGCCGCCGTCGATCGAGGCCCTGCGCGAGCGCCTCGAGAAGCGCAATACGGAGGGCCGCGAAGCGGTGGAGCAGCGTCTCCGCAATGCGCCGCGCGAGCTGGAGCATTACAAGGAGTACGACTACCTGGTGTTGAACGACGACCTCGAAAGCGCGGCGTTGCGGCTCGTGAGCATCGTAAATGCCGAGCGCACACGTGTGACCCGACAGAAGCTCGAAGGAGGATCCTCATGATTACCAAGCTGGCTTCCCTGATTCCGCCCCCGGGTTCCAACAAGTACGAGCTGGCCATCATCGCCGCGCGCGAGGCGCGCCGGCTGAACGAATGGTCCAAGCGCACCGGTGAAGTGTACCCCGGCAAGGTGACGGCAACGGCTCTGCAGCGCACGATCCGCGGCGAGGTGCCGTACGCCTACGAAGAGACGGCCGAGTAAGGCCCGCACGGCCGCGAAGCCCGGAGCCGCGCGCCGGAAGAAGCCATCGAGGGACACGGCCGCGACTGCCGCGAAGTCCGGCCCGCTCGCCGGCCGCACGGTCGTCGTCGGCGTCTCGGGCGGCATCGCCTGCTACAAGGCGTGTGAGCTGGTGCGCTGGCTCGCCGCGCGCGGTGCGTCGGTCGTCGTCGTGATGACCTCGTCGGCCGCCGAGTTCGTGAGTCCGCTCACCTTCGAGACGCTGTCCGGCAACCCGGTCGTGACCGGCATGTGGGGCTCGCAGAATCCCGGCTTCAGCGTGGCCGAGTCCGCCGCGCGCAAGATGCGCGGACGCGTCGAGCACGTGGACGTCGCCGAAGCCGCGGACGCGCTCGTGATCGCGCCGGCCAGCGCCAACCTGATGGCGCGCCTGGTGCACGGCGAGGCGCCGGATTCGCTCACCGCGATCGCGCTCGCCACGCCGGCGCCGCTGATCGTGTGCCCCGCGATGGACCTCGAGATGTGGCGCCATCCGGCGACGCAGGAGAACGTGCGCGTGCTGCGCTCGCGCGGCGCGAACATCGTCGGTCCCGAAAGCGGCCCGCTCGCGTCGGGACTCTCGGGACCGGGGCGTCTGGCCTCGATCGACGCCATCGGCGGCGCGGTGGTCGCCGCCGTGTCGCGGCGCCAGAGCCTCGAAGGTGTGCGGGTGCTGGTCGGCGCCGGCCGCACCGAGGAAGCGCTCGATCCGGTGCGCGTGCTCACCAACCGCTCGAGCGGTCGCATGGGGCTGGCGCTGGTCGAGGCGGCGCGCGCGCGCGGCGCCGAGGTCACACTCGTGCTGGGCCCGGCGGCGGTGGACCCGCCCAACGCGGTGCACGTGGTACGGGTCACGACGGCGACCGAGATGGACCGCGCGATGCGCGCTCTGGTGACTGAAGCGGACGTCGTGCTGATGGCGGCGGCGGTGAGTGACTACCGGCCGGCCCGGGTCGCGCGCCAGAAGATCAAGCGCGACGAGGGCCCGCTCCATCTCGAGCTGGTGCCCAATCCCGACATTCTCGCCGGGCTCGGCGAGGTGCGACGCGAGAACCAGGTGCTGGTGGGGTTCGCGCTCGAGACCTCGGACGGCGTGCGTCGCGCCCGCGAGAAGCGGAGCCGCAAGGGTGTCGACCTGATCGTGCTCAACGCGCCCGCCGACTCTCTCGGCAAGGAAACCAACAAGGTCACGCTGGTCGGTCCCCGCGCGGCGCTCGCGCTTCCGGAGATGTCCAAGCGCGAGGTCGCCGAGCACGTGCTCGACCATGCGCTCGAGCTGTGGCGGCAGCGTGCCCCGCGCGCGCGCCGCGCGGCATCCCGGAAGGGGAGCCGATGAGCGGCGAGCCGCGCGAAGAGCTGCGCCGGATCACGGCCGGTCTCAAGCGCTACATCGAGCGCGAGCGCGCCGCCGGCACCGGCGACCTGCTGCTCGATGGTGCGGCCGCGGCTCGCGCGAAGAAGGGCGTGAAGCGTGAGCCCGCGCCGAAGCCGGTCGCCGTGGCTCCTGCACCGACGCCCGCGGTCGCACCGAAGCAGACGACGGCCTGGCCGGTGCCGCCGCCTGCGCCTCCCGTCACGCTCGATCCGGTCGCGGCCGTTGCATCGATCGTCTCCGAATCCGGCGTGGATCTGTTCGGGAAGTCGACGGCGACTCCCAGGCGCCCGTCGCTCGACGACGTCCCCGACATCGCGCTGCCGCCGGTGCACGATCCGCTCAACTCGCGCGAGATCGGGGAGCGGGCGGTTTTCGAGGCGGACTCGCTGCCGGTGCTCGGAACGATCGCGGGTGAGATCAACGGCTGCACGAAGTGCGGGCTGTGCGAGACCCGCACGCGCGCGGTGCCGGGTGTGGGCTCGGCGCGCACCGGCATCGTGTTCGTCGGCGAGGCCCCGGGCGCGGACGAAGACGCCCAGGGCGAGCCCTTCGTCGGACGCGCGGGACAATTGCTCACGCGCATCATCGCGGCGATGGACGAGGCGAAGCTGATTCCCGGCGTGCCGCTCAACCGCGAGACGGTCTACATCTGTAATGTGCTCAAGTGCCGGCCGCCCGAGAACCGCAACCCGCTGCCCCACGAGATCGAGACGTGCTCGCCGTATCTCAGGCGTCAGCTCGTGGCGCTCAAGCCGCGCATCATCTGCTGTCTCGGCAAGTTCGCCGCCGAGCTGCTGGTCGGCGTCAAAGGCACGATCGGCGGACTGCGCGGCAAGGTGTACCGCTACCAGGGTGCCAAGCTGATCGTGACCTACCACCCGGCTGCCTGCCTCCGGAACCCCGGATACAAGCGGCCGGTGTGGGAGGACATGCAGCTCATGGCTCGCGAATACCTCGCCTGAAGGAGTAGCCTCGAAGCAGAGGAACGAACGTGACCGACACCCTGAACCGCCCCTTCAACGCGGCCCCCGAAGGCCCCGTTCCTCCGCAGGCCCTCGACGCCGAACGCTCGGTCCTCGCGGCGATGATGCTCGACCACGAGGCCGTCGGGCGGGCGGTCGAGATGCTGCTGCCCGAGGTGTTCTACCGCCTCGCGCACCAGAAGATCTTCCAGGCGATTCTGGCGCTCTACGAGACCAACACCAAGGCCGACCTCGTCACGCTCGGCGAGGAGCTGCGGAAGCGCGGCGACCTCGAGGCGGTCGGCGGGAACCCCGCGCTCACCCAGATCCTCGATTACGCCACGACCTCGGCGAACATCGAGCACCACGCGAAGATCATCCAGTCCAAGTGGGTGCTGCGCGCGCTGATCAAGGCCTCGGGCGTGATCCAGCAGGAGGCCTACGCCGCCGAGGACGACACCGCGATGATTCTCGATCGCGCGGAGTCGCGGATCTTCGAGATCACCGACAAGCGCGTGCGCCAGGGGTTCGTCGCGCTGCGCGACCTGCTCAAGCCCTCGTTCGAGCACATGCAGAAGCTCTACGAGCGCGCCAAGGCACAGGGCGGATCGCGGGTGCTGGTGACCGGCGTGGGCTCGGGCTACGACAAGCTCGATGCGCTCACCGCCGGGTTCCAGGCGGGCGACCTGATCGTGGTCGCGGGCCGGCCGTCGATGGGGAAGACCAGCTTCTGCATCAACGTGGCGGAGAACGCGGCGATTTCGCACATTCCGGAGCGGCCGTCGATTCCGGTGGCGATCTTCTCGCTCGAAATGAGCAAGGAGCAGCTGGTCCAGCGCATGCTCTCCTCGCAGAGCGAGGTCGGGCTCCACAAGATCCGGAATGGCTTCCTCGACCAGGAGGACTGGCCGCGGCTGATCGATGCCGCGGGGCTCCTCACGCGCGCGCCGATCGTGATCGACGATTCGGCGCAGCTCACCACCATGGAGATCCGCGCCAAGTGCCGGCGGCTGCGCGCGGAGAACCGGCTCGGGCTCGTGATCATCGACTACCTCCAGCTCATCCGTTCGAGCGGCCAGCAGGAGAACCGCGTCCAGGAGATCTCGGCGATCACCCGCAATCTGAAGGCGCTCGCCAAGGAGCTCGAGGTGCCGATCATCGCGCTGTCGCAGCTCTCGCGCGCGGTGGAGACGCGCGACAAGACCGGCCGCCCGCAGCTTTCGGATCTTCGCGAGTCGGGATCGATCGAGCAGGATTCGGATCTCGTCATGTTCGTGTACCGCGAAGTGGTCTATAAGCCCGACACGCCCGAGCCGATGAAGGCGCAGATCCTGATCGCCAAGCAGCGCAACGGTCCTACCGGCGAAGTGAACCTCACCTTCCTCCGCGACTGCACCAAGTTCGTCGACTACTACGCGGCCGCGCCGGGAGAGACCGAGCCGCCCGTGACGGGCGCCCCGTTCTGAGATGACGGAGTTCGTGCTCGACGGCGCGCGCTTCGCATTGCGGCGCCTCGCCAACATGGTCGTCATCGTGGGGCGCATCACGCTGCTCTACGCCGAGATGATCGTCTCCGTTCCGGCGCGCTTCCCCTGGGCGCAGACGATCGACCAGATGGATCGCATCGGGGTCGGCTCGCTCGGCCTCGTCTTCGTGGTCTCGCTGTTCACCGGCGGCGTCGCGGCGCTGCAGGCCGCCTATCAGTTCTCGAGCGTGGTCCCGCTCAAGTACATCGGCGCCGTGATCCTGCGCTCGGTGATCATCGAGCTGGGCCCGGTGCTGACGGCGCTGGTGCTCGCGGGCCGCGTGGGGGCGGGCATCACCGCGGAGCTCGGCACCATGAAGGTCACCGAGCAGGTGGACGCGATGCGCGCGATGGGCATCAACCCGGTGCGCTTCCTGGTCGCTCCGCGCATCATCGCCGGCACCCTCATGCTGCCGATCGTCACCATCTTCGCGAACATGATCGCCATCTTTGGCGGCTTCATGGTCGCCGTCGGGGTCGTGGGCGTGAGCTCAGCGACGTACGTCAACTCGCTCAAGGACTTCTTCTACGTCAAGGACCTCATCTCGGGGCTCATCAAGGCAGTGTTCTTCGGCAACATCATCGCCACGATGGGGTGTTACTTCGGCTTTACCACCGAGGGCGGCGCCGAGGGCGTCGGCACCGCCACGACCCGGGCGGTGGTGTCGGCGTGCGTGCTGATCCTGATCGTCGACTACCTGCTCGCCACCGTCCTCTTCCGCGTCATCTTCACCGAGTCATGATCCAGATCCGCGGACTCAAGAAGGCCTTCGGCGAAAAGCAGGTGCTCGACGGCATCGATCTCGACGTGCAGTCGGGGGAGACCGTGGTCGTGCTGGGGCCGAGCGGCACCGGAAAGAGCGTCCTGCTCAAGCACATTCTCGGTCTCATCGAAGCCGACGCGGGCTCGATCCAGGTGGACGGCGAGGAGGTCGTGGGCCGCCCCGAACACGAGCTGAACCAGATCCGGCGCCGCTTCGGGATGCTGTTCCAGGGGGCGGCGCTCTTCGACTCGATGACGGTCGGCGAGAACGTTGGCCTCGGACTGCGCGAGCATCGGGCGCTGCCCCATGGCGAGATCGCCGGGCGCATCCGCGAGCGACTCGAGTGGGTCGGGCTCGCGGGAGTCGAGCAGGCCAAGCCGGCGTCGCTCTCGGGCGGGATGCGGAAGCGCGTCGGTCTCGCCCGCGCGATCGCTCTCGATCCGCAGTTCATCCTCTACGACGAGCCCACCACCGGCCTCGACCCGATCACCGCCGACGTGATCGACCAGCTCATTCGTAGCATGCAGAAGCGGCTGGGCGTCACGTCGGTCGTGGTGACGCACGACATCCAGAGCGCGTTCAAGGTCGGGGACCGGATCGCGATGATCTATCAGGGCAAGGTAGTATTCACGGGGAGTGTCGAGGACGCGAAGACCACGGACAACGCGATCCTCCGGCAGTTCCTCGAAGGATCGAGCGAGGGGCCGATCCAGCCCCTGTGATCACCGTGAGCCCGGAACGCAAGGAGCGCGATTGAGCCGTCGACAGGAAATCCAGGTAGGCCTCACCGTTCTCGTGGCCTTGGTCGCCATGATCTGGGGCCTGGCCTGGCTCAAGGACTTCGCCTCCGCTGGCAACACCCGGCTCTACAAGGTGAGCTTCCCGCAGGCCGGCGGCCTGGCCGCGAGCGACGAAGTGCAGGTGAACGGGATCCGCAAGGGCAAGGTCCAGAGAATGGAACTGGTCGGCGATCACGTCGAGGTCGGACTGCTGCTCTCGAAGGACGTCGTGCTCACCACCGACAGCAAGGTATTCATCCGGAACGTGGGGCTGATGGGCGAGAAGGTGATCGCCGTGGACCTCAAGACCACCGGCCGGCCCTACGGCAAGGACGACATGGTTCAGGGCGAGTACGAGCTGGGGGTGGCCGAGGTGATGGCGCAGCTCGGCGGCACTGTGGAGGCGATCGCGACCCTCGCGGACCGCCTGGCCCAGGTGTCCGAGATGCTCAACCAGGACGGACGGCTCGCCTCCACGCTCAAGAACTTCAATCGCACGAGCGAAGAGCTGCGGCTCGTGGTCTCCGAGAACCGCGCGACGCTCAAGGAGACGTTCGACAATCTCTCCGCCGCCTCGCGCACCGCGAAGGCGCTCACCGCCGACCGCGAAGCGGAGTTGCGGGCGACCCTCGACCGGTTCACCGAGCTTTCCAAGCGCCTCGACTCGCTGCGGGTCGTGATCCAGAGCCTGGCGTACAAGGTGGACAACGGCGAAGGCACGCTCGGCAAGCTGGTCAACGACGACAAGCTCTACGCGGACCTCAACGCCTCCATCAACTCGCTCAAGTTCCTGATCGAGGACATCAGGAAGAACCCCAAGAAGTACTTCAAAGTCAGCATGTTCTAGAGGTTTCCGCCTCGCCGACACCATGGAGGCGTGACGCATGACGGCGTAGCCGAGGTGAGGCGAAAGTGCCGGAACCACTTCCTGCAGGCGGGAGGCACGATGCGAACGCTCAAACGGATATCCACCGTGGCGGTTCTCTCGATGATGACCGCCGTCTCGGCTCAGGAGCTCGGGCGGGCGGAGAATGCCGCCATCACCTACGGCTTCAAGGGCGGTTGGGTCATGGCGCCGCCGGGTGACGGATGGGATGTGAACAGGTCCCGAAACCCCGAACTCTCCTTCGTTCGTGGCTTGAGCAAGGACCACAGCGTAGCCGCCACCGTCTCCACCTACTTCATGGACTCTACCCTGAGCCGGGAAACCCTCCCGCAGTTCCTTCGCCGGTACGCTTTGGAGGGTCAGGGGCGCCCCCTCACGGAGCGGTCCTTCGAGGTGATCCCCGATTCGTCGATCGCTCCGATGGCGGCGCGATATCGGTATCAGGTCGAGGACCGGAACGTGCCACACCACAAGGGCATGACCTTCATCCTCGAAGCTCAGGGCGTGTTCCTCGTCCATCCCGACGCGCCTCATCTTCTCATCGTGGTCGAGTTCAGCGAGCGGGCCGAAGCCTCCGTGGCCCGCACCGAAGCCACCGTGGGTGACTCCTATCTCGCCCAGCTCCATCTCGTGCGCGTGGACACGGCGGCGGTACGCCGCGTCGCGATCGGGTCTTACCCCGATCGCGTCTGGCTTGCCCACGGATCGATCTGGGCGCTGAGCAAACCCGAGGTCGGCACCGATCTGATCCGGATCGATCCATCGAATCTCACGATTCTGGCTCGAGTGCACTTCGATGGACTGATCTCCGACCTCGCCCCGACGCCGGACGCCATTTGGGTGACCGATCGTCAGAACGGAGTCCTGCTACGCCTCAATCCGGCGACCGGCGCAACGACCGCCACCGTCAAGTGCGGCGGACATCCCGGGCATTTGCTCGCCACCTCCGAAGTGTTGTGGGTGACGGACCGTGAGAATGGCACGATCCAAAGCGTGGATGCTCGAAGCCTCAAGTTGGTCGGGAAGCCGATCCGGGAGCTCAAGCATCCTGATTCGATGGTCGATGGAGGCGGCGTGCTCTGGATCGTGAACAAAGATCAATCCCGGACGGTGGCCTGCCTCGATCCCAAGACCCGGGAGCTGGTCGGCGCGGCGATCCCGGTCGGCGCGGGCGCAAATTCCATGGCCTATGGGGCTGGCTCGCTATGGGTCGTGTGCGAGGAGATCGACTCGATCCAGCGCCTCGATCCGGTGAAGCACGTGGTGGCATCGACCATTCCGTTGGGGTTCCAACCGTCGGGCATGGCGTTCGCCGGAGGCGTGCTCTGGGTCGGGAGCTGGAGCACCGGCCGGCTGATGGCGGTCGATCCCGCGACGAACAACCTCCGGGAGAAGTCCTGTCAGGCCGGTCTGAGAATCTCGGGGTTGGCCGGGAGCGACGAGGGAGTGTGGTTCGCCGACTCGCCCGCGGGCACGGTCTCGCTGATGCCGCTTCCGTGAAGCGCGTGTGGCCCAGCGGGAACGTGCCGAATTTGCCTGCGTCCCACCTCCCTGGCGCTTTGAAGGTGGACTTCGACAACCCCTTCATAGCCGCTCTGGAGGTTCGCGTTCTTCATCCAGCATCGGTGTTCACATCTTCGATTTGCTGACCTGCAGGATGTGGCAAGGAACTGTGCCGGACTCTGACGTCCTACGATGAGTCGGTTCCTCTCGCCATTGGCGAACTAGCGACGCATTTCCTCTGCGGCATTGTGCGCACGTATCCTGCGCGGCGAGACCCCTGCGTCCCGTCCCCTGGAGCTCGCTGCGATGCCGAAGGCCTCACGTCCCACCTTCTTCTGCTCCTCCTGCGGCCACGAGGAGCCGCGCTGGTTCGGTCGCTGCGACGGGTGCGGCGCATGGAACACCGCGGCCGAGGCGCCCTCGAGCACACCCGCGCGCCGCTCGGATCGCGCGTCCTGGGCTGCCGGCCGCCCAACCGCGGCGCCGCGTCCGCTCGCGGCCGTCGAGATGGCCAAGGTGCCCCGGCAGCCGAGCGGGGTGAGCGAGCTCGACCGCGTGCTGGGTGGCGGCGTGGTGCCGGGCTCGCTGGTGCTGGTCGGCGGTGATCCCGGAATCGGCAAGAGCACGCTGCTGCTCCAGGCGGCGGCTGCGGTGGCGGGAACCGGCCGCGGCGTGCTGCTGATCGCGGGCGAGGAGAGCGAGGAGCAGGTCCGCATGCGTGCGGCCCGGCTCGGCCCGGTGCCGGAGCCGCTGCTGATCCTGTGCGCGACCGAAATCGAGACCGTGATCGAGGCGGTGAACGCGACACGCCCATCGTTCGTGATCGTGGACTCGATCCAGACCATGGCGCGCTCGGGCATCGAAGGGGGCCCCGGCACGCCGTCCCAGGTGCGCGAATGCGGCCTCGCGCTGCTCAAGCTCGCCAAGGGCACCGGCACCGCCATCTTCCTGGTCGGGCACGTCACCAAGGAGGGCGGCGTCGCGGGCCCGCGCGTGCTCGAGCACATGGTGGACGCGGTGCTCTACCTCGAGGGCGAGCGCTATCAGCACTACCGCACGCTGCGCGCGGCCAAGAACCGCTTCGGCTCGACGCTCGAGCTGGGCGTGTTCGAGATGAACGAGACCGGCCTGACCGGTGTTGCCAACCCGAGTGCGGCGTTTCTCTCGGGCTCGCGCACGCCCCAGCCGGGGACCGCGGTGGTGGCGAGCCTCGAAGGCACGCGGCCCATCCTGGTCGAGGTGCAGGCGCTCGTCTCCTCCTCCTTTTATGGAGTGCCGCAGCGCGTGACGACCGGTCTCGACCCCAAGCGCGTGGCGGTGCTGCTCGCGGTGCTCGAGCGGCGCGTGCGGCTCCGGCTCGGGCGCAACGATGTGTTCACCACCGTCAGCGGGGGATTGCGGCTCGACGAGCCCGGGACGGATCTCGGCGTCGCGCTGGCGATCGCCTCGTCGTTCACCTCGCGGCCGGTGCTCGAGCGCACGCTGCTGGTCGGCGAGATCGCGCTGTCGGGCGAGATCCGGCGAGTTCCGCGGCTCGCGGCACGTCTGGCGGAGGCCGCGCAGCTCGGCTTCGAGCGCGCGGGGATCCCGGACGTTCAGGCGGATGAGGCGCGCGGCTCCGGAATCGAGACCATCCCGCTGCGCACGGTGGCCGATGCGATCGGGTCCGTGCTGGGCGAAAAAGTGTCGCCGCGCTCCGAGACGCCTGAAGGCGCGAGCCGCGAGGCGAAGGTTCCGTGACGGCGGGCGCGATCCTGCTCTGTGCCGGACGTGGCGAGCGCCTGCGCGCCGCCACCGACAAGGCCCTGGTCCCGCTCGCCGGGCGCCCACTCTTCACGTGGAGCCTCGAGGCGCTCGAGCGTGCGAAGGCCGTGGAGTCGATCGTCGTCGTGGGGCCGGTGGCGCGGCTTCAGACGGCCCTCGCAGGCTCGGGCATCGTAGCGAGCAAGGTCGTCGCGTGGTGCGAGGGCGGACCGACGCGGCAGGATTCCGTCCGCCTCGGGCTCGTCGTGCTGCCCGGATCCAGCACGCTGGTCGCCGTCCATGATTCCGCGCGCGCGCTGGTCACATCGGAGGTGATTCAGCGCTGCATCGCCGACGCCATGACCCACGGGGCGACCATTGCCGCGATCCCGGTCGAGGACACGGTGAAGCGCGTGCGTCTGGGGGTGATCGAGGATACCGTGCCCCGTTCGCTGCTCTGGCGGGCGCAGACCCCGCAGGTGTTCCGGCGCGACTGGCTCGCGGCCGGGCACGCGGCGGTGCCGCCGCCGCGGCCGGGCGCACGACCCGCGCCTGCCACCGACGATGCGGCGCTGGTCGAAGCGCTGGGTCACGGAGTCCACATCACCGAGGGGGATCCGATCAATTTCAAGATCACGACGCCGGCCGATCTCGAGCTGGCCGAGGCCTGGATCCAGGCAAGGACCGGGGGAGGCGTGCGATGAGTTTTCGTGTGGGCATGGGGTTCGACATCCACAAGCGCGTGAAGGGCAGGGCACTCGTGCTCGGCGGGGTGCGCTTCGAGACCGACTGGGGCCTCGAAGGCCACAGCGATGCCGACGTGCTGTCGCACGCGATCGGCGACTCGCTGCTGGGGGCGGCCGGGATGCGCGACCTCGGACACCATTTCCCGTCGGGCGATCCGCAGTGGAAGGACGCCTCGAGCATCGATCTGCTCAAGCTCATCCGCTCGATGCTCGACGGCGCCGGGCTCCGCATCGTGAACGTGGACGCCATGCTGCTCGCCGAGGAGCCGAAGATCGCGCCGGTCTACGACGCCATGATCGTGAATCTCGCCTCCGCGCTGCGCATCGGCGCCGCTGACATGTCGGTCAAAGCCACGACCAGCGAGTCGATCGGCATCATGGGTCGCAAGGAGGGGATCGCGGCCTGGTCGGTGGCGCTGGTGGACGGCGTGCCCGGTCCCTCGTTCAGCCCCGCCGAGACTGGGGACCGCAACCTCTGATGAGCAACACCGCCACGCGGGTGCGTTTCGCGCCGAGCCCGACCGGCTGGCTGCACGTGGGCGGCGCGCGCACCGCCTATTTCAACTGGCTCTTCGCCCGCCAGCGCGGTGGTGCCTTCGTGCTCCGGATCGAGGACACCGATGTCGAGCGCTCGAGCGCCGCGAGCGAGTCCGGCGTGCTCGCCGATCTCGCGTGGCTCGGACTCGACTGGGACGAGGGGCCGGACCGCGGCGGGCCGCACGGGCCCTACCGCCAGAGCGAGCGGCTCGCGCTCTACAAGGAGCGCGCGGCGTTCCTGATCTCGACCGGCGCCGCCTACCCCTGCTTCTGCACCGACGCCGAGCTCGAAGAGCGCCGGCGTGCGGCGCTCGCCGCGGGTCGACCGCCGCACTACGACGGCCGCTGCCGCACCATGACCGAGCCCGAGCGCGCGCGCTTCCGCGCCGAAGGACGTCTGGAGAGCATTCGTTTCGCGGTCCCGGATCGCGACTGGATCCTGCACGACCTGATCCGGGGTGAGGTGCGGTTCCCGGCCGGGATGGTGGGGGACTTCGTGCTGGTGCGCTCGAACGGACACCCGACGTACAACTTCGCGGCCGCGGTGGACGACGCGGCAATGCGCATCACCGACGTGATCCGTGCCGAGGAGCACCTCGCCAACACACCGCGCCAGATGATGCTGTACGAGGCGCTGGGCGAACAGCCCCCGGCGTTCGCCCACGTGCCGCTGATCCTCAACCGCGACCGCACCAAGATGAGCAAGCGCTCGGGTGAGGCCGCGGTTGCGGTGTCGGACTGGCGGCGCGCCGGTTACGTCGCCGAGGCCCAGCTCAGCTACCTCGCGCTGCTCGGGTTTCATACCGGCGACGAGCGTGAGATCCTGAGCCGCGCCGAGCTGCTCGAGGCGTTCACGCTCGAGCGCGTGGGGAAGAGCGGGGCGGTGTTCGACGCGGCGAAGCTGCGCTGGATGAACGCGCACTACCTCCACCACGCGCACGCACGGGACCTCCGGCGCTGGATCGAGGCGGCGCGCGCTCCGGGCGAGTCGATTCCGTGGCTCGATGCGTTCGATGCGCTCACCGGCGGCACCCGCGGCGAGGCGCTCGAGCCGGTGCTCGAGCTCGTGCGCGGGAATCTCTCCACGCTCGAGGATCTCCCGCAGGAGCTGGGCTACCTGCTCGACCGCCCGCGCCTCGAGCCCGATGCGACCGAGGCGCTGAATGCGCCGCGCGCGCGCGAGGTGTGCCGCGAGACGGCGGCGGCGCTCGACGCGCTTGCGGAATGGACCGCGAACGGGATTAAATCCGCGATTCAACAGGTCGGGGCGCGCCTCGGAGTGAAGGGGCGCGATCTCTTCCAACCAATTCGTGCGGCGTTGACCGGGCGTACGCACGGCCCCGAGCTGCCGGCGCTTGCCGAGTTCCTGGGGAAAGACCGCGCCCGCCTCTACCTCATGGAAGCCGCCAATCGATGATCGCCGGAATCCTCCGATGAAAGTCGCGCTGCTGATGGGAGGCCGCTCGGCCGAACGCGAGATCTCGCTCCGCACCGGCACCGGCATCGCGCGCGCGCTCCAGAGCCTCGGCCACGAGGTGGCGGCGGTCGACGCGGCGGACGGGCGGCTCCTGTCCGCCGGCGACCTCGCGGCGCTCGCCGCCCCAGGCGCCACGCCGCCCACGCCGTCTCACGCGGCGATGACCGGTGTGACCAACGCCGCCGCGGTGACCGATGCCGACGTGGTGTTCATCGCGCTCCATGGCGGAGCCGGCGAGGACGGGACCGTGCAGGCGTTGCTCGAGCTGGCCGGCCGCCCCTACACCGGGTCCGGGGTGCTCGCGAGCGCGCTCGCGATGCACAAGGCGATGTCGAAGAAGATGTTCGTTCAGGCCGGAATTCCGACGCCGCGCTGGCAGCTCGTGACGACCGGCGCGCGCGGCCGCGACATCGACGTGGCGGCACTCGGCGGCTGGCCGATCGTGGTGAAGCCGAACGAGGAGGGCTCGACGGTCGGGCTCACGATCGTGAGCCGCGCCGAGGATCTCGACGAGGCGCTCGATCTCTCCTTCGAGTACGGGTCCGAGACCCTGGTCGAGCAGTACATCCCGGGCCGCGAGCTGACCGTCGCGGTGTTGGGCGATGAAGCCCTGCCCATCGTGGAGATCAAGCCGCAGGGCGGTCACTACGATTACGAGTCCAAGTACACCGCCGGTCGGAGTCAGTACTTCTGCCCGGCGGAGCTTCCGGAGGCTTTGGCTACCGGCATTCGGAAGCTGGGTGTCGACGCTTCGCGGTGCCTCGGATGTTCCGGGGTGTCGCGCGCGGATTTCCGTCTATCCCCCGATGGCGATCCGTATTGCCTGGAAGTGAACACCATCCCGGGAATGACCCCGACGAGTCTGGTGCCGATGGCAGCCAAGGCCGCCGGAATGTCCTACGACCAGCTGGTGGCGCGCATGCTCGACCTGGCGTTGATGGATTGGCGCCGGCGGCACCGCAAGGTCCGGGAAACCGCCCACGAAGTGGATCCGACATCATGAGGGGATCATGGATCGTACCCAGACGTTCCTGAAGGACCTGGTCGAAGCACACGGCGCCCCGGGTTTCGAGAGCGACGTGTTCGCCGTCATGGCGCGCTACCTGAAGGGGGTCGGCACCATCTCGCGCGACCGTCTCGGCAGCTTCATCTGCGAGAAGAAGGGCGGCCCCGGTCCGAAGGTGATGCTCGCCGGGCATCTCGACGAAGTCGGCTTCATGGTGAAGTCGGTGACCAAGGAAGGCTTCATCAAGTTCCTGCCGCTCGGCGGCTGGTGGGGACACGTGGTGCTCGCCCAGCAGCTCGTCATCAAGACCCGGAAGGGCGACGTGCTCGGTGTGGTGGGCTCCAAGCCGCCGCACGAGCTTCGGGACGAGGACCGCAAGAAGGTGCTCGAGATCAGGGACATGTACATCGATGTCGGCGCGACGTCCGACTGGGACGTGAGGAGGAAGCTCGACATCCGCCCCGGTGACCCGATCCTGCCGGCGGGAGCCCACTTCACGCTGATGGCGAATCCCAACGTGATGCTCGCCAAGGCCTGGGACAATCGTCTCGGCTGCGCGCTGGCCGCCGACACCGTGCGCGCGCTCAAGGGTGTGAAACACCCGAACACCGTGTACGCCGCGGCCACCGTCCAGGAGGAGGTCGGGCTGCGCGGTGCCCAGACCTCCGCGTTCAAGGTGCAGCCGGACGTCGGGATCGCGCTCGACGTCGGGATCGCCCACGACACCCCCGGCACCGAGGGCGACGAGGAGCTCGGCGGCGGACCGCTCGTGGTCATCTACGATGCGAGCGCGATCCCCAACCGGCGGCTGCTCGAGCTGGTGGTGGACACCGCGGACGCACTCAAGATGCCGCTCCAGTTCGAATCGGTCGAGCGCGGCGGCACCGACGCGGGGCGGATCCACCTGACCGGCGAAGGTGTGCCGTCGATCTCGATGGGAGTGGCGGCACGTTACATCCACAGCCACGTGAGCCTGATCGACCGCCGCGACTACGACCGCACGGTCAAGCTGCTGGTGGCGCTGGTGAAGAAGCTCGACGCGAAAGCCGTGGCCGGTCTCACCTAGGCGGCATGGCACTCCGCATCTACGACACGCTGACCCGCGAGAAGCGGGAGTTCGTCCCGGTGCAGCCGGGACGCGTGAGCATGTACGTGTGCGGCATGACCGTGCAGAACAAGCCGCACGTCGGTCACATGCGCGCCTCGCTGTCGGCGGAGGTGATGCGGCGTTACCTCGAGCATCTCGGTTACGAAGTGCGCTATGCCTACAATTTCACCGACGTCGACGACAAGATCATCGAGCGCGCGAACGAGGAAGGCGTCACGTTCCAGACGGTGAGCGAACGGAACATCGATGCCTATCTCCGGTTCGCCGACCTGCACAACATCAAGCGCGCGACGGTGTATCCCAGGGCAACGCAGCACATCGCCGAGATGCACGCGCTGATCCGGACCCTGATCGACAAGGGACACGCCTACGCCGCCGGCGGCGACGTGTACTTCGACGTCCGCTCCCGGGCCGACTACGGGAAGCTGTCGGGCCGGCGTGTGGACGAGATGCGCGAGGGCTACCGAATCGAGCCGGGGGAGGCGAAGCGCGATCCCCTGGACTTCGCGCTCTGGAAGGGAGCGAAGCCGGGCGAGCCGGCGTGGGAGAGCCCGTGGGGCCCGGGGCGGCCGGGCTGGCACATCGAGTGCTCGGCGATGGCGATGAAGCACCTCGGTGTGACACTCGACATTCATGGCGGCGGGCAGGACCTGATCTTCCCGCACCACGAAAACGAGATCGCCCAGAGCGAGTCGGCGACCGGCAAGCCGTTCGCGAACTTCTGGTGCGAGAACGGCATGGTGAATCTCGGCGGGGAGAAGATGTCGAAGAGCACGGGCAACCTGTTCTTCATCGAGGACATCGTCCAGCAGGTCGACCCCGAGACGGTGCGGTTCTACCTGCTTTCGACCCACTACCGGAGCCCGATCGACTTCAGCCACGAGCGGCTGGCCGAGGCCGGGACGGCGCTCGCCCGGCTCCGCGCCCCGCTCGAGCGCACCGGGGTGTGGAACCCGGTCGAAGGGGTCCAGGCCTTCGGCGAAATGAAGGCCGCGATCGAGACCGCCCAGGCCGAATTCCACATGGCCATGGACGACGACTTCAACAGCGCCAAGGCGATCGGCGTCCTGTTCGACCTCGCCCGCCAGGTCAACCGGGCCCTCGACGAGAAGCGCGAGGCAGATGCCCGGGCGGGGGCCTCGACGCTGGTCGAGCTCGGCCAGGTCCTCGGCCTCTTCTGGAAGGCCCAGGCCGAGGAGGCCTGGGACCCCGAGGTGGTCCGGCTCGCCAACGAGCGGGAGGCCGCCCGGAAAGCCCGTGACTGGAAGCAGGCCGACGCCCTGCGAGACCAGCTGGCCAGCCTGGGCGTGGTCGTCGAGGACAGCCCCGACGGCCCCAAGCTCAAGCGCCGCCCCTGAGTAGAGTGGCCCGCCCCTCCGGGCCATCGAGCCGGACAGATCCCTGACCTTCAGAGCCGCCCTCCCGGAAGATTCCCCCGGCAGCCCCGACACCACCTCGTGCATCAGAAGGGGCTCAGGTCGCGGGCCAGTCTTGGCGAAACCAACATCAGTTCTTGACCCGCCTGTGGCCGAGGTCTAGCCTTCTTTTCGGCGACGGGCCGCTCAAATCGAGGATCACCCGTATCCACCTCGATTCGCGCAGTCCGAAGCAGACCGGGCCGAGACAAACCTCTCGGCTATTCGTGTTGAATCGAAGAAAGGGTTTCATGTTCAGCGATCGCAAGGTTCGGACAGGGGCTCTCATCCTTCTGGCACTGTTCAGCGTTCTCGCGCTGGCCGCCGTAGGGATTGGCCCGGCTTCCGCCGACCCACAGCGTGAAGTGATCTGGACGGACCCGGGTGGTGGCGGAGTCGGCGATCCCAATGGGATCGGCGATCCCGACGTTCCGACGGGGACGCGCAGCTTCAAGCAGTGGAGTAAGAATGGCGGGCGGGGCGCTGGTTCCATGCAAGCCGCGGGTGACGGCGGGCGCGGGAACATGAGGGTGGTGGAGCTCTGGATCACGTGGCTGCGAACGATCAGGGGCGTCTACTTCAGCTTCTGAGCGGTCTGCAGTCCAAGGCGTTTTCGTTGACCGGAGTGACGGACTTGCCGGGATACGACCTAAGTCGTATTGCGTCGCTCGAAGAGCGACTGGCTGTCGCCGATGCCCGCAAGGCGGGATCCGCGATGGTCGATCTTGAGTTGCTCGTCGACCTCTATCTAGAGGCGGACAGCTATGTGCCGGCGCTCGAAACCATCGAGCGCCTGCTGTCCATGACGGCAGCCCGGGCTCTGCCTGCCGAGCGACGCCTGGTGCTGGAGTGCAAGGCAGTCTCCTGCCGGATTGCCCAGGGCAACTGCCAGGCCGCGCTCGCCCACTGTCGCGAGCTGCTCCCGATTGCCGATGACGTGGCTTCGGTGCCGGCTCGCGTTCAGCTGCACCTGTTGTGCGCCGAGGCTCTCTTCCGACTGGGGCGCCTCGCAGAGTGCCGCGAGCAGGGTCAGTCGGCACTCACGCTGGCGGAGCAGGGCAGCGACGTGTCGCTCATGGCCGCCGCGCTCAATTCGCTGGGTCGGGTCGCCTACCGGGAGGGCGATCTGGACCTTGCGCGCGATGAGTACGAGCAGGCGCTCGCGCTCTTCCGACGGCTCGGCGACGAAGGCCGCGCCGCCAGCGTACGCAACAACCTCGGTCTGGTTCACAAGAACCTCTGCCAGTGGGACCTCGCCGCGGTCCACCTGAACGCGGCGCTCGAGGTCCATCGCCGCAACGGACACTTCGCCGAGACCGCGAACCCGCTCATGAACCTCGGGATCGTCCATCAGAAGAGCGGGGACTGGGAGAAGGCCGCGGGCTGCTATCTGCAGGCCCGGCAGGTCTACGCACAGGTGGGCGACCATCTGCGGCTCGCGGTCACCGCGATCGGGCTCGGCAATGTGGCGCGTCTCGAACGCCGCTTCGTCGAAGCCGAGGGACTCCTGCTCGAAGCGCTCGAGCGCGCGCGGGGACAGGGCGCTCAGCGCGAGGAAGTGCTCGCGCTCGAGTTCCTGGCCGAGCTGGACTTCGATCGTGGCCGCCCGGACGCGGCGCTTTCCCGCTACGACGCGGCGCTCGGCTTCGCGCGGCGCATTGCGCCGGAAGGCGACCTGGTGCTCGAGATCGAGCGCCGGCGCGCCGAGGCGTTGTTCGAGCTCGGCCGTCACGACGAGGCCCGGGTGGCGGCAACCCGCAGTCGCGAGCTCGCCGCGGCCTGCCAGGACCGGCTCGAGCACGCGGTCGCGCATCGCGTCGAGGCGGCGATCCTTCATGCCCAGGGGCATCTCGACGATGCACTGGCGCTGTCGCGCCGCGCGGTGACGCTGCTCGGCGAATGCCACGAGAAGCTCGAAACCGGACGCGCGCTGCTCGACCTCGCCCGTATCACCACCGACACCGAGGAGGCGCGCCGCTCGCTCTACCGCGCGAGTGCACTGTTCGCCGAGTTGTCGACCGACTACTGGATCGAGCGCTCGGAGCAGCAGCTGCGCCAGCTTCTCGGCGGAGAGTCCGCGGTCCCGCCGATGCGCGCTGGCTCGACCATCGGCCGCCGCAGTCGGGCCCCGCGCCTCGTCGCTTGCTCACGCGCCACGCGCCGGGTCGAGACGCTCGCCCAGCGGGCGGCCGTCACCGATCTCTCGGTGCTCATCACCGGGGAGACCGGGACTGGCAAGGAGCTCGTGGCCCGCACCATTCACGCCGGATCGAACCGCAGCGACCGGCCGTTCCTCGCCGTCAACTGCGGCGCGCTGCGCGCCGACCTGGCACTTTCGCAGCTCTTCGGACATCGCAAGGGTGCGTTCACGGGGGCCCACGCCGAGGGAGCAGGCTTGGTTGAGGCCGCCCACGGCGGAACGCTGTTCCTCGACGAGGTCGGGGACCTTCCGCACGATGTCCAGGTCACGCTGCTCCGCTTCCTCGAGAGTGGTGAGTACCTGAGGCTGGGTGAGACCCAGGTCCGGCGCGCCGACGTCCGCCTGATCGCGGCGACTCACCGCGAGCTGCGCGGCGTCGACGGCGAACGGCTGTTCCGCCGCGACCTGCTCTACCGGCTGAACGAGATCGAGATCCGTCTTCCTTCGCTCCGCGAGCGGGCGGAGGACATCGTCCCGCTGGCGCGCCACTTCCTCGTCTTCTACGGCGGACTCGAAGGTCCGCGCCTCACGCACGCGGCGGAGTCGGTGCTGCGGTCCTATCCGTGGCCCGGCAACGTGCGCGAGCTCGAAAACGTGACGAAGCGGGTCGCCGCGCTCCACGCGGGCGGCCTGGTCGACGCCGTTCACCTCATTCCGTTCCTCGGTGACGCCTCGGCCACCCACGTGCCCAGCACCAACGGGACCGATGAGCGCAGCGCCATCCTCGAGGGCTGGGAGCGGGCTCACGGGAACAAGAGCCGCCTCGCCATCCTGCTGGGCGTGAGCCGGAAGACGCTCTACGCGCGCCTTCGCCGGCTGAATCTCGAGCTGCAGTAACCCGCCTTCTTCGCTGTTCCTGGAAGAAGTGTTACCCCCACCCCCGAGTAACACTTCGGTAACAGTGGCCCCATCCATAACGCGCGCAAGAGACTAACCCCTCTCCGACCTCTCCGGGTGTCACCGCGTCAGGGGTAACACTCCCGCGTTCGTGCCCTCACCGGACGCACCAACCCGAAAAATTTGCGGTCACAAGGTGATGAGGCCGGCCGGTTTGACGTCATTGGCGCCGGGATCGTCGCGTTGTGGCATGCGAATCGCAATAGGGACTTCAACGGATACGGTCCAGGCCAGGGAGGCCTGAGGAAAGCTTCACGGGGGGGCCCTAAGGGGGACTGGGGCCGAAGTCCCGGGCGGGGCACGCGTTCGTCGCTGCACCTCCATCGACGCGACGCTCGCCCGGGAATCCCCCGATCAAATTTGGAATCCCGGTCCGATCGGGCCGGCGCGATAGGGGGCTCGAACAAACGCTATCGGGAGGTGAGAGCCAACTCGGCAGAAAACACCGCAACACAAGGCTGTATCGTTCGCATGAGGTAACTACAAAAAAAAACAATACGCCCGGTCAACGAAGCCGGGAGGGCAGTGGGGTTCATCCCGGTCACTCCCTGTTCTCTCGGGAAAAGGCAGCCTCGGAGAAGTTTTCGAGCTGCCTTTTCGACTTTGGGGCGGCTGGGTTTGTATGGCTCTCGGGCCCGATGCTATCGTGCCGTCATGACCTACCCCAATGCAGTACGCGCCCTGCGCGCGAGGCCCCTGGCGGTGATCGCGGTCGTGCTCGCGGTGGTCGCTTTCACGAATGCAATGCTGGTTGGTTGCGGCGGAAGTCAGTCGAACAACACCGAAGGACAGAGTCAGACGTCGTCCGGCACCGAATCGACCCCGGAAGCCACGACACCTCCCCCCGCGGGTGGAACGGCGGTGGCGAGCGGCGCGGAGATCTACACGCAGCGTTGCGCCCTGTGTCACGGACCCGGCGGCCATGGCGACGGTCCGGCCGCGGCCGGTCTGAATCCGAAGCCGCGCAATCACACGGACGGCAGCTACATGAACGCTCGTACCGACGAGGATCTCCTCACCGTGATCCGGGAGGGCAAGGGCGCGATGCCGGCGTGGAAGGCGGTGCTGAGCGACGAGGAGATCCACGCGGTGCTCAAGCACGTCCGCACCCTGGCGGTTCCGCCTTACTCCGGCGGTAAGTAGTTTTGGCCGCCCGGTGCGTCCGGGCGACATCCGGGCACGCTGGCGTAGCTCAATTGGTAGAGCATCTCATTTGTAATGAGGTGGTTGGGGGTTCGAGTCCCTTCGCCAGCTATTAGCTTGCCGGCGTCCGTTCCGGTTGCCCGCTGCGGTTTGGTTTTGCATGTGGAGGGGTTCCCGAGCGGTCAAAGGGAACAGACTGTAAATCTGTCGGCGATGCCTTCGAAGGTTCGAATCCTTCCCCCTCCACCACCTCCGTCGCCGTGCGGGAATAGCTCAGTGGCTAGAGCGTCAGCCTTCCAAGCTGAGGGTCGCGGGTTCGAATCCCGTTTCCCGCTCCATTCGTGACCGGCCGGCCCTCAGGGTCGGCCGGTCATTTTCTGCTCGGGGAGCTCGGCTCGAGGAACTCGTCCCCCAGCAGCGGGTCAGGCTTTTGTCAATCCCGGGGTTTGAGGACAACTCACCTCCTGAAGCACAAAGACCGGCTTGACAGCAAGATCGGGGCGCTCCTAGATTCTTCGGCTCGCACTCGACCCCTGTCGACTTTCACCCAGAGAAGGTCGGCCCGGGGGAGTGTGTCTTTCTCCAACGCGCTGAGCAGCGTTCTCACACCCGGTGCAGTACTCCACCACTGCTGCCCGCTTCGCGCAGTGCTGCCGGCCGGGGTCCCGGTTGTCAGCCCACGTAGCTCAGTCGGTAGAGCATTTGCATGGTAAGCAAAAGGTCAGCGGTTCGATTCCGCTCGTGGGCTCCATGTTCGCTCAGGCGCGAGAGAAAGACGGGGAGCGGTCGGAGCCCCGACTGAAGAAAGCAGTGAACGAAGTCCCGGGCGAACGGCGATTCGCGAGGGAAGTCACGGCGACGGAAGCGGCGACGCGCAATGCGCGATGCCGACGTGGAACTCACGGAGTCCGAGGAGCCTCGAGATGGCCAAGGTGAAATTCGAGAGGACGAAGCCGCACGTGAACGTGGGGACGATCGGGCACGTGGACCACGGGAAGACGACGCTGACGGCGGCGATCACGATGGTGCTGGCGCAGAAGAACCCG
>Ga0137435_1000159_pt1 | contig 25258 bp, 23 predicted proteins | sample EasRivERMGT100_2_FD_104904 | JGI IMG/M metagenome (GOLD analysis project Ga0137435, IMG submission 104904) | Soil microbial communities from meander-bound floodplain in the East River, Colorado, USA - East River MetaG ERMGT100_2 | ecosystem: Environmental > Terrestrial > Soil > Floodplain ... | reverse complement strand
TGGTGGAGCTCTCCAGTTTCCAGCTGGAGACAACCCAATCGCTTGCCGCTGACGCAGCCACCGTCCTCAACATCTCCGAAGACCATCTCGACCGATATCGAAGCGTCGATCACTACGCCGGCGCCAAGGCTCGGATTTTTTCCGGCGACGGCGTCCAGATACTCAATCGGGACGACGCGCGTAGCAGGTCCATGGCGCTACCCGGGCGAAAGACGGTCACTTTCGGTCTAGACGCTCCGCGGCACGCAGGCGATTGGGGGCTGCTCGAACGCGACGGCGAGCCCTGGCTCGCGCAAGGCGCAGAAGCGCTTCTCGCGGTCGGGGCAATGCAGATCGCCGGCCTGCACAACGCCGCCAATGCGCTCGCGGCGCTCGCGTTGTGCCGCGAGCTCGATTTGCCTCTCGAACCTATGCTCGCGGTGCTACGCGAGTTCAAAGGACTTCCTCATCGCGTCGAGCTGGTCGGCAAAACGGGCGGAGTGCGCTGGTACGACGACTCCAAAGGCACGAACGTGGGCTCCACGGTCGCGGCTCTCGCAGGGCTTGCGCGTCGCGACTCGAAAGTCGTTCTCATCGCCGGCGGCGATGGCAAGGGGCAGGATTTTTCTCCTCTGAAAAATGCAGTTGCGCGCGCGGCGCGGGCGCTCGTGCTCATCGGCCGCGATGCGCTGCGCATCGAAGCGGCGGTCGCGGGAGCGGGCGTTACGGTCCGGCGCGCCGCAACCATGGATCAAGCCGTGGGATTTGCTGCTGCTGCGGCGCACCCGGGCGACGCAGTGCTGCTCTCCCCCGCATGCGCCAGTTTCGACATGTTCCGCGACTACAAACATCGCGGCGAGGCATTTCGCCAAGCGGTGGAAGGAATCATCGATGTTGCGAAGCATTAGCCCCGGGCGCGCACCGCTCGCCGAATACGACAGCGGCGTGCTGTGGGCCGCGCTCCTGCTCCTCACTTTCGGCATGGTGATGGTGTATTCGGCCTCGATCGCGATGGCCGAGGCGAGCAAGTTTACGGGAGGGAGCTCCGCGTACTTCCTGGAGCGGCATGCGCTGTATCTCACTGTAAGCGCATTCGCAGGAATGCTGGCTTTCCAGGTTCCCATGCGGTACTGGCAGCAGGCCGCGCCGTGGTTGTTCGTGCTTGGGATTGCGTTGCTCGGTCTGCTGCTGATTCCGGGATTCGGCCGCGAGGTCAACGGCGCGCGGCGCTGGCTCTCGCTCGGCATTGCGAACCTGCAGCCTTCCGAGTTCATGAAGCTGTTCGTCGTGCTCTACGCAGCCGATTACACGGTGCGAAAGCTCGCCCTGATGCACAGCTTCAGGCGGGGATTGCTGCCGATGTTCGCGGTGATGCTTCTCGTCGGCTGGCTCCTCCTGAGGGAGCCGGATTTCGGCGCCTTCGTCGTGATAACGGCGATCGCAACGGCGATCCTGTTCCTCGGCGGCATGAACGGCCGATGGTTTGCCGGACTACTCGTGATGATGGCTGCGGGTTTTGTCGGCTTGGTCCTGTCCTCACCCTATCGCATGCAGCGAATTTTCGGCTTCATGGACCCCTGGTCGGATCCTTTCGGCGGCGGCTATCAGCTATCGCACGCGCTGATCGCATTCGGACGCGGCGAATGGTTCGGCGTGGGGCTTGGGGGTAGCGTGGAAAAGCTTCTCTACCTCCCCGAGGCGCATACCGATTTCCTGCTTGCGGTAATAGGCGAAGAACTGGGGTTCGCGGGCGTGATTGCGGTCATCGCACTCTTCTCGTGGCTCGTGCTGCGGGCATTTGCCGTCGGTCGCCAGGCGGTGGCCCTCGAGCGCCCGTACCCGGCGCTGGTCGCTCAGGGGATCGCGGTGTGGCTCGGAGCGCAGTCCTTCATCAACATGGGCGTGAACATGGGCGTGCTGCCGACCAAGGGCCTCACGCTTCCGTTGATGAGCTTCGGCGGCAGCAGTCTGCTCGCCAATTGCCTGGCGCTCGCCATTCTGCTGCGAATCGATTGGGAGAATCGGCAGCTGATGCGAGGACAACCGGCGTGAAGCCATTATGGCCCGAACGATCATGATCATGGCAGGCGGAACAGGCGGGCATGTCTTCCCGGGGCTCGCCGTCGCCGATTTCCTGCGTGAATCGGGCTGGCGCGTCGTATGGCTTGGGGCGCGCGGGGGTATCGAGGCGACCCTCGTGCCCGCACGCGCTTACGATATGAACTGGGTGAGTTTTTCGGGCCTGCGCGGCAAGGGGCCCTTGGCGTTCTTTCTCTTGCCGGCGAAGCTGCTCCTCGCCTTCTGGCAAAGCGCCCGAGCTATCTTCGCGAGGCGTCCCGACGTCGTCCTCGGGATGGGCGGGTATGTCTCTTTTCCCGGCGGGATGATGGCGGCGCTGCTCGGAAAGCCGCTCGTAATTCACGAACAGAACTCGATTCCCGGGCTAGCCAACAGGGTGCTCGCCGCCGTTGCGGACCGGGTTCTGTGCGCCTTTCCCGGCGCGTTCAAGCGCGCCACTCTGACCGGTAATCCGGTGCGGCCGGAAATTGCCGCCATCGCCGCCCCCGAGACCCGCTACGCGGAGCGCGCGGGCCCACTTCGAGTTCTTGTTGTCGGCGGCAGTCTGGGTGCCAAAGCGCTCAACGAGGTTGTTCCGCGCGCGCTTGCACTGCTTTCGGCGGAGCAGCGGCCACTCGTGACGCATCAGTCCGGCGCACGGCACCTCGAGTCGCTCACGCAGGCTTATGCGGCGGCCGGCGTGCAGGCGGCGAGGACGCTTGCCTTCATCGACAACATGGCCGGGGCCTACGCCGGAGCGGACCTGGTCATATGCCGATGCGGTGCGACCACTATCGCGGAGATCGCCGCTGCGGGGTTGGCCAGCGTGCTGGTTCCCTATCCGCACGCGGTGGACGACCACCAAACGACCAATGCGCGCTTTCTCGCCGACGCGGGCGCAGCGGTCCTTGTACCGCAAAGCGAGCTCAGCGCCGAGCGCCTCGCCGCGCTGATTGCCGGATTCGACCGCGAGCGCCTGTGCGAAATGGCCAGGCGCGCCCGCTCGCTCGGCCGGCCGGGTGCGACCGAAGCGGTCGCAAAGGCGTGCATGGAGCTCGCTCGATGAAGCACAAGGTCAAGCGGATCCACTTTGTGGGAATTGGAGGCTCGGGCATGAGCGGCATCGCCGAGGTGCTCCTCAACCTCGGATACAAGGTGAGCGGATCCGATCTCGCCGCCAACGCCGTGACCGAGCGCCTCGCCGGTCTCGGGGCGAACGTGATGCTGGGACACAAGGCCGACAACGTCGCTTTGACGGATGTCGTGGTCGTGTCCTCGGCGGTGAGACCGGACAACCCCGAGATCGTCGCGGCAAGAACAAAGCGCATCCCGGTCGTGCCGCGCGCGCTGATGCTCGCAGAGTTGATGCGCCTCAAGCAGGGAATCGCGGTGGCCGGAACTCACGGCAAAACGACAACCACCAGCCTGGTCGCGAGCGTGCTCGCCGAAGGCGGGCTGGATCCCACGTTCGTGATCGGTGGCCGCCTGGTGAGCGCTGCCTCCAATGCGCGTCTCGGCACGGGAGAGTTCATCGTCGTCGAAGCCGACGAATCCGACGCCTCCTTTCTTCACCTGCAGCCCGTGGCCGCGGTTGTGACCAACATCGACGCCGACCACATGGAGACCTACCAGCACGATTTTTCGCGGCTGAAGCAGGCTTTCGTCGGCTTTCTGCAGAACCTCCCCTTTTACGGCAGTGCGATTCTTTGCGCAGACGACAAAAACCTGCGCGAAATCATGCCGTTCGTCTCGAAACCGATTGTGACCTATGGGCTGCGTGAAGATGCGATGGTTCGTGCCACCGACATGGTTGCGGGCGAGCGTATGCGCTTCCGGGCGGTGCGCGAAGGAGCAGCGCCGCTTGAAATCTCACTCAACCTTCCGGGGCGGCACAACGTGCAAAACGCCCTCGCTGCCATCGCGGTGGCCACCGAGTTCGGCGTCGCCGACTCTGCCATCTGCAAGGCGCTCGCCGAATTCCGCGGTGTCGGCCGGCGCTTCCAGCGCTGCGGCGAGGTTCCGCTCGCCGTAAACGGCAAACCGACGGGCAGCTTCACGCTCGTGGATGACTACGGGCATCACCCCGTGGAGATGCAGGCGACGCTCGATGCTGCGCGCGGCGCTTTCCCGGGCCGGCGCATCGTGCTCGCTTTCCAGCCCCACCGCTACACGCGCACGCGCGACCTGTTCGAGGACTTCGTAAAGACGCTATCCGGCGCGGATGCGCTGCTGCTTGCGGAGGTCTATCCGGCCGGCGAGGCGCCCATCGTGGCCGCGGACGGACGCTCGCTCGCTCGCGCGATCCGCATCGCCGGAAAGACCGAACCGGTGTTCGTCGAGAACATCGCCGACATGCCCGATGCCATTCGCAAGATCGTCCGGGCGGGAGACGTCGTCGTGACCATGGGTGCCGGTTCGATCGGCGGTGTGGCGCCGGCGCTCGCCAGGGCCGGAAGGTGAAGATGACCAAGCCGACCGGCCATCCCGCCCTGCGAGGCTCCTTGCGCCAGAACGAGCCGATGGCGAAGCACGTCAGCTGGCGCGCGGGCGGCTCCGCCGCACGCGCGTATGTCCCGGCCGACCGCGCGGATCTTGCCGCGTTCCTTGCGACCCTTTCTAAGGACGAGCCGGTCTGCTTCGTCGGACTGGGCAGCAACCTGCTCGTGCGCGATGGCGGCTATCGCGGCACCGTGGTGCTGATGCACAACCCGCAGGGGGCGATGCGGGTCGAGGGCGATCTGATCTACGCGGAGGCCGGAGTCGCGAGCCCCAAGGTGGCGCGCTTTTCTGCCACGCACGGGTTCGAGGGGTCGGAATTTCTCGCCGGCGTGCCCGGGACGATCGGCGGGGCGCTCGCGATGAACGCCGGTTGCTACGGGTCGGAGACCTGGGACGTCGTGGCGAAGGTCACGACGGCGTCGCGCATCGGGGCGGTGCGCGAACGCGCCCCTTCCGATTTTGATATCGGATACAGGCACGTCGCGCTGCGTGGACCAAGGCTTGGCGAGGACGAATGGTTTCTCGCCGGCTGGTTCCGCTTCCGCGCGGGCGACGTCAAACGTTCGCGCGAGCGGATCAACGAGCTGCTCGCACAGCGCATGGCGGAGCAGCCGCTCGACCTGCCGAACGCCGGGTCGGTGTTCCGCAATCCGCCGGGCTACCACGCCGCGCAGCTGATCGAGGCCTGTGGGCTCAAGGGCTCGGAGATCGGGGGCGCCCGGATTTCCGAGAAGCACGCGAACTTCATCGTCAACCCGAAAGGTGGGGCGCGTGCGGCCGACATCGAAGCGCTGATCGCGCACGCGCGCGATACGGTGAAGGCACGCTTCGGCGTCGAACTCGTCCCCGAAGTGAGAATCATTGGGGAGGGCGCTTGAAGGCGAGCGATCTTGGAAAAGTCGCCGTGCTGATGGGTGGTCGCTCCGCCGAGCGCCCGGTATCGCTGAAAAGCGGCAAAAGGGTGCTCGCCGCTCTGAAAAAGAAGGGTGTCGACGCGCACGCCTTCGATCCGAAGGAGAACGGACTCGACGCCCTGATCAAGGGGCGTTTCGACCGCGCGTTCATAGCGCTGCACGGCCGCTACGGCGAGGATGGCACGATCCAGGGCGCGCTCGAGCTGCTCGGGGTTCCCTACACGGGTTCAGGCGTGCTCGCGAGCGCGCTCGCGATGGACAAGTGGCGCGCCAAGCTCGTGTGGCAGGCAATCGGGATTCCGACGCCGCACTGCGAGCTTCTTGCGCGGGAGAGCGATTTTCAGGCAGTAGCGACGCGGCTGGGGCTGCCCCTGATGGTGAAGCCCGCCAACGAAGGCTCGTCGATCGGCATGACCAAGGTCAAGAGCGCCCGCGAGTTTCCCGAAGCCTATGCACTTGCCGCCAACTATGACCGCGCCGTGATCGCGGAGACCTTCGTCGACGGGGTCGAGCTGACCGTTGCAATTCTTGGGGACGCGCCCCTGCCGGCGATCAAGCTCGAGACGCCACGCGAGTTCTACGACTACGAGGCGAAGTACAGCGCGCGAGACACCCACTACATCATCCCTTGCGGATTGCCGCCCGATGCCGAGCGCATCATTCAGGGCGAAGCGCTGCGCGCTTTCAGTACATTGGATTGCAGCGGGTGGGGCCGCGTGGACTTGATGCTCGACCATTCGGGGAAACCCTATTTCCTCGAGGTCAATACGTCTCCGGGAATGACCGACCACTCGCTCGTGCCCATGGCGGCGCGTCACGCCGGATTGTCGTTCGAAGATCTTTGCCTGAGGATTCTCGAATCGGCGCGGCTCCGGGAACAGGGAGGCGCTCGTGTGGAATAACCCGCGCCTCACCCGCTTCGCCGCGAACGCCGTGTATGCCGTGGCGCTCGCTCTGCTCGCCTATGGCGGGTCGCGATTCCTGTCCGAATCCGCGGAATTTCCGCTCAAGACCGTGGTTGTGCAAGGCGACCTTCAGCGCGTTACGCGCGCCGATATCGCGGGAGCGCTCCAGGGTCGCGTGAAAGGCACGTTTTTCAGCGTCGACCTGGACTCGATCCGGCTGCTGCTTGAAGGCGTCCCCTGGGTGCGCCGCGCCGAAGTGCGGCGCGGCTGGCCCGATCGCCTCGAAGTGCGGATCGAGGAGCACGTGGCGCTCGCTCGCTGGCAAGGCGGGGAGCCGCGTCTGATCAACACCCACGGCGAGCCATTTTCAGCGAAGAGCCAGGCTTCGCTTCCGCTCTTCTCAGGGCCCGCCGGGAGCGAAGGCGAGGTTGCTCACCGCTACGCGGTTTTCCGAGACTTGCTCTCCCCGCTCTCTCTCGAACCGAGGCAGGTGCTGCTCAGTTCGCGCCTTGCCTGGCAGCTCAGGCTTTCCAACGGTCTTAGCGTGCAGCTTGGGCGCGATTCGGACAAGGAACGCGTCGAGGAGCGCCTTGCCAAGTTCGTTTCCGTGTATCCGCAAACGCTCGGCAAATCGGTGCGCCGTCCAGACTCTGTCGATCTGCGCTACCCCAACGGTTTTGCGCTGCGCGTTCCCGACACCCCGAAGTCCGAGCCAGGGAAAGCGGCGCGAAAGCGCGTCTGACATGGCCAGAGAAAACAAGAACCTCATGGTCGCCTTGGATATCGGCACTTCCAAGGTGGTGGCGATAGTCGCCGAACTCTTCCCCGACGGACGTCTTGACATCATCGGCATGGGAGGGCACGAGTCCAAAGGCCTGAAAAAAGGCGTGGTCGTTAACATCGAAGCAACCGTAAACGCCATCCAGCGCACGCTCGAAGAGGCGGAGTTGATGGCCGACTGCAAGATCGAGCGTGTCTTCACGGGGATCGCTGGCAGCCACATCAAGAGCTTCAACTCCACGGGAATGGTCGCGATCAAGGACAAGGAAGTGACGTCGATCGATGTGGAACGTGCGATCGAGACGGCGCGCGCGATGCCCATCCCGACCGACCAGCAGGTGCTGCACATCCTCACGCAGGAATTCATCATCGACGGCCAGGACGGGGTGAGGGAGCCGCTCGGCATGAGCGGCGTGCGGCTCGAGGTGAAGGTGCACATCGTCACCGGCGCCGTGTCGGCCGCACAGAACATCGTGAAGTGCGTGCGCCGTTGCGGGCTGGAAGTGAACGACCTGATTCTGCAACCGCTTGCATCTTCGTTTGCAGTGCTCACCGAGGACGAAAAGGAACTCGGCGTGTGCCTAGTCGACATAGGCGGCGGCACGAGCGATATCGCAGTATTCCGCGAGGGCGCGATCCGGCACACGGCCGTCGTCCCGATCGCCGGCGATCAGATTACCAACGACATCGCAATGGCGCTACGCACACCCACCGCCGAGGCCGAGGAACTCAAGGTCCGTCATGGCTGCGCGTTGAGGCAGCTCGCCGAGGCCGGCCAGATGATCGAAGTCGCGGGCGTAGGCGATCGTCCGCCGAGGATGCTCTCGCGCCAGACGCTGGCTGAGGTGATCGAGCCTCGCGTCGAGGAACTGTACTCGCTTATCCAGCAGGTGCTTCGTGATTCCGGCTATGAAGAACTGCTCTCCTCGGGGATCGTGCTCACGGGCGGTTCAGCCGTGATGCAGGGGATGGCGGAGTTGGGTGAAGAGATTTTTCACATGCCGGTGCGGCTGGGTATTCCCCGCTATACCGGCTCGCTTTCGGATGTGGTCCGCAGCCCGCGCTACGCCACCGGCGTCGGGCTGCTGCTCGAGGGCGTCGTCCAGACGCAGCGCGGACTGATCGCGCGGCAGGGTGGATCGGTGAGGCAAGTCTTAGGAAGGATGCGCCAATGGTTTCAACGAAATTTCTGAGCGTAATGGTTCCAACGCAATTTCTGGCAGGGCGTTTCATGCGGTTGTTTTTCTACTTCATCCCGGAAGGAGTCCAGCATGTTTGAAATCGTCGACAGCACATTAGGCGGCACCGTGATCAAGGTAATCGGTGTCGGCGGCGCAGGGGGCAACGCCGTCGATCACATGATCCGAAACGGCGTGGCGGGTGTCGAGTTCATCGCCGCCAATACGGACGGGCAGGCGCTCTCGCGAACTCAGGCGAAAAATCAGGTCCAACTCGGATCGACCGGCTTGGGCGCGGGGGCCAAGCCGGAAGCCGGTCGCGCTGCAGCGCTCGAGGCGCGCGACCAGATAGCCGACGCTCTACGCGGCGCGCACATGGTCTTCATCACCGCGGGAATGGGCGGAGGCACGGGCACGGGCGCCGCCCCCATCGTCGCGGAAGTCGCCAAGCAGATGGGCATCCTTACCGTCGCGGTCGTCACCAAGCCCTTCTCGTTCGAGGGCGTGCGCCGCACTCAGTCCGCCCAAATCGGTATCGATGATCTCTCCCAGCATGTCGATTCTGTGATCGTCATTCTCAACGAGAAGCTCGAGGAGGTACTGGGCGACGACGTGTCCATGGAGGAGGCGTTTTCTTCGGCTGACAGCGTGCTCAAGAACGCGGTTGCCGGGATCTCCGAGATCATCAATGTCCCCGGTCTCATCAACGTCGACTTCCAGGACGTGCGCACGGTGATGGCCGAGCAAGGCATGGCGATGATGGGTTCGGCGGCCGCCTCCGGCGTGGATCGCGCGCGCATCGCCGCCGAGCAAGCGGTGGCCTGTCCGCTGCTCGAAGGTGTAAACCTGTCGGGTGCACGCGGGGTTGTGGTCAATATTACGGCCAACAGGTCCAGCCTCAAGCTGCGCGAAACCAAGGAAGTGATGAACACCATCCGTGGCTTCGCGGCCGACGACGCGACCATCATCTTCGGTGCGGTCTACGAAGAGAACATGGGCGAAGAGCTCCGTGTCACCGTGATTGCGACGGGCCTCGGTCAGCCCCAGGTCGTGCGCCAGGCGAAGCCCCAGCTGGTCGTGCACAAGACCGGTACCGACAATGTGCCTCTCGGCGGCGTGGACTACCGGGCTCTCGACGAAATGCCCGCCGTGATTCGCAAGAACCGCACCTCCACTATCGAGGCGCTCCAGGCAAACGGAGTCGATAAATACGACATCCCCGCGTTCCTGCGCAAGCAAGCCGATTAAGTTTTGGAGAAAAAAGAATGAGTACAGCCAAGAGAACCGGTCTGCCCCGCTATCTGCGCAAACCCCTGATCGTACGCGCCTCGGCACGGGTGTCCACGCGGACCGCGCCGGTGCTGATCCGCACCGTTGCTTTTGTCCCCGCCTATCAACGCAGGCGACTGCACTGAAGAAGCGAGAGCGGCGGCGGCTTTCCGGATTCCGGGCCGGTGAGCCGCGGCTGTGGTAAAATGTCGCGTTTTCAATCGACTGCAGTGGCTTCCACTCCGACTGCGGCGACTCGAATGTTCAAGCAGCGCACACTCAAGTCTGTGATTCGCGCCTCCGGCGTTGGCCTTCACACAGGCGAAAAAGTAGCCATGACCTTGCGGCCGGCTCCGGTGAACACGGGGATCGTGTTCCGCCGCATCGATCTGCCTGCGCCCATTGATATCGCGGCCGACCCCTTCAAGGTAACCGACGCACGGCTTTGCAGCACGCTTGAGGCGAACGGAGAGAAAGTTGCGACCGTAGAGCATGTGATGTCGGCATTCGCCGGACTCGGCATCGACAATGCTTATGTCGATCTCACCGGGTCGGAAGTGCCGATCATGGATGGCAGCGCTTCGCCCTTCGTGTTTCTCATTCAATCTGCCGGCATCGAGCAGCAACCGGCGCCCAAACGTTTCTTTCGCATCAGGAGCGCGGTCGAAGTGAGGGAGGGCGACAAGTGGGCGCGCTTCGAGCCTTTCGATGGATTCAAGCTCTCGTTTTCGATCGAGTTCGACCATCCCGCTTTCGAGCGATCGGCGCAAACGGCCTACGTCGATTTCGCGAACACGTCCTACGTCAAGGAAGTGGCGCGAGCGCGCACCTTTGGATTCATTCAGGACGTCGAGGCGCTGCGCGATTCGGGCCTTGCCCTAGGCGGGAGCCTCGAAAACGCCATTGTCGTGGACGAGTATCGAGTGCTGAACGCGGAAGGCCTGCGCTACGGCGACGAGTTCGTCAAGCACAAGCTGCTCGACGCAATCGGCGACCTTTACCTGATTGGACACCCGCTGATCGGCTATTTCTCGGCTCACAAATCCGGGCATGCCCTGAACAACCGCCTGCTGCGGGAAACGCTCGCTTCAAAAGACGCTTGGGAGTGGGTCACATTCGAGCGCGAGGAGGATGCGCCAGCGGCGCTTTCCCGTTTGTTTGCTCTGCCCGCTGTCTAATTCGGCCTTATCGCGAGCGCACGTCGTTGCTTGCTCTGCGCATCGCCGGAATTCTCGTGGTGCTCACCACCGCGGCCGGGGTCGTCCTCTTCCTGCTCACCCGCGACCGGAAGTACCTGCGCTTCGCATTCCAGACGTTCAAGTACGCCTTGATCTTTGCCCTGCTTCTGCTCGGTTTGCTGGCACTCGAGCGTGCAATTGTGCTCGTTTGAGCCCGCCTCTACGGGCTGTCCCGTCCCGCGATTCTGCCGAGGACAGTTTTTAGTTCTGAATCAGGGAGTTGCTCAAAGAGCCGGCCGAGCCCGCGCACGGCTTCCGCACTCATTTTCGCTGATTTTTCAACAGGTTGACCCGCCAAGTTGAGGGGTTGCACGCGCACTTCCAATCCGGTAACCTCGACCGCTCGTTTTGAAAGCGCCTCCGATAGCGCGGGACTCAGGAGTTTCAGCTTGGCGGCGACCGCGCTGTTGGCGGCGAAAATGACGATTTTTCCCTGCTTGTAGTTGGCGATGGAGCAACATCGCGCCAGGGATTCCGGAAGCGCGGCTGCGAGAATTCCGCGCAACTCGATCAAGCGCCGCGCCTGTGGCATCAGGGACGCGATGCCGTCGGGTTGGGTCAGATAGGCGCACGGGTTCTTCGTAGGCATGGTAGTGCTTGGATTGCCCTTAGGAGGGGCAGCGTGCATATTATTCTCGTTTCGAGCAAGTTGGCCAAGTCGAGGTCGATGACCCTGACTACGCGGCATTTGGTGGCGGGCTCGGTATGCATGGCGCTGCTCGTGCTCAGCCTCACACTCGGACTTTTCTGGATGACGGCGCGGCACGCCACCGATTTCAAGCTTCCGCTGGTCGATGCGCTGCTCTTGGCAGCCCAAGCATCCGCCCAGGAGCAGCAGAAACGGAAGACTGAGGAATTCCTGAGGGAAAACCTGAATGCCATGGCGATCAAGCTCGGCCAGATGCAGGCGCAGCTGATGCGTCTGGATGCTCTGGGTGAGCGCCTGTCGGCCTTGGCCGGACTCAAGCCGGGCGAGTTCCGCTTCAGCGAGTCGCCTGGCCGTGGCGGTCCGTTTTCCAGCGTCCCGCCGCAGGACCTTTCGATGGCGGAGTTCAACCGGCAGCTCGAGCAGATCTCCAGGCAAATGGAAAACCGTACCGACTCCCTCGGTATCCTGGAGTCGCAGCTGTTCGACGCCAAGGTGAAGAAGAAGCTCATGCCGACGATTCCCCCCGTAGACGGCAGTTGGAGCGCTTCGAGCTTTGGCTGGCGTATCGATCCATTCAACGGCATGCTCGCCTTGCACGAAGGCGTCGATTTCGTCGTTGATGCGGGTACTCCCGTGTTTGCGGCGGCAGGCGGCGTGGTGAGCTTCGCCGGATCAAACGGCCCATACGGCAACATGATCGAGATCGACCACGGCAACGATTTCACAACCCGGTACGCGCACGGCTCGCGTCTGCTTGTCGCGCAAGGCGAGGTCGTCCAGCGCGGGAGCAAAATCGCCGAATCCGGATCTACCGGGCGCGCCACAGGCCCGCATGTGCACTTTGAAGTTCGCTATCGGGGCGTAGCACAAAACCCGGCCCGATTCCTTCAGGCCTCGGGGCGTTAGGCGGCCATTCCCCGACGCACGGGGATTCTCAGCGCGCGGTCTCACGCGCTCCGTTATGCTCGATCGACCGGGAGCGGCTGCTCCGGCGTGCTAAACTTCGAGCCCTTGCACGCCGCCGCCGTCATTCTTCAATGATTTCCCGCGCCCTTAGGGCGGTCTTTGGCAGTCGCAATGACCGCCTGCTGAAGCACTACGGACGATCGGTGCGGGAAATCAACGCGCTCGAGCCTTCGATAGCGACGCTCCCGGATCATGCCTTCGCCACGAGGACGCTTGAGCTGAGAGAGCGCTTCGCCAAGAAGGTCGAAGGCGTCCCCGCAGAAGGGCGCGATGCCGCTGAAAGCGCGGCGCTTGCCGAGCTCCTTCCCGAGTCTTTCGCGATCGTGCGCGAGGCGGCGAAGCGTGTTCTCAACATGCGCCACTTCGACGTGCAGCTGATCGGCGGGATGGTGCTGCACGACGGCAAGATCTCGGAGATGCGCACCGGCGAAGGCAAAACGCTGGTCGCCACCATGCCGGCATACCTCAACGCGCTGAGCGGCCGGGGCGTTCACATCGTCACCGTCAACGACTACCTTGCCAGCCGAGACGCCGAGTGGATGGGGAAAGTCTACAAATTCCTGGGGCTCTCGGTCGGAGTGATCCTGACCCAGATGCCGCACGCCGACAAACAGGCGGCCTATGCCGCCGACATCACCTACGGCACCAATAACGAATTCGGCTTCGACTACTTGCGCGACAACATGGCAATGTCCGTCGCCGACAAGTTCCAGCGCGGGCTGAACTACGCGATCGTCGACGAGGTCGACTCGATCCTCATCGATGAGGCGCGCACCCCGCTCATCATCTCCGGACAAGCCGAGGACCGCACCGAAATCTACCAACGCATGAACGCCGTGGCGCCACTCTTGAAGCGCCAGGAAAAGGAAGGCGCGCCCGGCGATTTTCACGTCGATGAGAAGAACCACACGGTCCTGCTCTCCGAAGACGGGCACGAGCACGCGGAGAAGCTCCTCGGCCGGGCGGGATTGCTGCCCGAAGGGCGTAGCCTCTATGAGCCGGCCTACGTCAACCTTATGCACCACCTCAACGCGGCCCTTCGGGCGCACAATCTTTTTTTCCGCGACCGCCACTACGTCGCACAGGAAGGCGAGGTGATCATCGTCGATGAGTTTACCGGGCGACTCATGCCCGGACGGCGCTGGTCCGACGGCCTGCATCAGGCGATCGAGGCGAAGGAAAACGTCTCGATACAGAGCGAGAATCAGACGCTTGCCTCAATCACGTTCCAGAACTACTTCCGCATGTACCGGAAGCTCGCGGGGATGACCGGCACGGCCGACACCGAGGCCTACGAATTCCAGGAGATCTACGGACTGGAAGTGGTGGTCGTTCCGACGAACATGGCAATGATACGCGCCGACCGGCACGACCAAGTATTTCGCACCGCAGCGGAAAAATACAAGGCGATCATACGCGACATCAGGGACTGCCATGAGCGCGGCCAGCCGGTGCTGGTCGGCACGACCTCGATCGAGAATTCCGAGCTGCTTTCCGGGATGCTGGAGAAGGACAAGCTTCCGCATCAGGTCCTGAACGCGAAACAGCACGCGCGCGAAGCGGAGATCGTGGCGCAGGCCGGCCGCCCGAAAATGGTCACCATCGCCACCAACATGGCCGGCCGCGGCACCGACATCGTGCTGGGCGGCAGCGTCGAAAAGCAGATCGATTTCGTCAGGGAGAAGGACGATTTGGATGCCGCGGAGAAGGAGCGCCGCGCAGGCGAGCTGCGTAACGAGTGGCAGGCGCTGCACAACCAGGTGATCGCCGCGGGGGGGCTGCACATCATCGGCACCGAGCGGCACGAGTCAAGGCGTATTGACAACCAGTTGCGCGGCCGTTCGGGCCGACAGGGGGATCCGGGTTCTTCGCGCTTTTATCTTTCGCTGGAGGATCCGCTGCTGCGGATCTTTGCCGGTGATCGAGTCAACGCGATCATGCAGCGGCTGGGGATGCCCGAGGATGAGCCCATCGAGCACGGCCTGGTGACGCGCTCTATCGAAAGCGCTCAGCGCAAGGTCGAGGCGCATAACTTCGACATCCGCAAGCAACTGCTCGAATACGACAACGTTGCCAACGACCAGCGGCGCGAGATCTACCAGCTCAGAAACTCGATCCTCGATTCGCACGACGTCTCGGACCGGATCCAGGCGCTGCGCGAGGGCGTCGTGACCGATCTCTTCCGTGTTTGCGTGCCCGAGGAGAGCATGGAAGAGCAATGGGACATTTCAGGGCTGGAGAAGGCCTATGCCGCCGAGCTGCAGCTCCAGGTGCCTCTCTCCAAATTGCTTGAGCAGGATCCGAGTCTGGATGACAACGGGTTGTTGGCGAAATCCATTGAAGCCGCCGACAAGGCCTACCGTGACCGACATGGGTCGGTGCCGGCGGAGACCATGCGTCACGCGGAGCGGCTGGTGCTGCTGAGCTCGCTCGACAGCCATTGGCGCGAACACCTTGCTGCGCTCGATCATCTGCGCCAGGGCATACATCTGCGCGGCTATGCGCAGAAGAACCCCAAGCAGGAGTACAAACGCGAGGCCTTCGAAATGTTCGGCAGCTTGGTGCAGACGATCAAGCTCGAAGTCACGCGGACCTTGATGACCGTGCAAATCCGCACGCAGGAAGAGATCGATCGGGCGCAAAGAGAGCTTGCCCCGCCGGTCGAGAATGTCCGCTACCAGCACGCAGGATACGAAGAGGCGCTCGCCGGAGCGGGGGACGAAGCGTTACCCTCGCAGAAGCCCTCGCCATTCGTCCGGCAGATGGGAAAGATCGGCCGTAACGATCCTTGCCCGTGCGGGTCGGGAAAGAAGTACAAGCATTGTCACGGAAAGCTGACCTGAAGAACATTCGCCGCACGGACCCCATGGTCTTTTTCTCCGTGATTCGTGTGCAAGCCGTAGGTCCCATGTTTTCATGGCCGTTAATCTGAGCCCTCCGCGCCCGGAGGATCTATTTCCCGTCAGGGGCGTGAAACTGGGAGTCGCCGAGGCCGGAGTCCGCAAACTCGGGCGCAAGGACCTGCTTCTGGTGACGCTTGCCGAAGGGGGCCGAGTCGCAGGCGTGTTCACGCAGAACCGCTTTTGCGCTGCGCCGGTCCAGGTGGCGAAGGAGCACCTCGCCGCGGGCAGCACCCCGCGGGCGCTGCTCGTGAATACCGGTAACGCCAACGCCGGCACCGGAAAAGAAGGGATCGCGCGTGCGAAGGCAAGCTGCAAGGAAGCAGCGCGGCTGTTGGACTGCGAGTCCCGCCAGGTCCTGCCGTTTTCGACCGGCGTGATCATGGAGCCGCTGCCCGTGGATCGCATCCTGGCGGGCTTGCCGGCGTGCATCGCCGATCTGCGCGAGGACAACTGGGCGCGGGCGGCCGAAGCGATCATGACGACCGACACGGTGCCCAAAGCGCGATCGCTGCGCGTCCCCCTCGGTGGAGACGCACTTGCCGTCACGGGAATCGCCAAGGGAGCGGGAATGATCCGGCCCGACATGGCGACCATGCTCGGCTTTATCGCCACTGATGCCGCGGTTGGCCAGGGGACGCTCCAGCGCCTCGCTGCCGAGGCTGCGGCGAACTCGTTCAACCGTATCAGCGTCGACGGCGACACGTCCACCAACGATTCCTTCATGCTGATCGCAACCGGCGCTGGGGGTGGTCCGTCGATCGACAAGGCCGACGATCCTCGATTCGCGGCACTGCGCGGCGCCGTGCTGGAGGTATCGCAGTGGCTCGCACAGGCGATCGTGCGCGACGGCGAAGGCGCGACCAAGTTCATCACCGTGCGCGTGGAAAAAGGCAGGGACGAAGCCGAGTGCGACAGCGTTGCGTATTCGATCGCGCACTCACCGCTCGTGAAAACCGCGTTCTTCGCATCAGACCCGAATCTGGGGCGGCTGCTCGCCGCCATCGGCAACGCCGGAGTTCGCGATCTCGACGTCGCAGGCGTAGAGCTGTATCTCGACGATGTAGCCGTTTCGAAACAAGGAGACCGCGCTCCGGGTTACCGCGAAGAGGAGGGACGGCGCGTGATGAGAAAGAGCGAGATTGCAGTGCGTGTGGTGCTCAACCGCGGGGCTGCGGCGACCACGATATGGACCTGCGATCTGTCGCACGATTACGTTACTATCAACGCGGAATACAGAACCTAGGTGGGATCCGGGCACCGTCTGGAGGAAAGGCATGTCTGAGCTCGATCGGCTGATCAAGCGCGGCGAAGCGCTGCTGGAGCGCGTGGAAAGGCTGTTTGTGCCCGCCTCGCTGCCGGTCGATTGGCAGGCGAGCATTGCATTCCGCTGGCGCAAGACCTCTCGCGCGGGCTTCATACAGCCGGTGACGAACCTGCACCACATCCGCCTTTCCGACCTTCACGGGGTCGACAGCCAGAAGGCGCTGATCGAGCAGAACACGCGCCAGTTCGTCGAGGGCCGAACGGCAAACAACGCCCTTTTGACCGGTGCCCGTGGCACCGGAAAGTCCTCCCTGGTGAAGGCGGTGCTCGACAAATTCCACCGCCAGGGGCTGCGCCTGATCGAGGTGGAAAAGCACGATCTCATCGATCTTCCGGATATCGTCGATCAAGTGGCGGGTCGGCCCGAGCGGTTTATTCTCTTCTGCGACGACCTTTCGTTCGAGCTCTCCGAGGCGGCGGGTTACAAGGCGCTCAAGGCGGTACTCGATGGTTCGATTGCCGCGACCTCGGAGAATCTCCTCATCTACGCCACCTCCAACCGGCGGCATCTGATGCCCGAGTACATGCAGGAGAATCTCGAAACCAAATACCTCGGCGAGGAGATCCATCCCGGGGAAACGGTCGAGGAGAAGATCTCGCTTTCCGAGCGCTTCGGATTGTGGGTCTCCTTCTACCCCTTCGATCAGGATGCCTACCTGGACATCGTCGGCCATTGGCTGCGCGAGCTGGGATGCCGCGAGACGGAGATTCCCAAGTCCCGGCAGGAGGCGCTGCAGTGGGCGCTGCTGCGCGGATCGCGCAGCGGCCGCGTGGCGTGGCAGTTCGCTCGCGACTACGCCGGGCGCAGCTCCGGCGACGGCAAGTCGAAGCGCTGAGGCCTCGCCCATGTCGGCCCCGGTGGACGTCGCCGTGGCGGTGCTGATCCGCGACGACGGCGCCACGCTCCTTGCGCAGCGACCCGGGAGCAAGGTGTATTCCGGATACTGGGAGTTTCCCGGCGGCAAGATCGAGCCCGGCGAACCCATTGCCGAGGCGCTTAGGCGCGAGATACGAGAGGAGCTCGGCGTCGAGATCGAGCGCGCCTATCCCTGGATCACCCGGGTCTTCACCTATCCGCACGCGACGGTGCGCCTGCATTTCCAGCGGGTCTATGCATGGCGCGGAGAGCCGCGCGCGCTCGAACACCGCGCGCTCGCCTGGCAGCCGCCGGAGGCGATCACGGTGGCTCCGCTCCTGCCCGCGAACGGTCCGGTGCTGCGCGGCCTCCTGCTGCCGGCGGAGTACGCCATTACGCGCGCCGGCGAACTCGGCGTGGAGGCGTTTCTTTTCCGGCTCGAGGCGCGACTACGGGGCGGCCTCAAGCTCGTTCAGGTGCGGGAAAAGACTCTTGACCCCAAAGCGCGCAAGGAATTTGCGCGACGCGTCGTCGCGCTCTCCCACGCTCACGGCGCGAAAGTCCTGCTCAACGCCGATGTGGCGCTCGCGCGCGAGATCGACGCCGACGGCGTGCATTTGATGGCGGAACAGTTGCGCGCGGCCTCGGACCGTCCCGATTTGCCCTGGTGCGGCGCTTCGTGCCACTCGAGTGAGGAGCTGCGCCGCGCCGAGGCGCTCGGAGTCGATTTCGTCGTGCTGGGACCGGTGCGCGCGACACCGTCGCATCCGCGCGCGGTTCCGCTGGGCTGGGAGCGGTTCCGGGAGATTGCCGCAGGTTCCTCCGTGCCGGTGTATGCGCTGGGAGGGATGGTCCCGGGCGATCTGGAGCAGGCCCTGAGTTGCGGTGCCCACGGCCTCGCAATGGTGCGCGGGGCGTGGGAACAGTACGGGGTCAATTTCTGATCGGCGGCCCACCCGGTATCGACTAACCGGTGTCGGCAGGATCGGAGGAAGATTCCGCAGGGGCATTCGCAATTAACACGGTCCCTCATCGGTAGTAAAATTCGGAAACCTCTGGAAAGGAGAGGCCGAGATGACCAAGATTCTCTGCGTTGAGGACAGCGAGGACAGCCTGTTCACGCTGCACAAGCGTTTGGGCCTCGCCGGATTCGAGGTCAAGGTTGCAACGAACGGCACGGAGGCCGTCGACTGGGCGAAAACACTCCTGCCTGATCTCATCGTGATGGACCTGAGACTTCCAGGGCTCGACGGTTGGGAGGCGACGCGCCGTCTGAAAGGCCAGCCGGAAACGAAGCACATCCCGATCATCGTTGTCACCGCCGATACGTCGGAGAAAAGTCGCGAGAAGGCGTTCGCCGCCGGTTGTGACGAATACGAAACAAAACCGGCTGATTTCGAGAGGCTGGTCAAGAAAATCCATACGCTTGTCAGCCGGGGCGCCAAGGCGTGACCGAGGGCGTCGTATGCAAGACGGGATCAGTCCCTGATCCCTGATCCTTCATCCTGCCCTTCCGCATCCGGCGCGTCCTTGCCGTCCTCGGCCGGCACCCGGAACTTTTCCGTCGCCCAATCGCCGAGGTCGATCAGTTTGCAGCGCTCGGAACAGAACGGCCGGTAGCGATTCTCGGGCGACCACGCCACCTGCGCGCCGCAGCGCGGGCAGCTTACCGAACAGGCCCGGGTCACAACGTTTACAGATTGCAGAAGGTCAGTTCGAACTCGACATCCGCCTCGCAGGCCTTGGGCCGTGGCTCGGTGCCGAAAGTGCTGAATCGCACGTTGAGCGCGTATCGATTGGCGCTGATCTCGGGAATGTACTGCGAATCGAGCGGCAGCCGGATTCGCACCATCTGAGACATTTTCCCGCCGATGATCTGCGAGAACGCCCCGTGGTGGGCGACGTGCTTTAGCGGCTTGCCGCCTTCGCGAAGCAGTTTCAGCACGATAGACGAGGCATCCCGGATCGGCAGCAATGGCGTCCTCCATGAGCCGAGATCTGCGCCACGCCGGGCATTTTCCCGGTGCAGCCAGAAATGGTAGGAGGGCAGATCGAATTCGCAGACCCCGCCGGGAATTCCGGTGCGCTGTTTGATCGACATCAGCCATTCGTTGTCGCGAAGGTGCTGGCCGATCTTGCCCGTCATGGCGAAAAGCGCCGAGCTTGCGCGCTCGATGTCGGATATCACCTGGCGGAGCACGTTCTCGGCGATCTGAGGGTTGTTCTTGAACTGGAGCATGACCTGCTTTTGTCGCTCGAGCTCCTGCAGCAGGTCCGACTTGAGGTCCGCGCGGCTCGCGACCTCGAGAATTTCAAACAGCGTTAGAAGCGCGGTGTGGTGGGCGGCTGAGTCTTCCTTGGAAAAAAAGTGATTGGCGCGCTCAAACAGGTCTTCGAGGCGCAGCAACGTCCGGATTCGCTCGTTGAGCGGATACTCGTAGGTGATCACCGTTGTGCCCGCAACTCGATGGGGAGGCGATTGATTTTTGGGCAACTTTTCACGGATTCTCACCCATTCGACGCAAATTGACAACGGGCGGTGCTATGGCGCTTTCTTGGAGTCTCCGGCGAGCGTGAGATATTTCTCGTTCAGACGCGAAACCTGGGCCTCGAGCGCCTCGGGGGGACCGCGGTTGTCGATCACGTCATCGGCGAGAGCAAGGCGCTGGTCGCGCGTGACCTGCGAGGCGAGGATGTCGCGCACGTCCTTCTCCGACAGGCCGCTGCGCCGCATTACCCGTTCGATCTGCTGAGCCTCGGCGCAATCGACTACAAGCACGCGTTGATAGCGCGATCGGTCGATGCCGTCCTCCGCGAGGAGCGGCACCACGAGAATCGCGTAGGTGCTGTTGGCGCGCTCGCCGCGGCGCAGGCTTTCTTCGCGTATGAACGGATGCAGGATGGCTTCGAGTTTCTTCTTCTCGGCGAGGTTACCGAAGACGAGCTTGCGCATCTTCGCACGATCGAGCGCTCCGTCTGCATCGATCGCACCTGCCCCGAACGCCGCGCGTATCGGCTCGATTGCCGCGCCTCCCGGCCGCGTGAGCTCGTGTGCAATGTCGTCGGTGTCTATCACGGCGATCCCGCATTTGGCGAACAGCGCCGCGACCGCGCTTTTGCCCGAGCCGATGCCGCCCGTGAGTCCGACGATGTAGGGCTTCACATGAACTGGTTGAGGTATTGGCGAGTGAGCTGGGGTCCCCAGAACAGCGCGACGATTCCCGCGGCGCCCAGATACGGCCCGAAGGGAATCGGCACGCTGCGGCCGTGCCGGGCGAAAACCATGAGGCCGATACCCACGGCGGCCCCGATGAAGGACGACAACAGTATGGTGAGGGGCAAGACCTGCCAGCCGCACCACGCGCCGATCGCCGCGAGCAGCTTGAAATCACCGAAGCCCATTCCCTCTTTTCCCGTCGCAAGCTTGAACAGCCAGTACACGCTCCACAGGGCGAGGTACCCCGCAACCGCGCCGATTACTGCGGAACGCAGGTCGGTGAAGAGGCCGGCCGAGTTGACGAGCAGTCCGAGCCACAGCAAGGGCAAAGTAATCGCATCGGGCAGGAGCTGGGTATCGAAATCGATGAAGGTTGCGGCGACGATGCACCACAGGAACACCATCGCTGCGAACGCCGCCGCGCCGAAGCCGAAGTGCACCGCCGGCCACACTGCGGCTATGCCCCCCAGCAGCTCGACCAACGGATATCGCAAGCTGATGCGCGCCTTGCATGCCGAGCAGCGTCCGCGCAGCATTGCCCAGGAAGCGATCGGAATATTTTCCGCAGCGGCAACGCGCTGACCGCATGCGGGACAACGCGAGCGCGGCACGAACAGGTTGAACTTCTCCGCTGGAGGAACCGCCTCGCCGCGCAGCTCAGCGCATTGGATTTGCCAATCCCGCTCCATCATTTTTGGCAGGCGGTGGATGACGACGTTCAGAAACGAACCGACCACGAGTCCGAACACGAGGCACAGCCAGGGAAAGACCGCCGGGTGTGCGGCTGTTGTGAGGATGTCGCTCATGGGAACCGACCGGGTTCGTTGCCTTTAGAAGGATGCCGTAACAAAAAGGGTTACGGACGAGCCGTAACCCTTCGGCGGGTCGCGTGACCGGAAACCCGCGCTACACTGCCTGGCCGATCTTGAAGATCGGCAGGTACATCGCGATCACCATGCCGCCGATCAGCACGCCGAGCACTACCATGATCATCGGCTCCATCAGGCTGGTAAGCGCGTCCACCGAGTCGTCCACCTCGGCCTCGAAGAAGTCCGCGACCTTGCCGAGCATGGCATCCAGCGCGCCGGATTCCTCGCCGATCGAGACCATCTGGATGACCATGCTGGGAAAGACGGTCGTTTCCTGCATCGCCGCGGTCAAGCTTGTGCCGCCGGTGACCTTTTTCTGGATCTCCTTGGTGGCTATCAGGTAGATGTAATTCCCCGCGGCGCCGCCGACCGAATCGAGCGCCTCGACCAGAGGCACGCCCGCGGCAAACATCGTGGAAAGCGTCCGGGTCCAGCGCGCAATCGTGGATTTTCGCACCAGGTCGCCGAACAGCGGTAGCTTGAGCATCAGCCGGTCCATGAAGATCTGGACCGGCACCGAGCGCTTCCACATCGCGAGAAACCCCCAGACGCCCCCTATGACGGCGCCGAAGATGAGGTACCAGTAGTTGACGAAGATATCCGAGACCGCCATCACGAACAGGGTCGGGGCGGGAAGGTCGGCGCCGAAGCTCGTGAACACCTGCTTGAACGCCGGGATCACGAAAATCATGATTACCGCGGTAATGACGAAGGCGACCACGAGGATCGCGATCGGGTAGAACAGCGCCGACTTGATCTTTGATTTTATCGCCTGGATTTTTTCCTTGTAGGTGGCCAGGCGGTCGAGCAGAGTTTCCAGGATACCGGCCTGCTCCCCGGCCGCCACGAGGTTGCAGAACAGGGCGTCGAAGTGAAGCGGGTGCTTGCGGAACGCCGCGTGCAGCGGGGAACCGGTCTCCACGTCGGTCTTGATCTCCATCAGCAGCCTTGCCACCGCCGGATTGGAGTGTCCCTTTCCGACGATGTCGAAAGACTGCAGGAGCGGAACTCCGGCTTTCATCATCGTCGCCAACTGGCGGGTAAACAGGGTGACGTCTTTTTCGCTGACCCTGCCGCCCCTGCCGATGGGCCGCTTCTTGACCTTGGTGACGATAATGCCCTGGCGGCGCAGCGTGACGTTGACGACGGCCTCGCCGCCTGCGCGCATCTCGCCTTTGATGATCTTGCCGGACTTGTCCTTGCCTTCCCAAAGGTAGTTGATCTCCTTGACCTTGGCGTGGGCTGCTGCTGCGGTTGCCATGACGGCGTCTCCTACTTCAATCGTCGGTGCAGCTCCCGACTTCCTCGAGCGAAGTCGGGTCTCTTGCGGTGGACACGATGATGCATCGGCACGGAGGCTTTGTAAAGTCTAAAGTCTTCTAATGTATTGAAGACAAGGCATAAATCACGGCGCTGGGATGCTGCTCCGGAAGCAGACGCCCGCCGAAACGGGCGCGCGCCTCTCACGCTGCTTCGGCGAGATCGGCCGCGCGCGGCCGGAACAGCCGCACGGTCTTGATGACGCGATCGTGAGTCTGCACGATCTCCATAGGCACTTCGGCGATCTTGAGGGCGACGCCCGCCTCGGGAATGTCCCGCATGTGCTCCAGGATGAGACCGTTCAGGGTTTTCGGTCCGTCCAGAGGCAGCGAAAGGCCGAGTTTGCGATTCAGCTCGCGTAGCACGCTCGAGCCTTCCACCAGGGCGCTGCCGTCCTTGTCCCAGGGCTCGATTTCCGATTTCATCGGCGCCGTTGTGGTGAACTCCCCGATGATCTCCTCGATGATGTCCTCCAGCGTCACCAGGCCCTGCAACTCGCCGTATTCGTCCACGACCAGTGCAATGCGCTGGCGGTTTTCCTGGAAGTACTGGAGCTGTGCGAACACGGGCGTGCCGGCCGGAACGAAATACGGCTCGGCCGCCATCTCGGCGAGCGCTTCGCGGTCGAACTCTTTCGAGCGCACCAGGTGCATCACCTTGCGCAGGTGCAGGATGCCCACGAGGCTGTTGAGCTCGCCGCGATAGGCGGGAAGCCGCGTGTGGTACGCCGTGGTGAGCCGGGCGAGGATGCTTTCGGTCGGCGCCTCGAGGTCGATCGCTTCGATCTGCGCGCGCGGCGTCATCACGTCCTCGACGGTGATCGCCTCGAGATCGAAAAGATTCATGAGGATGCTCTGGTGCTTCTTGGGCATGAACTGCCCCGATTCGAGCACGAGCGAGCGCAGCTCCTCCATCGACAGGCGCTGCGCGTGCGCGCCTCCTTTGGAGCGCACGCGGAACGCGTAGAGCAGCGGCGCGACGAACAGGTTCACGAACCAGACGGCCGGGTAGAGGATCCAGAGCAGCGGCTTCAGGACGTAGCTCGCCGGCAGCGCGATGCGCTCGGCGTAGGCCGCGCCGATCACCTTGGGCGTGACCTCGGAGAACACCAGGATCAGGAAGGTGATCGCGAGCGTGGCGCCCATCAGGATGTACTTGTCGTCCCCGAAGAGCTCGATGCCGATCAAGGTGACGAGCGACGCCGCCGCGGCGTTGACGAGGTTATTGCCGAGGAGGATGACCCCGAGCAGCTTATCGGTCTTCGCGAGCAGTTCGGTGGCAATCTCTGCGCCGCGGTTTCCCAAGCGCACCAGCGCCTTCAGCCGATAGCGGTTTACCGCCATCATGCTGGTTTCCGCGATCGAGAACAGACCCGACAGTATCAGCAGGAAAGCGAGCGCGATAAACTGCGTCGCCAACCGGATGTCGTCCAAAGCGGATGCCTAGAGGACTGGGGGAGCGGAGTATAGCTCAGGCGCCGGCCCTCGACACGCGCGTCAAATGCCGCGCCGCAGTATCACCTCGAGCACGAAGCGGCTGCCAACGTAGGCGAGGAGCAGCGCGATGAATCCGGCGAGCGTCCAGCGCAGCGCGACCCGCCCGCGCCAACCGTAGAGAGCGCGGCCGGCGAGGAGCGCGCCGAAAATCAGCCAGGACGCGACGGCGAACACCGTCTTATGGTTGAACTGTATCGCCTGGCCGAAAAGCGTTTCGGAAAAAACGATTCCGGTGACGAGCGTGAGCGTGAGGAACACGAACCCCGCGAGGATTACGCGGAACAGCAGCCGCTCCATGACGAGGAGCGGCGGCAGCGCGGCGAGCGGCCCGACGAGCGCGCCGCCGTGCAGGCGTCGCTCCATCAGCGTCATCACGAGCGCGTGCAGCGCGGCGATGGTGAACATGCCGTAGGCGATCATCGCGAGCGCGAGGTGCAGCCGGAACTCGGTCCCCTGCGTATAGGGAGGGCTCGCGAGTCCGGGGAAGAGCGCGGGGAGGGGCGCGCAAACGGCGGCGAGAGCCAGGATGGGCGCCTGCATGCCTTCGAGCTCGAGGAACAGACTCTCGACCCAGTAGATCAGCACCGCGAGCCACAGCATCACCGAGAGCGCCTGCCCGAAGCCGAAGCGCAGCTCCGAGTGCGCCCACAGCATGTCGTAGACGAGCCAGGTGTGGAGCGCGAGCGGAGCGAGGATCGCCGCGCGCTCCAGTCTCGAGATTTTCGGCACGCTCGCGCCGCGCCAGCGCGTGCGCCAGAAGTGGAAGGCGAGCGCCGCGTAGAGGAGAGCCGCCGCGCCGTAGAGTAAAATCGCCGGCATCCGCAGTTTATACCACGCAG
>Ga0137435_1000158_pt1 | contig 25288 bp, 24 predicted proteins | sample EasRivERMGT100_2_FD_104904 | JGI IMG/M metagenome (GOLD analysis project Ga0137435, IMG submission 104904) | Soil microbial communities from meander-bound floodplain in the East River, Colorado, USA - East River MetaG ERMGT100_2 | ecosystem: Environmental > Terrestrial > Soil > Floodplain ... | reverse complement strand
GGCGCCGGCCTTGTCGGCATGCGCGAGGTAGAGCAGGTCGGTCCAGTCGCGCTCGGCGAGCTCCTTCTGCGTCGCCGGGATCGGCGCCGAGTCCGCTACCGGCCTGTAGCAGGAGAAGACGCCACGGCGAAGGAAACCATCCGAGCTCTCGTCGATCGAGTACTGGAAATCGCCGTACAGAAAACCGTCCCGGATTCGCCCCGCGAAGGCCGCGGGTAGCCCCGCGATGTCGCGCACCTCGACCACGCGCTCGAGCTTACGCCGCGGAACCAGGCGCAGCGTCACCGAGTAAATGAGGCCGAAAAGGCCGTAGCCGCCGATCGCGAGGCGGAACAGCTCCGGATTTTCGGTACGGCTGCAGTTCTTGAGATCGCCCCGCGCGTCGAGAAGCTTGAACGATTCGACGTCGCCCACGAAGGGCGGAAGCGTCAGTCCGCGCCCGTGCACGTTCGCCGAGAGGCAACCGCCCATGGTGAGGCGGTCGGCGCCGGTCTGTTTCTGCGCGAAGCCCCATTGCTTCGCGCGACCGCGCTGCGCCGAAGTGAGCTCGTCGAGGAGCTTCGGCCATTGCATGCCCGACTCGACTTCGATCAGCCCGCGCTCCATGTCGAATGCGAGCACGCGATCGAGCTTGCGGATATCGACGAGCACACCGTCGGTAGCAAAGGCCTGCGCGCCCATCGCGTGGCGGCCGCCCGCGATGCACACCGCGCGGCGCTCGCGCTTCGCCGCCACGATCGCGCCGCGCACGGCGTCGAGGGAGCCCGGCTCCGCGATCCGATTGACGCGCGTCGGATTGAGCTTCGAGTGCAGATCGTTGACGATGACACCGGATGGCTGGGCCCACGCGCCGGCGCTGGGCCAGGTGGCCGTCAAGCCGGCGATCTTCAGGAATTCGCGGCGGTCGATCATGTCGCCTCCCTTGCTTTCAGAGCGGATTGTAGTCCCTCTGCGAGCCGCGCCTCAAAACGGCAGCGAGCCCGGAATAGGGACGATCTCGCCCTCTTCGAGCAGTCCGTGCGCCCCCACGCCGAGCAGCCGCACCGGCCGGCGCGCGGCCTCGGTGCGCGCAAGCAGCGCGAGTGCCCGCTCGGCGAAGTCGCCGGCGTCGCACGTGGGCGCAGCAGCGGTGTGGCTGCGCGTCACGGTAGAGAAGTTCGCGTAGCGCACCTTGATGGTGACGGTGCGTGCACGCAGGCCCTTGCTCTGGAGCGACTCGGCCGTGCGGCGCGCGATGCGCTCGATCTCGGCGCGGATCTGCTCGGGGTCCGCGAGGTCCGATGCGTAGGTCGTTTCGTCGGAGAGCGACTTGCGGCGCCGGTCGGGCTCGACCGGCCGGGCGTCCTCGCCATGCGAGAGCGCTTTGAGCCAATCGGCGAGGCTTCCCACCGCGCCGCGCAGTCGTCCCTCCTCGGCCACACGCACATCGAGCAGCCGGGCTATGCCGATCGCGCGCAGTTTTTTCGCGGTGACCGGCCCCACGCCCCAAAGCGCCTCGACCGGCAGCTCGCGAAGGAACTCCTCGACTCTCTCTGGTGCGATCACGGTAAGCCCATCGGGTTTCTTCCAGCCGGAGGCGATTTTGGCGAGGAACTTGTTGGGCGCAACGCCGGCCGAGGCGGTCAGGTTCAATTCGCCGCTGATGCGCGCTTTCAGCGTCTTGGCCACCGTGGTCGCGAGCGGCTCGCCCCACAGATTGTCGGTGACGTCCAGATAGGCCTCGTCGAGCGACAGCGGCTCGACGAGCGGCGTACAGGAGCGCAGGATCGCCATCACCTGCTGCGAGACCGCGCGATAACGCGCGAAATCGGGCCTCACGATCACGAGCGAAGGGCACAGGCGCGCCGCGCGCGACATCGGCATCGCCGAGCGCACACCGAAGACGCGCGCCTCGTAGCTCGCCGCGGCCACCACGCCGCGCGAGGCTGCCGGACCGCCGACGGCGACCGGCCGGCCGCGAAGCTGCGGATCGTCGCGCTGCTCGACCGACGCATAGAACGCGTCCATGTCGATGTGGATGATGCGTCGCTGTGATTCGGGCACGCTGAAAGTGTAGCGCTGGCTGCACTCCTCGTGCCGTGCTAACATCGCCCGCTCCCTTCCATCGCCAGGCCGCGCGTGGAAACTTCCTTCGCCAGGCATAACGAAGTCGGCGGCGGCGCTGCCGACCTGCTGCTCGATACCGTACGGCAGCTCGCCGCCGAGCTGCATCCGGCGCGTCAGGCGCCGCCGGCATCGCTCGACGCGCGCCTGGAACACGATTACGGACTCGACAGCCTGGGGCGCGTCGAGTTGTTCCTGCGGGTCGAGCGCCGTTTGGGCGTGAGCCTTCCGCAGAGCGTGATGGAAAGCGCAGAAACCGCGCGCGACTTGCTGCGCGCAATTCACGCGGCGAGCCCTGCGTCGCGCGCCGCGCCTGTCGAGCGCGCGTCGGTGCTCGCGGGGGAATCCGAGACCCCCGACCGTGCGGCGACGCTCATCGAGGTGCTGGAATGGCACGTCGCACGGCACCCCAGTCGCCCCCACATCGTCCTTCAGGATGAAGCCGGCGAGGAACAGACCGTCACCTACGCCGCGCTCGAAAACGCGGCCCGGGCGGTCGCCGTGGGTCTGCTCGACCGGGATCTTCAGCCCGGAGCGGCGGTGGCAATCATGCTCCCGACCGGCGTCGATTATTTCTACAGCTTCTTCGGCGTGCTCCTTGCCGGAGGCGTTCCGGTCCCGATCTACCCGCCGGCGCGCGCCTCGCAGATCGAGGAACACCTGCGAAGGCACGCGGGCATCCTGTCCAACGCTTTGGTCGACACCCTGATCACGGTCCCGCAGGCGAAGCCGATCGCGCTGCTGCTCAAGCCGCAGGTGAGGACGCTCAAGAACGTCGTGACCCCGACCGAACTCTCGCGCCCGAGCCCGGCCGCAATCGTGCATCGCGTGAAATCCCGGGATATCGCCATGCTGCAGTACACCTCGGGCAGCACCGGCAATCCCAAGGGCGTCATCCTGACTCACGCCAATCTGCTCACCAACATCCGCGCGATGGGCCGCGCGCTGCGCGTGACACCGGACGACGTGTTCGTGAGCTGGCTTCCGCTCTACCACGACATGGGATTGATCGGAGCGTGGATGGGAAGCCTGATCTACGGGTTCAAGTATCCGGTGATGTCTCCGCTCACGTTCCTTGCGCGGCCGGCACGCTGGCTATGGAGCATCCACCGCCACCGCGGCACGCTCTCGGGCGGGCCGAATTTCTGCTACGAGCTTGCCATGCGCAAGGTCGAGGACGCAGACGTCGAGGGCCTGGATCTGAGCAGCTGGCGCTTCGCCTTCAACGGCGCCGAGCCGGTTTCACCCGACACCATGGCCGCATTCAGCAAGCGCTTTGCGCGCTACGGCTTCAAGGCCGAAGCGATGACTCCGGTCTACGGTCTCGCCGAGGCGACCTTGGGGGTCTCGTTCACACAGCCCGGGCGCGGGCCCAAGGTGGATCGGGTCGAACGGGAAAGCTTTACGAACGGCGGCCGCGCGATTCCGGTGTCCGACCGGGGCGCGAACGCGCTCAGCTTCGTCGCCTGCGGGCGGCCGCTGCCGGACCATCAGCTGCGCATCGTCGACGCGTCGGACCGGGAGCTCGCCGAGCGCCAGGAGGGGCACATCCAATTCAGCGGTCCCTCGATCACCAGCGGCTACTACCGTAATCCGGAGGCGACGCGCGAACTGCTGCACGGCGAATGGATCGATACCGGAGACTACGGTTACGTCGCCGAGGGCGAGGTCTACATCACCGGGCGGGTCAAGGACACCATCATTCGCGCCGGTCGCAACATCTATCCCTACGAGCTCGAGGAGGCGGTCGGCGCGCTCGAAGGCATTCGCAAGGGCTGCGTCGCGGTGTTCGGCGCGAAGGACGCGCACTCCGGCACCGAGCGCGTCGTCGTGCTGGCCGAAACACGCGTGACCGATGCCGCGGAGCGCGATCGCCTGCGCGCGCAGATCGACGCGCTCGCGGTTCCGCTGATCGGCATGCCCGCGGACGAGATCGTGTTCGCGCCGCCGCATTCCGTGCTCAAGACTTCAAGCGGAAAGATCCGCCGGGCGGCAAGCCGCACCGCCTACGAGAGCGGGGCGCTGCGGGGCACGCGCGCAGTCTGGTGGCAGATCGTTCGGCTCGCTTTCGCCGCGATCCTGCCGCAAGCGCGCCGCAGCCTGCGCTCGGCGACCGACCTCGCCTACGGCGCCTGGGCGCTCGCGCTTCTGGGCGTGGTGGGATCGCTCACCTGGATCGCGTGCGCGCTCCTGCCGCGCCCCGAATGGTGCTGGCGCTTGAGCAGCCGAATGTGCCGCCTCTACCTGACTCTCGTCGGAATAAAGCTCAGCGTGCACGGCCTGGAACACCTTCCTTCGGGTCGCCCCTGCGTGCTCGCCGTGAACCACGCGAGCTTCATCGACGGGCCGGTCGTCCTCACCGCCCTGCCCGATCCGATGTGCTTCATCGCCAAGCGCGAGCTGCTCGACCACTTTGTCCCGCGAATCTACCTCAAGAGCATCGGAACGAGATTCGTCGAGCGCTTCGATACGCAGCGCGGCGTCGAAGACGTCGAAGCTTTCGCCGAAGCCGTGAAGAGCGGGGACTCCCTGATCGTGTTCCCCGAGGGAACGTTCCGGCGCGCGCCGGGCCTGCGCTCGTTCCGCATGGGGGCGTTCGTCGTGGCCGCCCGGGTCGGTGTGCCGGTCGTGCCCCTCACCTTGCGCGGAACGCGCTCAGCCCTGCGCGACGGCCAGTGGCTGTTCCGCCGCGGGACGATCAGCGCCACCTTGAGCGCGCCGATCGAGCCGACCGGAACCGACTGGGCGAGCGCAATCGCGCTGCGCGACCGCACCCGCGCGGAGATCCTCAGGTTGTGCGCCGAGCCGGATCTCAGCGAGGAAATCGAGCTCAGGCCGCAATCCGCAGCCTAGAGACCTCTTACTCTTTTCCCATCATTCGAGCTTCACGCCGGCCCGCTTGACGGTGGCTGCGTACTTCTTTACACCGTCCCTGACCATGCTGGCGAGCTCTGCGGGAGTACTGGTGACCGGCTCGGCACCCGCCTTGTTGAGCGCGTCGGCGGCATCGGGCGACCGCACGACTGCAACGATTTCCTTGTTCAGCCGCGAGATCACCGCAGCCGGCGTGCCCGCGGGGGCCATGACCGCAAGCCACAGCGACGCGTCGAAACCGGGGAACCCCGATTCCGCCACTGTCGGTACGTCGGGAAGCGAGGGCGAGCGCTTGGGCGTGCCGACCGCGATCGGACGCACGCGCCCCGACTTCGCATGCGGCAGCAGGGCCGGCAGGCTGCCGAACAGGAACTCGACGTCGCCTGCGATCACCGCCGTGCCCGCGGGGCCGTTGCCGTTGTAGGGAATGTGGAGGATGAAAAGCCCCGCGGAGCTCTTCAGCATCTCCATCGCGAGGTGCGTCGTCGAGCCGGTCCCGGCTGAAGCGTAGTTGAACTTGCCCGGCCGCGGCTTGACGTACGCGACGAATTCCTTGAGCGTCTTGACCTCCACCTTCGGGTTGACTACCAGCAGATAGGGCGTGACCGCGACGAGCGAGATCGGCGCGAAGTCCTTCACCGCGTCGTAAGGCAGCTTGGCGTAGACCGCCGGCGCAACCGCATGCGTGCTGGTGGAGGCAAACCCGAGGACGTAGCCGTCCGGCGACGCTTTCGCGACCGCATCGGTACCGATGGTGCCGCCCGCGCCGCCGCGGTTTTCGACGAGCACCGGCTGGCCGATGCGCTCGCCGAGTTTCTGCGCGAGGATCCGCGCGACGATGTCGGTCGAGCCTCCCGGCGGGAACGGCACGACCAGCCGCACCGGCTTCGTCGGATACGCCTGGGCGAGCAGCTGCGACGGGCCGAGCGCGGCCAGCGCGACAGTCGTAAGGATTGCGAAGGTTCTGCAGTTCATTTCTTGTCTCCTCTGGTTAGTCCTATGGTGCGGCCGGCGCCGCCTTGCTGTCGCGACAATCTACCCGCTGCGCGCTGCTGGCGCAACGAGTACGCAGACGTTGAGCATCCGGTCATTATTGCGCTGGTCGAGCATCTTGGAATTATCCACCGTATCCTCGATCAAGTGGGATTGTGGGCGCCGATTGCCAGCGAGCGAAGTCCGCCGCCCGGTCCCGCGAACTGGCACCGGGGATTGTTATCTGCGCGCAGGAACTCGAGGTGACGCGACAAAGCGGGCGAATCATCACTGCGCCCATAGCCCATAGGCATTAGCTCCTCAGTCCGATTCCCTGCGGTCTGCGCTCCCGCAATACTCATCTCCCTCGGAAACAACGACTCGGGAGACGCACATGAATCGACGCTTCGACGAATGGCCTGCAATCGCAATGGTGGTGACCTTGTTCACGGTGCTCGCCTTCGCCGCGCCGGCCGCCGCCGCCACCGAACCGCCGGCGGGCGCCGCGGTAGTGGGAGCTTCTGCGGTGATTTTCACCGCGGCCCTGCTTTCCAGCATCGCCGGATTCGCTTTTTCCGCGCTCGCCGGCGCGCCGCTGCTTTTCCTGTTCGGCGATCCGCTCCAGGCTGTTGCCGTGATGATCGCCTGCTCGATCGCGATACAGGCTTACTGCGTCTGGGCGCTGCGGCGCCTGATCGAATGGCGCAGCCTGCGGCCTTTCGTCGCGGCAGGCGCTCTGACCGTACCCTTGGGCGCCTGGCTGCTGGCGCATACCCCTCCTTCGACGTTCGCAATCGGGCTCGGCGTGTTTCTCACTGCGTATGCGATGTACATGCTGTGGCGCGGCGAAGCGCCGGTGCTGCGCGGCGGCTGGCGGCGCGACGCGCTCGCCGGCGCGCTCGGCGGCGTCGCGGGCGGGCTCGCTGGATTTCCGGGCTCGTTCGTTACCATCTGGTGCGGCATGCGGGGCTGGTCCAAGGAGCGCCAGCGCGCGGTGTACCAGCCCTACATCCTCGTCATGCAGCTGGAAGCGCTCGCCTGCATCGGCGTGCAGGCGCCTGCGGCAATCGTGCCGGAGATCGCGCTGGCCTACATGCCCGTTGCGCTGATTGCTGCTTGCGCCGGGCTCGCGGTGTTCCGGCGCCTGACCACGCGGCAGTTCGCGTTGGCGGTGAACGGGCTGCTGCTGGTATCGGGCATCGCACTCTTCAGCGGCGCGCTGTAGCAGCGCGCGCTACTGGTCGAGCCGCAGCCCAAGACGGTTTGCCGCGATCAACGCCTGGGTGCGGGTAGCGACACCCAGCGCGCGCAGCACCGCGCTGACATGGATCTTGGTGGTGTTCTCGGAAATATCCAGCTTGCGCGCGATCAGCTTGTTGGGCAGGCCCTTCAAGAGCAGTTCGAGCACCTCCCACTGCCGCGAAGTCAGCCCGAGATCGGCCGCAGTCCCGGCGCCGGCAACGCCCGAGGCGGAGGCAGGCAGCGCGAGCTGCGCAGCCTCGCGCGTCTTGAGCGCTTCGACCGGCACGTAAATGCCGCCGGAGGCGACCAGGCGGACGGCGCCCAGCAGCACCTCGCGCGGCGAGGTCTTGGGGATATAGCCCATCGCGCCGAGATCCAGGGCGGCGAGCACGCTCGCCGGGTCATCGGAGCCCGACACCACCACCACGGGCAGCGCGGGCAAGCTTTCGCGCATTCGCTCGAGCGCCTCCAGGCCCGAGCAGCCGGGCAGGGCCAGGTCGAGCAGGCACAGGTCGAAGCTGACCTGCGTGGCGCGCTCCAGCGCCGCACGCAGGTCACCCGCGCTTTCGACCTCCGTGGTGCGATCGAGCGTGCGCATGGCCAAGCCGAGCGCTTCGGCCATCAACGGATGATCATCGACTACGAGGATGCGCATTAGCGGTCCTAACTGGAGACAGCGAGGAGTTTTGCAAAATAGGCGTTGAGCATCCGGTCGCCCGGATCGAATCGGCGCCGGGCCACCTCGAACTGGGCCAGGCGATCGCCGAACCCGCGCAAGTGTCTGGCTTCCAGGTGCGGCGTCTGGTTGAAGAGCGGCACTCCGCCCCAGCCGCTGCAGCGGTCGTTGAACTTGTGCAGAAACTCATGCCAGCCTGGCTCCGTTCCGGTCGACACGGGATCGAGTGTCCAGACCTCGCCGTCCCAGGAATAGGAGAGGAGCGAGCTGCGATCCTTGGCGATGTGATAGCTCACGTGCGGCAGGCTGGTGCGATAGTCCTGCCGCCGGCAGAACTCGAAGTACTCGGACAGGATACCGGCGAATCCCTGCGCGCCGAAGGCCCACATGCTGAAGGCGAATTTCTTCCCGCCCTTCTCGAAGTCGACGATCTGGTCGACTGGGCTGACCCGCCTCAGGTCGAGGCCGTGATCGATGACCTTGCGCAGGAACCACTCGGTGGACTCGAGCTGGAGCGCCCTGAGTTTCTCGTTCGGCATTTGGTCGGCCGCGTGGGCCGACGCCGGCAGACCTTCGCGCCAGACGAAATTCCTCACCGCGAGGCGGGTGGAGCGCTCGTCGCCCGAGCCGCTCCCCGCCTTGCGGCGCAGCTCGGCGACGATTCGGCCGTTTCGCCCCGCATAGGGAAAGAGGTAGAGGAACACCGCGGTGCGGCCATCCAGCCAACGCCGGCTGCTTGCCTCGAAATCCTCGAGCGATATTTCTTTGTGCTCGATGTTGATGTATTCATGCTTCACGACGCGAAAGGTCACCTCGGTGACCACGCCGAACAGCCCGTAGCTGCCACGCACGGCGTCGAAGTCCGGGTCGCCTGCGCTCAGCTCGCGGACCTTTCCGTCGGGCGTCGCCAGGCGCAGCGCCACGACGTCCGAGCAGACTTGTCCGAACTCGCCAGGGAAGGACGAATCCTTCGTGCCGCCGCAGGCCGCCGCGCCCATAGTGAGCGTGCCGAGCTCGGTGTTGACGCGGAATTGCAGGCCATATTCATCGCGCAGCTCGCGCGCAACGTCGATGAAAATGCGGCCGGCAGGCACGGTAACCGTGCCTGCTTGCTGGTCGACCCGTATCGGGCCGGTCAGCCGCGTCATATCGATAGCGGTCCCCCATCGCTCCGGACTTCCCGGAGCCCGCGCCGCCATACATGCGGTGACGGAGTGCCGCGATCCCATGGGGCGAACCGGCGATGGATACCGTTCGGCGTCCCCAAGGATCGCTTTTACATCGTCCTCCGTGCTGGGTCGCTCCGGCGTGCCGTCGTAACACTGGATATCTCCGTACCAATTGTATTGATCGCCGCGGGTCATGGTCCCTCCTGGATGAGCTGATGCATCGCGGTTCGCAGCCGCTCGGGCATCACCGGCTTGTGCAACAGGGGATAGCCGCTTTCCTGCGCCTCGCGCAGACGGTCCGGCGCGGTGTCGCCGGTGACCACGAGCGCGGGGATCGGCCTGCCAGCCAGCTCGCGCAGCCGTGCGATGGTCTCGATGCCGGAGGCGTGTCGGCGCAGCCTGTAGTCGACGATCAGAAGATCCGGCAGCGTCGATGCCGAAGCCAGGTGCGCTTCGGCTTCTTCCGGAGAAGCCGTCGTGATCACCTTGCAACCCCAGCCCTCGAGCAGGAGACGCATAGCGTCGAGCACCGAGATCTCGTCGTCCAGCACGAGCACTTGCCGGCCCCGCAAGTCGGCTCCGGGCAGCGAGACCGCGCCGCGCTGCTCCGCAGCGTCTCGTCGCGCGGAAAACCGCGGCAAGGTGATCGAGAAACGCGAGCCGCGCCCGACTGAGGATTGCAGCTCGATCGAATGCCCGAGCAGGCCGGCGAGCCGCTTGACGATCGCGAGGCCGAGGCCAAGGCCTCGCCGCCGGTCGCGTTCCGGGTTACCGAGCTGGTGGAACTCGAGGAAGATGTCCTCCTGCGACCCGGCGGGGATGCCCGGGCCGGTATCGCAGACGTCGATGCGGATCGAATCGCCCTGCCTGCGCGCGCCGACGAGCACGCGGCCGCTGCTCGTGTATCGCAGCGCGTTGGAAATCAAGTTCGCGAGGATTCGGTGCAGCATCGCCGCATCGGAGAGCGTGATGGCACTCACCGGACGCACGCGCAGCCGGTTGCCCGTCAGCCCCGCGACCGGCTGCTGTTCGCTGTTCAACCGCTGCAGCAGCGCGCCCAGGTCTACCGGCGTGATGCTCGGCCGCACGACGCCGGCGTCCAGCTTGGAAATGTCCAGCAGGCTGTTCAACATCGAGTCGACCGCTTCCACCGCCGCGTCGATCTGCTCGAGCAGCGGCGCGGTCTGCTCGTCGCGCACGTGATCGGCCAGCGTCGCGAACAGCAGCCCCAGGGCGTGGATCGGCTGCCGCAGGTCGTGGCTGGCCGCGGCAAGGAAGCGCGTCTTCGCCGCATTGGCCTGCTCCGCGTTGCGGCGCGCCGCATCGAGCGAGGCGGTCCTTTCCTCGGCCTCGCGGCGCAAAGCCACGTTCTCGAAGCTGAGCTGAAGGGATTCGGCAAGCAGACGATGCACGTTGCGCGCACCGACGAAGTATGCGATGCAGGCGACGGCGGCGAGCAAAGCGACCGTGTTGCTCACCACCTGCCCGTGCCAAAGCAGCACCGCGATCAGCGCGCCCATGGACGGACCGACCACGACCCAGAAGGAAGGCAGATAGGAGGCCAGGTTGACGACCGAGCCCGCGCATATACCCATCAGAATCACCGTAATCGTAATCAGGCTGATGGGCTGCGCCGGATCGAGGAACAGAAACGACGCCAGCGCCCATACAGTGCCGATCAGCGCCGAGCCCACCGCCGAGGCGACGGCCCAGCGCGCAATCTGAGTCTTCGGCGGAGCGCGCCGGAAAAACACCCTGATCTGCGCAAACCGCAACGCGCAGACGGCGATCAGCGCCAGCAGCCAGCCGAGCAGCAGCTCGTGGGCGACGATATTCCAGAGCGCGTAAGCCAAGATACCGGAAACGACGAGGTTCGCCACCATCGAGCCGGGCGCTTGCCGGTAGAGATAGCGCACCAGCTCCGCCTTGACATCGTCGCGGAACGCGTTCGCGCCAGTCGCTGAGGCGACTGCAGTCAAGCCTTGCGTAGACATGATTCCTCCCGTCCTGAGGCCGTCGCCTCGCCTGAACATCAGCGCACACTAGACGCTCGCGCAGCTCTAGGCAATAGAAGGGCGCTAGTACGTTCGTAGTACCGCACTAATACATTCGGGTAGCGCTTCTGCGTGATCGGCGCCGCCAGCGCTAGCACCTCTGCTTGATATGCAGGCGCAATTGCCCTCTAGATACTTCGAGTCGCGGTCGCATTGCTTCCGCCGTGTCGCGCCGGCGCGTGTCCCCCGGCGCTTTCACAAGGAGCCAGCACATGAACTACGACGTCCGATTTGCCACAGTGGGCGAGAGCGCCCTCAGGCAGCGCCGCACCGGCGCGCTCGCTGCAATCCTCGCCCTCGCCGCGCTGCTCGGTGCACTCGCCCTGATGTCGCCCGACGCTCGAGCGCCGGAGCCCGCTGCAGTTGAAAGCGCCGCGGCGGCGACCGTAGTCCAGACCGATCAAGCGGTCGCGACGGCGGAGGCCGCGCATCCTCCGCTCGACTGCAGCCTGGTGCCGCTGGAAGCCCGCGACTGTACCTACTATTGAGGCGCGATGCCGGCCTCGTGCGCGAGCTTCGGCCGGCGCGCGAGGTCGGTGCAGTTCAACGCCTCGAATTCCTTCGGTGTAGCGGCGAACAGTTAGTGTGTCGCCATGCTGACAGGATCAACCGATAGGCAAGGAGACTGAAATGAACACACGTAAAGTTCTGACACTCGCTTCGATGGTGGCAATGTTGTTCGCGCCCGTGGCTTTGGGCGCGGAACCGGTTATAGGCGAAAAACTCGACAGCGGGCTGGGCGAACTCTCACCCGGCTACGCGGCCGAGGAATTCCAGCGACACGTGATCGGCGAGAAACTGGACAGCGGCCTTGGCGATCTGCCGGCCAGCTACACGGCTGCGGAGTTCCAGCGGCACGTGATCGGCGAGAAACTGGACAGCGGGCTGGGCGAACTGCCGACCAGCTCCGCGGCCGCGCAGTTTCAAGCGAATACGGATCGATAGGAAAATCCATCCTCTCTGATCCTTGGCCGTCAGAGACCGGAGGTCGTCTCATAGAGGGTGACCACGCAGAGGCCGGGAATCGCTATCCACGCGCCCGGCCTCGGGCGCGTGTTGTGTATGATGGGCGCCGTTCGTCGCGAACCTCGCCAACCACGTGCCGCTTTCCAAGTATCACTATGTCGTCGTCGAGGGACCGATCGGCGTCGGCAAGACCAGCCTCGCCCGGCGCCTCGCCGGGCGCCTGCGCGCGAACGTGGTCCTGGAGCGTCCCGAGCAGAATCCGTTCCTGCCGCGCTTTTATGAGGACACGACTCGATTTGCGCTGCCGACGCAGCTCTTTTTCCTGTTCCAGCGGATCGGCCAGTTGCGCGAGCTCGCGCAGATGGACCTCTTCAACCGGGTCACCGTGTGCGACTTCCTCCTGGAGAAAGACCCGCTGTTCGCGCGCCTGACGCTTTCGGGCGACGAGCTGCACCTGTACCAGCAGATCTTCGACTCGCTCAAGCCTCAGGCGCCCCGTCCCGACCTCGTCATCTATCTGCAGGCGCAGCCGGCAACGCTCTACGAACGCGTGCGCCGCCGCGGCGTAGAATTCGAAAGGCTGATCAGCGCGGAGTATCTCGCCTTGCTCGCGGACAGTTACACCCGGTTTTTCCATCATTTCAGCGCGAGCCCCGTCCTGGTCGTGAATTCCGAGAAGCTCAACTTCGTGAGCGAAGAACACGATCTCGACCTGCTCATCGAACGCATCGGTTCGATGCGCGGCAGCCGCGAGTTCTTCAACTGGGGAGAATAGGATGACCCGACTGACCATCAAGGCGTTGCAGAAGCTGCGCGACGATGGCGTGAAAATCGCCGTGCTCACCTGCTACGACGCGAGCTTCGCCGCGATGCTCGACGCCGCGGGACTCGACAGCCTGCTGGTGGGCGACTCCCTCGGCATGGTGCTCCAGGGGCACGACACCACGCTGCCGGTAACGCTCGCCGAGATGGCCTACCACACACGCTGCGTGGCGCGCGGCAGCAAGCGCGCCTTTCTCATCACCGATATGCCCTTCGGCAGCTATCAGGAATCCCCGCAGCAGGCCTTCCGCAGCGCGGCCGAACTGATGGCGGCCGGCGCGCAGATGGTCAAGCTCGAAGGCGGCACGGAGCTCGCCGAGACGGTGCGTTTTCTCACCCAGCGCGGCGTGCCGGTGTGCGGCCATCTCGGCCTCACGCCACAGTCGGTGCACCAGTTCGGCGGCTACCGCGTACAGGGCAAGGGCGAGGACGCCGAGCAGAAGCTGCTGGAGGACGCCGTCGAGCTCGAGGCGGCCGGCGCAGGGCTGCTGGTGCTCGAGGCCATACCCGCGAAGCTCGGCGAGCAGGCCACGCAGCGCCTGCGCATTCCCACGATCGGCATCGGCGCCGGCGCCGGCTGCTCGGGCCAAGTACTGGTGCTGCACGACATGCTCGACGTATTTCCGGGGAAGAAGGCGCGCTTCGTGAGGAACTTCATGAAGGGAGCGTCCAGCATCTCCGACGCGGCCGAGCGCTACGTGCGCGCAGTCAGGGACGGCAGTTTCCCCTCCGAAGAACACAGCTTCTAGGGCAGCCGGTGGACATCATCACTTCGGTGAGGGACTTGCGCGAGCGGCTGCGGCGCGAACCCGACAACGTTTTCGTCCCGACCATGGGCAACCTCCATGCGGGCCACATCCAGCTCATGCGGCTCGCGAAACAGCGCGCCGCGTGCACCGTGGTGAGCATCTTCGTCAACCGGCTCCAGTTCGGACCGAAAGAGGACTTCGATCGCTACCCGCGCACGCTGCAGGCCGATTCCGACATGATGAAGGAAATCGGCGTCGACGTCGTGTTCGCGCCACGCGAGACCGAGATCTACCCGGGGCCGCAGACCTTCGTAGTCGAGCCTTCGGATCTGCAGCACATCCTCGAAGGCGCATACCGGCCCGGCCACTTTCGCGGCGTGGCAACCGTGGTGCTCAAGCTATTCAACATGGTCGCCCCGCACACCGCGATCTTCGGCAAGAAAGACTATCAGCAGTACGTGGTGCTGCGCGACATGGTGAATCAGCTTGCCTTGCCCGTGGAGATCATTCCCGCAGAGACGGTTCGGGCCGAGGATGGGCTCGCGCTCAGCTCGAGGAACGCATACCTTTCTCCGGCGGAGCGGAGCGAAGCCCCGCGGCTATACCGGGTGTTGTGCGAGGTCCGCGAAGCCCTGCTCGCGGGCCGGCGCGACTACGCAAGGCTGGAAGCCGAGGCCCTGGCGAAGTTCAGCGGAAAGTGGGTTCCGGACTACGTCGCGATCAAGAAACAGTCCGACCTGCAGTCGCCCTCATCCGCCGATCGGGAGCTCGTCGTTCTCGGCGCCGCGAAACTCGGAAGGCCCCGTTTGATCGATAACGTCGAGCTCTCGCTCTAGGACGGGTACGGCTCCACCATGAGTTTCTCGACCGGACAACCGAGCGCCTTGGCCATTTTTTCCATCACCTGTTCGTTCACGGCGATGGTCTGGAATTCAGCCGAGCCGCCCTTGCTGTCGATGAAGGCTTTTGCGGCGCTTTCCGAGTTCCAGACGACGACCGGGTCGGGCGAGATCCCGGCAACCTGGACGCAGATCGGAACGCCGTCCGACTTGTACACGATTGCAAACATGTCCAGCCTCCTCATGCGGATAATGCCGCAGGGGCAGTCCGGGGAGCATGCTTCGAGCGCTGCGCCCCTTCCACCCGCGTTACTTTAACCCATGTTCCGCGGGCCATCCAGTGCGAAATCCGCTGACGCATCTCCGGCGCCCGCGACGCAGGCGTCAACACGCAACCTCGACGTCGCCGTCTGGCTGCTTGTTTGCTGCTCGCTTGTTTTCGCGATAGTCGTGGTCGGAGGCATCACGCGCCTTACCCGTTCGGGTCTGTCGATCGTCGAATGGCAGCCGATTGTCGGCGTGCTGCCGCCGCTCGACGACACCGCGTGGCAGGAAGCCTTCCAGAAGTACCGGCAGACCCCCGAGTACCGACTTGTCAATCCGGACATGAGCATCGCAGGATTCAAGCGCATCTTCTGGTGGGAATATCTCCATCGGCTCCTGGGAAGGCTGATCGGCCTGGCGTTCCTCGCGCCTTTGCTGTGGTTTGCGTTGCGCGGAAGGATCGCGCGCGCCTTGACGTGGAAATTCGCCGGAATATTTGCGCTTGGCGCGCTGCAGGGGGCGATGGGCTGGACCATGGTGAAGTCAGGGCTTGTCGACGATCCGCGCGTTTCGCAATACCGCCTCGCGGCCCACCTCGGGATCGCCTTCCTGATCTACGCGGCAATGCTCTGGATCGCTCTCGATCTTTTTTCCCCGCGGGCTCCCCGGACGAACGCAGCCCCCGAGGGACTGCGCCGGTTCGCCGTCGCGCTCGCCGCGCTGATCTTCCTGATGGTGCTCTCGGGCGGGTTCGTCGCGGGCATCCGGGCGGGACTCGCCTACAACACCTTCCCGCTCATGAACGGTCACGTCGTCCCGCCGGAAATCTTCGCGATCGAGCCCTGGTATCTCAACTTCTTCAGCAACATGGCGACCGTGCAGTTCGATCACCGACTGTTAGCCTGGCTGCTCGCGTTCCTCGTGCCCTGGTTCTGGCTGCGCGTCCGCCGCGAGGCGGTGCCCCGGCGTGCCGGCTTGGCGGCCGACCTGCTCCTCGCGACGCTCGCGCTGCAGATCGCCCTGGGGATCGCGACTCTGCTGCTGGCCGTCCCGGTTTCGCTTGCCGCCGCGCATCAGGCCGGCGCGCTGCTGGTCTTCAGCGCAGCGCTGCTCACCGCCCATTCGCTTCGCTGAACTACCGCCGGGCGAGAATGCGGCGTTTGAGCCGCACGTAGGGCCGCTTGATCGCGCGTGCAACTATTTCTATTACCGTGCGCCGGTAGTACGGGCGGTCTTCCGGCGTGAGTTCCTCCATGCGGCCCTGATACTTGAGCTTGGCCCAGGCATTGAAGTCGAAGCGACGGGCAAGCTCGTAGAGCCAGTGATTGAACGGCGCGAATCCGGGCTTGCGCACGATGGCCGCGCCGAAATCCACCAGGCAGGGCAGGCGACCGCCGATCACGAGGAGATTGTCCCTGCGCTTGAGATCCGCGTGCGCCACCCCTCGACGGTGCAGCTCTGCGATATGCGCGAAAAGGGTGTCGAAGTATGTGCGCCTGTCGTCGATCCGCCCGCTCCGGAGCGAGACACCGTCGATATATTCGAGCACCAGATAGCGACCGGCTATCAATCCGTAGCATCGCGGGCTGCCTGCGAAGTCGGTGAGCCGCCGATACGCATCGAATTCCCGGCGCAACATCCAGCGCCGCAGCCGGCCCGCGACGCCGCCGCCCGCCGCCGCCTTTACGACAAGACGACGGCCATTGCTTTCGTAGAGATAAACGGCGCCCTGGTAGCCGCTCGCGTGCGCCGGATCACCGGCACGGGTTCGGGCTTCGATCCACTCGATCAGCGCGCGCTCGGCCGAGCTGTCGAGCGATGCGGGCATCCCGGAGTATTACGAGAGCGGCCCGTACAGAATGTACAGGCCGAGAAACAGCAAGGCCGCGATGATCGGCTCGCCGTTCTGGCGCAGGCTCTGCCTGAACGACCACTCCGAGCTCTGGCCGGAACGATACGGCCCGAGCCGCGGGATGAGCGCGCGCGTTTCCTTGGCCCAGGCCTCCCACTCACCCGGAAAGAGCCGGGCGAGCAGTCTGTCCTCGTGGGCGATGGTCTGCGGATAGTAGAAGAACCCGAGCACGATCCACACGAGGAAACTCCACCACAGGCCCGAGGCCAGGCAGAAACCGAAAGTGATGAGGTGATTGCCGACATAGAGCGGATGACGCACATAAGCGTACGGTCCGGTCGTGGCGAGCACCTTGTCCTTCCTCACGTGTCCGGATGCCCACATCCGCACGGCGATTCCGAGCGTCGCGGACACGACACCGAGGAAATAGAGATCGGAGTTCGTCGGCGCGCCGATGATCACGAGCAAGATAACGAACGCAATGCCGACGAGCTGCCGCGTGCGATGGCGGTTGTGCCTGATATCGCGGACGAAACGCGCGAGGCCGATGCGCTCGTACAGGTTTTTTCCCTCGAATTGCATCAAGGACCCTCGTTCAATAGGCGCGACATCTTAACACGGCGTCAGATGTGCTTCGCCCGCTCGGCGATGAGCGCATAGACCGCGTCGATCATGGGCGTCGCGATCCTCGCCTTGCGGGCAAGCTCCACGACAGCTCCGACGATCGCGTCGGTTTCCAGCGGCCTGCGCCTTTCGATATCCTGATGCATGGAGATCTTGGCGCCGGCGAGCTCCTTTGCGACGCCGATGCGCTCCTCGACCGTCATCGGAACGCGCACGCCGTAGGCTTCGGCGACGCGCATCGCCTCTTCCATCAGAACCCGGATCAGCCTAAGCAGCGCCTCGTTGCCGTTGATGTCGTCCATGCGGGCGAGCGCGAGCGCCGCCACCGGGTTGTAGGAGAGGTTTCCGATGAGCTTGGTCCAGATCTCGACCCGGATGTCCGGCGCGAGCTTCGCCTGAAAACCCGCGGCATTCATGGCCGCCGCCAGACCCTCCCCGCGGGCCGATCCCCTGCGGTCGGGTTCGCCGATGATGAACAGACGGCCGGCCGTATGTCTCACCACTCCCGGCTCGCGAACCTCTGCTGCACCGTGCACCACGCAGCCGAGGATGTGCTTCGGGTCGAGCGCCGCAAGCATGCGTCCTTCGGGATCGAGGCAATCGATCGGCCTGCCGTCCAGCTTTCCGCCCTCCTTGTGGAAATACCACCAGGGCAGGCCGTTGATCGCCGGAACGACCACCGTGTCCGGACCGATCAGCGTTCTCAACCGCGGCAGCATCGCGGCGATCGAATAGGTTTTGAGGCAGATGAAGACCGCGTCCTGGACGCCGAAATCGGCGGGCTCGTCCGACGCGCGCAGCCTGAGGGTCGTTCGCTCTTCCCCTTCGATGAGCGCAAGGCCGCTTCTCCGGAGCGCTTCGAGATGGGCGCCGCGGGCGACGAGGCATACATCGTGTCCGCCGCGGGCGAACCACGCCCCGGTGAGGCCCCCTATCGCGCCGGCGCCGACAATACAGATTTTCACTTCGTTATCCTTTGCCGGGACGGCGCGATCGTAAAAGCGAATCGCCGGCGCCGACAATACAGATTTTCACTTCGTTATCCTCTGTCGGGACGGCGCGATCGTAAAAGCGAATCGCCGGCGCCGACGATGCAAACCTTCATATCGTCTTCGCGGGTTCCGCTTCGAGAATGAAATCGCGCACCACCCCGATCTGATCTTCGCTCATCAGCCACGGTGCGTGGCCGATCCCGGCGAATTCGACGAGCTTGACGTGCGGCCCGCGCTCCCGCATCCGCCTGACGGTCGATTCCAGGAGAAGATCCGACTCCGCTCCCCGCAGCACCAGGGTCGGACATTCGACTGCGTCCCAGGTCGGCCAGAGGTCGATGCCGAACAGGTAGTCGTTGCCGAATTCCACGCCCGCATTGCCTCCGCGGCGCATCGTGCTCACGATCGCCGGATCGCACGCCAGCGTGTATGCCCCGTTTTTTCCGAGGCGCGAGCCGTGCACGGCGAGGCGGTGCCACTGCTCGTCCTTCAGCGGCCCGAACGGCGCACAGCTTTCCCGCAGATAACGCTCGACCTCATCCAGGCTTGCGAATCGCGTCCCGGCGCTGGCGGAGGCGAACTTCAGCCGCGCGAGCGCATTCCACGGCACCATGGGCCCGACATCGTTCAGCACCAGGCGCCGGATCGGAGAATTGGACCTCGCCGCAAGCATCATCCCGATCAGGCCGCCCATCGAGGTTCCGACCCAGTCGATTCGCGACCCCTCGCTCGCGCCTTGAAGGCGGCGCAGGAGAGAGACGCGCTGAGGCGGGGCCGTGAGCCTCGCGAGCAGCGCCGCCGCGTCCGAAAGATATTGCGAAAAGCCGTAGTCCTGCTTGTGTTCCAGCCAGTCGCTGTCGCCGCGGCCGACGACGTCCATGCACACGACGCGGCAGCCCCGGGCGGCGAGACTTGTTGCGAGCTCGTCGAAGTCGCGGCTGTTGCGGGTCAGGCCGTGCACGCATACGACAAGGTGCCGGCCCTCGGGATTTCCCCATTCGGCATAGGCGACGCGGTGGAACCCGGCGGGTCCGAGCGCGAGAAAATGATTGAGGCGGGGTTCCGTGGGCATTCGGATGTTTCATGGTGCCGGGAGAGGGAATCGAACCCACATGGTGTTGCCACCGGCGGATTTTGAGTCCGCTGCGTCTACCAGTTCCGCCATCCCGGCTGGATGCTGCGCGATAGGGCGTGCATTATAGCGCCCTCGCCGTCATGAATCTTTCCATAGACGACTTCGACTACGAGCTGCCGCCGGAGCTGATCGCGCAGCACCCGGGGGAAACGCGCTCGGGAAGCCGCCTGCTCCGCGTCAGCGCCGGCTCGATCTCCGATGCGCGATTCTCCGAGCTGCCTCAGCTGCTTTCGCCCGGCGACTTGCTGGTATTCAACGACACCAAGGTGATCAAGGCGCGCCTGTTCGGGAAGAAGGAGACCGGCGGACATATCGAGGTGCTGATCGAGCGCGTGCTTTCGGAGCACGAAGCGCTTGCGCAAGTCCATGCGGGCCGAGCGGCGAAGCCCGGCAGCATGCTGCACCTGGCGGGCGGCCTCGACGTGCGCGTGCTCGGTCGCGTGGGGGAGTTCTATCATCTGCGCTTTCCCGAGGGCACCTCGGTCCCGGACCAGCTCGAGCGCCACGGCAGCGTGCCGCTCCCGCCTTACATCACGCACACACCCGGCGCGGGCGACGAGCGCCGCTACCAGACGGTATACGCGCGCTCGGCCGGCGCGGTCGCGGCGCCGACCGCGGGCCTGCATTTCGACGAGCCGCTGCTCGCGGCGCTCGGCCGGCGCGGCGTCGAGTTCGCTTATGTAACGCTGCACGTCGGCGCGGGAACATTCCAGCCAGTCCGAACGAAAACCCTCGCCGAGCACTGCATGCACGCCGAGCGGTACGAAATTCCGGCCGCGACAGCGGCGGCGATCGAGGGAACACGCGGGCAAGGCGGAAGGATCGTCGCCGTGGGAACGACTACGGTGCGCTGCCTCGAGGCTTCAGCCGCGGCACACCGTGCTCCGGCTGCGGGCGCGGCCGAAACCGATCTCTTCATCACCCCAGGTTTCGGGTTCCGCCTCGTAGACCGTCTCATCACCAACTTCCACCTGCCCAGATCGACTCTGCTCGTGCTGGTCTCGGCATTCGCCGGGATCGAGCCGATTCGGCGCGCGTATAGACACGCGATCGAGCAGCGCTATCGTTTCTACTCCTACGGCGACGCGATGCTCGTTGATAAAATGCTCCGATGAGGTTCACCGTCCACGCGACCGACGGCGCGGCGCGCGCTGCAACGCTGGAGCTGGCGCACGGAAACGTCGAGACGCCGGTGTTCATGCCGGTCGGCACCTACGGCGCGGTCAAGGCCGTGAGCCCCGCGGAGCTCGTCGAGAACGGCACGCGCATCATTCTCGGCAACACGTTTCACCTGTGGCTGCGCCCCGGGCTCGAGGTCATCGCGGCGCACGGCGGGCTGCACCGCTTCATCGGATGGAGCGGGCCGATCCTCACCGACTCGGGCGGCTATCAGGTCTTCAGTCTCGGCGATCTGCGAAAGATCACGGAGGAAGGCGCGCGCTTTGCCTCGCCGGTGAACGGCGACCGGCTGCTGCTCACGCCGGAAGAATCGATGCGCATCCAGCGCGTGCTGGACGCCGATATCGTGATGGTGCTCGACGAGTGCACGCCCTACCCCGCGAGCGAGAGCGAAACCGCGGAATCGATGCGCCTCTCCCTGCGCTGGGCGGAGCGCTCGAAGCGCGCCCACGGGGGCAACTCCAATGCCCTCTTCGGCATCGTCCAGGGCGGGATGGTCGAGCGCCTGCGCGACGAATCGCTCGCCGGGCTCGCGAGCCTCGGTTTCGAGGGCTACGCCATCGGGGGACTTTCGGTAGGGGAGCCCAAGCGCGAGAAAAGCAGGATCCTCGCCCACACTGCGCCGCAGCTCCCGGCGGACAGTCCGCGCTACCTGATGGGCGTCGGCACCCCCGAAGACATCGTCGAGGCGGTCGGCGCCGGAATCGACATGTTCGACTGCGTCCTCCCGACGCGAAACGCCCGCAACGGCTGGCTCTTCACCCGCTACGGCGACATCAAGATCCGCAACGCCCGCTATCGCGACGACACGCACCCGCTCGACGCAAGCTGCCCCTGCTACGCCTGCGCGCATTTTTCGCGCGGCTACCTGCATCACCTGCAGAAAGTCAACGAGATTCTCGGCGCGCGGCTCAATACCCTGCACAACCTGCACTACTACCAGACCCTCATGCGCGAGCTGCGCGAGGCCATCGCGAAGCGCAAGCTCGCCGACACCGTCGCCGCGTTCCGCGAAGACCGCCGAAAACTCGCGAACAGCGCGTGAACAACGGTTCTCCGATGGTATACTTTCGCGCTTCCTGAAACCGCATTGGAGACCGAAGTGTTCATTTCCCCCGCTTTCGCGCAGGCCGCCCCGGCCGGCGGCTCCGGCCCCGGCTACGAGCAGTTCATCATCATCATCGGCATGTTCGCCCTGCTGTATTTCCTCATGATCCGGCCGCAGATGAAGCGGGCGAAGGAACACAAGCAAATGACCGAGGCGCTGTCAAAGGGCGACGAGGTCGTGACCTCTGGCGGCGTGCTGGGAAAAATCACCCACATCGGCGAGGCCTATATCTCGCTCCAGATCGCGCCCAACACCGAAGTGCAGGTGCAAAGGGCTGCGGTCCAGACGCTCCTGCCCAAGGGCACGATCAAGTCGATCTAGATGAACCGTTACCCGCTCTGGGTCTACGTCACCATCGCGGTGGCGCTCGCGCTCGGGCTTCTCTATACGCTGCCTAATTTTTTCGGCGAAGCGCCCGCCGTTCAAGTGTCTTCGGCGCGCGCGACGCTGAAAGTCGACAACGCGGTTCTGGGGCGCGTCGAGGAAACGCTCAAGAAGACCGGGATCCAGCCCACCGGGGTGTTCCTCGACCTCGCGAGCATCAGGGTGCGGCTCGCCGACACCGACACCCAGCTCAAGGCGAAAGACCTGATCGACCGGGCGCTGAACCCCGACCCCGCAAATCCATCCTATACCGTCGCGCTCAATCTCCTGCCGAACTCCCCGCGATGGCTTGCGGCCGTCGCGCTGCCCATGTACCTCGGCCTGGATTTGCGCGGCGGAGTGCATTTCCTGTTGCAGGTGGACATGCCCGCGGCTCTCACCAAACGCGCCGAGAGCCTTGCCGGCGACGTGCGCTCGCAGCTTCGCGACAAGAACGTGCGCCACGCCGGCATCTCTCGCGAGGTCAACAACAAGGTCAACAATGTCGTCATCCGCTTCCGCGACGCCGAGACGCGCGAAAAGGCGCGCGCGATCATCGCGGAGCAGCTCCCCGACCTCCAGCTCGCCGATGCAGGCTCAGGGACCGACCTGCGCCTGATCGGCACCATCCGCCCCGAGGCGGAGAAGAAGACGCAGGAGCTCGCGCTCAAGCAGAACATCCAGACGCTGCACAACCGCATCAACGAGCTGGGCGTCGCCGAGCCTGTGATCCAGCAGCAGGGCGCGGACCGCGTCGTGGTGCAGCTTCCCGGCGTGCAGGACACCGCCAAGGCCAAGGAGATCCTCGGCCGTACCGCCACGCTCGAAGTGCGGATGGTGGACGAGGACAACATGACCGGCGCGGCGCTCGCCGCGGCGCAGGCGGGGCAGGTGCCCTTCGGCGACGAGTTCTACGTCGAGCGCAACGGCCAGCCGCTGCTCGTGCGCAAGCAGGTCGTACTGACCGGCGACCGGCTCACCGACGCGCAGCCGGGCTTCGACAACCAGACCCAGGAGCCGGCGGTACACCTGACGCTCGACGCCACCGGCGCGCGCATCTTCAAAGAAGTGACGCGCGAGAACGTCGGCAAGCGCATGGCGATCCTGCTGATCGAGAAAGGCAAGGGCGAGGTCGTCACCGCGCCCGTGATCCGCTCCGAGATCGGCGGCGGACGCGTGCAGATCAGCGGCCGCATGACCACGGTCGAGGCGCACGACACGGCGCTGCTGCTGCGCGCGGGAGCGCTCGCGGCGCCCATGGAGATCGTCGAGGAGCGCACCGTGGGCCCCTCCCTTGGCGCCGAAAACATCAAGAAGGGCTTCGATTCGACGATCTACGGCTTCGCCGCGCTGTCGCTTTTCATCATCGCCTACTACTCCCTGTTCGGAGTCTTCTCCACGCTCGCGCTGTGCGCCAACCTGCTTTTCCTCATCGCGCTCCTTTCGATGCTGCAGGCCACGCTTACCCTGCCCGGCATCGCGGCGATTGCGCTGACCCTCGGGATGGCGATCGATGCCAACGTCCTGATCAACGAGCGCGTGCGCGAAGAGCTGCGCTCCGGAGTGACGCCCCAGGCGGCGATCCATGCCGGCTACGAGCGCGCCTTCGGCACCATTCTCGACTCAAACGTGACCACGCTAATCGCCGGCCTCGCGCTCCTCCTCTTCGGTTCGGGGCCGGTGCGCGGCTTCGCCGTCGTCCACTGCCTGGGCATCCTCACCTCGATCTTTTCCTCGGTCGTAGTGAGCCGCAGCCTGGTCAACCTCGCCTACGGTACGCGCAGGAAGCTCGAAAGCGTGGCGATCGGCAACACGTCCTGGAAGTAGACGACACAATCGCGCATGGAATTCTTCAAGATCCGCCACGATATCCCCTTCATGCGCCACGCGCTGGCGTTCAACGTGGTGTCGCTCGTCACCTTTCTGCTGGCGGTATTTCTCCTGGCCACCAAGGGCCTGAATTTCTCGATCGAGTTCACCGGCGGCACGGTGATGGAGATCAACTACGAGCATGCCGCCGAGGTCGACAAGGTCCGCAACACGCTCGACGCGCGCGGTTACCACGACTACTCGGTGCAGAATTTCGGTTCCTCGCGCGACGTGCTGATCCGGATGCCCCTCAAGCCCGGCCAGAACAGCGCGGAGCTGTCGAAGGACGTCCTGGAGGGACTGACCGCGGACGACAAGACGGCGAAGCTGCAGCGCGTCGAATTCGTGGGCCCGCAGGTCGGACGCGAGCTCGCGGAGAACGGGGCGCTCGCGCTGCTCATTACTTCGATCGGCATCGTCCTCTATCTCGCGCTGCGCTTCGAGTGGAAATTCGGCGTGGCGGCGATCATCGCCAACCTGCACGACGTCGTGATCATCCTGGGCTTCTTCGCCTTCTTCCAGTGGGAGTTCTCGCTGCCTGTGCTGGCCGCGGTACTGGCGGTGCTGGGATACTCGGTCAACGAGTCGGTGGTCATCGCCGACCGGATCCGCGAGAACTTCAGGAAGATGAGGAAAGCCTCCGTCACCGAGATCATCGACAACGCCATCACACGGACCACCTCACGCACCATCATCACCCACGGCTGCACCCAGATGATGGTCACGTCCATGCTCGTATTCGGGGGGCCTGCCCTGCACTACTTCGCGCTCGCCCTCACCATAGGGATCTGCTTCGGGATCTATTCGTCGGTGCTGGTGATGGCGCCGTTGGTGCGCTGGCTGGGCATCCGGTCCGACGACATGATCAGGCCTCCGAAGAAGGAAAAGCAGGAGGCCGTGGTCTAGGTTGATTCTGACGTTCGCAGCGGGAACCCCCGCTGGAATAAACCGCCGCTGGAAACTGTTATTCCACCCAGGCGGCGGATGCCGCTACAATGACGCTCGTATACCAACCCTAAGTGAGGAGATATCGAATGAAAATGAAACTGCTTCTGTCGGGGCTGGCCTTGGCGCTGAGCTCGGGATACACGCTCACCGCCTTCTCTCAGGCCAAGCCCGACGTGCTGGTCAAGCAGCGCCAGGCGGCGATGACCCTGCAGGGCAAGTACTTCGGCCCGATGGCCGGCATGGCCCAGGGCAAGGTCCCGTACAGCGCGGACGTAGTTGCCTACAACGCATCCCTCCTCGACGCCCTCTCCAGGATGCCGTGGGACGGCTTCACCGATGCGACCAAGGACGTGAAGAGCGCTGCACTTCCCGCGATCTGGAGCGAGGCGGCCAAGTTCAAGCAGGCCCAGAACAACTTCCAGGACGCCGTCCAGGCGCTGGTCAAGGCGAGCAAGGGCGGCGACGAGGCGGCGACGAAAGCCGCGATC
>Ga0137435_1000157_pt1 | contig 25488 bp, 32 predicted proteins | sample EasRivERMGT100_2_FD_104904 | JGI IMG/M metagenome (GOLD analysis project Ga0137435, IMG submission 104904) | Soil microbial communities from meander-bound floodplain in the East River, Colorado, USA - East River MetaG ERMGT100_2 | ecosystem: Environmental > Terrestrial > Soil > Floodplain ... | reverse complement strand
TCACCGCGCAGGAACGCTCGCAGACGGTGCTCGCCGCGAGCACCGAGGTGGGCACGCCGATGTTTTTCGGCGTCGTCATCATCGCGGTGGTTTATGTCCCGATCCTGGCCCTCACGGGGATCGAGGGCAAGATGTTTCACCCGATGGCGCTGACCGTGATGCTCGCGCTCGGCGGCGCGCTCGTGCTGGCGCTCACGCTAATGCCGGCGCTGTGCTCGTTGGCGCTCACGGGGGCGATTCACGAGGGAGACAACCGCCTCATCCGTTTCGCCAAGCGACTGTACGAGCCCACGCTTCACCTCGCGCTCCGGCTCCGCTGGCTGGTCGTGGGCGCGGCGGTTTTGTTCTTCGCAGGCTCGCTGTGGCTCTTCACGCATCTTGGCGCGGAGTTCGTCCCGAAGCTCGACGAAGGCTCCATCACCGCGATGCTCTACAAGCCCGTCGGCATGAGCATGGAGGAATCGCTTCGCACCGACATCGAGGTCGAAAACCGGCTGCGTGCGGACTTCCCCGAACTCACGCGAATCTTCTCGCGCATTGGAACGAGCGCGATCGCCTCGGACCCCATGCCGCCCAATGAAAGCGACGTTTACGTTTTCTACAAGCCGCGCGCCGAGTGGCCGATGACTCCGGGTCGGCCGACGAACAAGTCCGAGCTGCGGGAACAGATCGAAGCCACGCTCAAGACGATCAACCCCGACTACGACCTCCTGTTCGCCCAGCCCATCGAGATGCGTTTCAACGAAATGCTTGAAGGAACGAAGGCCGAGCTGGCCGTGAAGATCTTCGGCACGGACTACGATGTTCTGGAGCCCCTCGCGGAGAAGGTGAAGACGATCTTGGAGGCGACTCCGGGCGTGGCACAGGTCGAATACGAGACCGAAGGGCGCACACCCCAGTTACAGATGAATGTGAAGCGCGACGTCCTCCGCCGCTATGGCCTCCAGGCCGGTGAAGTGAACAAGGCGGTCAGCTCCGCTCTGGCCGGCCACGGGGTTGGCCAGATGGTCGAAGAAAACCGCCGATTCGACATCGTGGTGCGGATGCCCGAGGAGCTCCGTGCGGATGATGCCGAGATCCAGAAGCTACCGCTGCGCGTCGGCGACAGCGGGCTGCTGCCGTTGGGCAAGGTCGTGGAGTTCGCCACGCTGAAGAGCGTGGAGCCGATTCAGCGCGAAGGCGGGCAGCGTCGCGCCGCGTTGATGGTGAACCTCGCAACCCGCGACATCGAAGGGTACGTCCGCGCGGCCGAGCGGAGCATTCGCGAGCAGGTCAAAATGCCCGAGGGGTACATCGTGGAGTTCGGAGGTCAATTCGAGAACCTGCAAGATGCCCGCGCGCGTCTCGCCGTCGTGGTGCCGTCGGCGCTCGCGCTCATCTTCGTTCTCATCTTCCTGGCGTTCCGCTCGCTGCGTCAGGCGCTGCTGGTCTATTCCGGCATCCCGCTCGCCGTGACCGGCGGTATCGCCGCATTGTGGCTTCGGGGGATGCCCTTCAGCATCACGGCGGCCGTCGGCTTCATCGCGCTCACCGGCGTGGCTGTCCTCAACGGCATGGTCCTCGTCACCTATTTCAACCAGCTACGCGAGGAAGGCAAATCCGTTCGCGATTCCGTCCTCGAAGGCTCGCTCACCCGCCTCCGTCCCGTGCTTGTGACCGCCGCCGTCGCTAGCCTCGGTTTCGTGCCCATGGCGATCGCGACCGGTGCGGGCGCCGAGGTTCAGCGTCCACTCGCCACTGTCGTGATCGGCGGTATCTTGAGCTCGACGTTCCTCACACTCGTCGTGCTGCCGGTGCTTTACGCTTGGGCGGAACGCGGGACCGTCCGGACCCGGCGGTGACATGGATACTCGCGCGCGGTTCGCCGGCGTCTTATTCGCGGTAGGAGCCGCTGCGCTCTTCGGCGCGAGCACTCCGGTTATTAAGCGGCTGCTTCCTTCCGTCGAGCCGGTGCTCATGGCGGGATTGCTCTACCTGTTTTCGGGCATCGGTCTCGGGATTTATCGCCTGGTGCGACGAAATGCGAGCGAGGCACGGTTGACCCGTCGCGATCTGCCCTGGCTGGTCGCGGCCATCGTTTGCGGCGGCGTCATCGGACCCGCTTTGTTGATGTTCGGATTGTCGAGGACGCCGGCGTCGAGCGCGTCGTTGCTGCTCAATCTCGAAGGCGTGTTCACCGTCCTGCTGGCGTGGTTCGTGTTCAAGGAGAATTTCGACCGCCGCATTGCCGTGGGCATGGTTCTGATCACCGCGGGCGCCGTTGCGCTTTCATGGTTAGGACGTCCCGAGCTAGGCGTGCCATGGGGAGCTCTCGCCATCACAGGTGCGTGTCTGGCTTGGGCTGCGGACAACAATCTCACCCGGAACGTCTCGGCGGCCGACCCGGTACAAACCGCGATGCTGAAGGGTCTCTGCGCCGGCACCGTGAATACATGCATCGCGCTATTGCTCGGGGCGAAGCTTCCGGCGGTGGGAAGCCTGGCCGCCGTGGCTGTGATCGGATTCCTCGGCTACGGCGTGAGTCTCGTATTGTTCGTTCTTGCGCTGAGACATCTCGGCACCGCGCGGACCGGCGCGTATTTCTCGCTCGCACCTTTTCTTGGGGCCGCGCTTTCCGTCGTCTGGCTCAGAGAATCTTTCACCGCCGGGTTCATCGTCGCCGGGCTATTCATGGATGCAGGTGTGTGGCTTCACCTCACCGAGCGGCATGAGCACCAGCACGCGCACGACGCGATGGAACACGAGCATCTCCACCACCACGACGCGCATCACCAGCACACGCACGGGCCGACCGATCCGTCGGGTGAACCGCACAGTCATTGGCACAGGCATAGGCCGTTGACGCACAGTCATCCGCACTATCCGGACTTGCACCACCGGCACAAGCACTAGGACGAAGTTGGACGATACGAGGAGATACGAAATGAAGGCTATTCGGATAGCGATCGCATGCAGCGTATTCCTGGCGGCCGGCGCCTCCGCGCGCCGACGCTCCCCAGCCACGGAGGCCGCGGGCACCTTCCGAGAACTGCGTGGGACCGCCTCGTTTTCGTGGGACTTGCCCGACCTCCGCCCCGGCATGATGTTCTACGCCGTCCCAACAAACCCTGAGCGAACGCGGAGGTCCGATGCGACTCTTTCGAAATAGCTCCGTGCTGGTAGCGCTGTTGGCGATGGCCGCAGCGACCCGACCGGCTCATTGTGCGCCGCAGCCCCGCGATGGGCTTCGTCCCGAGGTCCTCGAAACGTTTCTTCGCATGCGAGTCGTCGCTGCCGTGCTCGACACTCAGGCCGTCGAGCTCACCTACCCCGCCTACCCAGGGCCGACCGATGGGCTCGTCCCAGTCTCCTCGCTGGGTAGCCAAGTGGTCTCCCGCGTGCGAAGCCATGGTGGATCGGCTCGCGATGCTTGGAACAACCCACTCCTTTATTGGTCCGACGGGAGGGACTATCTGATCCTCAGCCTCGGCTCCGACGGGATGAGGCAGTTCGACTACAGTGGGGCACGGCCCTTCGCGAACGTCCGAATGGCCTGGGCGGGGAGCGATCCGACAAACGACCTGTTGATCGTCGATGGTGTTGCGTATCGCGGTCCCGCATCGCAGACCGAGCTCCTGCGGCGGGCGATGGGCGAGGTTCGCAGCGTGGGAACCGCGGTTGAATCGTTCGCCGTCGACAACAACATCTATCCAGGACCTGTTGACCCCATCGACCTCGTCGCACGGATCGAGTCGATCGTCGCGCCGATTTACATCCGCGTGCTCCCGAAAATCGATCCGTGGGGAAACCCCTACCTGATCTGGTCCGACACGACGCACTACGCGGTGGTGAGCTACGGACCCGATGGCATTGCCGACTTTCCCTATGCGACCTGGGGGCGAGCCGAGTTTGCGGCAATGCAAACCGCTTCCACCACCCGCTTTGGAGCGGATCTCGTGTGGGTCACCGGTGAATTCGTTCAGTGGCCGACAGTGGCACAAGGTCCGAACGACAACCTGCGACGAGCGATGGCCGATCTCCGAATGGCAGGGACCGCCACCGAGTCGTTCTCTGTCGACTGGAACGTCTACCCAGGACCCGTTGCCCCCATCGATTCGATCGCCAGGATCGAGACCATCCTCGAGCCGACCTACATCCGATCGCTTCCGAAAGTCGATCCATGGGGAAACCCCTTCCTCTTCTGGTCCGACACGACCCACTACGCGTTGCTGAGTTACGGACCCGATGGCACTCCGGACTTTCCCTATGCGACTTGGGGGCAAATCGAGTTCGAGGCGCTGCGCACCGGTCAAACCACACAGTTTGGAGCGGACATCGTGTTCGCCAACGGTCAATTCGTTCAGTATCCGACGATAGGAGAAGGTCCGTGATCGAAGAGCGGCATCACCGCAGATCCGGAGACGCTGTAAGCGCTTGATTCTGTTGGGTGCCGGAGGCTGGGCTCGAACCAGAACGCGCGACGGTTACGTCGTGAAGCACTCCCACGACAACGAGGTCGGTCGCCGGAAGCACCTCGGAGGTCGGAGCAACGTCTTGCTAGCTGCCACGGCTGACGCCATGGCCAGAAGAGCCGCGCCTAGCGGGAGGCGAATCAACAATGCTCCGCGTGCTCGTTGGACCACGTCACCGCTTCTCTCGGTATCCCTTCGCAATCTTCCAGCGCCGACCCGAATACTCCCAGACCGCGACCCGTCATGACTTCGAGCTCGCCGGAGACAGCGTGCAGCGGAACTTAGAAGCTGACACTCGATGATGTGCAATGTTGGAGAGGTGCGACGTCCATCGTCCCCGCCATGATGAGATGGTTTCCCTTGCAGTTGGGGTCGAACCCTGCGCCGTGGATCGTGACGAGCTCACCCTCGTGGGGAACGTCGGGTTCTGTTCGGAAGAGCAACGGCGGTGAATGCCGATCCATGACTTGGTACCAGTAGCGCTGTCCTCTTCCAACACGATCACGGAACTCCCGCTCAGCGGTTGCGAGGACTCGGACGTCGCGAGCTGCCGTGAAGTCCGCAGCATCGCTCCTCAGGACAACGAATGGCGGCGTGCCGCCCTTCCGGCGGAGTAGCACCCCGTCGGTGCCAGTCGTAGTCACCTTGATATCGCAGATCGCAGGTGGTCGAGCGACGGGTATCTCGCTGGCCCTGACTGTCGTCAGAATCGCGAACGTCGCGGCAGCAGCTACCCGGGACCGTTTCATCTCGCCTCCGTTAGACCTCCAGCAGCCAAGAGGGTTCCGGATCTTCAATATGAGATCCCTACGCGTACGGTCGCCAGATTACGAATCCGGAATCGGCGCTGCACCGAGGCAATGGCGGTTTCCCGAGAATTGGCGGCATCGTCGACGACACTCCAACCTCACACTACGCCTGCTGCGCGGTCGCCGGTGTCTGCTTGTCGGATTGGTGTTGCACGCGCACAACAGAAGCGGGGACGTATATTCAGGTTGTCACGACGGAGCGCGGCGAGCCTTGAGCCGTTGCAACGTCTTGCACGTCAGGAGCTCAAAGGGGATGCGTTCGGCAAGAATCGGATTGCTCATAGTCTTCAGCGTCGGACCGCTCTGCGCCGCGACGGACAGCGCGAAGCCCGTTGTCGAGTGTGGAGCAACTCTGACGCGCTCGGCCAAGCTCGACGCGGACCTCGTCTGCGGCGCGTCGGCTCTTACGATTGCGACACCGGGTGTCGCGTTGAACTGCTCGGGACACACGATCCGAGGGACCGTGCCCGGTGGTATCGCAGTTCGTGTGACAGCAGCGAACGTCGCGGTAACCGATTGCACGATCGAAGGATTCTCCTCCGGCATTAACGCGAGCGACGCGTCGGGCCTCAAGGTGGCGCGCAACCGCTTTTCGAACTTGAATTCCCCTGTGCGAGTCAACACTTCGCGTCAAGTCGTGCTGGCAGACAATTCCTTCGAATCGAGCCTGGGAAGCATTTCGATGTCCGACTGCCCGCAGGCCGTTGTCGAGCGAAACGAGTTCATCCCGCTGGAGCGGCACTTGGGGATCATCAACTTGCAGAGGTGCCCGAATTCGCGTATCTCGCGAAACCGATCGACACAAGGCGTCGCCGTCGCGGTCTGGCGTGCCTCGGACGATTCCATCGTTTCCAACAACTCCTTGGGGGGAAAGGGAAGAGTTTCGGTCGGCTTTTCCTCACGGGTGAAAGTCACGCACAACTCCGCGGGCGGTGTCGGCCCAGCGCATGCTGCCAATTTTGGTGCCGATCTCACCGGCTCAACCGACTGCGAGGTTGCCCATAACGAGTTCACCGGTGTCGGGATCTTCGTCTTCGGTTCGTTGGACAATGGCCCTGATGGATCGACGATTCTCCTCGGGGCCGACGACAACCGAGTGCACGACAATCAGGTCGAAGGCGCTACTTGGGGCATTCTCGACTTCGGCGGTTCCCGCAACTTGATCGATCGCAATGCATTCTCGGGCTGCGAGATCGGCATCGGGGCCTTTCCGCTGATTAACGGCGAGAATCTCCCAGTCACTCCTTCGACCGACAACGATTTTCTGGACAATGTGCTCGACGGCGGTTCGTACGGGATCTACACCGCGAACGCCGGCGGGAACCGCTACGAAGAGAACCTCGTTCGAGGGTTCGCGATCGGCGTCGACGAGGTCGGAACCGTTGCCGCCGTCTCTCCGGACGTGTTTCGAAACAACGTCATTGCGGACAACGACTATTTCGGCTTGTTGGCCCAGGGTGCTTCTCCCACGGTTATCGGAAACGTCTTCGAGCGCAACGGAGGGGCTGATCAGCCGCCGGGCGTGGACCTGTTCCAACTGGGTGAGATTATCGGCTCCGCTCGCGGCGGGATCGGGCTCTTCCCGTTCAACGGAAACGATCCGAGCACGCTCGATGACGGCGATCCGTCGAACGACAAGCTCTCGGAACCACTAATCGGGGCTCTCGATGAGCCGAACGTGTTCGAGGACAACACGTTCGCGGACATCTACGCGCTCGACACGCGCGCGAGCAACGCGTCCGAGCTCCTGACGTTGAACCAATTCCAGGGCGGAGGCACAGCGGCGCGCGTGCACCAGGACTGGTTCGGCGTGGTGCGTGTCGCACTGTCCGACGGCAGCGCTGCGGCGGGCGCAGCGGTCGATCTGACCGATGCTCTCGGCACACCGGTCGCCTCTGTGATAACGGGCTCGGACGGCGTAGCTCCCAGCGGTTGCGACCCCACCCGGCCAATGGGACGACTTTCCGAAGAAGAAGGCGGCCCGACACCGCAGTGGCTGCGCATCACGGAGTACATCGTCGATCGTGGCGGCAATCGAGCTGATTTGACGCCGCACCACATCTCGGTGCAAGGCGACGGGCTCAGCGGCAATGCGACCTACGAGTGGAAGGGGTGCGGGGCCCCCCAGTGTGAGAGCCTTCGCCGGTATCAGATCGCGGGCGTGACGCTCAATCCTTGATCGCGGTTAGCGCACCGCGAGCCGCTCGACGAATCGGCGAGGCGTCACGACCTCGACTCCCTGGTTGCCGGAGCAGCGGAGCAGCGCACGGTGCAGGGAGTTTCGCGGGTATGACGAGAAGTGCGTGCAACGAGATCCGGTCGAGCACTGGTCCGATTTGGACACCAGGAAATCTCCCACCGATGCGGTCGGTCACGGCGCGATACTCTTCGAGGATCGCGGTCGAGACGGCGAGCTCGAATGCGTCGTCGATCCAAGCGGTTAGGATTGTAGACGGCGGGCCCGTAAAGAAGATTCCCGAGATCAGGACGTTGGTGTCGAGAACAACTCTCATCGCCCGCGACGGACGCGGCGTACTGCCTCCCCGACGTCCGAAGGCTTCATTCCGGCGCGGCGAGCCTGCGACCGAACGTTGGCGATCAACGCACGCAACTCGCTCTTGGCGGGAACTCCTATCCGCTTCAGGACGACGGTGTCGCCATCACCCATAACAACGAACTGCGCGCCCACCTCAAGGCCGAGTGCCTTCCGGACAGCTTCCGGGATGACAACCTGACCCTTTGATGACATTCGCGTGGTGGCTACAGTTCCCATACCAAGCCCTCCATCTTACCGGTAAGAACGTACCTCGGCGCGTCCCAGTCGGCAAGTATCGGGAGGGGTGACTTGGTGCCGGAGCCGGGATTCGAACCCGGACGCCCTTGCGGGCACGGGGTTTTAAGACGGGAAAGAAGAGGCAGCAGCTCAACGTTTTGTTGAGCTGTTGCCTTTTCTCATTACGAGGGTTACGGGTAACGACCGTATTTTGCGAGGGTTATGGACACCCAGGTGGACACCTCGACCTCGACCACGAGCGAGTGGGGTTCCGCTTCCAAGGGATGAGGACGGTCGCCCGTCTGTGGCACACTGCTTGAGTATCTCTATTGAGAGACCACCCTACGCGGAGGCGCGATGACGAAGCAAACCCCACCTGAGGAGGATCTCCTCCGACGCATCACCGTGGACCCGAAGATCTTCGGTGGGAAACCGATCATCCGGGGCCGTCGACTGGCCGTGGAGCATGTCCTCGGAATGCTCGCCGCGGGAGACAGCGCGGACACAATTCTAGAGAGCTACCCGTGGCTTGAGGCTGAAGACGTTCAGGCGTGCCTCGTCTACGCTCGTCGCCTGGTCGGACACGAACGCGTTGATCCAGCCCTCGGCGGTAGCGCGGCTTGAGGGTTCTTCTTGACACGTGCGTCTCGGGCGGCGTGCGGAAACCACTTTCGGAAGCCGGACATGACGTCGTTTGGGCCGCCGACTGGCCAGCAGATCCCGGCGATGAAGAGATCCTGCGTCGCTCACATCAGGAGGCGCGAGTTCTGGTCACGCTGGACAAGGACTTCGGTGAGCTCGCGATCGTCCGCGGGCAGGCTCACAGCGGTATTGTGAGGCTCGTGGCTCTTTCTACCGTCCAGCAGGCCGAGGCATGCGTGGCAGTACTCGAGAAATACGCTGGGGAGCTGGCCGAAGGAGCTATTGTCACCGCGGAAGCCGGTCGAGTTCGGGTCCGTCCCCGCAGCAACACCGACTGACGCGTTGCTGAGTTTATGAGCCCCTCCCGCGAGGATCTCAATCGGCAAATCGCGGAGAAGGAGGCGCGCCTCACTTCTCTCGAGCGACAGCGACAGACGGCTCGGGAAGAAATAGCGGCTCTCCGCGACCAACTCGAGGATGTGGCGCCGAGAATCGCCGCTCACGCGACTGACGACATCGGCGCCACCGCGCCTCCGACCTCAGCAGAGAAGGTCCGGCTCTTCCGCTCGCTCTTCCGGGGCAGGGCCGATATGTTTCCCACGCGATTCGTGAGCAAGAAGACCGGCAAGCCAGGCTACGCCCCGGCGTGCGCGAACAAGTTCGTGCGCGGAGTCTGCGAGCTTCCTCGCATCAAGTGCGGCGAATGCCCCAACCAGGCTTTTCAATCCGTCGATGACCGAGCGATTTTGAATCACCTCAAGGGACACCACGTGATGGGCGTTTACCCCCTCCTCGGGGACGAGACGTGCTGGTTTCTCGCAGCCGACTTCGACAAAGCCTCGTGGCAGGACGACGTCGCTGCTCTCGTCGGAACGTGTCGAACAACGGGCGTACCCCGCCTACCCAGGGCCGACCGATGGGCTCGTCCCAGTCTCCTCGCTGGGTAGCCAAGTGGTCTCCCGCGTGCGAAGCCATGGTGGATCGGCTCGCGATGCCTGGAACAACCCACTCCTTTATTGGTCCGACGGGAGGGACTATCTGATCCTCAGCCTCGGCTCCGACGGGATGAGGCAGTTCGACTACAGTGGGGCATCCGATCGCTTCCGAAAGTCGATCCGTGGGGAGACCCGTTCCTTTTCTGGTCCGACACAACGCACTACGCGCTGGTCAGTTACGGACCCGATGGCACTCCGGACTTTCCCTATGCGACTTGGGGGCAAATCGAGTTCGAGGCGCTGCGCACCGGTCAAACCACACGGTTTGGAGCGGACATCGTGTTCGCCAACGGTCAATTCGTTCAGTATCCGACGATAGGAGAAGGTCCGTAATCGAAGCGCGGCATCAACGATGCTCCGCGTGCTCGTTGGACCACGTCACTGCTTCTCTCGGTATCCCTTCACAATCTTCCAGCGCCGACCCGAATACTCCCAGACCGCGACCCGTCATAACCTCGAGCTCGCCGGAGACAGCGTGCAGCGGAACTTTGAAGCTGACACTTGATGATGTGCAGTCTTGGAGAGGTGCGACGTCCATCGTTCCCTCCATGATGAGATGGTTTCCTTTACAGTTGGGGTCGAACCCTGCGCCGCGGATCGTGACGAGCTCGCCTTCGTGGGGAACGTCGGGTTCAGTCCGGAAGAGCAGCGGCGGTGAATGCCGATCCATGACTTGGTACCAGTAGCGCTGTCCTCTTCCAACACGATCACGGTACTCGCGAGAAGCGACACCGGCCGCAAGCACTCGAACGTCACGGGCCGCTGTGAAGTCGGCAGCCTCGCTCCTCAGGACAACGAATGGCGGCGTGCCGCCCTTCCAGCGGACTAGTAATACCCCATCGGTGCCAGCCGCAGTCACCTTGAGATCGCAGATCGCAGGTGGTCGAGCGACGGGTATCTCGCTGGCCCTGACGGTCGTCAGAATCGTGAACGTCACGGCAACAGCCACTCGGGCCCGTTTCATCTCGCCTCCGTTAGACCTCCAGCAGTACAAGAGGGTTCCGGATCCTCAATATGAGGTCCCGAAACCTGGGGTCGCCAGATTACGAATCCGGTATCGGCGCTTCGCCGCAGCCAGGAGTCCCACCAGGAGCATCGCGATCAATTGGATCGGTGATTTCATGTCAGACCTCCGGTAAATCGTCACGCTAGGCGGGCTCCGGCGCCAGGTAATGGCCGAGCCGTAGCTCGACGTCCCCGCGCTGTTGAAGCCCCTGTTTCATCAGCGAGCCGATCCGAACCTGGGCTTCGGGCTGGGACAGAAGCTCGAGAAACCGGGTTTGCGTCGACGCCAATTCAGCCGCGGAAGCGAGCGCGTCCGGCCGGTTGATGATCTCCTTCACCGCCGCGATCGCGTTGCGATCGAAGCTCGCCACCCGCTGCGCGAACCGCTCGACGAACGCATCGAGCTCGGCGTCTGGTATCGACCGGTTCACCCAACCGTACCGTTCCGCCGTATCGGCGTCGAAATCCTCGCACCCGAGGATGACCTCCAGGGCTCTCGCTCTACCGATCAACCTGGGCAAGCGCTGGAGGCCGCCACCGGGGCTTGAAGAAACTCGCTCCCCACCCCGCGAGCGCGGCCGCGCAGCAGGCCGACCGTGACAAACGCGGCTTGCTCCAGCCGTCGGGCGACGTCGGGCCATGGCGGCAGACCCGTCGGGCCGGGCTCCAGACTGAACTCGTTGGCGCGGACAATGTCGAGGTGCGCCATGAAGTACTCGGGGTCGGCGCTGTCGAAGACTACGACCTTGACATCGCGGTCGCGCTCCAGCTCACCGACGAGCGCCTGCAGTTCGCTCAACATCTCGGGGTCGAAGAGATTGATGGGCGGATTGTTCAGGGTCACCCGCCGATAGCCGGCCGACCTTCGAACTATTCTCAGGATCATGAAGCTCCCCTTTCAATCCGAAGTGAAACCATCGACACTGTTGTACGCGCTCTGAGGCGCCACCACGATCACGACATCGGGGGCTTTTTCCGTACCACGATCGAGGTAGCGGCCTCAGTCGCAGCTCACGCATTCCTACCGCTCGATCCGCTTTCGGCCCCTCTCGAAGATCTCCTTCATCTGACCCGCCATGGGCGGCTTCCGATGCTCCTCTTGATCGAGCCCCCCGATCCTCCGACTTGATCGCTGAAGGCGTGGCTCATGCACAAGACGACCGTGCCGTCCGCAACCGGCAGAAACCCGGCGATCGTCTGCTCGGCGTTGTAGCCGGTGCTGACGTAGAACTCGCGGCGAACGACCGCCCGAGCTTCGCCTTCGCTCATGGCGAAAATGTGGACGAGCACGTACGTCGGCTTGTCCCGGATGATGGACTTCACCCAGAGGAAACTCTCCCGGAATCCGGGGAGTGCGGCGTGGGGGCCACCGATCAGAAAGGCGTAGAGCGCAGGCATGTGCTTTTGCACCGGCGCGGCGGATCGGCTGGCCTTCGCCAAATCCGATGCAACATCCGTGACGTTGCCATCTCCGTAATCGTACGCTGCGATGCCGTCGAGGCGGGAAGCCCGATACGACTCGTAGCACTCACTACGAGGGTTACGGATAGCGACCGTATTTTACGAGGGTTATGGACACCCAGGTGGACAACGGCGCGCCGATTGAAGACATGTGGCTGCGGCGTCTGGCGCGAGAGCGGCGAGCTGGTTCACGCTCAACCCCACTTCATTTCGCCAGTGGCGACCTTGGCACCGATATCGATGGCGACCTCCATGCCGAGTCTTGGGAAGCGGGCCTTCATCGCGGCATTGAGCGCGACGGAGTCCCCCGCCTTTGCAAGCTCTTCCTCGAAGGCGAGCAGCCATGCCTTGGTGTGCTTGATGGCGGAGGCATCGGTAACGGCCGTGGGCGCCATGTGGCCCGCAACCACGATCGCGGGGTTGCGCGCCGCGATGGCGTCGAGGTTCGCTCGCCAGGCGGCCCGTGGGCCTGCGCCGTTGGTATCGGCGGTCCACACGTGCACGCCCGAGAAGATCAGCACGCCGCCGAACACCGCCTGCAACGACGGTACCCAAAGATAGCGGCGGTTGGGGAGATCTTCAGCATCGACGATTTCGATGGTCTCTCCATCGACGGTGAGCGTCTTGCCCTCAAAGGCCTCGGGGATCACCACATCGTGTAGCGTCTGCGGGCCGTTCTCTTTGAGCTGCGGACCCCAGATGGCGAGCTTCTTCTCGACATTGCCGCGAATCGCCGCCACCGTCGTAGACGCTGCGACGACGCGCGCGTCGGGAAACGCCGTTTTGATCGGGCCGAGGCTGAAATAGTAATCGGGGTCGCTCTGACTGACGTAGATCAGCGTCAGGCGCTTACCCGTTGCCTTGATCGCGTCGGCCACAGCGCGGCCGTCCGAATACGCGAAGCCGCCGTCGATCAGCACGGCCTCGGTGGCGCCGACAATCAGCACGGGAGCTCGGTAGAAGCCGTGCTGACCGGCCGGGAAGTGACGCCAGACAAGCGGCGTGGCGGAATGCGATTGAGTCATCGGAAATCCCTCCGGTAGGCATCACGAGGTGGATGCATCGTATCCGCCTTTCCGATAGCGTCCACGAAATCGGGGGAAGGCCAGACCCTCCGGCGTTTCACTTGAGCGATACGACGACCTTGCCTCGTGCGCGTCCTGCTTCGACATAGGCCATGGCCTCCTTGGTCGATGCGAAGGGGAAGACCCGATCCACGACTGGGCGAATGCTTCCGTCATCGATGAGAGACGTGATCTGGGTCAACTGGCCGCCGTTCGCTCTCATGAAAAGAAACGAGTACTTTGCTCCAAGGCGCTTTGCTTTCGCCTTAATCCCGTAGCTCAAGGCGCCCATGACCATTCTCAAGACCCATGACGCGCCGATGCTTCGCGCAAACGGTGCGTCGGGCGGGCCTGAGATGGAAATGAGCTGTCCACCGGGTCGTAGCACTCGTAGAGAGTTCTCTAACGTCACCTTGTCCAGGCTATGCAAGACAACGTCGTAGTTACGGAGGATGTGCGCGAAGTCCTCCTTCTTGTAATCGATCACGATGTCGGCCCCGAGGCTTTTGACCAGATCCACGTTGGCCGTGCTCGTGGTTGTCGCTATCGTCGCGCCGACGTGCTTTGCCAGTTGGATGGCGAACGTACCCACACCCCCCGAGCCCGCATGGATGAGAACTTTCTGTCCTGGTTGCAGACGCGCTCGTTCGATCAGCGCCTGCCAGGCCGTCAAGCCGACAAGGGGGATGGAAGCCGCTTCTTCCATGGTGAGTGCTTTGGGCTTGATCGCCACGTCGTCTTCTTTGATCGCACTGAATTCCGCGAATGCACCGATTCGCCCGTCAGCCAGCCGCGCATAGACTTCGTCGCCGGGCTTGAATCGACGAACTCGAGATCCGGCGCGGACCACGACACCGGCCACGTCATGGCCCAAAATGAGCGGCAGGCGATACGGCAGAATGAGCTTGAACTCTCCGTCCCGGATCTTGGAGTCCAGCAGGTTCACGCCGGCGGCGTGGACTTGGACCAAGACCTCGTCATCGCGCAGCTCCGGATTCGGCATGTCTGCCAACCGCAAGCCGCTCATCTTTCCATAGCGATCGACGACGAATGCTTTCATGGTGTTTTCACTACCAGCATCGCGTCGAGCCGCAGATCTCTGCGAATCCCAGCATCCACCAGACCAGCAGGCGCAAATCTGCGTAGCAATCGCAGGCGGTTCGCGAGCCCGCCGGCTGTGTATCGGAGTTTCGGGCGAGCGGCACTAGCAGCTTTCAGCACGACGTCAGCCACGACGTCCGGCTGTTCCGCAGTTGCCATCACTTCCTTCACGCGCTGTTTCACGGCGGCGCGAACCTCGCGATACTCATCGAGCTTGGCGTCGGGTTCCAGGAAGTTAGCGTCGAACGGCGTCTTCACGTATGCGGGCTCGATGATCGACACGCGGATCCCCCTCGTGCGTAGCTCGTGGTCGAGCGACTCGGAGTAGCCTTCGATCGCGTGCTTGGTCGCGGCATAGAGTGCCCCGTACGGCATGGGCAAGAAGCCAAGTACGGAGCCGATGTTGATGATGCGACCGCGGCCCTCTTCTCGCATGTAAGGCACGACAGCGCGTGTCATCCGGACCATCCCGAAGAAGTTAGTCTCGAAGATCGACCGGGCCTGTTCGATCGAACTCTCTTCCGCTCCGGCGGGAGCGACACCAAAGCCGGCGTTGTTCACGAGGAGGTCGATTCGACCTTCCAATCGCATCAACTCGTTCACGGCCGCTTTGACTGACTCATCGCTGGTCACGTCGAGAGGCAGCATCGCGAACGCTCGCTGGCCCGTTTGCGCTCCGCTCCTGCTGGTCCCGTAGACCTTGTAGCCGGTCGTCGCGAGGCGCTCGGCCGTCGCTTTGCCGATGCCTGACGATGCGCCCGTCACGAGTGCGATCTGTCTTTCGAGCTTAGCCATGTGTTCCTCCTGAAAACGCGGGACGGCAGCGCACGATCAGATGACACAACGACATCTGCACGTACTCGTTGTTCTGATTCAGCTCTCGAGACTGAAAGCGGAACCGCCTACGGACAAACACAAATAGACCGCTCTGTCTATTCATGTCGTTGACAGTAGACCGATCTGTCTGTACTGTCAAGGAATGCCTCAGAAAGCCAGGAAGCGAGCGAACACCTCCGAAATCGGCGTCCGTGACCGCCTTCTCGCCGCCGCCGATCGCCTGTTCTACACGGAGGGCGTGCGGGCCGTGGGTATCGACCGCGTCCTGGCGGAGGCTGACGCGGCAAAGGCGTCGCTTTATCAGCACTTCGGGAGCAAGGACCAGCTCGTGGCGTCGTACCTCGAGCGCCGGACCGTGGACGCCCGCGCAAACATCGAGGCGTACCTCGCCGACACACCGCCGTCACAACGCGCGCTCAAGTTTTTCGACTGGGTGGTGGAATGGGCGGAGTCGAAGGACTTTCGCGGTTGCCCGTTGCAGCATACGGTGAGCGAGCTCACCGATGCGGCGCACCCGGCGCGCGCGATTGCTCACGGTCAGCGAGAGTGGTTCACGGAGCGTTTCCGCGAGTGGACGATGGTGGCAGGAGTAAAGGACGCGAAAGCGACGGCTCGTGCTCTTATCGTGCTGTTCGACGGCGCCGTCGCGGGGTCCGAGGTTGACGGACCGCAGCGGGCGAGAGACGCTCGATGGATGGCCAAGAAGTTGTTGGCCGGCTGAACGCGCCCGCTCTCCTCACTTCTACCGGACGACGTTCGTCGAACTGCGGTGGCGTGCCGGCTTCCTGCAGGGCGTGACGATCACGGACCACCTCCAGGGGACTTTCGGACGGTTGTGCCGGAGGCTGGGCTCGAACCAGCACTCCCTTGCGGGAAGGGGATTTTAAGGCAGAGAGGAAAGAGCGGCGGATCAACGATTTGTTAATTCGTCGCCCTTTCCCGTTTCCGAGGATTACGAGGAGTGCTCTACAGTCCGAGGGTTATGGTGACCCAGATGGACACCTGTTTCGGGTCGCACAAAATTGCGGGTGCGAGACGCACACTCCGCGTTTCGTCAGCCCTCTCTTCCGCGACGACGTCCTGGCGACTGCCGAGAAGTTGTATTCCGGTTGATCGGGGCCTGACGAACCCTCCGCCGCTCAGGTGGGTGGAATGGGCCCTTGCTCGGCCAGATGAGGTGTGTCGCGTACGCCTCTTCGAGGTTGGGTTCGCCGGTTTTTGTAAACCGGAGCCGCTGCTTCGGTCCTCTTCCCAAGCGCATGTACGCGGTGACCGCTGGTGCGAGGTTCAGATCGTGCCCGTGGAACCGGAGGATGCGCAGGATTCTGGATAGGCGCGTCAGGTTGCAACGAATCACGCGCTCCAGGTAGGGCACCTGACCACGCCGCCAGGCGTCGAGCTTCTCCGAAGCGAGCAGGTTCATCCCGACGAGCACATCGACCGGAGCTACGACGTTGCCCTTCGCCAGAATCACAGCGACTGCTCGCTCGATCCGGGGATAGAGAGGATCGTCCCGGAGGGAGGCCACGCGCAACCCGGGCGTCCGGAAACTCGCTCCCGTCATCACGCCGCCCCGAGAGCTGGGCGGTGCGTCGATCGGGCGGTGGAGCACCGCGTGAGAATGCGCTTCCAGCCATTCCGAGCCGTGACCGCGTCACGCAGAATATCCACGTACTCCTCGAGGTCCACATGTTCGGTCGCGGGCATCGGCTCCTTTTGGAGTTCATCCAGCAATCGCAGTCGATTGGCTCTCTCATGGCCAAGCTCGCGAATGCGGCTATAGGCCTCGCACGCGTACGCGAACGTCTCGCGCTTCGCAAACTCGATGGGAAGCAGCCATTCGCGTCGCCGTGTCTCCTTGAGCCCTAGCGTCCCGCGTTTGCAGTTGTGGAAGATGTGGGCTGCCTCATGAACGACGAAATCCTCGAAGCGGCCATAGGCTTCGAAGTACTCAGTGGACACGAAGCACGTGGTCTCTTCGCTCAAGCCGACGATCCAGGGCTCGTCCTCGGAAAGCCGTTTCACGCCCATACTCCCGAGGTAGACGTTCGCGAGGGTCCAGGCGGTCCCGTGCCATCGCGTGTCGGTGAGGATCGTCGCGATATTCGATGGTGTGAGGAAGATGACGGAGCGTTCCAGCGTCCCGAGCACGGGAGCTTGCTCGGCACGAGGAAAGAGCCCCCGCACCATGGGGGCAACCTTGGCCCGCGTGTATGCGACTGTATCCAGTCCGACAACTGCGCGAGGTTCGATAGCAGACTCGGTTCGCCTGTTGACCTCCCGGACGAGCGCCCGCCTGAGCGCGTCATGCGCAAGCGTCGCTCGATCGAGAAAGGTGCTCGCCGGCCACGCGGTGTACGACACATCATGCTCGCCCGTGCGTAGATAGCGCGCGATCTCGTGCGTTGGACGCCGCTCCATGGTGCCCATGGTAGTGAGCGTGACCGACGGGAACAAGCCGCAAGGGAAGCGTCGACAGCGCCGACCAGGCGCCCGACTCGTCGCCGATTACGAACCAGACCATGCGAAACTATGCAGGCTGCACCACGTCGCGGCGCTGAACGGGCGCGCGCCGTTCCACCGCAGCGTCGAGGGCCTCATGACCGCGAGTACGGGGTCGTCAATCGTGGCGGCGCTGTCCCTCGCCCCGATTCTCAGCCCGCACGGCGGTCTCGCCTTGGTCCCGACCGACGACGGTTCGCCTCTGGACCCTGCGCTCGCCGCGCGCTTGCAAGTCGCATTCGGACACGGCTCTGGGCACGGCCTGCTGCAGCTTGGAGCGAGCGAGGTCGGGACTTCGCTCCCTCCGGCTCTCTCCTACTGGCGAGAACTCGGCGCTCGGTACGTGACGGCAGTGTGCACCCTGCCGGATGCAGAGGAGCGCGGGACGAAGACGCACGTCGCCGCTCCCTCCGAATCGGATCTCGTTTCTTTCGCGGCGGCCCCTCCGCTCATGACCGGCGCTGAATACCTGACGCCGGCCGTCCTTCGAGTCCTGTGGAACGCGCTCGATGTGGCTTTCCGGACCGAGCTGGCCGAATCCAAGTGCTCCGTCCAGGACTTTCTCAAGAGCCGCAACACTGCCTGGAACCTCGTCGGACGCGTGCACTTCAATCTTGCGGAAAACCGTAATGACGAAGAGGCGCCGTTCGCCTTCCTGGCAACGTACACCCACAGGCTCTCCGCGCATGCGAAGCCCCAACATGTTCCGCTGGGTCAGGCTCTGCGCGAGTATGCGGGCGCGGCGCATAAGGAGCGGCTCTTGTCGTTGCTGATCCCCGTTCAGCGCGCGGCGGAAGACTGTCCGTGGCTGAAAACCATGGTGAACAATGGCGAGATCTTCCACCCACTGCGATGGACGGTCCAGGAGGCGTTCCGATTCCTTGGAGACGTCCCCCGGCTGGAGCACAGCGGTGTCGTGATTCGAATGCCTGCGACGTGGAGGGCAAACCGCCCCCCTCGTCCGCGGGTCACGGCCACCATCGGCGGCAGGCCACCTTCAGGGCTGGGAAAGGAGGCGTTGCTCGATTTCCGCATGGAGGTCACGCTCGACGGAGAGACGCTGTCCGCTTCCGAGATCAAGGCGTTGCTCGCGAAATCCGATGGGCTCGCGCTGATCCGGGGGCGATGGGTCGAGGTCGATCGTGAACGATTGACCCGGATGCTCGAGCGCCTTCGTGTGATCGAGCGCGCCGCCGTCGAAGGCGGCGTCAGCTTCGCGGAAGCCATGCGCATGGTCGCCGGTGCCGATGTCGCAGGCGATGGCGCCGGTCCCATCGACGCCGATTGGTCTCAAGTCGTCGCAGGTCCATGGCTGGCCGAAACTCTGAAAGGCCTTCGAAGCCCCGAGGGGCTCGCCCGCGTCGATCCGGGCGGCATGCTTCGGGGGACGCTTCGACCCTATCAGCAAATCGGTGTCCGGTGGCTCTACCTTCTTTCGGAGCTCGGCCTGGGGGCGTGCCTCGCCGATGACATGGGACTGGGCAAGACGATTCAGGTGCTCTCGTTGCTGCTGGTCCTGCGAGGCCGGCCGAACCGACAGATGAAGCCGAGTCTCCTGGTCGCCCCGGCTTCGCTGCTCGCCAATTGGGCCCTGGAGATCGAGAAGTTCACACCGAGTCTGACCGCACTCGTCGCTCATCCATCGATTCTCCCCGCAGCCGACCTCAAGGGCACCGCACCGAAGTCCGTCGCGAACGCGGATCTGGTCATCACCAGCTACGGCTCGCTTCTGCGCATCCCCTGGCTGGCGGACACGGCTTGGCACCTTCTGGTCTTGGACGAAGCGCAGGCCATCAAGAACCCTGACGCCAAGCAAACCAGGGCCGTCAAGAAGCTCGATGCGCGAGCTAGGTTCGCGCTCACCGGGACACCGATCGAAAATCGTCTCGCGGACCTCTGGTCGATCTTCGATTTCATCAATCCGGGGCTGCTCGGTTCGTCGAAGGAATTCGCGGCCTTCGCGAAGCGTCTGTCGGCTCGATCTCACAACCCATACGGCCCGCTACGCGAGCTCGTGCGCCCCTACGTCCTGCGGCGCATGAAGACCGACAAGGCCGTCATTGCAGACCTGCCGGACAAGTCGGAGGTCAAGGCCTTCTGCCATCTGAGCGGCAAGCAAGCGGCGCTCTACGAACAGGCCGTGCAGGAGCTGACCGAGCAACTCGAGCACGCGGACGGGATCCGTCGCAGGGGCGTCGTCCTTTCCTTCCTGATGCGATTCAAGCAGATCTGCAATCACCCGTCGCAATGGTTGGGCGATGCCTCTTGGACCGAGGACGACAGCGGCAAGTGGGCGCGACTGCGCGACATCGCCGAGGTCGTCGCGGCCAAGCAGGAGAAGGTGCTCGTCTTCACCCAGTTTCGCGAGGTCACCGCTCCTCTCGCGGAGTTCCTCGGATTGGTGTTCGGCCGCCCCGGCCTCGTCCTCCACGGAGAGATCGGCGTCGGGAAGCGAAAGGAACTGGTGCGCCGGTTCCAGGAGGACGAGGCCGTCCCGTTCTTCGTACTCTCCCTCAAGGTGGGGGGCGCCGGCCTCAATCTGACCGCGGCCTCGCATGTCGTACACTTCGACAGATGGTGGAACCCGGCTGTCGAGAACCAGGCCACGGACCGCGCCTTTCGCATCGGCCAGACCAAGAACGTGCTCGTGCACAAGTTCGTCTGCCGGGGAACCGTCGAGGAGAAGATCGATGAGCTCATCGAATCGAAGCGCCGGCTCTCCGAGGCTCTGCTGGAGGGCGGTGCCGAGCTGCTCCTGACCGAGATGAAGGACGAGGAGCTGCTCCGCCTCGTCGCGCTGGACATCAACGCCGCGCTGAAGGAGACGTGATCGATGTACTACGCGTGGAGGCGCTACGTGCCCGTGGTCGAGCGACGCCGGAAGTCATCAATCGCGATGGCACAGCTGAGAAAGAAAGGGCAGCCCGTTTCTCCTGTGGTGATCGAAGGACGCGCCATCGCTAAGACGTTCTGGGGCAAAGCGTGGTGCGACAACCTCGAGCGATACAGCGACTACGAGAACCGGCTGCCTCGCGGAAGGACCTATGTCCGCAACGGCTCGGTGCTCGACCTTCAGGTTGTCCCAGGCGAGGTTACGGCCATGGTCAGCGGATCGGCAATCTACAAAGTGGCCGTGAAGGTGACGCCGGTTCCAAAACCGCGCTGGAGCTCGGTGTGCACAGACTGCGCGGGCGCGATCGACTCGCTCATTGAGCTTCTCCAAGGGCGCTTCTCCAAGGGAGTCATGGAGCGTATCTGCCGGCGCGAGACCGGACTCTTCCCTTCTCCCGGAGAGATCAAGCTGTCGTGCAGCTGTCCGGACTGGGCAACGATGTGCAAGCACGTCGCGGCGGTTCTTTACGGCGTCGGCGCACGCCTCGACGAGCAGCCCGAACTTCTTTTCAGGCTGCGGAAGGTGAACGAGACGGAGCTGATCGCCCGGGCTGGTGCGGGTCTCCCCATGAGAGACAAAGGACCCGCCGCTGGGAAAGTCCTCGACGTCCGCGATCTCGGTGAAGTGTTCGGGCTAGAGATGACCGAGAGTGCGCGGCCCGAGCCAAACGGCCGCAAGAGAGGCAGGGAATCCGGAGGCGCAAAAGCGACGACGCGCGTCTCCGCCGTCGGATCGGGACACCGTGGCAAAGGTGGCGCGGCCGCCGCAGTGAAGAAGACTCGCGCTGCAAAGAAATGAAGACCGCACCACGGATTGCCATCAACGGGCGCTATCTCGATGAGGTCGAAACCCGCATCGAATTCGAGCACAGTCAATTGACCGCGTATGCGCGCAAACCGGCAGAGCACCATCGCGCGATCGTTGCCGACGACGATTCCGTCACGTTGCGAATCCCGCCGCTCACCGCGCTCCAACTCTACGTGGACGGCACGCTGTCCGCCGACCGGAACGCTCTCGTGTCGATCGAGGTTGACGGACGACAGCTTGGCGAGTTCGTCATAGAGTGGGTGCGCTGCGCGGAACGCCACTTCGCCGGCGAGCCGATGTTCATCAGGCTGCGCGCTTCGCGATCCGGGGGATGAACTCGGCGCTCACGGTTCGTATACTTCGCTTCGGTGACGAATCCGTGTGATTTCCACAGACCGTCTGAGGTCGTCGATCGCGTACACGGCGCGGTAATCGCCGACACGGATGCGCCATTCTCGATGACCGCCTTTGAGCTTCTTGCAGCCCGGCGGACGCGGGTTGAATTCCAGCTCTTCGAGACGGCGAACAATACGCGCGATCACATGGTCCGGTAACCCCTCCAGCTCTTTGTGGGCGCTCGGTTTCAGTGCAACCCGGTATCTCGTCACGGGCGCTTGAGCCTGCCGCGTTTGGTCAGCGACGCTTTCACTTTGGCGAGAGGAATGCTCTTCTCATGCTGGCGAGCCTGGGATACGAGGACATCCTGAAGATCCTCCCAGAGTGCCTTGTGCTTCTTGAGGTCGAGCTGTACGGCCACCTTGCGGCCTTTGGCGTCGGTGACGAATTGGATTCCCGTCATGCATATCTCCTCTCCAGCGGTTCGGACAACCTAGCCCGACCTTCTGGCTCGGTCAATAATCGGGCGGTGGACACCCCGGTGGACACCGATCGTTTCTGATTTCCCTCGTCGCGCCGACCAAATCCTCGTAACTCGTTGAGAATGCATGGTGCCGGAGCTGGGACTCGAACCCAGAAGGCTTTTTAGCCGGGAGATTTTAAGTCCCCTGCGTCTGCCATTCCGCCACTCCGGCGTATCCGCGGAGTCTAACGCGTTGTCAGCGGGGTAACGCGCCGGCGATCGAAGGGTGCCAGGCGTAGAGCACGCTGCCGTCTCTGATCTCGTCGATCAGCTCGAGGGCGATGGCGGTACGCACGGCGGGACAGCCGAGGCTGCGACCGAGGCGACCCTGTTTGAGGGCGATGGCTTCGTCGACGTAGGGGGCGCCGTGCATGACGATGGCGCGCGCCTCGGCGTGGTCGTTCAGGTTCGGCTCGGTCCCGCGCAGGCGGAGCGAGTAGCCGTTCTTGCCGTCGTAGGTGGCGCCGGTCACGAAAGCGCCCAGCGAGCTCATGTAGGTGCCTTCGTCGTTCGAGAACGACTCGGTGAGATTCCATCCGGAGTTGCGGCCGTGGGCCACGAGCTCGTGAAACAACACGCGCTGCGCGTCGAGGTCGAAGACCCAGAGGCGCGGCTCGGTCGAGGGAAGGCCGTAGTCGATCACGCTGAGAAGCGGGCTATGAACCTCGCCACGGGCTCGAAGCGATTCCCACGACGTCAGCGCGGCGTGTAGCGCTTGCGGGCTCAGCCCGGCGGCCTCCTGGAGCAGCGCCTCTTCGAGGGTTGTACCGCTCGCCGCCCACACCGATCCCACAGGAATGGCGATCGCGACAATCAAGGTGGCCACCCGCTTCACGAGCTAGAGGTTACGACCCGATCCGCTGGATGTCACGCGCTTCTGCTTTTTTTGGGCCACCCTGTCGAGATGCCGTTGCGGCTCATCGAAACCGTACCTCACGATTTCCCGTGGCCTTGGCCCTGCGACGCCTTCGTCATTTTCTGTTCTTGCTTCTGTTTGGATTTGGCGGAGGAGTTCATGTAGTTCAGGGAACCCTTTGCGTCTCGCTTCAGCTGATGGAATTCGCTGGATCCGGGCTTGATCCCCAGATTCTTCGCAATCACACCCCAACCCTTCCCCTGGCTCCGCTGGAATTCCTCCGCGACGGAGTGAACGGGCCGATGGGTTTCCCTGGCAAGGCCCGTAGCCATGAACAAGTCCGCACCTCCGAGGCCGAACGTATCCCTGGCTTGTCGAAGCTCCTGCTCCGGAACGTGATGCATCGAGCTCAGCCGCCTGACGAAGTCGTCCGGATCGGCACGTGCTGCGATGTCGAGCTGCTCGAGCGTGGAATCGAGCTTCGCATCGCCGGTGGCGAACGACGGATCGAAGCCGTGGGCGAGGCCGACCACGAAGGCTAGACCCACGGAAGCCGCCAGCAACCTCCTCATCGTTACCTCCCCTTGAAATGCTTCCCCGGTTTGGCGGATGACTAGGCGCGAGCGGGCGGATCCTTGTGCCGGGTGACCGTCACGCCGTGGATGATCGCGATCCCGACGAGGCAGAGCACGCCGACGCCGATCCACTTGGGGGTGACGTGAAGCAGGTGCGCCGCGATCGCGAGCCCGGCGATGAGCACCAGGTACCCGACGAGATAGATTCCGAACGACATGCGTCCTCCTCGCCAACTGAGGGCAGCTTGGACTCTGATTCGGGCGGCCCCCATGGGGTGTAACCCTACCGGGCCATGAGGGAGTCCTGGTCGACGTGAGAGACTCGTTCCACGGAGCCCCCCCGCTCGAACGAGGTGCACACATGATGAAACGGCTTGCGTCGCTTCTCGTGGTCGTCTTCGTAGGATCCTTCCTCGTCCCGGCGGCCGACGAGGCTCCGTGGATCTGGGCGGGCCTCGAGATCCTGGGAAATCACAAGGTGCCTCGTGCGGAGATCGAGAAGATGATCACGATCCCGATCGGCGGCGAATACCACAGGGGCGATGCGCCGTTTTGGACCGAGTCCTGCGCGGAGGTTCAGAAGAAGTTCGACTTCGCCGCCGTTAAGTGTGGCGATCGCCCGCTCCGCGTATTCGACGGGCGCAAGGCGTATCTCATCGTCGATATCGTCGAGCGTGGCCACGAAGATTTGCTGAAATTCGGCGAGGCTCCGTCCGGCAGCGTGCCCTTCGCAAACGATGAAATGGTCCGCATCAGCGGCGAGCTGTCCGCGAAGACGATGGCCGGCGCCATGGCCGGCCAGTACTACAACGAGAGCGCCAAGCAGGGATACGTACACGGACCCAACGGGCAAGAACGAGGACCTGACCCCGCAGGTGCAGCGCTTGGCTCAGCTCGTTCCGCAACACCGCGACAACGTACTGGCGGTGCTACGTGGCGAGAGCGATCCGAAGAAGCGTCAAGAAGCTGCGACCCTGCTGAACTGGGCCGGAGGCGATCCAGCCAAGACGCTCGGACAGTCACTTCCGTTCTTGAACGACCCGGACGAGGGCGTCCGGAATAACGTGTCGCGATACATGATTCAGTTCGTCGGCGAGGTGAAATCGAAGAAAGTGCGTCATCAGCTCATCGATGCATTCGTCGATCAACTCGCGCGGCCCAGCCACGGCGACCGGAACAAGGGGATCTACAACTTGCTCGGCATTGCCAACGCGTGGCCGTCCGATCGGGGCAATATCCGCGCCCACGGCGGTGAATCGATTCGCTATCTCGCCGAGAACAGCATCCTCTTCAATGTGAAGCCCCCAGCACAGGAGCTTCTCGCGCTCGTCGATCAAAACGATCCTCGTGGCGCGCTCCGTCGATATCGGTATGATCCCAAGATCGAGGAGGAGTGCTTGAGGGCGATCACGTTACAAGGTCTTCTGGTGGGACTCCTCCCGCTGGTCTGCACCGCACCGGCTCTCGCGTTTTCCAGCGGGATCACCGCCCGGTCGGGCAATCCAGCGACGAACGGCGGCCTCTTCTGCAACTCCTGTCATGCCGGCGGGGCCGCGCCCGAGGTCACGCTGACCGGGCCGTCACTCGTCGCGACCGGCTCCACGCACGACCTCGTGCTCGCCATCCGAGGCGGCCAAGAGGTTGCCGGTGGTCTCGATGTCTCCGCGACGGGAGGAACGCTGTTCCCGATCGACCCTGGTACCCGTCTTCAGAATGGCGAGATTACCCATCTCTCGCCCCGCAATGTGGACGCGCAGGGGACGGTGTCCTTTACCGTGCGATGGACCGCGCCTTCCACGCCAGGGACGGTGACGCTCTATGCCGCCGGGAATTCCGTCAACCGGAACTTCGGGCCCAG
>Ga0137435_1000156_pt1 | contig 25593 bp, 19 predicted proteins | sample EasRivERMGT100_2_FD_104904 | JGI IMG/M metagenome (GOLD analysis project Ga0137435, IMG submission 104904) | Soil microbial communities from meander-bound floodplain in the East River, Colorado, USA - East River MetaG ERMGT100_2 | ecosystem: Environmental > Terrestrial > Soil > Floodplain ... | reverse complement strand
CGGGGTACGCGCCCGGATCGACGTTCACGGTCGCTGTTCGAAATGTGAGCGTGCTCCCGGACGCCGTCGCGGAGTTCGGAGTGTGGTTGATCACGTTCCCCGCGGCATCGACCTGGAAGGAGATGTCCCCCGCGAAAAGGCCGCACACGTACGACATCCCCAGGCCGGGGACGAGCGCGTGGGTCCGAATGCCCGGTCCGAACGGGAAGAAGAGCACCCGATAATCGCCTCCGAAGCTCCCGGGGTTGACCGTGATCGTCGTATTGCGAAGCACGAGCGTGTCGCCGTCGCCGTAAGCGGAGTCCGGGGTCAGGCTCGTAACGTTCCCGCCTGCATCGACCTCGAAAAACACGTCTCCCACGAAGCGTAGGCCCAGCTGATAAGGGCCTCCAGCCGGCAGGTCCGCGGCGCCGGGGCCCACGACAAACGGCCCACCGGCGATCCGGTACTCCCCGGGGTATCCACCCGGATCCACGTGAATCACCGCGGCGCTCGATGCACGCGCGAAGAGGAACATCGTCGCGAGCACGGCGAACAAAGGAGTCTTCTTCATGATCTCGACCCTCGATTCCATCGGCCGGTGGCCGGTCGTCGCGACCGACCCCACCGGGAATGGCGAAGGTTTAGCGAGATCGAGGGTGCCCCGTCATCACCCCGATGGGTTAGGGCGCCGGGGCGTCAGCCTCCGCGACGGCCGTCCCGTCGCGAGCGACGAACGCCCGCGCCTGCGCGATCTCCGGGCGAGTTCCGTCGCCGGGCTTCGCGAGCTGGAGCAGCTTGGCGTAATAGTCGTGCGCCGCGCCGGCCTTGCCCGCGCGTTCGGCGGCGCGGGCCGCGCCCGCGATCGCCCGGTACCGCTCGGGATTGAGCTTCAGCGACTGCTCGAAGGCGGCCAATGCGTCGGCCGGCCGGTCCAGCTCGAGGTAGAGATCGCCGAGCAGCTCCCGCACGGGCAGGATCGCCCCGGGGCTGACCGGGTGCTTGCCGAGGGCATCCTCCTCGTCCGCGGCGTAGCGGAGCAGAGCGATCGCCTCGTCATTCCGCCCCTCGCCCCACGCAAGCCACCCCTTCACCGCAAGCTGCTGCAGCTCGAGCTGGCGGCGGAAGTACGCGTAGCCGGGATCGGTGCTCGCGTCGTGGAGCTGCTGGATCCGCGCCGACGCCTTGCGTGCGCCCTCGATGTCCTTCGTCCGCGCGCAACCGAGCGCTCGCGCGTACTCGACGTGCGCGGCATCGAACGGGAACTTCTCGACGAATCGAGGATTCGGCGGAGCCAACGCGACCGCCTCGGCCCACGCCTGGCGTTCGAGCGCCAGGCGCGCGGGGATGGCGCCCCTCGCGTACGCCGCCGCGAAGTCCACCTCCGGAAACGTCTTCGTGATCGTCGCGAGATGCGCCGCGACCTCGCGCGCCTTGGCATCCTGGGCCGTCTGGAGGTAGCCGTAGGCCAGATAATCGAGCGCGTGCAGCTCCTGTGCGTTCGCCGCGCCGGGGTGGTACTTGGCTCCGTACTCGCGCGCCGCGTCCGCGGACGCCGCGTTCGCGATGATCGACTTCTCCCACATACCGAGCCGCGTGTAGATGTGGGAGGGCATGTGGAGCGCGTGCGGCACCCACGGCGCGATGCTCGCGTAGTGATCGGCCGCGGCCAGGCCCTTCGCCGCCAACGTCGGGTAGTCGTACGCGTGGATCAGGTAGTGCACGACTCCCGGGTGGTTGGGATGCGCCTTGAAAAGCGGCTCGAGGATCGCCGCCGCCTCGAGCTGGCCCGGAACCTCCGCCGGCGTCGGGCTCGACTTGATGAGCGACAGAGCGTAGAAGGCCGCCGCCTCGACGTCGTCCGGGTACTGCGCGTGCAGTTTCTCCAGCGCCTGTGTGAACGACGCGCGCCGCGTCACGTAATCGGTCGGTCCATGGCAGCTCATGCCGACCGGGCCTGAGGCGTTCTGCTTTGCCGCGCGGTAGAACGCCGCGATCGCGGCTATGTAATCCCGCTCGCGCGGAGTGACCTTCGCGATCGACTCCGCCTTCTCGACAGCCGCGAGGCCCGCCTTGAGGTCGGCCTCCGTCGGAGGCGCCCAGATCGGGTGGTACCACGTCATCGCGACGCCCCAGGAAGCCATCGCGCATCCCGGATCCTTCGTCGCGGCCACCGTGAAGACCCGGCGCGCCTCTTCATAGAAGAAGGAGTGCAGCAGCGCGACCCCATGCACGAACTCCGGTTGGGCTTCGGCGCTGCACGAGGTCGGGAAGTCGACGATGCCGACCTTGCTCAAATCACCCAAGGGCGGGCTATCGGCCGCGGATGCGATGCGGCCGAGGAGGAGAACGAAGGAAACGCCGAGGGCGGCAGCTCGTCGCATGGGAGCCTCTCCTGGTGACGTCCGGAGGAAGGCTAATACCTGGGCCGGGCACTCCGCTACCGCGCACCGGTGTGACCAGCCGCTGGCGGGTGACCTGCCTTCGTGCGGACCGTTTTCGTCCGCAGCTCCGTCGCCGGCCACGTGAACCCGGCGGGCACCACCATCACAGGGCACGTGGCGTTGCGCACGACGCTCCGGACCGTCGATCCGAAGAACGGCCCGAACGCGCCGTGCCCTCGAGTCCCCATGACGATGAGGTCCGAGGCCTCCTCGGCCGCAACGTCCAGGATCTCCCGGTCCGCCTCACCGAGCTCGACGCGCTCGTCGATGCGGCGCACGCCTCGGGCCTCTTCGGGGATGATCCCATGCAACGCGGTCACGGCCGCTTGCTCGATCGATCCGCGGAACGCCTCCACGCCGTGCTCGACGACGTTGAGCACCGTGACGCGCTTCGAGCCGTCTCCGGCGATCGCCAACGCCACGGCAACCGTTCGGGCGCTTCCCTTCGAGACGTCGGTCGCGCAGAGCACCGTTGCATACAGACCCTTGCGCTGCGGGAGCTTCCGGTTCACGGCCAGCACGGGCACGGGAGGATGGTCGAGGACGGCCTCGGTCACGGAGCCGAGCACCAGTCTGCGGAACCCCGAACGGCCGTGCGTCCCCATCACGACGAGACCGGCGCCGGTCTCCTGCGCGAGACGACGGATCTCCTCGCACGCGTTCCCTTCCCGGCAAGCGAGCGCGACCGGCACCCCCGCGTGCTCCGTGGCATCGACGAATTCTTGGAGCGTTCGGAGAGTGGCTCCACGCACGACATCGTCCATCCCGGACACGACCGGCAGGTATCCCATGTCGCCGACGATCGACGCCGTGACGGGTACGACGTGAACGACCGTCACCTGGGCGCCGAACCACCGTGCGAGGCGCACCGATTCCGCGAAGGCGCTCGCTGCGAGCTCGGAGAAGTCCGTAGGACAGAGGATTCCATGAATGCTGAGGCTGGTCTTGGACATCGCACACCTCCCTTTCAGACGCCCTCGGACCGAGAGCACAACAGCTCGTGCACCTTCGCGCGCAGCTCGCCGAGATCGGACGACTTGTCGACGTACGCGTCGACCGCCCAGCCCAGCGGGTCGTCGGTGTACGACCTGTACGTCGTGTTGAGCACGATGGGAACCGTGCGGTCCAGCGCGAGCATTCGCTCCACGACGGCGAGGCCGCCGGGCGGCGGTCCCGCGTCGACGACCACGACGTCCGGCCGCTCCCGCACGAGCTCGCGAACCGCGTCGATCTCGCTGTCGGTGGTCATGACGACGTCGCCCTCCCGCGCCAGCTCTCGTCGATAGAGACGTCGGAGATTGGGTTCGTGTTCGACGACCAGGATCTTGGACATCGCGGTCCTCCTTCCCTGGCTATCGACAGCGTACGGCCTGCGTGCGTGAGTCGGGGCTCGAGCAAAGGACCGAAGTAGTCTTCTGCCGAGCGCGGGAGTGCGCTAGCATCCGGCCATGGCTCACCGAGCCGAGCCGCTACCTCTCCGTCACCTTCTCCTCGGCACCCTATCGTTCGGAGTGTGCTTCGCTGCGTGGGGATTGATCTCCGCGTTCGCACCCGCGTTCCGGAAGGATTTCGGGCTGAGCGGCACGCAGACGGCCTTGCTGGTCGCAGCACCTGTCCTGCTCGGGGCGATCGCGCGCATCCCGATGGGGATGGCTTCCGACCGCTTCGGCGCGCGATCGGTATTCGCCGTGTTGATGCTCCTGGTCGCGATCCCGGTCGCGCTCGTTCCCAACGCGGAGAATTACGCGACGCTTCTCGTGACGGCATTCTTCTTAGGCCTTGCGGGGGCGGCGTTTCCCATCGGGGTGGACTACGTCTCCCGTTGGTCCGGCCCGAGGTCGCAGGGCGCGTCCCTGGGAATCTACGGTCTGGGAAACGCCGGCCAATCGGCGGCGGTTTTCCTCGGACCGGTCGTCGCCGCGTCGATCGGACGCGACTCGGTCTTCCGCTTCGCTGCCGTCCTGCTCGTCGCGTGGGGGGCGGCATTCGCGATTTCGGCACGCAACGCGCCCTCGACGAAAACGCCGGCGGGTCTCGGACCCATGCTCCGCGTGATGACCCGCGAGCCGCTTGCATGGACCCTGTCCGCCTTCTACTTCCTCACCTTCGGCGGCTTCGTCGCCTTCGCCGTCTATCTGCCGACCCTGTTGAAGGACCAGTTCGGCCTCAGCCCCGCGCAGGCGGTGGTTTCGCGCCGCGGGCTTCGTGATCCTGGCGACCGGCATGCGTCCGGTGGGCGGGTGGCTCGCCGATCGGATCGGCGGCGCGCGTGTGCTCTCGGTCGTGTTCGCCGGCATCGTTCCGTTCGCGCTGATCCTCTCTTGGCCGGCGATGGTGCCCTTCACGGTGGGCGCGCTCGGTTGCGCGGCGCTCCTGGGTCTCGGCTCTGATTCGCCGATCGAAAGACGAGTTCGTCGCCTTCAGCCAGAAATGCACCCACCTATCCTGCGCCGTCATCTACTCGAAGGACGACGACCGGATCGAGTGCCCGTGCCACAACGGGTACTTCTCGTCTCGCGATGGCCGTGTCCTCCAGGGTCCGCCGCCGAGGCCGCTGCCGCGCGTGCTCCTCGAGCGGCGAGGCGGCGAGCTGGTCGCCGTCGGCATGACGACGGGATCGGAGAGCTAGGCGTGCCTCCCGACAAGCGTCTGCCCGCGCTAAACGGGGCGCTCGGCCTCATCGTCCTCATCCTCGTCGTGCAGATGTGGCTTCTGACCGCGACGCTCGAGTCCTACCTGGCGGGGCACAACGAGGCCGCCGTCTCCGGCGCGGTCCTTTCGGCGATTCTCTTCTCGGCGTGCGGCGGGCTCTACCTGTTCGTGGGTCGGGTCGATCGCAAGTCGCGCGACCGCCGGGAAACGTAGCGCGGGGCGCGGTGCTCAACGCGCTTTAGCTCGCGCCGGAGCTGCATCGCGAAGACTTTTCGCATCAGCTCGAGCTTGAGCTCGCTCCTCCAGAACCGGTGGGGGCGGTCTTGGAGCCAGCGCGCCTCCTTGGGAAGCAGGACGAGCGAAACGTGGACGTTTTGCGCCACGCCGATCGGCAGCCCGCGCTCCATCACCGCCTCGTACAGGCGGCGGAAGATCGGCACGATATCCTCGGTCTTGGGAGGCGGCAGCCCGGCGTAATCCGTCGCGTGAAGCGGCCGGAACACGCACACGGTCGGTATCGCGCCGACGCTCGTAATCCACTCGATCGCGCGGATGGAGTCTTCCGGCGGCTCCAGCCCGGCGATGATCTCGCCGTTGACCACCCACGGCTCGAACCCTCGTCCCGTCGGTCCCACTTCCTGCGCGCAATAACGCACGGCCTCGAGGTAGCGATCGAGACCGTACTCGCGATGCTTCCCTGGACAGACCTCCACGAAGCGTTCCCGATTCCACAGCTCGAAGCAGAACGAGACACGATTGACGCCCATCCTTCGAAGCTCGTGGTAGCGCGATAGATCCCGGTGCGGCGGCGTCTGAACGCCGATCATCACGCCGGTTTCTTCCTTGACCCTGCGGACATACGGCTCGAGGATGTCGAGGTAGGTGTCGCCGTCGTAGTGGCCGGTATTGAAGTCGACGTAGGTGATCCCCGACTCCTCACGCGCCGCCTTGACGACCTCGATGACCTCCTGGACCGACTTGTCGCTGCCGTCGTCCGCGCCCAAATTCAGCCCGACCGAACAGAACTTGCATTGCTCCTTGGCGGGTTGCTTCAGCCAGTAATCGCAGATCTTGGACGGGTAGACGCCCAGGTAGGTTCCCTGGAGCGTCCCCACCAGGGTCATCCGCTTACCGGTCGAAGTCAGGCGGTCGTACCAAGCGGGCCGCGGGGAGAGCCGGACACGTGCCACGAAGCCGAGGTCGTCGCGATGGATCTGGAACGAGCCGTCACGCCACCGGAGCACATAGGGGGAAGTCTTGGCGAACTCCTCGACGACCGGAACGTTGGTCCAGAGGTCCCCGGGAAGTATGACTTCGAGTCCCGACCCGAGGCCCGCGCGGGTACGCAGAATCTTGCGGCCTCCTTTTTCCTCGATCGTGCACGACTCGTCGAGCCGCATGCCTCGGCAGTAAAGGTCGAGCTTCAGGAGTCCCGGGTTTCTTCTGACGTCCGTTTCCATGCGGCTCCCGACCCTCGAGGCGAAGGTACGGCAGGTTGGAAGGGAGCATTCCGGTAGGAATTCTCCAGAATTCCCTTTCGCACTCCGCGAGATGGCGTTATAGACAAGCGTGAGGGAGGGTCGCCGTGGGATTACGACTCACACGAGCCGCTGACTATGCCGTGCGGGCGATGATGCACCTCGGCTCGATCCCGGAGGGTGGCGTCGCGCTGAGCGACGACATCTCGGAGGCGCAGCACATCCCGCCGAGCTTCACGGCGAAGATCCTCCGCCAGCTGGTCAAGTCCGGCCTTCTTCGCTCCGCGCGCGGGGTCAACGGCGGGTTCGGCTTGGCGCGAGCAACCGCCGAGATCAACCTGCTCGACATCGTCGAAGCGATCGAAGGTCCGATCCACCTGACGGACTGCGCGCCGGATCCCGAACACTGCGCGCTGTCGCACGATTGTCCCGCGAGCTCCGTGTGGCTGGAGGTCCAGCTCCGGATGACCGGGCTCCTGCGGGAGACGACTCTCGAGGCTCTGCTCTCCGCACCGCGGCGGAATCGCCGCGCCGTCTACAGCATCCAGAGCCCTACTTCGCGGGTGTGATCGTCAGCACGTACTCGGCGATCAGCTTCGTGTCGGCCTCGCTGAGAGTCTTGACGGGCTTCATCTTGCCCTTCCCGTCTCGGATGATCGCGACGATTCCGTCCACCGTCGCCGCGGACTTGAATTCAGGATCGCCGAGGGCCTTCGACCCCGCGCCCATCTTCTTCGGCACCCCGTCCTGTCCATGGCAGGCCGCGCATTTCGAGCTGTAGAGAGCCTTGCCGTCGGCCGAGGCCGGCGCCACGACGAGCGCGAGGGCGAGCGAACAGGTCAGCACGCGGACGGTTCTCATCGCGAGTCCTCCCGCGGGAGTGTACGGCCGGACCGACCACGGCTCGCTCGAGAAAGCGGACAAAAGCAGTCCTGAACGGGGCCCCGACACGGTGTTACATTCCAGCGAAGACGCAGGGAGGGGCCTGATGCTCGCCGCTCGTTCGATGTTCTTGCCGTTTGCGGCCGTGCTTCTCTCCTTCGCTGTCCAGGCGCAGACCCAGCCCGCCGGCTACTTGGGCGCGGAAACCTGCAAGGATTGTCACGAAGAGGCCGCCAAGGCGCTCGCCGGGACGAGTCATGGCAAAACGGCAAGGGCCGACTGGGACGGCGGGCTCTCCTGCGAGACCTGCCACGGTCCGGGCGCGGCCCACGCGGAGGCCGGCGGTGACGTCACGAAGATCCGCGTCCTCCGAACCCTGCCGGCGGCCGAGCAGTCCGCGGCCTGTCTGACCTGCCACGAGCGGGACGAGCGCTCTCACTGGAAGGGAAGCGCGCATGACGGCCGCGACCTGTCGTGCCTGACCTGCCACAAGATCCACCAGCGCGACAAGCCGCACCCCGCGCTGCTCGCTAAGGCGACCGAGTTCGAAACGTGCGGCTCGTGCCACCTTCGGCGCAAGGCGTCCTTAATGCGCTCCGCGCACATGCCTCTCCGGGAGGGGACGATGACGTGCTCGTCCTGCCACAACCCGCACGGCTCGACCGGCCCTTCGCTCCTCAAGCAGGAATCCGTGAACGACAATTGCGTGACCTGCCACGCCGAGAAGAAAGCCCCGATGCTGTGGGAGCACCCGCCGGTCAAGGAGAACTGCCTCACCTGCCACGACCCCCACGGATCGCTCCATCCGAGGATGCAGATCGCCAAGCAGCCCCGCCTGTGCCAGCAGTGCCACGATGAGTCGAGGCACCCGACGCAGCCCTACGCCGATGCGAGTCCCGGCGCGGAGTTCTTCCCCGGCAGCCGGATGTTCGATCGCGGCTGCCTGAACTGTCACTCGCAGATCCACGGCTCGAATCATCCCGCCGGAATGCGGTTCCTCCGATGAGGCCCTTCGAGAGAGCCGCCGTCGCTCCGTTGCTGGCGCTCGCCCTCGCCGCGGCTGCGCCGGCTCCGGCTGCCGACGAGCCCGAGGAAGCCGCGATCGAGGGTGAGATCGTCTTCGGTCCCCAGTCTTTCGCCGCAACCGACAATCGCGACTCGAAGAAGTTCGAGGAGTATCGCGATGTCCCCAACGGGTTCGTGATCGAGTGGTTCGATTTCCACTGGCGCCCGGCCGAGCGAACCTTCTTCGACCTCACCGTGCGCGACGTGACGCAGCGTGACCAGAAGATTCTCTTCCAGGTCGGGAAGCTCGACCTCTGGCGCGGGACGATCAGCTGGTCGGAGAACTCGCGCGAATGGACCGATCAGGCCTACCAGCTCTTCGCCGAGTCGTCGCCCGGACGCTTCACGCTCGAGGACAGCTTCCAGGCGGCGGTGCGCGCGGCGCCGGCCAGCGTGGATGCCGACGCCGACGACGAGTGGGATCCCGGTACCAAGGGTTTCATCATCAAGAACGGGATCGCGCAGGGCGCCCAGTCCGTCGAGGTCGGCCACCAGAGGAAGGTGGGTGTCGCCGGGTTCGAGTACACGCCGGGTCGTAGCTGGATCCTCTCGATCCAGGGAGGCCGCGAGTGGCGTACGGGCACTGCGCCGCAGACGCTCGGGATGTACTTTGCCCAGGCGCCCGCGGAGGTCGCCGCCCCGATGGACTTCCGAACCGATCTGATCACGGGGTCCGCCGAGTACGTCCGGCAGAGTTGGAACGCCGGCATGAGGTTCGCGCACACGACGTTCAAGAATGGGAACCCGTCGCTGCGATGGGACGACCAGCTGTTCCTGGTGGACGAGGCCATCAACGTCAACCAGGCCAACCCCGGCCGCATGCAGATGAGCCAGCCCGTGGATTTCGATTCGGACCAGGTCTGGCTGTTCGGGGGGGTCAACCTGCGCGGACGGACTCGGATCGACGGGTCCGTGTCGCTCGGCCGCACGAGCCAGGACGAGGCGTTCCTGCCGATGACCGTCAACACCCTCCTGACGGCGGCGCCGTTTCCCGCGTCGAGCTACGACGGCGAGCACCAGAACACGACCGCACGTCTCCTCGTGTCGTCGCGCCCGTTCCGGAGCTTCCGCTGGAACGCGTGGTACCGGCTCTACGACCTCGACAACAAGTCGCCCGAGTTGACGTTCGCCGACTACGTCGCCGCAGACTTCCAGTTCCCGCTGTGCGGCAACATCAACGTGTGCGACACCGACGGCAACGCGATCGCGGACGACCGCATCGCGCGCAGGAGCCTTCCGTATTCCTTCAAGCGCGAGTCGATCGGGGCGCTGGCGGGGTGGGCGCCCACGCAATGGCTGGACGGCTCCTTGAGCTTCGAGCGGCTTCGGCTGAATCGGGGCTTCTCCGCGGTGACGCGTTCGGACGAGGATATCTGGAAGCTCACGCTCGACTTCGACGTCGCCGAGTGGCTAACCGCCCGCACGACCTTCCGCCACCAGGAGCGAACGGCCGGCGAGTACGACGCCGCGTACTTCGAGGAGTCGTTCCCGACCGGCGAGCCGGCCGAGGCCGAGGCCAATGAGGGGATGAGGCGCTACTACTGGACTGACCGTGATCGGGACTCCTACGCGCTGCAGTTGGACGCGACACCGAGCGAAAAGTTCTCGGTCTACGCCGAGGCCGCTTACGTCGACGATGAGTACACGGATCCGAACACGGGGCTTGCGATCGGCCAGTCTCACTCGGTGAGCGAGGACCGCAACTTCGACGGGATTCCCGAGACTTACGACATCCTTCTCGCGGGGCGCACCGACGACCAGAGCACGACCTACAGCGTCGGCCTCGCGTTCGCCGCGAGCGAGCGCTTCCACGTTTACGCCGACTACACCTGGGACACCTGGGCGTACGGCCTCGAGACGCGGTATCGCAACGTCTCCGGCGGGATCGGAACCGACAACCCCCTCGACAACTGGGGTAGCGACGTCGACGACGGCTATGACACCGCGTCTCTCGGCCTCGATCTCGGCCTGAAAGCAGAGCGCGCGATGTGGCTCGCCCTCGACGCCTCATGGTCGCGCGGCACCGGTGAGATCGGCACCCACTTCGTGCCGGGCGGGGCCGCCTCGGGCGACACGACGCTGACGGAGTTCCCCAAGCTGGACACGAAGCTCGCGGTCGTGCAGGCCGCGTTCCACCAACGCATCCGCAAGCAGCTGGGGTATTCGGTCCGGTACTGGTTCGAGTCCTGGAAGGAGCAGAACTTCGCCAGCGATTTCAATGAGCCCTACATGGGGGACCCGGACAACGATCCCGGCTCCGCGAACTCGATCTTCTTGGGTCTCGATTTCAAGAACTACACGAACCACATCGTGAGCTTCATGTTGGACTACACCTTCTGAGGGAACAGGCCCAGCGCCCGATCGCCGTCCTCCTGACCAGTCACTGGATCAGCATGTTCGGCACGATCCTGGTGACCACGGCGGGATTCCTCTGGCTGTTCGCGCTACCCGCGCAGGCCCGCGGTCACGTCGACAACCCGTACACGGGCATCGTCCTGTTCCTCATCCTCCCCGTGGTGTTCTTCATCGGCCTCGCGCTGATTCCGCTGGGCGCGCTGATCGCCAAGCGGCGTGTCGCCGCAGGCCTCGCGGGTCCTCCGCCGGATCGCGCCGGGGCCCTCCGGAAGCTCTTCTGGTTCCTGGGCGTCACGACGATCGCCAACGTCGTGATCGGCTCCCAGGTGTCGTACCGCGCGGTCGAGCACATGGAGACGACGCAGTTCTGCGGTCAGAGCTGCCATGTCATGAAGCCCGAGTTCACGGCCCACGCCTCGGCACCGCATTCGAAGGTCGCGTGCGTGTCCTGCCACATCTCCCCCGGTGCCACCGGCTGGGTTCAGAGCAAGATCAACGGGACGCGGCAGCTCCTCGAGGTCGCCACGAACTCATTCCACCGTCCGATCCCGGCCGGACTGGCCTCGGGGCGCCTCGTCGCCTCCGAGGAGACGTGCGAGTCGTGCCATGCCCGAGAGGCCGGCCGCACGGTCCGCGTGAAGGCCATTCCGCAACACGCGGACGATGAAGCCAACTCCGAGACGTGGACCGTCCTCTCCCTGGCGATCCGCAAGATTCATGGCGCCCACATGGGCGACGGGATCGCCATTCGCTTCGCAGCCACCGATGCCACCCGCGAGGCCATTCCGTGGGTCGAGGTGACGCGCCGACCCGCCGGAACGGTCGCGACCTACCTCGGGAAGGACGTCAAGCGCGATGCGGCAGCCGCGCTCCCGACGTTCACGATGCAGTGCGTCGACTGTCACAACCGTCCGGCGCACACGTTCGAGCGGCCCGGTCCCGCACTCGATCGCGCGATCGCCTCCGGGGAGATCCCGGCGTCGCTCCCGTTCATCAAGACGAAGGGGCTCGAGCTCCTCGAGGCGAGCTACGCGGACGAGCGCGACGCCCGCGCGCGGATCGCCTCGGACTTGAGGTCGCACTACACGTCGGGCAGCCCGGCCGACGTCGACCGCGCTTCCTCGGCGCTCTTCGCCCTCTGGTCGCGCAACGTCTTTCCCGACTTGAAGGTGACCTGGGGCACCTACCCGAACCACATCGGACACGACGCGAGCCCGGGCTGCTTCCGCTGCCATGACTCGGAGCACACGACCGCCGACGGCACCGCGTCGATCGACCAAGATTGCTCGTCGTGCCACGAGACGATCGCGATCGAAGAGGCGAACCCCGAGATCCTGAAGACGCTGGGGATCTCGGGATAGGGCGTCGTCCCGTTGCGAACTGGACCGAAACGGTCCGGAGCTTCCATTGCACGTCGGCGCCCTCGTGGGATTAGATGCAGGTAGCGAACCGTCACGCGAGGGCAAGCCATGAGAACAATCCGCATTCGTAGCACGGTTTCCTGATCGTGCAAGGCTTGAGACACCTCGTCGGGAACACCCCTCTGCTGGCGATCGCGTGCGAGGTCCGGGGCCGGCGCCGGATGGTCTACGCAAAGGCCGAGTACTTGAACAACAAGAAGTACCTCTCGACCGACCTCCTCCGCTAAGAGCCGGCGCATGACGACGACCTCTCGCCCGGCGTCCACCTGGCCGGCTTCGACGTGTTCAAACGCGTCTGTGTCACGTGCTGGGAGCCCACGCCTGTTGCGATCCGCTCCCCAGCCTCCTAACATCCAAAGTGATGCTTCACCCTGTCCTCTGGGTCGTCATGGCTGCGGCCGTCGCATCGCAGCCGCCCACACCGGCAGGCGGACTGGATCTCGCCCCGTACCACGGCAAGGTCGTTGTCCTCGATTTCTGGGCTTCGTGGTGCGCCCCTTGCGCGGAGTCGTTTCCGTGGATGGAGTCGATGGTCCGACGGCACGGATCGGCGGGGCTCGTGGTCGTCGCCGTCAACCTCGACGAGGATCCCGAAGCGGCGCGCCGGTTTCTCGGCGGGAAGTACGCGGACTTCGAGCACGTCGACGATCCGAAAGGAGCCATTGCCGAGGCCCTCGGGGTGGCCGTGATGCCGACCTCGATTCTCTATGACCGCGAGGGTCGCCCGGCGTTCGTTCACTCCGGGTTTCATGCCGAGCAGGAACCGCTGTACGAGGAGCACATCGTCGCTCTTCTCGAACGCAAGGTGACGGGCACCGCGACGCTCGTCACGCAACGCAAGAGCCGGCTCGGCGTCCGTCCGTGGCAGCGTGGGGTTCTCGCGCGCGACGACATGCGCCTGGATTGCGACCCCTTGGATCTCTCGACCGACGACCACATCTACTTCAGCAAGGAAGCGAGCAGCGGGGGCCGTGGGTTTGGAGGCGGGGGCTGCGGGTGCAACTGAAGCGGCCGAGACGGATCATCACCTCGCTCGCCGCGGCGACCGGCGCCCTCCTGGGAAACTCACGGTCGGCCACCCTGGCTCAGGACGAATCGAAGCGCTGGTCATTCGACGCGGCGGTCCTCTACTACGACGAAGGCGACCGGGTCAAAGACATCAGCGCCAACGTCTTGGTCAAGCGACTGTTCCGCCGGGGAGGGCAGCTGGTCGGAAGACTGGCCGTCGATTCGCTCACCGGCGCATCGGCGAGCGGGGCGACGCCCTCCGCTCTGCCGCAGACGTTCACGACGCCCTCCGGCAACGACTCCTACGTGACGCCCGCCGGCGAAACACCGCTCGACGACACGTTCCTCGATACCCGCGCGGCGCTCGACGTGAGCTGGGTCCAACCCGTCGGCGAGCGCTCGAACCTCGAGTTCGGCGTGTCGCTCTCGAACGAGTACGACTACTTCAGCAGCGGAATCAACAGCCGCTACTCCCATGAATTCAACGAGCGGAACACGACGCTCAACGTGGGGCTGGCCTTCGCGCACGACACCGTCGACCCGGTGGGAGGAACGCCGATCGCGTTCGGAGCCATGCTTCCACCGGGGGACATGAGCAACAAGGATGGGAGCGATTCCAAGAACGTCGCCGACTTCGTGATCGGCGTATCGCAGGTATTGGGCGAGCGCACGATCGGCCAGCTGAACTACTCCATCAGCCGCTCCGACGGCTATCTGACCGACCCTTACAAGCTCCTCAGCGTGGTCGATCCCGTGACGGGCGCTCCGTCGCCGGGACCCGCCGGGCTCGATCTCTACCGGTTCGAGAGCCGGCCCGACCAGCGGACCAAACACAGCCTGTTCGTGCAGGTCAGACACCAGTTTCGACGGGACATCCTCGACGGGTCCTACCGCTTCATGACCGACGATTGGGGAATCCGCTCGCATACCTTGGACCTGCGCTACCGCTGGCGGCGCTCGTCGTTCTACGTCGAGCCGCATGCGCGCCTGTACACGCAGAGCGGGGCGGATTTCTACCGCACGGCTCTCTTCGACGGCGACCCGATTCCCGACCACGCCTCGGCCGATTACAGGCTCGGCGAGCTGAATGGCGCGACGCTGGGGCTCAAGTACGGTCATCCGTTCGGCGAGGGCAAGGAGTGGGGCGCGCGTGTCGAGCTCTACCGGCAATCCGGACGCGCACCCCCCGAGTTCAACGTCGGCGCGTTGCGGTCGTTCGATCTGTTTCCCACCGTGAATGCGGTCATCGTCCAGGGCGACTTTGGCTTCTGAGGCGCCCCCGGCGCTCCGGCGTGGCGACGATCACTGGATTGGTTCGTTTCGTGCCATGGCCAGTCCGTGCGAGGTGCTCATCGACAGCGACGATCGGCGGGACGCCCGGCGCGTTCTGTCGATCGTCGCCACCGAGGCGCGGCGCATCGAAGCGAAGTTCAGCCGGTATCGGAACGACAGCGTCCTGTCGCGCATCAACCGATGCGACGGCGACGTCGAGGTGGATGACGAGACCGCCCGGTTGCTCGACTATTCCGGACGGCTGTTCGAGCTCAGCGGCGGCAAGTTCGACGTCACCTCGGGCGTCCTCAGAAAGGCATGGAGCTTCGATGGCAGCGACCGAGTTCCCGACAGCCGCGCCGTCGAGGAGCTGCTACGGCACGTGGGCTGGCGGCGCGTCCAATGGAGGAGCGGCAAGGTCGCGCTCCAGCCGGGAATGGAGATCGATTTCGGAGGGATCGCCAAGGAGTACGCCGTGGACTCGTCGGTGCTTCTCGTGGCGAGCGCCTTCCCGACGTTGAGCTGCCTGGTCAACTTCGGCGGCGATCTCGCCGTCCACGTTCCGCGAACGGGGGGTGGAAGCTGGCGCGTGGGCATCGAGGAGGCCGCCGGCGAACGTGGAGCCGCCACGCGCGGGATCCTCCGGTTCGTCCGTGGCGGGTTGGCGACCAGCGGGGACGCGCGACGATTTCTTCTCAAGGATGGCGTGCGCTACTCCCACATCCTCGATCCAGCCACCGGCTGGCCGATTCGCGATGCGCCGCGGTCCGTGACCGTCGCGACCGGCACGTGCACCGACGCAGGAATGCTCGCAACCTTCGCGATGCTGCAGGGGAAGCGTGCCGAACGCTTCCTCGACGCTCAGGGCGTCGGCCACTGGGTTCAACGCTGACGGGTCGTCTCAGCGGGCGTAATCGTGCAGAGGCCCGGAAAACCGGGAGGCGCGCAGCGCGTTCGCGATCGCCAGCACGTCGATGACCTCTTGGAACACGGCACCAGCCACCGGTGTCAACCACCCAGCCGCCGCGAACCCCATCCCGGCGACGGAGAGGGCCATGCCCAAGACCGCGCTCTCGAGCGCGATGCGTCTCAGGCGCTGCGCGATGTGGAACAGCTCGTCGACTTTGACGAGCGAGGTGTCCAAGAGGACGGCGCCGGCGGCCTCGGCGATGATGTCGTTGGCGCGCCCGAAAGCCAGCCCGACCGTCGCCGCGGCGAGGGCGGGGGCGTCGTTGATTCCATCCCCTACGAACAGCGTCGGCGCCTTTTCCATCTCTTCGCGGACGATCCGCACCTTGTCCTCCGGGCTTTGCCCCCCGTGGACGACCGTGATTCCAATCCGCATCGCGAGGTCTCGGACTTCCGCCACGCGGTCACCGGAGACCAGCATCACGCGCTTCACCCCATGGCGCGGCGCCAGATGCTCCACGAGCGAGCGGCTGTCCTCCCGCGGCTCGTCGCGGAAGCGCAGCACCGCGGCGACGACACCGTCCACGAGCATCACGGCCTCGAGGCCGGCGGCCGACGCCGGCAGTGCCGCGGCCAGCTCGGGATTGCGGGCGCCGATCGCCTTGCGTCCCGTCAGCTCGACGCGGTGCCCGCCGACGCGCGCGGTCAAGCCCAGACCGGGGGGCTCCGCGATCTCGTCCGGAACTTGGAGCGCGATCCCCTCCTCGCGCGCCGCGGTGACCACGGCCGCCGCGAGGGGGTGCTTCGAGTATTGCTCGACGGTCGCCGCGAGCGCGAGCGTCTGAGCGCGCGTGAGCGCTCCTGTGAGAACCACCTCCGTCAGGACGGGCTTCCCGTAGGTCAGTGTTCCCGTCTTGTCGAAGATCACGGTACGGCAGCTATCGAGCCGCTCGAGCACCGCGGGGTCTCGGACGACGATGCCGCGGCGCGCCGCGAGCGAGATGCCGCCGATGATCGCCACCGGTATCGCGAGAATCAAGGGGCAGGGGGTTGCGACGACCAGGACCGAGAGGGCGCGGGTCGCGGAGCCGGACGCGACGTAGGCGATGACCGCGACGAGGAGCGCGAGCGGCGTGTAAAACCCGCCGAGGCGGTCGCCGAGGCGACGCAGCCGAGGCCGGCTTTCCTCGGTCCGGCGCATGACCTCCATGATCTCGGAATAGCGTGAGTCGTGCGCGCGGCGCGTCGCCCGGATCGTCAGCACGCTCTCGCCGTTGACCGCCCCCGAAAGGACGTCCGATCCGGGCGCCTTCGACATGACGTACGGCTCACCCGTCAGATACGACTCGTCCATCGGGCCGTGACCTGAGATGACGACGCCGTCCACGGGGCAGATCTCGTGCGGCAGGACGGCGAGCTCGTCCCCCGGCACGATCGCGTCGACCGCCATCGGCTCGATCCCGCCCGGAGTGTTTCGATGCGCGATCGACGGCATGCGAGCGGCGAGCGCACGCAGCACCGACGAGGCCCTCTTGAGCGCGTACTGCTCGAGCGCCTCGCCGCCTGCCAGCATGAGCACGACGATCGCCCCGGCCAGGTACTCGCCGAGCGCGGCCGCCGTGACGATCGAGATTCCCGCGAGGAGGTCGGCCCCGACCTCCCTGCTGGCCAGCTTGACGAGCAGTCCGAAAACGAGCGGCGCTCCGCCGAGGACGAGCACCGCGAGAAGCGGTGCATTCGCCTCGAACGCCGCGGCGTCCGTCAGGAAACGCAGGACGAGGTGCGCGGCGATGCCCGCCAACGCGATCCCCGCGAGGACGAGGGGGAGAACGCGCCGGCGGTCCGCGGGACGGCTGCTCGCCTCGCCGATCACGCTAGGGTGCGATCGCGATCTTCAGGACGCCATCCCGCTGATGGCTGAACAGCTCGTAGGCGTCCTCGATCTTGTCGAGCGGGAAGCGATGCGTGACCAGCGGCCGCAGGTCCACGCTCCCGGACGCGACGACGGACATCAGCCGCCGCATCCGCTCCTTGCCGCCGGGACAGAGCGTGCTGACGATCCGGATATCGGCCAGCCCGGCGCCGAACGGGCCGAGCGGGATCGTCAAGTCGCCCGAGTACACCCCGAGACTCGACAGGGTTCCGCCGGGCCGAAGCACGCGGAGCGCCCCCTCGAACGTCGCCTGAGTGCCGAGCGCTTCGATCGCGACGTCGACGCCGCGCCCGTCGGTCAGGCGCATGATCTCTTCGACGGGATCGACCGCCCGGAAGTCGACGACGTGATGGGCTCCCAGCCGGAGCGAGACCTCCCTGCGGGCGGGCACGCTCTCGACCGCGATGATCGTGGTGGCCCCGCACAGCTTCGCGCCCGCCGTGGCGCACAGGCCGATCGGCCCCTGCGCGAACACCGCCACCGTGTCGCCGATCCGGATATTGCCGTTCTCCGCACCGCTGAATCCGGTCGACATGATGTCCGGGCACATCAAGACCTGTTCGTCCGTCAATCCGTCGGGCACCGGCGCGAGATTGGCCATCGCGTCCGGAACGAGCACGTAGTCCGCCTGGCATCCGTCGATCGTGTTGCCGAACTTCCACCCGCCGACCGCCTTGAACCCGTGCTTCGTTCCCGCGCCGTCCTGGCTGTGACAGCCGCTCAAGCAGGCCGCGCTGTGGCCGCTGGGCGTGATGGCGCCCGCAATGACACGCTGGCCTTCGCTGAAGCCGGTGACAGCCCGGCCCAGCTTCTCGATCACTCCCACCGGCTCATGCCCAACGGTGAGCCCGCGCTTGACCGGGTATTCACCCTTCAAGATGTGAACGTCCGTCCCGCAGATCGTGGTCGTGGTGACTCGCAGGAGAGCGTCGAGCGGTCCGACGTCCGGGACCGGCTTGTCGTCCAGCACGATGCGGCCGGGCTCGACGAATACGGCGGCTTTCATCTGCGACAGCTTACTCCCCGTCGTGAGGAGCCGACGAACGTGCAACGGAGCGTCTTTGTCTCTTTAACCTCAACCTGCGCTGAGCTCCGCCTTCCACTTCGCGAGCAGCCTCCTTGGGCGCGGGTTAGTGCGGTGGCGCGATGCGTCGGGTTTCGGGACGACGCCGGGATTCTACGGCGCGACTAGGGACACGGCGAATCCGCGTCGAGCTCCGCGCGCCCGTAGCTTCCCGTCCCGCTCGACGCCGATGCGCGGACGACGTAGTAGTACGCGTCTCCGCCCGGTGGATTCCCGCGGGTATCGTCGTACGGCGTGCTCGAGTCGTTGTTCGCAAGGCACGTCGCGGCGCCGAAGCCATGAGATGCCCGCAGTACCGAGAGCATCCCCGTCACGACGTCGTAGCTCGAGGCAATCCCGGACGGTGGGTTCTGCGAAATCCAGGCGACTCGGACGGCCCCGGGCACCTTGCTGACGCCGAGCCCGGCAATAGGGAGCGGGAGCTGCTCGAAGACCGCGTCGGCCGACGCGGGCGGCGGATAGCCCTTGGACGCGTCATCCAGGACCAGCACGCGGGAGCTACCCGGGCTCGTGAAGTTGCGCGCTCCCGACGTGGGGTAGGCGCCGATCAGAGTCGCCACATCGCCCAAGGGGTCGTACCAGTACGCGTTCGCGGTGGAGCCCGAGATCTGGCCCATGTCCACGGTGATGGCCGTCCCGGACGCCGGGACGTACGCCATGACGGTCTCGCCGGTCGAAGCGCGCGCCGTCGTGACGGTCGACGTGCCTGAACCGTACCCGGCGATCACCACGCTATGTGCGTAGTCGGGGGAAAACATCCAGAACTTGCGCGACCGGACGAGCTTGGCTGCGTTCGTGTGCACGCGCGCGTTCGGGCTATTGATGCCGGTCCCCGCGCCGTTCCATGCTGCCGAGAATCGCCAGATCGAGCCGTTGCCGTAGGAATGGCCGATGCCGCCGCCGAGCGCGATCCCAAGGAACTGGCTCGCTAGACAGGGGGCCGCCGCGCCCTCTCCGTCGTACAGCTGCTCGATCGACAGGAGCGGGAGCGCGGGGGTCCGTGCGTACTCCGTCGCGATCTGCGCGGCCATCGAGGCGTCCGGGCAACTTTCGCCGTCGTAAGCGCTGTTCAACGTCATCCATGCGTGTGTCCCGAATCCCTGGAACCCGGAGACGTGACGCCCGGCGTGTCCCGTGACGAGCTGCCTGCCGGTGTCCGCGGCGCTCAGCGCCGACATCAACGCATCCACCTTGGTGTCCATGCCCGCGTAGTCCATGGGGTCCGCATCGCCGCCGGCGATCCATACGATGTTCCCTTGGGCCTTGTAGCGGTTGCCGAGAAACGCTCCGAAGGCGCTCATCTGCTGCGTCGACTGCGTGTCCATGACGCCGCACCAGCCCTGGTCGCCGTAGAAGCAGCCGAGTCCGAGGTACGCGGGCGTCACGATGGCGAGCATGTCCTGGGCCTTGACCTTGTTCAGGATGGAGTCGACGCGCGCCCAGTACGCCTCGTTGGGGACCGACCAATTGGCGTCGCCCAACGTGAACGGTGAATTGCCATAGCGGTCGACGGACCCGCCGCCGACGGCGCATCCGCTGTGCTTCGCCATCAGCATGAATTGGATCGCGTTGAATCCCTGTGCTTTGCGCGCCGCCAGGTAGGTGTCGATCTCGCCGTCCGTCAGCCCGTTGACCATGCACCACGCGGTGTCCGCGGCGATGAGAAACGGTGTTCCGTTCTGGGTCTCGAGGTGGCGACCGTCCGCATGGACCTTCAACGGCCAGGCCGGCGCCGCGAGCGCGACACCGAACGACGACCACAGACCCAGTGCGAGCGTAACGCGCCCGACCGCGAAGCGTGCCATACCGATTCTTATCCCGGCACCGGCGCGTTCGCAACGTAACGTGCGTTAAGGTGCGTTGAGCTCCGCCTTCCATTTGGCGAGCAGCTCGGCTTCTCGCTCGGGGGGTGGGCCGGCTTTCAGCTTCGTCGGGTCGGGGAGCTTCGGCGGCTCGGCGCTTTTCGCCGCGGCGCCGTCCTGCAGTTCTTTCGTGACGCGGACGCGCCGCTCGACTTCGCCCGGATACCACGCCAGCGTCGCGGCGACTGTGTCGGCGACGGGACGGAACGTCAAGCCCGCCTTCCGCGCGCGCTCGTTGCTCCACGTGTGGAAGCCGGCGAAATCGCCGGACGGGGGTGCCCAGATCGGGAAGCCGTCCTCTCCGCCCTGGCCGTTCTTCTCGAGCCAGTCGCTGGGAACCCACGTCAGCGACGCCGCGCCCTTCGTCGGCGCGACGCAGGCGTCGAGGACCGCTCCCCACCGGCCCGGCCGGTCGGGGCCGATCGCGTTGAGCGTTCCGCTGGTTCCGTCCTCGACCAGCCTGACGAGCCACGCTGCCAGATCGCGGACGTCGATCCACTCGACCGGATCCTCGGGCGACCCGGGCGCCAGGACTTCGCCGCCGCGTGAGGCGCGCACGGGCCAGTAGGTGAACCGGTCCGTCGGATCCCCGGGCCCGACGATGTACCCGGGGCGGACGATCGCGGCGCGGCCGGGGAAGGCGGCCTCGGACTCCTTCTCGCACAGGGCCTTCAGCGCGCCGTAGTTCTCGAAGTTGGCGCCCATCGTCTCGACGGTCGCATCGGCGATCGTCGCGAGAGGGGCCGTCTCGTCCGCGCCGACGGTCTTGTTGCTCGCGTACGCCGAGATGGTCGAGATGAATATGTACTGCTTCGCGTTGGGCGCGAGCAGCTCCGCCGAGGCCTTCACCATGCGCGGGTAGTAGCCGGAGTTGTCGATCACCGCGTCCCAGCTCTTGCCTTGGAGCTGCTCCAGGCCCTTCGGCGTCGCGTCCGGATGGAACAGCTTGCCGTCCGGTCCGCGCTCGTCGTCGGCGGGGAGGAGCGGATCGCGGTTCCCGTAGAGGTGCTCGACGTTCTTGTAGGGGAAGGGGAGGAGCTTTTCCCGCTTGCCGCGATTGAAGATCGTCACCTGGTGGCCGCGCCCGAGCGCCGCCTCGACCGTCTTCGGTCCGAGAAACCCCGTGCCGCCGAGGATGAGGATCCGCTTCTTCGCCGGGCCGGCGGGAACGTCGGCCGACTCGTTGCGGCAAGAGAGGCCGAGAGACGCGGCAACTATCGGAACCGCGGCGGCGGCGAGCGTTTGACCGAGGAATGCGCGGCGGGAGGTGGACACATGAGCCTCCTTGGACGCGGGCTAGTACGGTTGCGCGATCCGCCGAGTTTCGACTCACGCATCGAGCGCGTGGAGCCTGACGGCGTCCGCCAGCCCCACGAGAGGCCTGGGTGGGATCGGGTGCATCCTGCTGCGATCGGAGAGCCGGTCGAACGTCGCCCCCGTGGCCACCGCGACCACACCGAGCTCCTTCGTCGCGGTTTCCAGGCGGACGGCCGTGTTGACCGCATCGCCGATCACCGTGAATTCCAACCGCCGGGATACGGCGCCGATATTCCCCGCGATGACCTCGCCCGTGTGGATGCCGATGCCCATGCGCAGTGGTTCCAGCCCGCCGGCGGCGCGCGCGGCGTTGAGCGCGGACAGCGCGGACACCATTGACCTGGCGCAATCGACAGCCGCCTGGGCGCCGGCGTCAGGGACCGGCTCATCCGAGGTGCCCAGGCCGAACACGACGAGCGCTCCGTCGCCGATGAACTTGTCGAGCGATCCCCCGTGGCGGTCGACTTGCTCCACCATGGCACCGTGGTACGCGTTGAGCTGCGCGACCACTTCCTCGGGCCGGAATCGCTTGCTCATGGCCGTGAAGCCCCGGAGGTCGGTCGCCATGATCGTCACGGTCACCTGTTGCCCACCCAGCGCCAACGCGTCCAGCGAGGTGCGTTTCTCGAGGACGCGGCGCACGGCGGCGTCCGGCAGATAGCGCTTGAGGAGCAGGAGGCGGGCGAACAGCTCGAGCGTCGTTCGCTGGCGCCCCGCGGCGTACCAGCAGACGGCCCCCGCGCACAGGATGAACACGCTGGTGAGCGCCATCGCCGGGTGGCCGGGCGTTCGCATCAGCAGCCCCGCCCAGAACAGCCCCAGTGCTACGACGGTGCTGCAAACCGCGACGACGCGGCTCGGTCGCAATTGAGCGATCCCCAAGAACAGGAACAGCTGGGCGGGCAGCATGAAGAAATACCAGCTTGCTGCGACGTGAGCGTCCTGCCCCGGCGGGGGAGGGGCCAGCGTGAAGAAGACCGGGCCGGACGCGAGATCGAACAGCGCCGCCCACAACGTCACCGCGCGCGGCACGAACACCCGCCGCCTCAGATACGCGAAGAGCAGCACCGCATTCAGGAACAGCAGGCCTTCGTAGGCCACCGGCGCCAAGGACGGCATGTTGCCCGTGAGCACCGCGGCCGCGATCGCGGCGGACATGACCCCGACGATCCCCAGGCGCAGCCGGGAGATCGCGATCTCGACCTCGGCGCGGGCGAGATCGAGAGTCTGTTCGATCTCGTCCACTGGGGCCGCGGAAACCGGCGCGGGAGCTCGATTGATCATACTGGTTCCTACTTCGCCCCTTTGTACCGCGCCAGCTCCGCCTGAACGTCCGGGCGGTCCGGCGACTCGGCCGAGAGGCGAGCCAGCGCACGCGTCTGGGTCTCGATCGCGCGCGCGCGATCTCCCGTGTTGAACCAGGCCATCGCGAGCGTTTGCAGGAAGACGGGGTCGCGCTCCTTCGTCTGCTCGTTGGCCCGTCGGGAGAAGGCGAGCGCTTCCTTCGGATCGCGGAGATCCTCGACCTCGCTCATGAGCAGGAGCTTTGCGCACGCGTCGAGATCGAGCGGCGTCGCGTCGGCCGCCGACGCGGCGGCACGCCTCCCGGCGATCACCTCCGCGAGGCGCTTGCGGGCGTCGTCGATCCGCCCCGCGCCCGCGTCGAGACGCCCGAGCTCCCGTAGGGTATCGAGGGTCTGCGCGTGAGTCTTGCCGAGCACGCGCTGTTGGTGTTCGAAAAGCTCCGCCAAGTGGGTGCGCGCCTCGTCGTTCCGTCCGAGCCGCTCGTACGTCGTGGCGAGGCTGTACCAGGTCTCGAACGTGCTCGGATCGTCGGCTCCGACCGCCTTCCTGCGGCCGGCGAGGAGCGGAACGAGGATCTTCTCCGCCTCGTCGAACCTCCGGCGCCGGAACGCCACGTCGGCGAGGCCGGCCATCGATTGCAACGTCAACCGGTGATCGGGCCCGAAGGTTCGTGTCCGAATCTCGACCGACTTCTGGTTCAGCGCGAAAGCTTCGTCGAGCCGTCCGATCCGCGCCTTGACGAGAGCCAGGTCCGTCATCGTAAGAACGGCGCCATCGGACTCCTCGCCACTCGTGCGCTTGGAGATGTCCAGGACCTGCTCGTAGATCCGCTCCGCTTCCTCGTATCGACCCTGGAGCTGGTAGCACGTCCCGACGTCGCTCATACAATCGCACGTCACCGGTGCCTCGGGCCCGAACACCCTGCGGGCTCGCTCGAGCGCTTCTTGGAACAACGCCTCGGCTTCCGGGAGCCGGCCCATCGCCGAAAGAGTCTGCGCGAGCTCCCCCATCGACAGGAGCGTCTTGAGATGGTCCCCGCCGAGTACCGAGCGTTTCATGCCGAGGGCCTGGCGTGTCGTCGCCTCGGCCTCCGGGAAGCGGCCCTGGAGCCGGTAGAGGACGCCGAGGGTGGCCACGGCATCGATCGTTACCGGATGCGTCTCGCCGCGAACGCGCGTGAGCGTGGCGAGGGCCTCCTTCTGCAAGGCCTCGCCCTCCTTTGGCCGTCCGCTCTTCACGTAGACCTCGGCGAGCCGCTGCTCCGCCGTCAGCGTGCTCACGTCCTCCGCTCCGGAGGTCGATTTGCGGATCGCCACGGAACGCTCGAGGTAGGGAGCAGCCTCTTTGACCTTGCTCTGATTCATCAGGCTCGTGGCGAGATTCTCGAGCGGATTGATCAGGTCCTTGTGGTCGGGCCCGAGCGTCTTCTCGAGCGACGCCAGGGTCTCCTCGAACAGCCTCTGCGCCTCCTCGTCCCGGCCCCTCCCCATGGTGAGTACGCCGAGCGCGATTTTGGCCCGGATGGCGTCAGGATCGTCGGGGCCGTAAGCCTTCGCCCACACCGGTTGGACGGCGGCCAGGATCTTCTCGCAGTCGTCCATGCGTCCTAGCTCCCAGTAGGCGATGGCGGCCGCACCCCGCGAAAGCAGCGTCTTCCGATTCTCCGGTCCGAACGTCTTCTCCGAGACCTCTGCCGCGCGCTCCGCCTGCGCGAGGGACTTCTCCGGAACGCCGAGAGCTCGATATGTCCGCGACAGCGCCAGGCGCATGCGGACCTCCGTCTCCGGCTGGTCCTTGAACTCCGTGGTCACCGCATCGACGGCGGGGCTTAGGATCTGGGCGTCGAGGACGCGCCGGGCCGTGTCGGTCGGGTTGATGCCGCCGAGCAGTTCATCGAATGAGGCCTTGAGGCTGTCATCCACGCCGTTCCGCAGATCGGCGACGATGCTCGCGCCCATGTCGAAGGGACGGATCCGCTGGAGCATGCTCGTCTGGAAGTCGGCCACTCGATCGGAGATCTCGCGCTCGCGGTTGGCGCGGTCCCGCTCGGTCGCGATCCGCCGGGCTTGAACCGCCATCGTCGCCGCGAAGGCGACCAGCACGAGGACCGCGACGACGGCCGTCCCGACGCTCGCCTTGTGGCGCCGGATGAACTTCTGCATCCGGTACGAAGCGGAGGGGGGCCCCGCGGTCACGGGCTCGTCGCGCAGGTGCCGCTCGACGTCGCTCGCGAGCTCCCGGGCCGATTCGTAGCGCCGGCTTCGGTCCTTCTCGAGCGCCCGCATGACGATCCAATCGAGGTCGCCGCGTAGCGTGGCACCGGCCGTCGTCACCCGCGAGCTCGGCTTCGGCGGCTCCTGCTCGCGAATGATTCGTTGAAGCTCGAAATGGAACGCGCCGCGCAGGGTCGTGACGTCGAAGGGGACGGTTCCGGTCAGAAGCTCGTACAGCAGGACCCCGAGAGAATAGACGTCGCTGCGCGTATCGATGTCGAGGTTGCCGAGGCCCGCTTGTTCCGGGCTCATGTAGGCGGGCGTGCCCATGATCTGGCCCATCGAGGTGAAGACGGATCGCTCGCCGGCACCCTGATCGGTGGCCTTGGCGATCCCGAAGTCGATGACCTTCGG
>Ga0137435_1000154_pt1 | contig 25758 bp, 42 predicted proteins | sample EasRivERMGT100_2_FD_104904 | JGI IMG/M metagenome (GOLD analysis project Ga0137435, IMG submission 104904) | Soil microbial communities from meander-bound floodplain in the East River, Colorado, USA - East River MetaG ERMGT100_2 | ecosystem: Environmental > Terrestrial > Soil > Floodplain ... | reverse complement strand
TTGTCGCAGACGTAGTTGCCGAATTGATAGCGCATTTGGCCCAGCGTCAGGCAGTCCGGGCATCGAATCGTTTCCTGGAAGGTCTTTGGCCGTTCGGAGCCAGAACAAGTCGATGCAGGTAATTCGCTGGGGCCGTCCCGGAGACACTGAGCGCATTCATCCCCCCGCAGGCAGCTTTGCTCTTTTGTGTGGTTGCATTCGCTCATACCTGATCCCAATCGTTATGCTGCACCAAAGCCTCTAACGCATCGGCACATATTTTTACTCCGAAGGCTTGGGCACGCAGTTGACTATCCGCCCAGTGATCTCCAAGCTTTTTGTTGGACTCAGCGCATTCCAGGATGTTTTGGTAATTCTGGCGCCACTCCGCTACGAGGCGCAGGAGAACCATTCGATGATGCCGACGCTTGTGAGCCATTGGCGATTTGAGGCGGACATAGACAAAATCGTGTCTGAAAACCCGAGTAGCGCACCAACTCACTTCGGACTCTTCCACTTCACCGCCATCTTTCGGGCCACTGCTGCCATACCATTGAAGATATATTCGCTTCGGCGGCTGGCTAACAAGTCGATGCAGAGAACCGCCATGCCCGCTCTTGGTTTTTGTGTCAGGCTTTCTCATGGCGGTCTTTGATCTCAATCGTTAGCGGACTGACTCGCACGCTGCTTGGATAAATTCGGACGCGAGTTGCGGCACGATTGCATTGCCGTAGCCCCGCAGGAGTCCCACGCGGTTGGGAATCCCATTAGCCAGCGGGAATGAGCCGGGTTCAATACGCCTCGATTTTCCGTCAAGGCAGACAATGATGTCGCAACGCACCCAGTCGCCAATTGCACATCCTTCGCTAAGTCCTTGCCTTCGCAGTTCTCTGTCTTCCGGGTCCCGCATTTTCCGTCCGTGCTGCGTGGAGTCGGCCAACCCACTAAGGCTACCGTCTTGCGACCACTGTCGGTGTTGCCCGCTTCGTTGTAGTTTTCCGTTGCTGGACTCCCGGCCATCGGCGTGGGCCATCCAGAAAAGCCTTTGTCTGCGATGCGGCGCTCCGACGCCCGCAGCGCACAAATCGGCGGCCCCGACACCATATCCCAGTGCTTCCAAGTCACTTCGTACTCCAGCGAGCAATATTCGGCCATCCTTGCTTGCAACCTGTTCTCCAAAGCAAGTTGAAGGTCGGCACTTTGCGATGGCGGCTCGAAAAGCGGGCCAAAGGTGGCGCTTGTCTTTGTCCACTTGCCCCTTTCCGGCGTCACTGAATGGTTGGCATGGGCAGGAGCCAGTCCAGACGGGTTTGTCATCGGGCCAGCCGGCGAGACGGAGTGCGTAGCTCCATCCTCCGATTCCTGCGAAGAAGTGGCACTGTGTGTACTGGGCAAGCTCATTGAGGTTGACTTCCGCGATGCTCGTTTCGTCCACGACCCCCGACGAGATCACTTTTGATCGCATCAGTTCCCGCAGCCAAGCCGCCGCCTTGGAGTCGATTTCGTTGTAGTAGTTCACGCACAATCAGTCCGCTAACAATCCGATGCAGGCAACGCCGGATTACGCTTCGATTGGGTGTCACTCATTCGCATTTCTCAGGGAGTAGCGCCCTGAACCCGGATTCTTTGAGCGCCTGATAGTAGGTCCGCTCACCGTCCCAAACGTAAGGCAGAAAGACCTCTCGAAAATCGGCCTGCTTCATTTGGATCATGGACATTTGCACCTCCACCCAGTCTTGGATGATCTTCCACGCGGTCCGCTCCGCTTGCTCCGTAAAATCTGCCCGCCGCTTCTTCTTGTAAGACGAGTCGAGCGCGTCGCCTTTTGCGTTCAACTCCTCACCGTCCGCATAATTCAGCCACAGTGCATCGCGCGCGCGTTCCACTTCCACCGGCAGCCGGACCGTCATCACCGGCAATCCGGGATCGGGCTGGATGTGAAACGTGATCGCCCCGATTTTCCCGCTGGTCCCGACGTACTCTTTTGTGATCCCGCTGACGCCGCACGTGATCAGCACTTGCTCGATGCGGTGGATCGTCTGACTGGCCGGTACTTCGCTCGTGTAGTTTTTCAGGAACATTTGCTTGCCTGTAATACTGCCCAGCTTGGGGCATTTGATAACTCCACCAACTCTGCGCCTCGCAACAATCGATCCGCTACTCTTGGACCCCATTTTGTCCCCCAGTTTTTTGGAGAAATATTGGTCGTTATCATCGTGAATCTGCCCAAGCGCTCATCGAGCATCAGCCTCAAGTTTTCTGTTGGAACTAGGCTTTTAAACTGGTCGGTTTCGGAGCCCACATCGTCCAAAACCAAGAAGTCTGATTCGATGCAATCTCTCCATACTCCATCGCGTTCATCTTCGGAAGTTCCGGCCAACTGTGACCAAGGGTTGAAGACTGAGACCAACAATCTGTTCTTCCACCACCTTTTTTCCCAACCCTGAATGGCTGCCCGTTGTAGGTAATCATGGCAGCGCCAGGCGACATGCGTTTTCCCGCACCCGTTTCGACCGGCTACCACAAGCAACTTTGGATTTGTTCGGGCGTTCAAGAGCGCTCGCTTCACAAAGAGTTCGGCCCTATCCAGCAAGCGCGACACCTGCGGATGCGTCACCTCAAGGCCGAACACTCTAAATTGCCAGTCCGGATCAGGTTTTAAGGTTTTGGCGATCATCCCAGGCGTAGGTATACTCACCTGGATCAGGACCTCCGTTACCGTTTTTGTGGTGTCCATTGCTCTTTATTTTCTGGGTTTTGCGCCATCGCATTCTGATGTGGTTGCGGAAGTTTTTGACGGGTCTCCGGTGCCAGTCCAGCCACTCCACGCCCTCTAGCTCATCGAAAATTTCCTCTGCAAAGGCTGCCGGGACGTTTTCCATCGATGCCCATAAGACCGCCTCTTCTCTAGTTGCTGGAATTCCGGCTGATTTTTGTTTTTCGGCCTCGTCATCTTCCTTCAAGGGGGTACAGGGGGTACAGGATAAAATTACAGGATCAATGACTGGTTTAAATAGTACAGGATTGTGTGCCTGTGGGACACCACCGTGGTGACTGTGTGGCACCGGGGGGTGCCTGTGGGACACCACCGTGGTGACTGTGTGGCACTGGGGGGTGGTGTCCGTGAGAGCTGGGGGCTGGCTATCAAATAAATCCCCTTGTGGGCTCAAAGAGTACAACGAATAAATGCTTGATGTCTGGTCGCCCGATTTGTCGTAACGCTTTTTCCAGCTCAACACGTTAGCCGCCTTCAACAAGTTCAATGCCCGAAACACGGTTCGTCTGTGGAACTGGCTTTCTTTGGCAAGTGTTGCGATAGAAATCCAAACCAGCCCCTTCTTGTCCGCATGATCCGCGAGCACTAGCAGGACGGCTTTTGCGATACCAGAAGGGGCTCTTGTTTTCAAAGCCGCTGTTAAAAAAGGAAAGCTCATAGAGTTTTCATCCTTGAAAAATGGTCTCGGGGTTTAGGGTGCTCATCACAAACGCGCGGCTTATCAACGCTGTTCCCAACGGCATGGATAAAAGGTCGCAACTGGATCAACCCCTCTCTGCACCCTCTGCGGGGAGGGGCTTTCCATCGGTGATGAAGCGCGCGATCATTTCCCGCACGTGCGCCGAGGCCTGTGTCCATTTCCGATCGAGCGAGAGACGCCGCAGGGCCTCGCGCGCGGGCAGCTCGTCCCAGCCTAGGTATAGCTTCACCGAGTCATCGGGCCCGTAGGCTTTTTCAGTCCTGCGTTCGACGATTCGCGGAACGGTCCCGAGCTCGTCCGTCAGATAAAAGTGAGGGTTGAGGATGAGTTTCATAGAGAGGGAGAGATGGAGAGAGGGGGCGACGGCGGGACGGGGGGCAGGAGGTTTTTCGCTCTCTGTCTCTCAGTCACCGCTCTGACCTTCGCCTCGACGCTCTGCTTGGTTGCGAGAATTGCCTGGTGCAAAAAGTAAGACGGCGATTCGTAAACCGCTGACGGATGAATAGCCGCTTCCTCGCGCACGGTGATGTCAGTCCCGGGAATTTTCTCTTCGATGGTGATTGTGATGGTCATGCCCCATCCTCCTCGCGATAGGCCCCGTTGATGAAGCAGACCACGAGCAGAGAGCCCCCGACCAATCCGATGAATCCGACCACGAATCCGACGGCGATCCCAGCGACGAATAGAATCATGCTCATAGCTTCTGAGCCTCTCTGAAATTGCGCAGCAAATAAGCGAGTTCCCGGTTTTGCGGGATGATGAATGGCAGATCCAGAGCGGTGTAAATATCCTGTTCCGTTGCAGCAACGGTGCGCTCCAACCGCGTCTCATAGATCCGCAAGCCCCACTGTGGGTTCCAATGCCAGCCGCGCGCCTTCGCACGCGAGGCGAGCCAGATGTTGTGTTCCTTGCTCCCCGTGCGGCAGAGCAATACCACGCCGAACGTCGCAGGCGTCGCGATGAAAATATCCAACTGGCACCGGGGCAATTGCAGGCTGAAGATTTCCCCGGCCGGTTTATGCTGGCCCGCTTTCCAATGCGCTTGCGGTTCATGACGCACGTAAGACGTCAGGAATTCATGGAGCTTGTTCGTGGGGGCGACTCTTCCACGGCCGAACAAATCCGGGTCCGACGCGCTGTTGTCCACCTTTGGAATGCAGACCACATCCAGGTCGTTGCAGATCGGGCGTTGGCGTCGGACGCTGCCGGCGATCTCAATGCGTTCGCAGAACGGCTCGAGCCAAGGCACGACCGCGCCAGCGTAAGCCAGAGCCGTTTTGAGCGGGACCGCGACGGGTTTTTCGGTGGTGGTGGTGGTGTTCATTCAAAGGGTTGAACATGAGGAAGCAGAGGAAGCGGAGAAATTCTGCTATCTCTGCTATCTCCTGTAAAACTTCTGGTCTGGGTGGTGGTCATGTTGGTTGCTCGCAGTCGCCGGTCGAGGGCCCCACATCCGGGAGAGTGTTCCAGCAGGACAAGAAAACGAACAGAATTGTCAGGGTGTAGGTCATAACGTATCCACAATTTGTTTGCCGACCTCGGGATGGTTTCGCAGGTCGAGGTGCTCTGCCGGGACGTGAACGCCCTGGCAAATCAGGCATCGGCAGAACTGGACCCGGTGTTTCCGTAAACACTTTCTGATCTCGTTGAGGAGATGGGTTTGAGAGCCAGTCGCGAGGCGCAGCGCTTGCGTATGTTCCCACGTCTCCAGGTTTTCAAGGGCTGCGCTCATTTCAAAAGAGTTGAACAGGAGGAAGCGGAGGAAGCGGAGGAAGCGGAGAAATTCCGATCTCTGCTATCTTCCATCCTCCGTAGCAGAACCCGGCTAGATCGTAGCACACCCGCACGAGCTACTGCGGAGGACGGGCTACTATCTCCTGTAAAAATTATGGGTGTCATAACGTCTGCCCGAGGCTGGGGGTCGAGTGGATTCGGTTGCGGATGTATTCATCCATGCGCCGGTCGCAGTCCTGCAGGAACTGCCGGCTGACCCGCGTGAAGCGTTTGCCGCGCGTAGCCGCGGCGATGTCCAACGCGCGCTGGCGGACGGCGGCCGCGTTGATCAGGGGAGTCCGTGGTGTCGGCGTGTAGGCGTGTCGGTGTGTCGGCGCTACAGCCTTGCCGTTAACCTCAGCATTGGTTGGAGAATTCATTCTGGTCTGGTGTTGGTGTTGGAGCCCGAGCTGGTTACTCGGGCTTTTTTATTTCCTCTGAACAGGAGGAAGCAGAGGAAGCGGAGAATTTCCGCCCCTCTCTGCTATCTCTGCTATCTCCTGTTAAAACGCTGGGGAGCGGCGCGCACAGGGCTGTGAGGGGCGCCAACTCCCCAGTTTGCTCGGAACCACGATTACCGGGCAAAAGTGTTTCAGGGCTCGGCGTTGCCACCCAGTTCGCCTTGACCGAGTTTCGTAAACGCCAATCGTCCAAATCTTGCGGGTGTATTCGAATGGCGTGGGTGATCTTGCTGCCGGCATAGACCGCGAGCCGGAGATGCGAAATGGCGCCGGCCTCGACCGCCTGGCGAATGACCTTCGGATCCAGGTCAAACTTCGCGGCAGCTCGCTCGATCGTCAGCAAGTGGCTCTCCGTCTCGTTGGCCGCTGCAGTTTTCATTTTGTCTTGTAGAAGTCGACGACGGGTAGCACCTCCGCTGTGGCTTCGTGCGTCACGATCAATGGTTGCCACTCTGCCGATTCTCCGAACGTCTCCGGACTGCCCTTGAGGTAAACCCCGTCAAGCAGTTCACCATTCCACCGTGGGGGAATCACCCAGCAGAATCGGCTGCCGACAGGTAAGGCCGCGAAGGTCATTTCCGATCCGGGGATTTGGTGATCTCAACGCCCACCCACGCGATTAGCGCCCATGCTCCGGCCAGAATGACGAGTCCCAGGATCATGCGCGTGTGAGCTCCAAAGGGTAACGGCCTTGCGGCCAGGCGCTCATCTCCGGAACGCTCCACCCTTCGCGCCTCATGGTCTCCGGATTGGTCGAGCGGGTATTTTCGCCGTTTACGATGAAATCGATTTGGACGTAGCCGGGGATCGTTACCCCTCCGTACTGCTGGGGGGCTTGGATGGAGCAAATAAAGGTGGTCATGCGGCGGCCATCTCCTTTTCCTTACGTTTGATATATTCGTTGAGCGCCTCCCTGAAGATTACAGCGGCCGACTCTCCACGAGCGCGGGCAATGCGCCTGATCGCCTTCTTCTGCTCAGGGTGAGCACGTGCCGAGATAAACTTTGTCTTTCCGGGTTGAGCCATAATTTTATTGAGCAATTCGTTTGATGACTGCTTGAGTATCGGTTGTGCCACAAAATAGTCAAGGATTTTTATTGCATGTGTTCCACAAGGTGTCACATTCCGGCACACACAAAGAGGATGAAGCCTAAAAAGAGTGCAGTTATACGGGCCCGCTGTGACGAGGGCATGAAGCGTTCGGTTGAGGAATTGGCAGTGCTTAAAGAGCTAGATCCAGCCGACATTATCAGAATGGCGGTGCGCAGTTACATTCGCCATTTCATCTCAGGGACTTCCGATCATGGCTAAACTTAACAAAGACCAATGGGTTCGCGTGCGGGTGGACAAGGAACTGAAAGAACGCTTCGCGCGGGTGGTGGCGTGGAAAGGTGAAAGCGAAGGGTCTGTCGCCCGCGAAGCCATGCGCGAATACATCGCGCGCTGGGAGGCGAAAGAGAAGGTGCTGCCTAATATCGGCACCCCGTTTCCCGGCAGCTCCGCGAAGCCAAAGGAAGGCGAAACCGAGATAATCCGAAAGAAAACCCGGCATAACAAGCGATGGAAATCTAAGGGACTAAAGCGCGCGGGCGAAAATGACGATCAAGCCAACCCATGACCAAAGTAATTCTGATCCTACTTCTCACTCTCACCATCAATGCCGGCGCAGTGCCACCTAGATCGGCCCCCGAGAACTTCAAGATGGTCAATGGAGTGATCTACGACATCAAGTCGCCAGGCAGCAGGTGGCGCGAACTACACGCAGAAGCGACCGGGCTTCACACCAACGGCTCAATCGTTCGGCAAATCGGTTTCCAGGACGTGCGCAGCCGCGACGCAACGACTGTTCGAGCCAAAGTCTACGGCGTAACGAGACGGGACGCCATGGGGCCTCCGCCTGGCACGGTGATTGGCAAAACCAAGGTTTACGGGTCAACCATCTTCCTGATCGGTCACAAAATGCTCTTGGGTCAAGTTACCAAGTTAACTGCCATGCCCATCGGCCAAGCCAACATCAACGGCGTAATGATGGAGGTGTGGAAGGGAGGAACAACGCCCACTATTGAGCAGGTGCGGGCCTGGCAGCTTACCAATCAAACAAACTGAAAATCAACCTATGACGAAAGCAATCAAACGCACGGTCTTTGCACTGGGTCTGACCTGTATCGGGGTAGCGATCGCGGTGGCCCTTCTCGGTTGCGCAGCAAGCAAGCGGGCTGAAATCGAAAAGGCAGCGGGCCGTGAAGCTTACTCAATGGCAAAAAAACTCTGCCTCGCCCAGCTCAAGTCACCCGCCACTGCGTCTTTCTCGCCGTCAAACGGCAGTGACGCGCTCAGCACGGCTACGCGCGTGCTCGATATGAAAACGCAGTGGCAGGCCTCCGGGCGCGTGGATTCCCAAAATAGTTCTGGCGCGTTGGTGAGGAGCGATTGGGTGGCCGTCGTGGAACATCGCGGCGCCAAATGGCATCTCCTGTGGTGGAAGATTGATGATACGCAGTCCGGCCCTTATCCCGAACCTTACGTCCCGCCTGCGAATTGAACAACGAGGAAGCGATCGTTCAAGCAATCAAAGCGCTGATCACTCAGGTCGTCGAGCTGTCGAATTCTCACGTGATGTTGATGCGATTTTTTCTTTCGACTTCGCCCGCGCTTTCCGAAAGCGAGCGGCAAGCCGTTCTATTCGCAATCGATGGATTTGAAGTGCGGCAGAGGCATCTCCTAATCGAGTTACAGAATCTACAAGATCTGTTGTGAAGCTCATGCCAAAGGAGTCTACCACAAGCGGCCGCTGCCATCGCTGAAAGGCCAGCCTGATCTTCTTGAACGAATAATTATGTTTGAGCACTCACACGACTCCTACCACAAGACACTTTCTCCCGGCGAGGCACTTCCTGACCGGGCGCGGCGAGGCGGGGCCGGGCGAGGCGCGGTTAGGCGCGGCCAGGCGCGGCAAGGCTAATTCATGGGCGGGGTAAAAGCCGCCCACAGCTTTTTCAAAAATGGCTTCACCAATCACCATTCGAGTCGGCTCAGTACGCGTGCGGATTTATTCCAGCGTGTGGCGCAAGCGAACCAGGTTCGAGGTTCGCGATCATCTTGGAAATAAAACCAATCGCAAAAAGTTCAGCTCTAAAAGTGAGGCGCTCGCTTACGCGAATGAAAGAGCCTGCCAAATGTGCAACGGTGCCAGCGCCCGTTTCCGGCTGAATGACCAACAAGCATTCCTCGCCGAGTCGGCCATTGATTTGCTCAAGCGCGAAGGGATCGGCCAGGACATTCTCCAAGTCGCTCATGAGTTTGTCGACCGCTGGAAGATCGCCAACCAACAGCGCCTGGCGGATAGCCCGCTAGTCGGGGCCATCGTTCAAGAATTCCTGGCGGAGAAAAAACGGCAGCAATTGAGCGAGTATCATTTGCGGGATTTGAAGATCCGCCTCGGACGCTTCGCCTCGGATTTCAAGCTGCCGCTAAATCGGATACAGCGGCCGGAGTTGGAGATGTGGCTTGCCGGTTTGGAGGTTGCGCCGCGAACGTGGAACAATTTTCGAGCGAGTTTGGCCTCGCTCTTCAAGTTCGCCAAGGAACGGAAGCGCCTTCCGGCCGATTGGAACGAGCTGGATAATCTGCAGCCGATCAAACTGCGCCGCCGCAAGATCACGATCTTTTCGCCTGGGATGTTCGCCAATCTTTTGAGTGGGGCCAGCGATCGGTTGCTACCGGCCTTGGTCCTCGGTGGATTCGGAGGTTTGAGAAGCGAGGAGGTTCTTAGATTGGATTGGGGCAATTTCAAGTGGTCGAAGAACTTCATTTTTCTGCGCGAGGAAATCACCAAAACCAATCGTGAAAGGCTCGTTCCAATTTCGGAGGCACTGGCCGAATGGCTAAAGCCTTGGCAGTCGCTCACGTCTGGATCGGTCTGCGATTACAAGAATTTGAGCGAAGGGAAACGCAACCTGTCGCGGCGGCTGGGCATGAAGTGGCCGCGAAACGGATTGCGCGATTCGTTCATCAGCTACCGCCTGGCGGCGACCCAAAATATTGCTCAGGTTGCGTTGGAGGCAGGCACGAGCCCGGGGATGATTCACCGGCATTACCTCGAGCTGGCGACGCCTGCAGAGGCCTCAAAATGGTTCGGAATTCGTCCCAAATCTGTCACACAAAATGTGCTCCCTCTTAAATTTACCTAATAAAACCAATGATTTTGGTGGTAATGGCGAGGGTTCGAATCCCTTCGCTCGCTCCATTTTCAAATCCGCTGTAACCACCTCTAATCCCTTTGATTACGATGGTTTGGTAAGAGCAGCGCGGCTTCCTAAGATTCCCAAAACGGCTTCCAAAACCGCGAATTCACCCAAGGAATTCGTCACAAATCGTCCCACATAATTTGCCAAGGCAGGGCGTGGCCGGGCTAGGCTCGACGTGGCCATGCGGTGCGAGGCCGGGCTTGGTTTGGCTTGGCCAAGCGTGGCCTGGCGAGGCCGGGCACGGCTACATCATGGGCGAGGGGAAACTCCCGCCCAAAGCTTTCACGATTTGTCACGGCGCGGCGGGGCCTGGCATGGCAGGTCGCGGCGCGGCGGGGCGAGGCAAGGCGCGGCAAGGCTAACACATGGGCGAGGCACGTCGCCCACAGCTTTCAGTTGATAAATGAAAATGGGTGGCAAAGGCTCCGAGGAAGCAGAGCTTCTGGAATTTCTCCGCTTCCTCCTGCTAGCTCCTGTTCAATTCTCTTCAGGTCTGCGGCGGGGAGCGGAGCCACTCGTGCAGGAAGACGCGCTCTTGTTCCAGAACCAGCGTCTGCTGATCCAACGCAAGCAAGCGTGCGAAGATCGGTTTTTGATCGTCCAGGAATTTGGAGATGTTCGTCTCTGTGTTCCACCGCGGCGGCAAGGGCTTCAGCTTCCAATACGGTGGGACGGGGATCTCGCCGGTTGGCGTTCCGCCGGGGCCGCTGGGCATCTCGGGCGTTGGCTTGCTGGGGTAGTTTGGGTTGGGGCCGGGTGGGGTGGTGGCGCGGGGCTTTCGCATAGGAGCGCACTTTGGCCAGGAACTTTAACAGGAGCAAGCAGAGATAGCAGAGAGGGGAGATGAGTTTCTCTGCTTCCTCTGCTTCCTCCTGTTCAAAATCCCCATGGATCAAGAGCAAGACTTCAGGTCTCGGCATGTAAGTAGGTGGGTGAGTGAGTAAGTGAGTGAGTGAGAAATCGACCAAGAGCAGCCTGCCTTTAATCTCACTCACCCACTTACTCACCTACTCACCTGCTCGTTTCATCGGGCGGTTCCGATTTCGTCACCACCGTCTCCGTCTCGGTCTGCTTCGTGGTGATCTCGCTGCTGGTCACGCCATCCACGCTTTCTTTCGCTTCCTCTATCTTTACGTTCTTGCGATGCCAGGCGACGGACTCGCTCCGGAATGTTTTCAGCGAAATGACGCCGGCCAAAATAATCGTCGCGAAAAAAAGCGAGTAATCGATCCAAGTCCAGGCGGCTAATTGTTCATGGGTGACGGCGTGCCCCTCGGCAATCAACACCGTGAGCATCGCGCCCGCGACATAGAGGGCGCCGTCGAGGTGGACGGGCTGCAGCTTCATCTGGGAGCGACGGAGGGTGGAGTGGTTGGCAGCAGAGCGCCGGCTGGAGCGGGAACGTAGATCACGGAGGGTTGTTGTGGAGAAGACGTCACCCCCGGACGAGCAAAGAACACAAAGATCGCGATCAGAGTGGCAAACAAAGAGACCACTCCCAGCAATATTCCCCAGCTTGCCGAGACGCCTTCCTTGGTCCCGGTTCCTTTGGCTTGCGAGGCGACCAACTCCTCCACCAGCTTCGCCATGCGATCCATCTGCGGATCGGACACTTGCTGCTTCCCTTTGCCTTCGGACAACGCCAGTTCCACCGCCGAAATTCGTTTATTTAGATCTGTGGCAAAAGACACTTGCCGGTTTTCCGCTGCGGCTGCCGTGTTCGCTACTTGATTGCGGAGCGTCTCGGCCATCTGGTTAGTAGTTTGAGCCAGTGTGGAAATGGCGAGCTGGGCAGCCGTCGCAGTCTTGGCGACTTCCTCTCGATCGACCGCACGGATGGAGTCCAAGCGGCTGGATTCTTTTGTGTCCAGTTCGCCCTGGTGATTCTCACGAATGATCCCGATCTGCTCCAAGTTCCGCGCTCGGACATCCATCAGCTCCCGCTGGTGCGCGATCTTGGTATCGGACAGTTCCTTGGCCGCTTCGCGGAGGTCGTCCTGGCGGGTGTTGGCAGCCTCGGAAAGCGCCTTCACGTTCTCCGTTGGATCGATAACCGGGCCGCCGAAGTAATCAACACCAATCCCAGCGCCTCCGCCTCCGCCTCGGTATGGTAAGGGCTCCTGGTAAACGGATCCCGCTCTCCTTCCTTCCTCTTGGAACCTGTTTCGGGTGCGTTGTCGATTTCTTGTTCTCACTTTCTACTGATGCACGGGCTGGCCGAACACTTTCCAGCCGAGTAACACGAGAAGGATGAACAGCAGCAGCGTGCCGCCGAGGGGACGGAAGGGGCTGCCGGTAGCCGGCCAGTTGGACCAGAGTCCGAAGACCAGCCAGAGCAACATCAGAATCCAGTAAATGAGTGCGAATGACATAAGCGTTTTACCTTTCTGGAAAAGGGGGGGGTGTCAACACGCGGGGAGGGGAAGCAGGTGAGTGAGTGAGTAAGTGGGCAGGTGAGAAAAACGACCAGAGCGGCCTGCCTTTAATCTCACTCACCCACTTACTCACTTACCCGCTTACCATCAACCTCCACCCGTGATCGACGTCGCAAGCAAATACTGCCAGTGCTGATTTTTCGCCGGGTTCGCGACGGTCACATTCATGTTTAGAAATGGAGTCAGGACTGGATTCCAGAAGAGAGTCGCTTGGCCGGCGGCGTTGCAGGGAGCTAGGTTGATCTTCACTTGATCGGAAACATAGTTCAACAGCGTGGCCCCATTTGACCACCGATTCGCATCGTCGGGAGTCTCCGCGCCCGGCCACCAATTCGGCCAATACCAAGCGATGATTGTGACCTTGACGACGTAGGTCGCGTTATTCGCGCCGGTCATCCAAAATCGAACAAGGCCGCTGGCCTGGCGCGTGTAGAGGATTCCCCCGACATTCTTATCCGTGTAGTTCGCCATCTCGCGTGTCAGGAACTTCACATCGCTGGGCAGGCAGGGATCGCAGTGGATAGGATAGCCGGGTTCCATCACGCCGTTCTTGTAAACGGTGGTGTTCGCGTTGGTCATCGTCCAGCGGTCAGTCCAGATGTGATCCGTCTGCCAAATGTCTCCGTTGCACTCGGGCGGAAGAACCCAATATTTCGTGATCCACTTGTCGGAGGTTGGGATCGGGGCTCCAGTCTTGGAGTAATATTGTCTGCGCTCGGTGTAATCAATGCAGCCGGCGCCGGCCACGGCCGTCTTTCCGTAGTAGGAATAACTGTAAACCTCTTGGCTGATCGTCGGCGCGGCGAGGGTCGAGAGGGTGGAGAGGATCGTGATCGTGAAAAGGGCGGTTAGAGAGTTCATATACCGGGGTGGCGTGTCAACACCGTGAGTGGGTAGGTGAGTGAGTGAGTAGGTGAGAAAGAGACTAGAGCAGCCTGCCTTTAATCTCACTCACCCACTCACTCACTTACTCACCTGCCCGTTACTTCCACAGGATCTTCCACCTCGAATCCTCGCTGTCGTAAATCAAACCAAACATCCGATTCGCCAGGGCCACGTCGGCCCCGGTGCCGGTCGTGATGCGGTTGGCGGGCACGGCATCGACGCCGCTTTCGTTCGCCAGCGTAAGGACTTGCCCCGTGGCGTTCTCAAACATGAGCGTCCGCCCGTCGCGGCCGCCGGTGATGCCGCAGATTGCAAACGCGCCGGTGGGGCCCGCCTTCAACTTCACGTAAACGGTTGTGCCGAAGTCGAGGCCGCTGTTGTTGCCGTTCGCCAGGGTGGAGACGTTCGCGCGCGTGTAGGAGAGATCAGCGGTCCACGTGTTCGTCCCGCGAAAGGTCGCATTCGTCGAAATCGAATTGGTGAACGCGACGCCACTGAGCAGGCCGTTCGTGAGGGCAACGATCGTGCCGGAGTAAGTGCTGAGCGTGATGGCGGATGCGACGATCGGCGTATTCGTGATTTGCCAAAACGTGTTGGTGTGGGTCCAGAGATTATAATTGTTGAGCTGGCCGAAGCTGTTGGTCGCGATCCGGAAATTGAGGATCGCGCCGGGCTGCGGGTTGTAGTTGGCGGCGTTGGCTTCCGCGATGGTGGTGTCGCTCTGAATGTCGTAAATCGATGGCTGGCCGCCGATGCCGGGCGCGATCGCATACCGGCGCGAGGCTGCTGAGTTATAGAACCAGATCCCAGCATTCGTGTTGTAGTAACGGCTATAAGCGACCCCAATTTCTGAGTTGGTGATTTGCCCGCCCGTGAACGTCGAGTTCGTGATCGTCTTGTTTCCCCCCGTTTGAACCGAGCTCTTGCTGAAGAAGTTCGTCAGGGGGATGGCGGTCGCAGCAAACGAATTGGTCGAGTAATCGTTGAGCGCGGTCGTGAGCAGGGAGAACTCGCTGACGCGAATCGCGGCCGGCAATGCGCTGCCCGGGACGCGGATCGTGCTCAGGCTCGAGACAACTTGTGTGCTGTAGGTGACGCTCGCCCAGGTGCCGGAGGGCGTGACGGTCAACGCTTGTCCGACCCCCCCCAGCATCTTAATGATGTTCGTGCTGGTGAAATCGTAGATCAGCGCCGAGAAGGGGGCGAAGGGGACACTGACCAAATGGTTCCACAGGTTCGTCGCCGTGCCGCCGGTGGTCGTGGTGGTCTGGATCTGGAGCGACGGCGAGCCGACAGATGTTTTCCAGGTCCGCACGGAGGCGTTCACCGTGAGGGTGTCGTTATTCGCGGCGATGTTGGTGACGGTGAGGGTGGCGGTGATGCGGTCGACGGCGTGGGCGGGGAAGCTAAACAGGAGATAGCAGAGATAGCAGAGGATTCCGGCGCTTTGGTTTCTCTGCTTCCTTCCATCCTCCGTAGCAGAACACGGCGCACTTGGAGCGCACCCGCACGAGCTACTGCGGAGGACGGGCTGCTTCCTCCTGTAAAATCTGAGTGTGTTCTTCATAAAATGTCGTCTTGAGCGGAGCCATCGTTGCGCACCCCGATGATCCGAAGGACGGTTCCGTTGGGTGCATAGAGGGTGATCGTTTTGCCTCGGGAGATTACGCGGTCGTTGTTCCACCGGACGAACATCGCGTCCGCCTCGACGGCCGTGTAATAGGACACGGCCAGGGCAGGAAGCGATGCCGCGCCGGCTGGGCCGAAAACGACCGCGTAAATTGTCACCGGCTGCTGCCAGACTACCCGGGGAACCCCGCCGTCGTTCAACACCAGTTCGAAGTAGGTCTGCAGGCGATCCTCCGATCCGATCGCGGTGTTCATCTCCGTGGTGTTGAGATCGAGATCGGCGTAGAGGTAGCCGTTGCCGGAGCCGTCGAGGTCAAAGGCGAGGTCCCATACTGTCTGCGAAGCCAGGAGCGCCTGGGCACCCGCGCGCGGGCCGATGCCGGCCTTCAACGTAAGCCCAGCAATGGGGATCTTGGTGAACTTGGCGCCGCGCGTCGCATAGGTGGGGATCAGCGGCCAGTATCGGAGCTTGAGCACGCTTCCTTGATGGAAGGACTGGAACTGGAAGGATTCTTCGTTCGTTAAACTCCGGACCAGGCGCTCGTTTACAGTGTCATTGAATAGATCGATCTCGGCGGCCACGTCTTTGTACCGGGAGTCAACGTCGTGAAAAGGGCCTTAGGTCTCGATGGGGAAGTAGGTGGGTGAGTGAGTAAGTGAGAGAGTGAGAAATTGACCAGAGCGGCCTGCCTTTAATCTCACTCACCCACTCACTCACTTACTCACCTGCTCCCCCTACGGCAGCCCCCACTTGGGTTTGAAGTAATCATCGTAAAGGGCATCGAGCGCCGCATCCGAAATGAACGAGCCGTAAACCAGAATCTCGCCCACGTCGCCCGTCAGGTAGTTGGCAATCCAATAATGCCCCATGTCATCGAGGGTAAAGGTCGATCCATCCGAAGGGGGATCGGTGGGAATCACGCCGGTCTTGTCCGTCTTGTTCTCACGATGTTTGATCAGGATACCAGTCCGCCGCCATACGCACATATGGACATTGGTCGACGCGCCGGTGAGTGCCAGGGAAACGATGTCACTGGACCCGTAATAATTGCTCATCGTGTTGGCGCCGGAACGGTTTCGACGCACCTGGATATTCGAGGCGGCGTTGCCCAAAATCATGGAGTCGCCGATCGCTGTCCCGATAAAAATGAATGTGAAATCGGCAGCGAAGGCCAGGGGGCTAAACGAGAGCTTCGAGGTGATCCCATCGAAGCGAACGACATTTTTGCCGTTGATGATCGCGGTCCGCAGGAGCGGCCGGTCCGGCGCGGACGCTTGCAGGGCGTGGTTGGCATTGCCACTGCGATCCAGAAACATGGCGCTGGCGTTGTCGATGGGGGTGTTGTCCGCGTAGGTGAGCTGCGAGGCATCCCACCAGGCCAGGAGCGGCGTGTAATCGTAAGGCAGATCGAGGTGGAACAGCAGATCGTCTTGGGCGGAGCCGTCATACCGGACGCCGATGATGCGGATGGCGGTGCCGTCCGGCGAATAGAGGGTGACCGTTTTCCCCCGAGAACCAACGTGGGAGTTGTTCCATTTAACGAACTGATTGTCCATCTCGGCGGACGTGAAATAGAAGCTCGCTCCCAGCGGTAACACGCTGACGCCGGCCGGGTCGAACACGACGGCGAACACGGTCACTTGTTGCTGGTAAACCACCCGGGGAATGCCGTTATCGATCAGCACAATCTCGAACCAGGTGGTGAGGCTGTCGGTGATCCCGATGGCGTTATTCATCGCGACGGTGTTGAGGTCCAGATCAAAGAAAATGTAGCCGGTGGGGCTGCCGGGATCGTAGACCTTGGACGAGGCGAATTGAGCGGCCAGCAGTCCCTCGCCCCCCGCGCGCGGGCCGAGGCCGACCTTGATGTCAAGATCGTGGATGCCGACCTTCGTGAACTTGGCGCCGCGTGTCGCGTAGGTGGGAATCAGCGGCCAATAGCGGATCGAAAGCTTACTGCCTTGGTGGAAGGTGCCGAATTGGAAGGATTCCTCGTTTGTCAGGGAACGCACGAGGCGCTCGTTTATGATGTCGTTGAAGAGATCGATCTCGGCGGCCACGTCTTTGGCCGCGAGTCAACGTCGTCAAAAAGCCTCGGGTCTCGGCGGGGAAGTAGGTGGGTAGGTGAGTAAGTGAGAGAGTGAGAAAATTGACCCAGAGCAGCCTGCCTTTAAATCTCACTCACCCACTTACTCACTCACTCACCCGCGCCCTTTTGTCACGACAGGGAGCAATCGGGGTCCGCTCCGGTCGTCTCTTCATCAAGGCAGGACGTCGGATAATCGCTGGGGTCGGCCGGATCGGTGTGGTTGCTGCCGCGATAGAGGTTCGTTTGCCATTGGTCCTGTCCGCGTGTGCAGGCCGGTTCCAAGTAAATCGAGTCCTCTTCCCGCAGGATCTTAAATGGAATGCACTTGACGGTGGTCCCACCTGTGCCGAATTCGTCCGGGCTTTTGACGGTGACAATGCAGATGCGGTAGTTGAGATCGATGGCGGTTCCTCCGGAGACATAGCCGCCGCTGCCGGCGCTGTCGATCAGCGCGAACGTATTGTCCGTGACGTTCTCAATGTTCCAATCGCCGTTTGCGTCCTCGTTGCCGACCACACCCTCGATCAGCACGCGGTCGCCTTCATCGAAGCCATGCAGGGCGCTGACGATGACGATCGGGGTCGCGTTGTCCGCGTAGGTGATGGTCTTTATCCCACGGTCGACAGGCAGGACGGTTTTGGAGCGGCGCATTTCCACGTGATGTGTCGTGAATCGGAAATAGGACTGCCCGGCGATTCCGTTTGGCTCGATGATCAAAGGGAACGGGGAGATTTCCGTGATCACTGGGCCGTCGCCGTCTTTGAAGACGGTAATGAACGTGTGGGAGTCATACGAGTCGATGTCCGGGGTGTAGAGCATAGCGCGACAGGCCGCACAGGTGGATTCCCAAGTGTTGATCTCGCTGAGAATTACTGAGGTCGTCGCCAGGGCGGGGGTTGTTGGGCCGCCGAAATAAAAGGTAGTGAGTTCCTCAGTTCTGGAAATCAGTGTGTAGACGTTTGAATCTTGAAACGTCACCGCCGCTTCGAATGCCGCCTGGCTCGGGTTGTAAGTGACAGTCTCCACAACAGCGCCGGTGTCGTGGTTGGCGATCGCGACGGTGGTTTTGGTCTCACCACCAGCAAGCCAGGTCTCGACCTGCGTTCGTTTCAAATAGAGGTCGAGGCTCACTTCAGCAAAATCAAGCGACGTGAATCCCCGATGGTCGAGGCCCGCAGTGATGAAGATGGTGCCGATCTCGTCCGCGCCGCGGTTGCGCGCGTGGGCGGGCGACTCGACCCCAGCGCTGGCGAGAGAGGAGAAAGGGGCGCCTTCGGACATAAGGGAATTTTAACACGAGGAAGCAGAGATAGCAGAGAGGGAAGAGGAGTTTTTATTCTCTGCTTTCTCTGCTGGCTCCTGTTCAAAAGTCTGCATCTTCCGTTATGCGGGCGGTGGTTTTGCAGAAGATCCGGCCGGCGCGGTTGGTGTCCATCCAGGCGATGGGGTTGTCGTCTGCATCGTAAGCATTGGTTCCGCCCACGGGTTGATCCGCGTAGATGACCCAATTTTTCAGGTAATGCGGCACGACCTCTTGGATCTCCTTTTTGCCGTCACTCACGCGCGTTGCGTGCCGGCGGATACCCAGGAATGGAGACGTGACGACGACGACATAAGACCAGCCATCCCAGGTCAGCCCATCGAAGTCGTAAGCGCGTAGCTCGGGCGGCTTCGCGATCTTGATTAGGGATGCGTCCGGAGGGTCAAGGGCTACGTCTGCCGGTATCGTAATACTGTTAGCATCCGCCGCAGAAGTGTAGGGCAGACATTGCAGATAGTCGTTGCGGACTCCTTTGACGATGAATTGTTTTGTTCCGCTGCTCCCGCCGCGCGTGGGTTCGAGCGCGAGGGTAAAGCCGTTGGGTGTGTGGTTGCGGGTGTAGCCGACGCCGCTCAGGATTTGGTTTTGCTTCGTATAGCGCAACAGGCGGTTCAGCCAGGCGAACAAACGGGCGTTGCGGCCGGTCGCGGTGAGTTCTTCGGGGGGCCCAAGCATACGGGTTCAGCCGACGAAGTTGAAGAAGCCCTCGGGATACTCACCATATTGCCAGTCTTGGGTCATTGAGAATTTCCCGAAAGCGGTCCGGCGCGTCGAGGGCATTGTTTTGAACCAGCCCCAACGGAAACCGGGATTTGAGTCGGCGTTGGACGGCATGACGAACATGACATCGGTGGGGATTCCTTCGAAGGCGGCGATGCTTCCAGGACCGATCACGGACCCGATATAGGTCTGCGAAAGCCGCAGCGAGTAACGGTTGCTAACCGTTTCGGTGAGGCGAAGGGTTGGGACATACTGCGGGAAAGCGCGGAAACCTTTGTTGATGAGATCGTAAACGGCCGCCGCTGCGATCGCTTCGGGTGAGTCTAGCGCGAAGACAGCGGCCTCCGGATCTTGCAGCGCCAGCTTGATAAACTTGATCCATTCCGGACCGAGCGCCTGAACCGTGGGATGAAGGAAAATATCTTTCTCGACCAGGTTGGGGATCAGTTCCCAGGTCGTCTCGGCTACTTCGGCGCCGCCTTCGTCGATGTCATTAACCGAGGCCTCGATTTCGACCAAGGCGCTATTATCGTCGGGAGTAACATCGATGCGGTCCCAGTTTAGTTCGAGGTCCGTCAGCAGACCGTTAGCGCTTTGCTCGGTGCCGATGAATCGGGCTATCGTCCGCCAGCCGACGCCGCGCTCCCAATGGTAACGCCACTTGCGTGAGACGGGGAGCGGCGTTCCGGAAATGGTGTGTAGTGGCATATCGGGAAGTAATCAGTGAGTCAGTAATCAGTAATCAAAGGGAGATGCCGTCGCCGGTGGAGTTTGCGGCGACAAGAGCTTTGGTGTTGCTCGCGATAATCCGCAGCTCGCGTAGGGACGCGCTTTGGATGTTCACCATTGGCCCTTGGCCAGCGACGCCCGCGAAGTTGCCGAGGCGGACAAGGTTCGAGGCGGCGTCCTGGCTAGCGGCACGGCGGCCGCCACCCTTCGCGGAGGCACCCATCCCCCAGAATTCATCCTCCGTTTTGGCCCATTCGTTATCTTGGGCCTTGGTGCGGGCATACAATGGACCCTTTTCTTTCGGCTTCCGTTTTAATGCGCCGCCGGTCGCGTTCATCTCAGCAAACATATCATCGTCGCTCTGCAGGGCGCCTTTGCCTGTCAGCCCCTTCTTCCAATTTAAGGAACCTTCCCCCATCAATTCGGTGAACAAGCCGGAAAAAAAGCCTGTGACTTTGCGCTTGGCGCGGCTGAGGGCTGTGTCGGCTCGGTCCGCTGCTTCAATGTCTCCTTGAGAAATGTCCGGCGCGTTTTTGTCGGCGCCGAGGCCGGCGATGGCGGGGCCGAGTTTGCCGCCGGCTCTGCCCAAAAGCTCGCGAAGGTTTTGCGTGTCGGCTGCGTTGAGGTTCATTTTCCCAATCGCATTTCCCATCTGCACCAGGAGATCGAGGTTGCGCTTGGAGGGGTCCTGCAGATCCTCCATCGTCACGCCGAACTTTTTGAACGTCGCGACCAGTTCCTCGTTTCCTTGCGCGGCGTCTTTGCGGGCGGCGCCGAGTTTGGTTAGCGCCTGGCCCATGTCATCAAAGGCAAGGCCGGTGTCTTGCGCGGAGTTTTCGAGGCGCTGCACTTCATCGGTCGTGATGTTGAATTGTTCGGCCAGGTCTTTTATGTGGCCGGCGTTCTCGACGATGTGCTTGCCGAATTGCAGAAGCTTCTGAGCGGCGAACACCCGGGCGATCGTGCTGCCCACACCTTGCAAATGAGCTTGTAGGCTGACGTTGGCGGTCTTGGCCCGATTGATCGTGCTGAGGTATTCGGAGCCGTCGAGTTTAAGTTTTGCTCTGAGGTCGGCCATTTTTAGGGGGGAAGATTTTTACAGGAGGAAGCAGAGATAGCAGAGGGGGAAGAGGAGTTTTTATTCTCTGCTTTCTCTGCTTGCTCCTGTTGTGCTTTCGGTTTGTTCGCTTCGAGTTGCTCGTAATATTCCTTGGCCCGGCGCTCGATCTCGATGTCGTCTTCGGTCTTGAAGCGGAGGCCGCCGTCGAGCTCGGCCAACGTCATAAAATCCAGATAGCTCTTGGCCAAGGGGCGGTTGAGAATCTCCGACTCGGACAAATTTGTCCGGGCCAGCAGTTGCACGAACACCACCTGCCAGAAGGGCGCGCCCATCCGCACCTCGCGCGGTTTTGGTTTGGTGTAGTAATCGAGGATCTTGGCGGCGGAGAGATACTCGACGAACGTTTTCGCTTCGGCCTGGTAATCGGCCAGGGCGCACTTCTTGCCCCAGAGTTTGTAGGTCTCGACGGTTTTCTCTGAATCGTTCAGTTCGTAGAGCTGCTCGACGCCGGCTTCGTAGCTGTCCGAGCAGATCAGGACGGCCATTAGGAAGTCGTTTAGGGTCGGGCCTCGGGCCGTCGAAGCGTCAGAGCGTGGGAGCGTCGAAGCGTCACGCTCGGACGCTTGGACGCTCTCACGCTCCGACGGCTCCGACGGCAGAAAGGGCGACCCGATGCGCTTGAGCAAAATGAGATGGCCTAGGCTGAAGGGCTTCAGCAGTACTCCGAGGACAGCGGCTTGATCTGGAATGGCCGCCAGCAGGAAAGCGGCGTCCATAAAGTTACGTGACGGGGGTCGAGAGATCGTTGGCGGCCCGCTTCTCGATGGGCAACGTCAGCCGGACGGGGTTGAGCTGGTTGTCGACCTCCCACGACGCGCCGCCTAAATAAATCCAGTCGCCATTCAGACCGAGCGCGGCGTCGAATGTGGAGAGGGTGACGCGAGCGTTGACGGGCGGCAGGATGAGCTGCGCTTTGGCGTTGGCCAGGGAGCTGCCGGACGGAATCAGGCTGATGCTCAGTTTCTTGTTTTCGTTGGCGGAGATGACGGTGATGTCGTTTCCGGATTTGTCTTTGACGATGTTTTTGTCGAACTCATGGCTGACGCCGATGGATTGGGTTAGCCCTGTGTAAGCGGCCATGCCGGTATAAACCATCAGGCCGGTGAGGACATCGATAATTGTGGCTGTGCCGGATTGAACGCTCATTCTGTTGGAGCGAGGGAGTCAACAAGAGGGGAAACGGGAAACTAAACAGGAGGAAGCAGAGATAGCAGAGAAAAAACAAAACTTCCCCTGCTTCCTCCTGTTGATTTCCCTCTTAAGACGTGGCCAACGAACTCTGCACCAAACTCGAATCGGCCTTTCGACAGGTGATCATCGATGCTGCGACCGGCTTTACAGATGCTCAGCTGTTCACCGGGCAGAGCATCGAAGAAAAGGTGCTGAACCGCGTCGAGTTCCACGCGACGCAAGGCCCCGAGTTCCCCCCGAATAGTGGTAATCGGAAGATCATCCATTACACGATGGTTCGAGGCCGCGCCGATCGCCTGGCCGAGACTGACCCCGATCCCCGGCTGCAGCACAATGTCGCCGTGGGAGAGGTCTTCGATGCGCTGTGCGTCACGCGCCGCGAACTGTCGGCCGCGCTGTCCCTGGCCGTTCCAGATATAACCGTGTTCGATTTGATGGAACACGAGATGAGTCACGGCGTAGGCGACGACCATTTCGTGGACATGCTCGCCCACGAGGTCTATTGCTGCGGCTCGGTTATAGCCTGAATTTAACAGGAGGAAGCAGAGATAGCAGAGGGGGAAGAAGAGGTGTTGTTTCTCTGCTATCTCTGCTATCTCCTGTTTAAGTTACTATCCCCGTCCTGGGAATCCGTCAGCGACAGGTAAAGCTCGTGCAGCGGTTCTAGGGAGATCGCCACCTCGCGGCGTTCGTCCTCGTCCCATTGCTCGATCTGCAACTCGATCTTTACGCGAAGGGTCGCAACCCATTTGGTGACGCGCCCGGCGGTGATCTCAGCCGGTTCTGCGGGGGAGGATCCGTTGCGGTCCGGCTCTTTGAGGATGTCCGCGGCGAGATAGAGTTTGCGGATGTTCGGGGCGTTGATCTGGCTGCGTGCCGCGCGCATGTAACGGGTCGCGGTCGCATGAGAGACGGTGCAATTCTCTTCTAGCCAGCCCAGCCAATCGCCGTGGTGAATCAGATCCTTGGCCCGGATGAGCGCCTGGCCGCAGAGAATCATTTCCTGGCAGGCATCGTTCGCGAGAGTGACGGCTTGGTTTGCTTTGAGGGGGATCAGTTCGGCATGGCCGTTTATTTCCACGGCCAATTGTTTGAGGTCGCGGAATCGGGTTAGGGCTACATCTATCGGCAGGCCTCGCATGGGGAAAAAGGTTGAACAGGAGGAAGCAGAGGAAGCGGAGAAATTCCGGAATCTCTGCTATCTCTGCTATCTCCTGTTTGGGGTGCGCTTGTTGTGCCGCTGGTCAAGGTAGCCGAACTGTAAAGCGAAACTGGATACTTCGCGACCAATGCTCTGTTTGTCCTTCAAACCCAGCATCGCGGCAAGCTCGGTTTGGCTGGCGCATTGGAACTTCGTGGGAAGGACGGTCCAGCAAAGGACGGCGGCGCGGATCATCAGGCCCGAGGGCTTGCTGCGGCCTTCGCTACAGATCCAGTTGCAGACGCGCTGCAGCGCTCTCAATAGCTTCAGAGAATCAACCGGGCCAAGGACATCGGACGGAACTGGGAGCTGATCGGATGGATCGGACGAATCGGACGGATAGGCAAATTCGACGCTAGGATGGAGGCGATGGCAGGGGTCATCAAGTATCTGTGCGGGCTCGTTTAGGTGGTGAACGATCGTAAATCAGCAGTCATCGAACCGTGTTTTTGCGGCCGGTTTATCGGTTGAATTGAGCGGCGGCTTTGGCCTGCCAGTGCTCGAGCTGTTTTGTCATCGCCCGGGCGCGCTGGGCTAGGGCCCGGCTCACTATATGCACATTACTCTCATAAACCCCAGCGTCTTTGACAAGATTCGCGATCTCGATGAAGGGGGTCAGGGTGGATGTGGAGCGGTCTAAACAGTATCCGGCGGTCGAGTTGCGGCTGATCCAGCCGGGCAGAGTGAGTTGGAAATGGCGAGCGGCTGCCATCCAACCGGCCTTGGCTGTGCCTACCTTCGCTTGCTGAGTTTTGAGCACGGCGTTGATCGAGCTCGCGTTCATAACGACGATCCTCCGTCCTCCGACCACGCGGCCGTTAACCCCGCGCCGGGAGTTGTGGATGTTGAGTGTGGCCGATCGGATAAAGTGCCCGGCCGTGATCATGCCCTGCAGCCGGGGGGCGGCATGGGGTAGGATGCCATTGAGTTTGGTCCAGTTTCCGCTCCGAATGTAACCGAGGATTTTTTGGGCGAGTTTCGGGTTCTCCGGCGTCGCCAGCATCTTCAGCTTGCTCGCGGGCATGAATACCTTTCGGATGTCTCGGGCCACTGCCCGCAGCCCGACCTTGCGATGTTCGTTGAGCGAGGCGCTGATGGCGTTCTTCGGGAAAGGCGGGGTGAAATGGACCACATCTTTTACGAAGAGCTTGGCTTGCTGGCGGAGGATCGCGCCGGGCTCGCGCTTCGAACTCGCGATGAAGGCGGCGGCGGCGAGGTCGAAGGAGGTGGCGTCTAGGGAGGCGCTCACGAGATGGAGAGATGGAGAGACGGGGATACGGGGATACGGGGAGATTTCATACGATTAGGATTTCAGGTTCAGCTTGAGTCTTATCGAGCCAAAGCGGTGTAAGGCTTCCCGCCGCTATGTTTCCGTCTAAGCAATACGGCCCGCTGCGCCCGCCGAGCACCGTCACATCTCCACCGAATTGATTTGCCTGGGTCACGATATGGATGCCGCTGGCACCGCTCTTGATTAGTCGAATCCGGTTGTTCGCCACCGAGCAATCCTTCCCGAGAATCTTGATCCCGCTCAACGTCACGTCTTTGATCGTGTTGTTTGAGATCGAGCAGGAAACTCCACACCCAAGCCAGATCCCGTTTTCAAACGGTTTGGCCGGGATCGAGCAAGTCAGCTTGTTGTCATCAATCGAAAGAGCTTCGCCGCTCCCCGCATAAATGCCGCTGCCGCAGGACTCGATTTGATTATGGTCGATCGAGCCGATCACAACGCGGTCCATGACAATGGCCGCGCGGCAGCCCTCGATCATGTTATTGTGCAGAAACAAATTCGTGATCTGCGTTGAGCTGGTCGGATTGTTCGCGATGATCCCCAAGCCATCGGGCCCGGCGCCCCATCCGTTTATCCAGCAATCGCGGATGCTCAGTTGATTCTGGTTGCTCCCGATGAAGATCGCGGCGCCTTCGTGGCATTTGATTCCCAGGTTGCAAATCGTCGCGACCATCCCGGCGACCTTTTGCCCAGTCCCGAGAGGCCATTCTTCATCGCCGCGTAACCAGAGCACCGCAGACGATTTGCTACCTGAGCCACACCACATCACGCCTTGTTTGTTGCAGGTCATCGGGTCGTAGTTCTCGACCCAGCTCGTGAGCTGCAATTGGCTGTGGCCCCAGTCGGCGCCTTTTACGGTGACGTGGGGATAAACGCTCAATGGGCGGTTGATTAAATAGCGGCCGGGGGGTATGAAAACGATCGGTGCATAAGCCCCGCCGGTGCGATGGATGGCGGGTGCGTTCCCCCGCGCGAGAGTCGCACGGACGTAATCTCGCGCGGCATTCAACGCGCCTTGGATGCCGATCCAATCGCGTTCGTCCTCAAGTGAAATGGCGGCGGGGTAAGTTTGCTGCGCTTCCTTAATGTCCGAGAAGTTCCAGCGGAGGGGGTGCGTCTGGCCGCTGCCGATCGCGCCGAACTCGGAGGGATCGAAGGTGAGGGGGGTGCTCATTCAATTTGGAACCGGCAATCAACGAGCGATGGAGGT
>Ga0137435_1000153_pt1 | contig 25804 bp, 16 predicted proteins | sample EasRivERMGT100_2_FD_104904 | JGI IMG/M metagenome (GOLD analysis project Ga0137435, IMG submission 104904) | Soil microbial communities from meander-bound floodplain in the East River, Colorado, USA - East River MetaG ERMGT100_2 | ecosystem: Environmental > Terrestrial > Soil > Floodplain ... | reverse complement strand
TGGCGGCACCGTCGCGCGTCGCTCGCCGTGCTGCTCATCGGCTTCTTCGGGCAGTGGCTTCCCTGGGCGCTCGTGCATCGGATCGCGTTCGCCTACCACTTCCTCCCGTCCGTGCCCTTCGGCTGTCTCGCGGTCGCGGCCGCCGTCGCCGAAGCGCACCGACATGGTGGATGGGTACGGTGGCTGGGCTGGGCGTACGTCGGGATCGTGGTCGCCGCGTTCGTCTTCTACTACCCGATCCTCACGGGGATCCCGCTGTCGCCCGAGGCGCTGGCGTGGAGGTTGTGGCTTCCTGGTTGGGTGCCACGCTGAAGACCTCGTAGCTCTCCGTCCGCAGCACCGACGGGTAGCGGGCTCGCCATGCCTCGACGTCGGCGCCGAGGTCGTTCTTCTCGCCGGGGCCTACCACGACGTAATCCACCCGGTGCGCCGCGATCAGCTCCTGTGCCGAAGCCCCCAGCGTCATGATCGCGCGGAGGTCGCGCTCGCGCGCCGCGTAGTCGATCCCCTGGCTCCAGAGCCAGCCCCGAAATCCCATGAGGACGCGGCGGCCGGTCAGCACGGGCACCGGGTGGTTGTGCTGGAGGCCCACGGCGAACAGGGCGTGAGCGGGGGTCGATGCGCGGAGGCGCCGGGCGAGCTCGACCTCCTCGGAAGTGAGGAGCAGGTTCCGCTGACGGCCGCGGGCCTGCTGGACGTTCTCGAGCACGCCCGACATCACCATCGACAGGACGATCAAGGCGAGCACGGGCCGCACGACCGCCGCCGGCCGCAGCTGCGCCAGGTGCTCGAGCAGTCCGACGACGAGCAGGCAGGAGCCGAGGTACCACCAGGCGAGGACCTTCGTGTTGTCCCAGTCCCACGGCTGGAAGACGAACAAGTTCGAGGCGATGAACAGTGGCTGGAAGGCGAGGAGGAAGCGGCGCGACGCGGGCGGGAGGGTGGTCGCAGCCCAAAACGACGCGAGAAGCAGCGGGGCGAACGCGCCGAGGTTCTTCAGCCAGAACCACAGCCACGAATCGGGCGGGGCGACCCACCCCGGCTGCCAACGCAGTGCCGAGGCCGCGCCGGCCGAGCCGGCCTGCTGGATCAGGATCTGCGGGGCCGCGAGGAGCGCCCACGTCCCGAAGAAAAGGAGCCAGCGCCGGGACGGGAACGCGAGCGCGAGGACGGGGGTCAGCATCGCCAGGGTGAGAAACGTCCCGAGGTGCGCGTAGGGGAGAAGGGACGCGACGACGCCCGCGGCGACGAACGACCGCAGCTGAAGCATCCTCAGGACGAGCAGCCCGAGCGGCAGCCCGTACAGCCAGCCGCGCTGCGGGGCGATCAGGGCGAAGTACACGTTGAGCCAGCGCAAGTTCGTGATCTCGTGCCCGGTGACGCGCACCCACCAGCCGAGCCCGCCCCCGAGCACGAGCAGGAGGAGGGCGGTCGCAGCACCCGAGCGGGTCAAGCCGATCTTCCGCGCGAAGGCGTACGTCGCTAGCGCGACGAAGAGGGAGCCGATGAAGCTATGAAAGGCCAGCGCCTGCCACGGCGTGAGGCCGACGGCAACGAGCGCCGCCGAGGTGATCGACGAGAGGTAGTGGTAGTTGAACGGCGCTCCCGGAAAGCGCGGGTGCAGGGGCGGGAAGTTGTCCCCGTAGGCGAACGACGCGACGTCCCCGAGGTGCTGCGCCGCGTCGCCCCAAAGGCTGAGCTGGGAAGTCCACAGTCCCTTTTCATCGAGCGTGAGCGCGGTGGCCCAGAACAGCAGCCACCGGAGGGTGAGAGCGGCGAGGACGATCGCCGCGAAGAGTGCCGGTCCGCGCGGCCTGGGCAGGCGCACGCCGCGAAGCGCCGGGGCCGAGACGGCGGCCCCCGCGAGCGCCACCGCCACGACGAGCCACGCGTGCCATCCGAGGCCGCACGACAAGCCCAGCAGCGCGAGCGATCCGGCGGCCCAGCCGACGGGGACGCCGTAGATGAGACTTTCGGTGGGGTCGAGCGCCGGGACGAAGCGGCGGAGGAGCGCGACGCCGGGCGCGCCGAAGCACGCGAGCACCGCCGAGCCGGCCAGGAGAACGATCATCGGCGGGCAAGCTTACAGGGGCCCGGGGCGGACGTCGTCCGCCCGAAGAAACGAAGCCGCTAATTCCCTAACCCCATTCGGGGGGGTCAGTGGTCGGCGGGTGGGCGCGCGGGAGGGGCCGCGACCCGCTTCCTCATCCGGAGCTCGCGCCCCCCGTCCTCGTAGCGAACCTCGTCCATCAGCTCGTTGATGAGGAAGACCCCCCGGCCGCTGTGACGGAGCAAGCCGGACGCGGAGAGGGGGCTCGGGACGGCCGCGACCTCGAACCCCGCACCGGGGTCCCGGACGACGATCAGCACCTCGCCCGCCTCGTCGATGGTCACGCAGCACTGGACGCTCTTCGACGGGTCGTTCCCGCAGCCGTGCTTGATCGCGTTCACCAGCGCTTCCTGCAGCGCGACCGCGACGTCGATCTCCTGCCCCCGCCCCGCGCCCTTCTCCCTGAGGAGCTGGACGACCCCGTCGCGCACGGCCGCGACCCGGGAGACGTCCGCGGGGATCGTCACGTCGACGAGACACGTCGAGCAGGCGGGGATGAGGGCGCTCAAGTGCCGGACGTTTTCGAGCGCACCGTGCAGGTCGGCGATCAGCCGCTCGCGCTCTACCTGCGCACGATCCCGCTCGGCGAGCGCGTCCTTGAGATCGAGCAGGCTCTTGCGGAGCTCGAGCTGGGCGACGACTTGCCGCTGGATCGCCTGGAGCGCCTCGAGCTGGTCCGGCTCGAGCCGCTTCGGCTTCCGGTCGATCACGCAGATCGTGCCGATCGCGTGCCCCTCGGGGGTCACGAGCGGAGCTCCCGTGTAGAAGCGGATGTGCGGGTCGGTGACGACGAGCGGGTTGTCCTTGAACCGCTCGTCGGCGAGCGCGTCCTCGACCTGGAAGATGCCGGTCTCGCGGATCGCGTGCGCGCAGAAGGCGACGTTGCGGGCCGTCTCCTGCACCGTCATCCCGCTTCGCGCCTTGAACCACTGGCGGTCGGAGTCGATGAGGCTGATCAGGGCCACCGGCGTCTCGCAGATCTGCGAGGCGAGCATGACGAGGTCGTCGAACGCCTCCTCCGGCTCGGTGTCGAGGATCCGGTAGGCGCGCAGCGCGGCCAGGCGTTCGCGTTCGCCGTCGTCGGTCATGAAGCCGTCCCCCCCGCTCATTTGTGCTCGGCCGTGATCACGCCGGTCCAGGGTGCCGGCGACGCTTCCGCCCGCACCCGCTCGCATTCCTTCACGTAAAAGTTCGCGGGCCCGTCATCGGGCCGCATCGCCAGCACGCCGCGGAAGCCCGACGCGGCGCGCTCGAGGTCCCCGCGCTCGAAATCGGTGAGCGCGCCCTCGAACGGCTCGCGGACCGCCTCCGAATCCGCGGTCGCCATCAGCTCGTGCAGCGCCACGGGCTCGGTCCGGCCGACGACGCGCACGCGCCCTAACCGTCGCGTCGGGAACCCGGCCCCGGCGGCCGAGAGCGTCTCCCCGGAGACGATCGCGCGGGTGCCGAGCATCTTGTTGAGCCCCTCGATCCGCGAGGCGAGGTTGACCGCGTCGCCGATCGCCGTGTAGTCGAAGCGCTGCGAGGAGCCCAGGTTCCCCACGAGCATCGGGCCCGTGTGGACGCCGATGCGCGTCTTGAGACCGCTCTCGGGGGCCATCCGCGCGAGCGCGAGGGCCGCCTTGCACGCTCGCGCGGCGTGGTCGGGGACCCGCATCGGCGCGTTCCAGATCGCGAAGACCGCGTCGCCGATGTACTTGACCAGCGTGCCTCCCGAGTCGAAGACGTGGCCGGTCGCCTCGGAGAAGTACCGGTTGAGCATCGCCGCCGTCTCCTTCGCCGACAGCGGCTCGGCGACCGACGTGAAGCCGGCGATGTCGGTGAACATGGCGGTGGCGACGATCTCTTCTCCGCCGAGCTCCAGCGCGTCGGGATTCTCCGAGACCTGCCTCACGGCGTCGGGGGAGAGGTAGAACGAGAATGCGCGCTTGACGCGCTCCCGCTCGCGGACGGTCGTCATGTAGTACCAGATCAGGCTGACCGTGTACGCCAGGGGAAGCTGGATCGCCGACGGGATCACGACGGGAAGCCACAGCCCGCGCTGGAAGGCCGCGTAGGCCCCGACCCAGGGGAGCACGGCGAGGACGACGAGGGCGACCCCGCCCCACAGCGGCTTCAAGTAGGTGAACGCCAACAGCGCGACGACCGGCATCAGGAGCAGGAGCACGGTCTCCAGCCCCGCGGGCAGGATGTCGATCTGCCGGCCGTCGAGGAGGTTCGCCGCGATCGTCGCGTGGATCTCGACCCCGTACGTCGTCTCGCCGCCGGCTCCGGTAAAGGGCGTGAGGAACGAGTCCTTCCCCGCCTGCCCCGCAGCCGTCGCCTCGGAGATCCCGACGAAGACGATCCGCCCCCGGAAGAAATCCGCGGGCAGGTACTTCTCCGGCTCGAGCGCCTGGTAGAGGGAGACCGTTCGGATCCCCTTCCGCGCTTTCCCGTAGTAGTCGATGAATCGCGAGCCCTTTTCGTCGTGATGCGAGGTGTCCCCGGTGGCGATCTCATAGGCGGCCAGCGCGAGGCCGGGGCGGTCTTCCGGCGAGAGCCAGGCGCTTCGGATGACCCCGTCCGGGTCGGTGGGAAGGTTGACCTCTCCTACGGCGGCGGCGGCTTGCGCGAACGGCTCGAAGGGCTCGATGAGCCGGGCCTGGTTGTAGAGCGCGTCCTCGACGAGCTCGACCGTCGCCCCGATCGCGACGATTCCGGCGTCGGCGAGCGCGCTGCGGAGCGCCTCGTCCTGCTCGGGGTTCCCCGGATCCTCGAAGACCACGTCGAAGGCGATCGCCTTCGCCCCGGCGCGCTCGAGCGTGCGGATCAGCTCCGCATGCTTGGCGCGCGGCCAGGGGAGCTTCGGGTCGAGGCCGAGAGCGGGATAAGAGGCGCTGTCGAGGCCGACGACCGCGATTCCCGTCGGCGGCGGAAGCTGGTCGCGCAGCTGGAACAAGAGGTCGAGCCCCGCGCGCTCGAGCCCCTCGGCGGGCGGCCAGCGCACGAGCGCCGCCCCGATGAGACCGGGGACGAGCGCCAGCAGGATCGCGGCGCGGGTGCGGCGAAGCGCGGCCCACACGCGCCGCCGGCCGCCCCCCGCCATTAGTACGTGATCTCGAGCCTCGCCGCGATCGAGCGGGCAGGGATCACTTGCTCCTGAACGAGACGATCGTAGAACTCGAACTTCTTGTTGAAGACGTTGCGCCCATCGACGACGAAGGAGCCCCAGCGCTTCGGGAACCGATAGCCGACCGCGGCGTCCATGATCCAGAACTCCGAGTTGACGACGGATGCTGTCGCGACCGCGGGATCGAACGCGTCGCGCTGGTCCACCCGCTGGTCGTACCGCGCTCCGGCGAGGCGGACGAATATCCCTTGCGGGGTGAAAAACCGCGCCTCGGGGCGCAGGCGCTGTGTCTCGACCCGGTCCTGGAAGCCGCCCGTGGCCGTCTTCTCGGTCGTGTCGAACTGGCGCTGGTAGTAGTCGTAGCCGAGGCTCGCGGTCATCCAGGTCGTGAGCGCACCGCTAGCGTACGCGGTCCCCCAGTCGTCGTCGCTCTCCTTCTGATCGACGAAGGTCGCGGGGAAGAGGTCGCCGCCGCAACCCGAGGACGGGTCCGGCGTCGCGCAGAACGCCTCCGGGACGTCGAGCCGCCGCGTCAGCCACGAGGCTCCGACGAACCACCGGGCGCCGAACTTCTGGTCGATCCCGGCGCCGTAGCTCCACGAGCGGGAGCCGCCGACATCGTCGAAGAACTGGTTGAACCCGGCGACCTGCGTGGACTCGAGGGTCTGGATCCGCCCCAGCGCCGGGGCGAGGCGGTGGTAGACGGCCGCGCGCAGGGTGGTCCCCGTGCCGAACGTCGCGGTCGCGCCGATCTTGGGGCTGACCTTCGTCGCGTCGTAGGAGAGCGCCGTCGGCGCGATGCGCGAATCGCGCGGCGGCAGCAGGCCGACCGGCGTCTCGACCTTCTCGACCGTGGCGCCCGCCGTCAGCTCGAGGGGCCCCAGCTTCCTCAGCTTCACGTACCCGTAGGCGTTGGCGAACTTGTCGTCGCCCTCGATCGAGGCCCCGGTCGTGGCGGAGGACAGCTCGACCGTGCCGGAGAAGCCGCCCGCGCCGGCGATCAGGCTCCCCCAGCCCAGCTGCTTCACCCACTGAGCCTCGAGCTGCGGGCCGTCCAAGGTCGCGGTGCCGAACGGAACGTTGTCGATGCTCTTCGCCGTCTGCTCGGTCCTGTTGTAGATCGCGGAGAATGCGATGTCGGAGCCGGTGGAGAGACGCCGGTGCCACGCCGCGCCGATGTTCGTCTCTCTCGTATCGAACCGCTCGGGCGTGGGCGCGGGAAGGATCTGCCGGGGCGGGAGGTCGCCCATTTCGCTGTCGCCGCGGATCGCATTGAGCTGGATCGTGTCCCGCTCGGTCGGCGCGTACTGCACGAAGCCACGGTAGATGGTGTTGTCCTGGTCGGTATTCACCCGGTAGCCGTCGCTCTGGGAGCGCGAGTACGACAGGGCGGCGGCGTAGCGGTCGCCGTTACCGGTAACGACCGCCGAGCCTTGCTGGGTGTTCGAGTTGTCGATCTCAGAAAGCGTGTAGCAGGGGACGCCGCCGCAGTTCGTGCCGTTGTCGTAGGCCGACAGGTCCGTGTTCACGTCCCCGTACGCCGCGCCGCCGAAAGCGCGGATCCGCGGCCGCTCGAACAGCGAGGTGTACTCATTGAACGAGGCCGACTGGTTGACGATGTCGGGACGCATGGCGTTCGTGCTCACCGGCTGGTAGACGCGGGACTGCAGGACCTCGCTGAAGTACGCCGACGCGAAGCCCGGCGACTCGCGGTAGTTCCCGGCGAGGAGCATGTGGCTCGAGTAGTTCGCCTGGTCGTCGTCCGCGGAGGCGCGTGCGGCGACGAGCCCGGGGCCCTCGAAGCCGAGGTCGTTGAAGATCCGCGAGAGGTCGGCGCCGCGCACGGCCTGGTCCTCGTCGAGGAGCAGGCGCGAGCGGTACACCGCGCGGTTGTCGTTGAGCGCGATGGAGCGCATCAGGCCGTCCAGCGCCTCCACCGGCCGGTTGTCGTTCTGGAGTCGGATGGCGTCGTACAGCCACGGCGTGGGGTCGGACGCGTCGAGCTCCTTCGCGGTCGCCAGCTCGCGGCCGGCCTCATAGGAGCGCTTCTCCTCGTAGTAGGCCTTCCCGAGGTACGAACGCAGGAGCGAGTTGTGCGGGTCGAGGCCGACCGCCGTCTGGATCTCCTCGCGCCCTCCCCGGAGGTCGCGCTGACGCATGCGCGTGATGCCGGCGCCGAGGTGCGCGACGGCGAGCCCCGAATCCGCCGACAGCGCGGCGCTGAAGCGCTCGGAAGCCGCCGCGGTCCGGAGCTTCGCCAGCTCGATGAAACCCATCACGGAGAGCGACCGCGCGTCCGCGGGCGCCCGGGCGAGCGCTCGTCGCGCGGCCTCGTCGGCCCCGCGCGTATCGCCCTGCGCCATCCGCAGCTCGGCCACGCGGGCGAGCGCGACCGGGTCGTCCGGATCGAGCCTCGCGGCGCGCTCGGCGAGCTCGGCCGCCTTGGCGATGTCGAACTCGGCCTGGGCGACGAACGACGCCGCGAGCGCCGCCGAGGCGGACTTGGCGTCGGCGGCGACGGCGCGGTCCGCGAGCTTGCGCGCGTCCTCCTTGCGATCCTCGACGAGGGCGATGACGGTCGCGAGCGAGAGGGCGGTCGGATCGGAGGGATGCTGGGCGGAGACGGCGTCGAGCCGGCTCTTCGCCGCGTCCACCTGGCCCGTGGCGAGTGACTCGGCCGCCTGCATCAGCGACGCGCCGTCCTCTCCCATCGCGGACAGGCGCGCGCGGTCGGCGCTCCCCAGCACCGGCGGGTAATACAGCGCCCACGTGACCGCATCGCGCGGCCTCACGACCACGCTCTTGACCGGTGCTTTCCCCGGCTCGGCGACCGCGCGCTCGCCGGCGCCGACCTCGACGCTGCCGAGGTCGTTCGAGGCGAGGACCACCCCTTCCATCATCGTGATCGTCGTCGCGCCGTTTTCGGCGACGTCCACCGAGAATTCCGTTCCCTTGATCGCCGCGGTGACGGTCGGGGTCTCGACGCGGCCGAAGTCCTTCGGCTTGCGGCTCGTGAAGTAGTGGCGGCCTGTGAGGACCTTGAGGATCCCGGAGCCGCCCGCCGACGGTGCGATGACCTCGACCTCGCTCTTCTCATCGAGACGCTGCAGCGTGTCGTCCGCGTAGAGGATCCCCGCCCGGCTGGCGGCTCCCGTTCGCACGCGGTCCCCACCCTTCAGCGGCTCGTCGACCACCGCCTTCGTCCAGTCGGGCGAATGATGCGTCTCGACGACGTTCTGGATCGAGGCGACCTTCGCCAGCTTGCCGTCGGCGGGAGCCGCCGCGGACGCGGGACCGAACAGGACGGCCGCCGCGACGAGCGCGAACCCGGAAAATGGGAGTCGGGGATCGCGCGGAGCGCTCTTGGATTCCATGGTGACTGGGACCTCCGTGGCGAGGGTAGGGAACCGACGAGGTCGAATGCTACCGGAGCTCGAAGCCCGTGACGTAGTCCTTCCGCCCGGCGACCTTGATCGTCAACGTGAAGACGCCCGTCCCGAGCTGGGACGTGCGCATGTTGAAGATCCAGCGCTTCGTCGAGTCGTTCCAGCGGAAGAAGGGATCGTTCGAGCTGAGGTCGTCGTTGAGGGTCAGTGTGTTGACGTCGAGCGGTCCGCGCGTCGCCTCGGACAGCCCGACGATCTGAGGCGGATCGACGTCCGCTCCCTTGAGCTCGGCCGCCCCGCACAGCTGACGCAGCTTCAGCGGAGCCGTGTTCCCGGCGTTGAGCGCCCTCGTGGGGAACGGGATCGCGTCCCCCACCGGCACGAGCCGCGCGAGGGGGTTCATCAGCCCCTCGATGCCGTCGTAGTCGCGCGTCGCGGCGGCGGGATCGCACCGGTCGGCGATTCCGATCGCGATCGGCATCGTCATCGTGAACGGGGCACCGTTGACGGTTCCGGTGAACTGGAGCTGGAACGGGCGCGTGGTGTCTCCCGGGTGGTTCGCGGGGATCGTGAAACGGAACGCGGTGGTGCTCGAGGCCGGGTGGAGATTCACCGGCTCGCAGTTGGTCGTGGGTTGGGTCCCGACGATCGTCCCGTAGGTGACTGTCCCCGTCAGGATCGTCACCCCGACCGGGTTGGGCGTCCCGTCCTCCGTGAGGTCCACCGCGGGGGAGGTCAGCGTGGCGGTGGCCGACTGGATCGGCGACGGTCCGGCGTTGACCACGTCGATGAGGACGGTCACCGTCTCGCCGGGCTGCATCAAGCCGTCCCCGCCGATGCCGCCGCTGTCCAGCAGGTTGTTGTTCCCGCTCTCACTCGTCACGTGCACCGCGTACGGCGTCAGGTAGGCCGCGCCGAGCGAGGTGTCCGTGTCCGGTACGAGCCGCATGAACGTGCCGGTGGTCACGTTGGAGATTCCGCCCTGACACGCGCCGTCGGGTCCGGGGATCCCGTCGCCGCACACGCTGACCTGGGAGGCAATCTCCTTGAAGAGCACGCCCCCGGGATGGCAGATGTTCGACGTGGTTCCCGCGGCGACCGTCGTCGTGGCCGGATCGATGACGCACAACGGAATCTCGCCCTCGATCGGCCCGGAGGGAGCCGCCGTCGGGCACACCCCCACGACCGGCGCCGGGTGATCGTCGAACGTCGGACAGAAGGCCGCGACGGGCGGAGAGGAGATCGGCGGGATCGAGCGGGGCAGAGGCGTCCCCGGAGCGCAGCTGCACGTCTGCTCCGAGCTGCAAACCCCCCGCGTGCCGGGAGCGCAGCCGGCGTTGCAATCGTTGCCGCACTGGCCGCAGTTGTACGGGTCGGAGCCGAGCGCGATGCACTGGTTGCCGCAGAGCGAGGTCCCTTCGGCGCAGGGGACGCAGGCGCCGTCGTCGCACACGCTGTTGTCGTCGCAGGCGATGCCGCATCCGCCGCAATTGTCCCGGTCCGCGGCCGTGTCGAGGCACATCCCGTCGCAGAACGTCCGGCCGAGCTCGCACGTGGAGCCGCAGAAGCCGCCGCCGCAGCACGTTCCGTCGCCGCACACGTTGCCGCAGGCGCCGCAGTTGTCGGAGTCGTTCTCGGGGTCGACGCACTGGCCGTCGCACCAGATGCGGCCTTCGCCGCACAGGGAGACGCACTCGCCGCCGGTGCAGCAGGTGCCGTCCCCGCACACGTTGCCGCAGGCGCCGCAGTTGTTCGGGTCGTTCTGGGTGTCCGTGCAGGCCTCCCCGCAGCGCACCGGATGGTCACCGGTGCCGGACGGACAGCAGCCAGGAGGATAGGCCTCGGTCACGATCGTGACCGGCTGGGTCGTATGGTTGGTGACCGCGTCGATCGTGCCGCCGGGCTGGGCCGTGCTCGTGACCCGGAAGACCTCCTTCGGAGGGCTGAAGAAGGTGATCAGGCTCGAGGTCAACGACGCGGAGGAGACCGTGACGTCCGTCGAAGAAAGGGATCGCCCCGGAACCGCGAACGGACCGCGGCTGACGCAGATCCCTTCGCTCGCGGGGGAGCACTGCGCGTTGGACGAGCACGCCTTCAGCTGGTTGCAGGTGGAGCCGCGCACGCGGTAGAAGAAGATCCCGCCGGCCGGCGGCGTGTCGCTGGTCTGGCCAAGGTTGGTCGTGGTCAGGGCGTTGACCGGCTCGGTCACGCGGGACGCGACATTCGAGCGGAACACGGTGAAGTTGGGCGTACCGCCCGTCCAGGACAGGTTCACGGCGCCCGCGGTCCCGCGCGCCGTGGTCAAAGAGACACCGTCGTCGAGGCAGCCGAGCGAGCAGGTCCCGCTCATCGAGTCGGGACCGGCGGTCTTCAAGAAGCAGATGTCCCGCTCGCAGCTCGAGCCGGTATAAGAAACGACGGTCTGATTCGTGCTCCAGGTCCAGCGCGCGCCTACGCCGCCCGTCGTACCGGACGTGACGGCCGAGGTGAAGCCGCCGGGTCCCGCGGACGCCCAAGTGAATTGGAAAGCGTCGCCGACCGCCTTGTTCGTGACGACGTTCTCGATCGTCACCGGGAAGCTCGAGAGCACGTTCAGGTCGCACTTGCTCTCGGCGCCGTTGGTCGGCTGCGCATCGAGGTCGACGGTTTTCGTCGCCGCCGACACGACGGACGAGGAAACGCACACGATGAGCGCCGCAATCGCGGCGAGTCCCTTACCGTACATGGCGGTCCACCCCTCTTCCCCCTAAAAGTACCGGCAACGTAGCAGGTCGTGGGACTTTTTTCTTCTTTAGCCTTAATGCGATACGTCCTGTTCGATCTCTGGTTTCCCTTCCACACTAACTACTAGAATCCCCCCCCAATGGTTGGTGGGAATCGACGGCTCGAGTTCTGGGGGGTGCGAGGCACGGTGGCGACGCCGGCCGCCGACCGCCTCCGCTTCGGCGGAAATACCAGCTGTTTGGCGGTTCAGCTGTCCGATTCCGAGCACCTCGTCCTCGACTGCGGCACCGGGGCGCGGCGCCTGGGGAAGGCGATCGAGGCGGGACGCGGCGGTCGCGAGGCGCGCGTGAACATCCTGTTCAGCCACTACCACTTGGATCATACGGAGGGGCTTTCGCTCTTCGCGCCGCTGTACGCGGCGGGGAATCGCGTGCGCATCCACGGCATGCCCCCGGACGGCCGCACCCTCAAGGAGACGTTCGAGACGCTCATCGCGCCGCCGTATTTCCCGGTCCCGATCGCGGAGGCCAAAGCGGCCGTCGAGTACGTTGAGCTGGACGGCACGCCGGTCGATTTCGGCCACGTCTCCGTGCGAACGCTCCCGCTGAACCACCCCGGGGGGAGCACCGCGTTCGGCGTCGACCGGGGGAGCCGGCGGATCGTCTACGCGACCGACCACGAGCACGGTGACCCGGCGACCGACGCGGCGTTCCAGGCTTTCGTGCGGGGAGCGGACGTTCTGATCTACGACGCGACGTATCTCCCCGAGGAGTACGAAGCCCACCGGGGGTGGGGCCACAGCACGTGGGAGCAGGGGGTGGCGGTCGCCCGTGCCGCCGGGGTCGGGAAGCTGGTCCTGTTCCACCACGATCCGGATCGAGACGACGACGACCTCGACGCGCTGCTCGGCAGGGCGCGGGCGGAGTTCCCGTCCACGGACCTCGCTCGGGAGGGGGACGCGATCGCCCTCTAGGGGTTCCGCCGGAGCAGGAGGAGGGTCATGTCGTCGGCTTGCGGCATCCCGCCGGCAAACGTATCGCAGGCTTCGACAACCCGGTGGAGGATCTCGCCGAGCGGCGACCCCGCGTAACGGCGCAGCACCTCGGCGACCGCTTCGGCGCCCATCTCAGCGCCCTCCGGATTCTCCCGCTCGAACACGCCGTCCGTGATGAGGGCGACGACGTCCCCCGGCCCGACCGGGAACGACACCGAGGCCGGGGCCTTCAGGGCGGGAAGCATCCCGAGCGGCGCCGCAGTCGTCTTGAGGGAGCGGGTCGTCCCGGCGGCCTCGAGGTGGAGAATCGGCCCCTGGCCAGCGGATTGGTAGGTCAGGACGTGCGATTCCGTGTCGACGATCCCCAGAAACGCGGTCACGAAGCGGTTGAGCGGGAGGTCGTCGGAGAGCTGGTCGTTGAGGTGCGCGAAGATCGCGTCGAGGTCCCCACCCAGGCGCAGCGCCATCCGGAGCATCGACCGGACCTGGGTCACGGAAAGAGCGGGGCCGATCCCGTGTCCGGTCGCGTCCCCCAACAGGAGGACCGCGCGCGACGGGCCGAGCCCGACGACGTCGAAGACGTCGCCGCCGGTCGTATCGGCGGGGCGGCTCCAGCCGGTGACCTCGTACTCGGGGATCTTCGGCATCGTCTTCGGCAGGAAGCTCACCTGGATCTGGCGGGCCACCTCCAGCTCCTTCTCCATCTTCTCCTTCGCGACCAGCTCGCGGAGCATGTGCTGGCGCTGGAGCGCGACCGCGCACTGGGAGGCGAGCGCGGTGGCGATGCTCTCGTCCTCTTCCCCGAACACGCCGCCGCGCTTGTTGAGGATTTGCATGACGCCGACCAGCGCGTCGTCGTGGCCGATGAGGGGAACGGCGAGCAGGCAGCGCGTGTGGAAGCCGCTCTGGCGGTCGAAGCTCGAGTCGAACCGCGGATCGGCGTAGCAGTCGGGGACGTTGATGACCTCGCGGCGCTGCGCACACTCACCGGCGATGCCGCGCCCCGGCGGGAGCCGGATCTCGCCGCTCCCCGTGGCGACGAGGGTGTAGAGCTCGCCGGTCGAAGGGTCGTGCAGGAAGACGCTCCCGCGCTCGGCGTCGAGCAGCCCGCGGGCCGCGTCGACGATCTGCGCGAGGAGCGCGCGGAGGTCGAGCGGGTGCGCCAGGGCACGGGTGACGTCGAGGAGGCGCTGGAAGTCTTCGGGCCGGAGCAACGAGGCCTCCGCTACGACACGAGGTTCTTGTAGTCGACGTGGCCCGCCCACGACGCGACCTCGCTGAGATCGGCCAAGCGCCGCTCCGGCTCGCGGACGAGGCAGGCCTCGACGAACCGGACGAGGTCGGGGTCGACCCCGGGGAGGATCGACACGAGAGGGGGGAGCGCCCACGCCTGGTGCTCGCGCCGCAACCCCTCGAAATCGACGGATTGGAACGGGGTCGTCCCGGTGAGCAGCTCCCAGGCCATCCCGCCGAGCGCGAATACGTCGGTCGCGGTTCCCAGCGGCCCGCCGGTGAGCTGCTCGGGAGCCATATAGGGCGGCGTTCCGGCAATTCTGCGGGAGGCGGGGCCGGACTCGCTCAAGGGCTGGGCGAGGCCGAAGTCCATCAGCTTCACGACCCCGTCGCGGTTCACCATGACGTTCGAGGGCTTCAGGTCGCGGTGCACGACCCGGTGGCCGTGGGCGTAATCGAGCGCGGCGGCAAGTTGTCCCAGGATCCGGCGCGCGTCGGGGATCGCGAGACGGCCCAGGCCTCCCAGGATCTGGTCGAGGGACGCGCCGTCGCAGAACTCCATCACGATGAAGAAGGTGTGGAACGCCTCGAAGCGGCCGAACATCTTCGCGATGTTCTCGTGGTCGAACGACTCGATCAGGTCGGCCTCGCGCTGGAAGCGCTGCTTGGCCTCCTCCCGGAAGATGAACCGGTGGCTCATCATCTTGAGCGCGACACGCCGTCCGGTGGCGGCTTCGTCGGCCTCGTAGACGACCGCCATGCCGCCGCGGCCGAGCCGTTGGCGGATCGTGTGGCCGTGGAAGATCTTCCCGGAGAGCGCGTCGTGGGTGTCCTCGCCCAGCCGGCGTGCGGTCAGGCGCGAGAGCACGGCGGCAAGAGCAGGCTCGTTGCGTGCGAGGCGGTGGAAGTCGGCCACGGGGAGGACGAGCGCGCGCACAGGGGTCACCGCCATGACCGTGGCCGTCCGCGGTTCTTGCGTCAGCAGCGCCATCTCGCCGAAGACGTCGCCGGCGCCGGCGCGCTTGAGCACGTGGCGGTCCTCGCCGACCTGGACGCTGACCTCGACCTCCCCCTCCTGGACGACGACGAGGCAGTCGCCGGTCTCCCCCTGCGTCATGAGGGCGGCGCCCGCCGGGAACCACCGCTCGATCATCGACGATTCGATGTCCATCAGGAGCGTCGCGCCCAACTCCGCGAAAGAGGCGAGGGCGCCGAGGCGGGTCGTCGACGGGAGGTGGGCGGGGTGTTCGCGGGCATCCGAAGAGTCCGGACTCGTGACGGTGCGATCTTCCTTCGGGTCCCGCTCGGTCATCGCCGGACAGTATAGAGAAAAGGGGTCAGACCCCTTTTTAAAAGGGGTCTGACCCCTCAAGGGCAGGGGAAAGCACTCAGCGTGCGAACCGGTGCACCGCCGGGTCCGGTCTGCTGGCCGCCCGGGTTGGTCGCCGTCACCACGTACGAGAACATCTCCCCGGGACCGGGGCTGATCGGATCGCCTCCCGGCCAGGAGGGCGAGGGTCCCGCATGGACGCAGTCGAAGATCTCGCCGGCGTCGAACCGCCCGTCGGTGATGATCGCGCGGTAGACCCGGTAGGCCGTGACCGGGTGCCAACTCGCGGCCTGAAGGTTCTCCCAGGTCCAGTCGCCGGAATTCTGGAGCCGTAGGGGGGAAGCACTCCCGGTTCCCGCGACCTCGAAATCGGGGAAGGGAGGGACGACCGCATAGACGAGCCCGTCCCGGTCCGCGATGTAGAGCTCTCCCTGCGCGTCGGTGCCGAAGCTCGTCAGATCGAACTGGAGCGCCGCGCCGAGCTGGGCGGTCCAGTCACGTTGGTCCGTCGCCACGCCGCCGAACTGGATGAAGCTGCTCACTGTCCCCGCGCAATAGTCGCCGTAGAAATACGCGCCCCTGAATTTCGGCATCCGGCAGCCGCGGTAGACGTACCCGCCGGTGACCGCGCAGTTCGACCCCACGGCGGAGGAGAAGTCCCAGATCGGCACGCGCGTCCCGTTCGGCTCGGGGTCTCCCGAGGGGAGCGGATCGACGCACGCGGGACCGCAGCCGGCGGGCGACGTCGTGGCGCTGCACCCTTGCGCACCGTTGAAGCAGTGGCGCCCCTCGGACGAGCGCCACCCGTAGTTCTCCCCGCCGTGGGTTCCTCCCGGCGTCCAGTCGATCTCCTCCCAGCACCCCTGGCCGACGTCCGCGATGTACAGATCGCCGTTGACCGGGTCGAAGGAGTTCCTCCACGGGTTGCGTAGCCCGTAGGTCCAGACCTCGTCGCAGTTGCCGGCTCCCGGGCCGTCCGCGAAGGGGTTGCCTGTCGGCACGACGTACGGCCCGGCATCGAGCCCGCAGTCGGGCGCGGAGCCGACACCGCCGCGGGGATCGATGCGGAGGATCTTGCCGAGCAGCGTCTGCAGGTTCTGGGCGTTGCCGCACGTGCCGTGATTGTCGCCGCCCCCGCCGCCGTCCCCCTGCCCGATGTAGAGGGCCCCGTCGGGACCGAAGCTCATCCATCCGCCGTTGTGGTTGACCTCGGGCTGATCGATCCGGAAGAGAATCTTCTCGCTATTCGGATCGCCCACGGTGTTCGCGGTCCCGTCGATCGTCTTGAACCGGGACACGATCGTGTCGCCGTCGTTGCGCGTGTAGTTGACGAAGAACGTGCCGTTGTCGGCGAACGCCGGATCGAACGCGAGACCGAGCAAGCCCTGCTCGTCCGACGTCGAGCCGACGCGCGCGTCGATGTCGAGGAAGACGGTGGTCGATGCGGGATCGGCCCCGCGCGCGAGCTGCCGGATCACGCCGTTTTGCAGGACGATGAAGATGCGCGTCGTGTCGCCGGTGGGTGCGGTGATGAACAACGGCCCGCTCAGGCCGGACGTCAGCCCGCTCGCGACCGTGACGCGAGCGAGATCTGAATTGCGGACCTCGGAAACGCCGTCGCACACTCCGGCGGCTCGAGCGACCGAGAACGCCAGGGCACCGATGAAGTAGATCGATCGTTTCACGCGACCGCAGAGCTTAGACGGTCCCCCTCCTCACGGACAAGCGGCGGTGCCCAGGGTGCGGACCGGCGTGCCGCCGGGGGTCGTCTGTTGCCCCGAGCCGTTCACCGCCACCACGACGTAGGCGTACATGTCCCCAGCGCTCGGATTCGAGGGGTCACCTCCGGGCCAGCTCGGGGTGGACCCGGTCCGCACGCAGTTGAAGATCTCGCCGGGGTTGAAAAGCCCGTCCGTGAGGTTCGCGCGGTACACCCGGTAGGCGCTGGCCGTGTGCCACGTCGCCGTGCGAAGGTTTTCCCAGGTCCAGTCACCGTTCTTCTGGAGCAGGAGCGGCGCCTCGCTTCCGGTCCCCGCCACCTCGAGGTCGGCCATCGGCGGAACGATCGCGTAGACGAGCCCGTCGGAGTCGGTGATATAGAGCTCGCCCTGCGCGTCGGTTCCGAAGCTCGTCATGCTGAAGGGAAGCCCCGCGCCCAGCTGCGGGGTCCAATCGCGGAGGTTGGTGGCCACGCCCCCGGACTGCACGAAGCTCGACACGTTCCCGGCGCAGTAGTCGCCGTGGAAATACATCCCGCGGAAGTTCGGCATGCGGCAGCCGCGGTAGACGTACCCGCCGACGACCGAGCAGAACCCGGAGTGCGCGTAATCCAGGAGCGGTAGCCGCGTCCCGTTGGGGCCCGGGTCCCCGGCGGGAGCGGGGTCGCTGCACGTGGGGCTGCATCCCGGCGAGTTGGTCGCACTGCAGCCCTGCGCCCCGTTGAAGCAGTGGCGCCCCTCGAACTGACGCCAGCCGTAGTTCTCGCCCCCGGTGCTCGTCCCGGGAGCCCAGTTGATCTCCTCCCAACACGCTTCGCCGACGTCGGCGATGTACAAATCCCCGTTGGCGGTGTCGAACGAGTTCCTCCACGGGTTCCGGAACCCATAGGCCCACACCTCGTCGCAGTCGCCGCCGGCCCCGTCGGAGAACGGATTCGAGGCCGGGACGACGTAGGGACCGGCGTCGAGGCCGCAATCCGGCGCCGAGCCGGCGCCCCCGCGCGGGTCGATTCTCAAGATCTTGCCCAAGAGCGTCTGCGTGTTCTGCGCGTTGCCGCACGCTCCGTGCGCGTCGCCGCCTCCGCCCCCGTCCCCCTGCGCGATGTACAGGAAGCCGTCCGGGCCGAAGGTGATCCATCCGCCGTTGTGGTTTTCCTCCGGCTGGTCGATGCGGAACAGGACCTTCTCGCTCGCGGGGTCGCCGACGGTCCCGGGCGTCCCGCCGAGCGTCTTGAAGCGCGAGACGATCGTGTCGCCGTCGTTTCGAGTGTAGTTGACGTAGAAGGTCCCGTTCGTGGCGAACGCCGGGTCGAAGGCGAGGCCCAGCAGGCCCTGCTCGAAGCCGATCGAGTTGACGCGCGCGTCGATGTCGAGGAACACCGTGCTCGCGGTCGGCGCCGCACCGCGCGCCAGCTGCCGGATGATCCCGTTCTGGAGCACGATGAAGACGCGGGACGTGTCACCCGGAGGTGCGGTCACGAACAGCGGGGCACTCGTGCCGGTGGTCAGGCCGCTCGCGACCGTTACGCGCGCGAGGTCCGTGTTGAGCACCGCGGGAACGCCGTCGCACACGTCTTGCGCGTAAGCGCCCGTTACCGCCAGCAAGGCGAGGAAGGGAACAGTTTTCATGGTGGGTCTCCGTTACGGCACACGGACGCAATCCCCATTCCACGCAGCATGCACAGGTACTTCGCGTTCGCCAGCGGTGTGACATGTAAATTGAACGCGATCGGGCGTGTGACACAATGAAGCGCCTGATATCACTTCTGCCATCCTTGATCGCCGTCCTCGGGCTCATCGCGGCAGCCGCGGTCGTGGCGCCGCGCCTGAGGCTGCCCGCCCCCGTGCTCCTCGCGATCGCCGGGATCGGATGGGCTCTGCTCCCCGGCCTCACGCCCATCGAGATCGATCCGCACGTCGTGCTCGCGATCTTCCTCCCGCCGCTGCTCTACGCCGACGCGTGGGATGCGTCGTGGCACGACTTCCGGCGCTGGCTGCGTCCGATCCTGTCGCTGGCGGTCGGGCTCGTCGCCTTCACGATCGTGACCGTCGGGATCGCCGCGAAGGCGCTGATGCCGCAGCTCCCCTGGGCGGTGTGCTTCCTGCTGGGCGCGATCCTCTCGCCGACGGACACGGTCGCGGTCCACGCGGTGCTCTCGCGGCTTCGCGTCCCCCGGCGCCTCACGGCGATCGTCGGAGGCGAGAGCCTCGTCAACGACGCGACCGGCCTGCTCGGCGTGCAGCTCGCGCTCATCGTGGTCGCCACCGGCGTGTTCGAGGTGAGCACGGTCGCCTTGGGGTTCGCGCGCATCGCGTTCCTGGGCATCCTCAGCGGTGCCCTGGCCGGGGGCCTCGCGGTCGCGCTCAACGTCTACCTGCGCGGTACACCGGTTCTCTTCGTGTCGTCCCTGTTCATCCCGTACGTCGCCTACGGTGTCGCCGAAGCGCTCGGGGCGTCGGGGATCCTGGCCGTCGTCGTCGCCGGGTTCGTCGCGTCGTGGCGGCTCGACCTGCTGCCGCCGGAGAGCCGCGTGGACATGTACAACGCGTGGTCGCTGGTCGAGTTCATCCTGAGCGGGCTCATGTTCCTGTTCGTCGGGCTCGAGATCCCGCGCCGGCTCGGCAGCGAGCTCCTCATGATCGGAAAGCCGGGGCTCGTGGGGCTCGCGATCGCCGCGGTCGTCATCGTCGCGCGCGTCGTCTACATCTGGCCGGGTGCCTACGTGCCGCTGTGGCTGTTCCCGCGGCTGCGGGCGAAGGAAGGGGGATACCCCCCTCCGCGCGCCGTCGCGCTCGCGGGGTGGTGCGGCGTCCGCGGCGCCGTGTCGCTCGCGGCCGCGCTCGGCCTTCCCGCGGACATCCCGGGGCGCGCCGAGATCGAGGTCGCCGTGCTCCTCACGATCGTCGTCACCCTGATCGGCCAGGGCGCGACGCTCGAGCCGCTCGTGAAGCTCCTCCGCCTCCCCGCGGATCCCCCGACCGAGGCGGAGCTTCGCAAGGCGCGGGAAGCGATGCTCGCCGCCGGCATCGCGCGTCTCGACGCCTTCTGCACCGAGGAGAGCTGCCCGATCGACGTCTACCGTTACCGCGATGCGATGAACGACCGCCTCCTCGAGCTGCGAGAGCTCGACGAGAGCGCGCGCCTGCGGGCGGCGCGGCGCCTTTCGGTGTCGCGCGAGGTCCGGCTCGCGGTGTGGGAGGCCGAATCCGCAGCGCTCCTGGCTCTGCGGGACTCCGGCGAGATCAACGACCGCGACCACCAGGCGCTCCAGCTCGAGCTCGACCGCGAGCACGCCGGGTTGTGAATGGGGTCAGGTCTCCCAATGCATCATCGCCGCCGACAATGCCGAGCGGTATTCTCTTGCTCGATGAAGCATTGGGAGACCTGACCCCATTCGGCGCATCTCGCACTACGGGATCGAGCGGCGCCTCGGCCAGGGCGGGATGGGTGAGGTCTTCCTCGCGCGGGACCTCGCGCTGGGCCGCGCAGCCGCGATCAAGGTGCTTCCCGCCAGCTTCACCGAGGACCTGAAGGTCCGGCTCCTCGGGGAGGCCGAGGCCGCCCGGCGCTTGCAGCACCCGGGCATCGCGACGTTCTTCGAGGCCGGAGACGACGGCGGGACCGCGTTCATCGCGATGGAGTACGTCTCGGGGCGCACCCTGCGGGCGCGACTCCACGAGGGGCCCGTGCCCGCCTCCGAGGCGATCGCGATCGCGAGCGGGCTCCTCGAAGCGCTCGGCCACGCCCACCACGCGGGGATCGTCCATCGCGACCTCAAGCCGGAGAACGTCATGCTCGCAGCAGGGGGTGCGCCGAAGCTCCTCGACTTCGGCCTCGCGGTGCGCGAGAGCCTGGACGAAGCGACGCGCACGAAGCTCACGGCGAGCGGGTCCATCGTGGGCACGCCCGGGTACATGGCGCCCGAGCAGCTGAACGGCGAGGCGGTGGACGCGCGCACCGACCTGTTCGCCGCCGGCGCCGTGCTCTACGAGATGATCGCGGGCCGCCCCGCGTTCCCCGGCGGAACGATGGCGGCACAGATCGCCGCCACGCTCTTCGCCGACCCCGCGCCCCTCCCGGGCGGCGTGGGAAGCGTCGTCACGCGGGCGCTCGCGAAGCGGCCGGACGAGCGGTACGCGGCCGCCGCGGAGTTCCTGCGCGACCTGCGGCGGGTCGACGAGGGGCAGGTGGTCGCGGCCTACCCCGACTCGCTCGCCGTGCTCGACTTCGAGAATCGCTCCGCCGACCCGGCCGACGCGTGGATCGGCGCGGGGATCGCGGAGAGCCTCACGACGGACCTCAGCCGATTCCCGGGGCTGCGCTTGCTCGCGCGGCCGCGCGTGATCGCGGCCGCCGCGTCGGGCGGCGACCCCACGGCGATCGGCGCTCGCCTCGGCTGCCGCTGGGTGCTTTCGGGGAGCGTCCAGCGCGCGGGCGCGAGCCTGCGGGTGCTCATGCAGCTCACGCACGTCCCGACCGAGCGGATCACGCTGCAGGAGAAAGTCGACGGCGGCGTCGGCGAGATCTTCGCGATCCAGGACCGCCTTGCGGAGCAGGCGCGCGCCGCCCTCGCCCTGCGTGAATCGTCGGCGGCGTCGGCCGCCCCGGCCGCGCCCGACCTCGGCGCCTACGAGTGCTACACGCGCGGCCAGCAGCGCTGGCTCCGCATGACCAAGGGGGAATTCGACCGGGCGCAGGAGCTATTCGAGGAGGCGGTCAGGCAGCAGCCCGAGTACGCGGACGCGCTCGTCGGACTCGCCGGCGTCCACGACATGCGGTTCACCTTCACGACCGACCCGGGCGAGCTGCAGCAGGCTGCGGCGTACGCGCGCCGCGCACTCGCCGCGTCTCCCGCCCACGCCGCTGCCAGGGTCTGGCTCGGCTACGCCTTGTGGCGGTTGGGAAGCGTGGACGAAGCGCTCTCCCTGCTCCGGGAAGCGGCGGAGCTCACCTCGGGGAGCCAGTACCCGTCCTACTTCACCGCCTGCATCCGCGCGTCGCAGTCACGGTTTGCCGACGCGCTGCCGGCCTTCCAGCGCGCGGTGGAGCTCGGTCCGGGCTTTGGCTTTGCGTGGCTCGGGCTCGGATGCACGCACATGGAGCTGGGCAGCTACGACGAGGCCCGCTGGAGCCTCGGCCGCGCGATCGAGATGGAGACGACCGGGCTGCACTCCACGGCCGGCGCCGCCGGATGCGTGGGGGAGTGCCTCCGCCGCGAGGGGCGTCTCGAGGAAGCGCGCGCCGCGTGCCTCACCGGGCTCGAGGCGGTCGAGAGGTCCGACCACATGTACCGGGACACGTTCCGGTCCATGTGCCTGAACGCGCTCGGGCGCGCGGCGCTCGACGCGGGCGACCGGGAAGGCGCGCAAGCCGCCTTCCACCAGAGCGTGCTCCACCTGGGCGGCCGCCCTCGCACGCTCGGCGGAGGCGGGCTGCTCTGCCAGGCGCTCACAGGGCTCGGACGGACAGACGAGGCGCAGGCCCTTCTCGCCTCGCGGGACCGCGGCGACTGGTCGTGGTTCTGGCTCTGCGACGGAAAAGGGGTCTGACCCCGTTCTAGTTGATCTGCTCCAGTCCCAGCCCGAGGTACATGACGCTCGGATCGGCCGGGTTGAAGTCCACGACCGGAATCCGGTGGTAGTCGTTGTGGGTCTTCGTCACTTCTCCCGTCGCATCGTCGTACTTGTAGAGGTCGGCGCCGAATCCCTGGAACGACGTGCCGAAGGTGAAGTACACGACGTCGGGGTCCGTGGGGTGCGCCGCCATCGGGGGCTGATTCGGGATCGTGACGTCAGCGGACGCGTCGACGACCGGATGGAACGTGAGGCCTCCGTCGCGCGACAGGTAGATGTGCCGCCCCTGCGAGGGAGCGCCCGAGTCGGCCTCCGCGATGTCGAGCCCCATGACGAACACCATCCGGGGATCCGCCGGCGAGACGACGACGTTGAAGACGTTCACCGGACCCGTCCCCGTCGAGGAGAGGCCGGTCGAGCGCGTCCAGTTTTGCCCGCCGTCGAACGTCACGTACGCGCCGTCGACGACGACGCCGAACACGACGTGGTCGAGGTTTCCCGGGTCGAAACCGGCGCGGTAGAACAGGAACGGCCCCCGGATCGGGCCGGACTGCGGCGAGAAGCGATCGCCGCCGTCCCTCGAGATCCAGAGCGTGCCGTCAGCTCCCGCGATCCGGACGCCGTTCGTGTCCTCGGGGTCCGCCGCGATTCCGACGATCGAATCCACGGGGGAGCGCAGCGCGGTCATCGACTTCCCGTCGATGCGCACGAGGTCGTTCCGGTTGTCCGCCCACGCGTAGGCGCGGTCGCCGCGCGCGGCGGCGAGGCTCGCCGGGAACCCGTCGGAGGTCGTCGGGATCTCGCCGACCGTGGTCCAGCGGCACCCGGCGCTCGTCGAGCGTTGGAGGGTCCGGTTGTGGGCCAGGTACATGGTGTTCGGGACGTCCTTCAGCACCGCGAGCCCGAACGCGTAGTCGGTGCCGCGGACCGGCTTGTTCGAGGTCGCGAGCGTGGCGCCCTCGTCGGAGGTGATCGCGACGAGGGAGCTTCCGGAGAGGACGCGACAGGTCGGGACCTCCCAGTTCGCCCCGGGCTTGACGAAATCGGCGTGGACGCTCCCCAGGTACAGCGCGCACGCGACGAGGACGACGCTCGTTTTCATCTAGTCCTTCTTGTCCTTCCCCGCGGCTTCGCGGGCGGCGGTCCACGGAGGCGTCACGTCGTTGCTGCGCGCGTAGGCGATCGACTGCCCGAGGTGCTCGTGCGCGTGAGACAGGAGCAGCATGTAGGCGCCGCGGGCCGTGGTCTTCATCCCGAAGAACTCGGCCGGCTTCTCGAGGTCCGCGTCGGTCATCTTCTCGAGCCCGCCTTCCATGTGCGCGATCGACTCCTTCAGCGTCTTGACGATGTCGGCCTTGGTCGTCTTCGACTGCTCGAACGTGTCGAACTTGAACCCCTCGGGCGGCGCGATCCCCGCGAAGGATGGAAGCCCGTAGTTTGCCGCGGCGACGTGCATGAAGACCTCGCCGGTGGAGCGCACGCCCTTGCCGGGGCGCCACGCGTACTTGCCCTCGGGCATCGCCTCGGCGAGCTGGACGAGCTTTCCGTCGGCGTCCTTGAGCCACATCATCATCTCGTCCTTCACGCCCGCGCGCGCGGACGTGATCCCCATCCCCGCGAGCGCGAGGCCGAGCACAAGAATTCGTTTCATGTTCCCCTCGATTGGACGGCGAGCGCCGTGCGCGCCGCCCGACATTCTAGTGCGCCGCCAGGGGGGGCGCCGATCTGCGACAATGCCCACCCGGAGGCTCGCATGGGGCTGCTCGAAACGCTCGGCCTGCGCGCGCAGGGTCACAAGGCGGGGCCCGACGACGACACGGAGACGGTGCGGAAGATCGCAGCCGCCTTGGACCAGCTCGACCCGGCGCGAGCGCGCCATCTCGCCGCGTTCGCGTTCCTTCTCACCCGCGTGGCGCTCGCCGACCAGAAGATCAGCGAGGAGGAGGCGCGGGCGATGGAGCGGATCGTCCGCGAGAAGGGCGACTTCCCGGAGGCTCAGGCGGTCATGGTCGTGCAGATGGCGAAGACCCAGGCGATCCTCTTCGGCGGCGTCGAGAACTTCCTGGTCACCCGCGAGTTCGGTGGCATCGCGTCGCGCGCCGAGAAGCTCGCGCTGCTCGACTGCCTCTTCGCGGTCTCCTCGGCGGACCGCTCGATCTCTTCGGCGGAAGAGGCGACCATCCGCAAGATCGCCAGCGAGCTGATGCTCGACCACGCGGAGTACATCGCGGTGAAGGCGAGGTACCGCGAGCACCTCGCGAGCAAAGGCTAGATCTTTCCTCCGCGAGCCGCGGCGCGCAGCGTCTCCATCTCGTCGCGGTCGATCCGCCGCGCCGGCACGCCGCCCCAGGTCTCGCCGGGTCCGATGCGGGATCCCGGGAGCACCGCGGAGTGCGGGAGCACGATCGCTTCGGCGCCGATGCGGACGTCGCCCATGATCGTGGCGCCGACTCCGATCGTCGCGCGGTCGTCGATGGTCACGGGCTCGATGACGAGGTGCCCGCCTCCGCCGTAGTGCGCGAAGATCCGCGCGCTGCCGCCGATGGTCACGTCGTCCCCCAGCGTGATCAGGCTCGGATCCGAGAGGCGGTCGGTGTTCACGAAGGCATGGCGGCCGATCTTCATGCCCATCGCCCGCAAGAACCAGATCCCGAAGGGCGTCAGGGTGATCCACTTCAGGAACGTGTAGCGCACGACGTAGAAGAGCGCGTTGTGGAGCGCCCACGGGACCGCGTGGATCGTGTAGTAGCCGCCCTTGAACGGCTTGACGCGCGTGGGGAGCACGAAGTTGAGCGCGGGGATGACGACGATCAGCGCGAAGCCGAACACGAAGAACGACGAGGCGAGCGCCAGCCCGCGCACGCCGTACCTCCCGGCGAACGGGAACCCCGCGCTCCACGTGCGGGCCCCGTCGACGAGCCAGATCGCGGGCGCGGCCGCGGAGGCGATCGCGAGGATCCCGACGAGGAAGCAGCCGACGATGAACCCGTAGTAGGAGAGCCGCGCGAAGCGGCGCAGCACCGCGTCGAGCGTGCTTCGCGGCGGCGGGTTCTTGGGATGGTGGATGAAGTCCGTCGGGGTCAGGTCTCCCATTGCACCATCAACCCTGACAGCCCCGACGGGTTCGTCCGGGTTTTCGGCGCTCATGGCGCCAAGTCGGCCGCGAGCAGCTTGTGGAAGTGGTACGCCGGCGTCTCGATGCGCGGCGCGTAGACGCCGCGGTCGTACGCGGGGGAGCCGAGGCCGCGCTGCACCGACTCGCAGATCATCCCGTCCTCCTCCTGAACCGTGTCGGAGGCGGCGAGGCTGCGCTCGATGAACGCCTTCGCGTCGGGCCCCTCGACGTCCTGGAAGTAGAAATCGAAGACGACGCGCGTTCGGTCGTGGCCGAGCGGCACGACGTAGTTCGTGTCGAGGATCGGACCGTACCGGTTGAGCATGAAGTTCGGATACGCGAACGCGTACAGCGCTTCCGAGCCGATCCGCTCGGCGAAGTCGCCGCCCGCCTCGGTCGGCGCCTTCTCCGGCGACCGCACGGCCTGGATCGAGAAGCGCTCGTGGATCTCGTTGACGTAGGTGTCGAGGTCGAGCTGTCCCGCGAGCGCCTTGTGCAGGACCGACAC
>Ga0137435_1000152_pt1 | contig 25829 bp, 30 predicted proteins | sample EasRivERMGT100_2_FD_104904 | JGI IMG/M metagenome (GOLD analysis project Ga0137435, IMG submission 104904) | Soil microbial communities from meander-bound floodplain in the East River, Colorado, USA - East River MetaG ERMGT100_2 | ecosystem: Environmental > Terrestrial > Soil > Floodplain ... | reverse complement strand
CCAGCATTGGAAGCGTCCTGCGGATTGGATGTTCGATGCCCCGGTCCAAATCGATGGGGATGCTTGGGAGCGGAACATCACCAATTGCTTCGAACCCCTTATTTCACCCCTGGTGAATGGGGATCAAACCCATAATTCTACACGCTACCTTGAGAACTCTCAGGCTGTCCCGGAACCTGGGCGCTCAGAGCTATGGAGACTCAACCCACAGAACGTCCTGTCGTTCAACGTGGATCGGTGCGCGTTCGAGATCTATGAGCCATACTTTGCCCAACCCGGGTGGATGGCCTTCACCTGCGACTACCCACACAATGACGATAACGTCTACGCTATCGTAGGTCGGCGGCGGGAGACCGAGATCGCCAGCTAGCTACCCAGGTGGAACAAAGCCGTGTGCCCGGCACGGTTGGGTAGCAGAAAGGCCCCTCATGGAAGAGGGGCCTCTTTTTCTTCTGCCATTTCGAGGGTGTGGGTCTCGTCCTCTTTGATGTACTCCGCGTAGCAATCCCACAGGTCGTGGTCTATCTCGCTGATTGTGCCTTCGTATAATCGAAGGCCCGCCCACTTCCCCAGAGCACTCAAGCCATCGGGATGGAACCGATAGCAATCGAGGGGAAAATAGTGAAGCGGCCACTTAGCGGGGACGATAACAGCAAGGCGCCCACCGGGCTTAAGGTGCGCCGCAATGAGCTTCATGGTCTCCCATGGGAACTCGATGTGCTCTAGCGCCTGGCCAGTGATGATGTAGTCGAACTGCCTCCCCCCGAGATTGGCCCAATCATAGGGCTCGACTACGATGTCTACGTTCCTTCCCGCTGCCACATCGATCCCGATGTATTCTTGTGTGGGGAAGAGGGACTTATAGCAGCCACACACGTCTTGCGAGCCTACGTCTAAAACGGAAGCGTTCGCCGGCACACGCGCAGCGAACGCTCCCATAAGCCTCATTGAATTGCTATGCATTTTAGGTGTACTTCTTTTTTCCTGTCCCGCCTTTGCCTTCCTTCAGCATCTTAGTTGCGTACTTAGATGCTTTGGCGCGGCGGCCTTCTTGTTCCTGGACATCACCCATTCCCACCTTCTTAGCATAATCTTCTTCCTTAAGTTCTCCCACACGACTTGAGCCTAGATCGCGCGCAAGAGGCGCACGAATAAGTTCATCGAAGGGGCCTCGTGGTGGGGTTGGCTTACGGCGAATTTCGGCGCGGGTATTGGGTGACTGGCGTGGCATTACTTCACAATAGGCTTCACAACGCCGACCTTGGCCAGGGCGTCAATCGCCACACGCCGAAGGACCGCAGGGTTCGCCGAGACCGCACCATCCGGGACCTGCTCCCCGAGCAAACGCACAGCAAGCTCAACCAGGACGGCCCACTCGGCCGCTGGATGCTCAGCGATGAGGTTCCGCGCAACAGCGGAGGCTACAATCTCGATGGTCTGTGCCCGACGCAGGTTGTTCTCGATGACGGGCCGGATGAATGGGGCCACCACAAGCTCAATGAGATATGGCAGCAAGTTTCTAAGGATCTTGAAAGGGTTCATTTCTTCTTTCTGTCTTGAAGTAGAAGGTACTTGATTTCCCGAACATCGTCCTTAAGGTTTCTTCCATCCTCAAGGATATGCTTGACGTCCGTTTCAAGCGCGGTAAGGCGGTGCTCGGTGACTAGGCGAGAGGCGCCTACACCAGAGATCCCACCGGTTACGAAGGATAATATCACGGGGAAGACGATCTGTCGAGCATTCATCGACTGAATAATCCTTCAGACTTCTTTTTCTTGGCCTTCTTTGGCTTTTCCACCCTATACGGGGAAGTCTTCGGAAGATAGGGCTTGCCACGCTGCATCACGCCCCGGCGAAGAAGTTCGTCTTCCCAAGTTTTGATGCGATTTCTAAGGACTCTTTCCTGCTTCTCACTCAGGTCGAATTCCTTCATGTTTGCCCCGGTGAAATAATCCACCAACCAGGACTTCATGTTATCGGATTCCATGTGCGCGCTGGAGGAAAAGACGCGAGAAAGGGCATATGACTTAAAGAGAAGATATGCCTTAAGTCCGTTAATCGAGTAAGTAGGTTCACCTTCGAACGAACCCTTCTGGAACTCAAGCCACTTCTGCGTTCCATCTGGGAGTTTCTCAATAACATTCCCCATCACATCTCCGATCGACTGACGCTCGGCAAGCGAACGCCCGGTCCAAAGGTCACGTTGGGTTCCAAGTTCGGTGAACATCTTAAGCGCAGGGGTCATAGAAGAGAGGGTTTGACGGAAGGCGTTGCGGCCAGGCACGCCCATCGCTGTCTCTACTGCGGATGAGAAGGGAAGATCAATCCCTGTTATATATGTCAGCTTCCCATCCCCCTTGATCTTCACGCGGAAATCACCACGAAGATACTCAGGGAGCATCTCACGCTCAGGGCCAGCTTCTTGATCGGCGATAGCAAGTTGCGCCTTCATCCGACCAGGATGTTGAAGAAGTTGCTTAGCTGAGAGTTCAAGATTCTTTCGAGTCCAAGTGTAGAATGGAAAAAGCCGACGCATGATATCGCGCTCGAATGGAGCAAGTTGGTCATAGTCGAAAAGAGCACGTTGGACGCGCTGAGCCGCTTGGGCAGGATCAAGCCCACGCTCAAGCCAGGTTACGAAGTTAATGAGCTTCGCATGATTCTCAATTCGCGCACCGACACCACGCCCTACATTGGTCGCTGGGTTATCAAGAATGATGTTCCTTGAGCGCGTCAGACGCTCGGCAAGTTCCTGCCCTTCAGACTCCAGGCCAAATCGCTTGAAGAGAGTCCGTACTTCATCATAGGTCCATCGTCCAAGTGGAGTCTGAAGGGTCCCTTCGCCGCCGCCCATAATCCCCGCGACATGGAACATCTTACGCGGATCAAAGGCGCTCATCCCAATATCGGTAAAGGTGGTAGCTACGTTTGAAAAGTGGTTCCGCATATGGAACGCAGGCCAGAGCGTCGTAACTGCGCCCTTGAAGATATCCTGGGTAAGGTCCCAAGTCTTCATGAGTCCACGCACTTCCCGACGATTGAGGACAGAAGTTCCAAGGCGATCTGCTTCCTCGGCCATAGCCTGCGGCATCCAGAGCCCCTTATATGGACCGGATGCGATGCGTTTATATGGTTCATTAAACGTGGAGAGATATTGCCGACGCGAAGTCCCTAGGAGCCCACGAATAGATTCAATGATCTCTGGATCTAGTTTAGAGATATCCTCTGCATGGCGCTTCATAAGTTTATTCAGCGAGGAAAGGCTATCCACCGCCGTCATGCGCCCCATCCAATAGAGGCCCTTAAGCTCGGGGGTTAGTCCTGCCAGGTTCGCAGTCTGTCCAGCTTGTGCGCGCGCGAGAAGCTTCCCAACATCCACGAGGCCCTTCTTCCGGGGAGCCGTAGGAGGGAAGAGATTGTCGAGGAAGGAGATTTGAGGGCCCATCTCGGGGGTGAGGCCAAGGCTCTGGCGCAGCGCTTCAGTGCGGCCAAGTTCCTTCTCGACGCCAAAGAATAGGTTGCGTGATGCCTTCTCTGGGGCGCTATCTAGCTTTGCCTTGAGGGTCTGGGCGATCTCTGGGAAGGCGCGCTTGAAGGTCTCCTCTGCGACAACGTGGTCCGAGAGACCAAAGTGGTTAATGACTCGGGAGTAGTAATTCTCCGCAGCCATGATGGAGGCGTTCGAGTCGCCACGACGTGCAAGGACCTCAGCCGAATCAAGGATTGGCTTCAGGTCGAAGTTGATGACACCTTCCTTCTTGAGCTGGCCAGCGAACTCCATAGCATCCGAGAAGGTAGGGAAGACGCGCTGCTCGCCCCATGGCCCCTTAGAGAAGGTTTTATCGAATCCAATCCCCTTGCGCGACTGCCAGAGGGACGAGAGCTTATCCATCTCGTCGTCCGAGTTGTCGAACATATGTGGGAAGTAATTTTCGCGAAAAGCGCGTGGGTCGATAGCATCCCTTCGCGCCTCGTTATGGAACCACTCAGCCGTCATCTGGCGAATCTGGGTGATCTGATCGCGGACTGAAGGTGGCAAGTTCTCTGCTGGGAACCGCGTTGGATCATCAAGATGGAGTGCCGCATAGTCTGCGACGGTCAGGATCTGCTTTCCTGCGAAGTCGATTGGCTGGGCAAGCTTCATCTTCCGCCACTTGGCGGTCAGCTTAGCTACGGACTCAGCGTTCCCCCTACGGAGAAGGCGGCTCTCGGCACGATAGAGCGAACGAGCCTCTAGGGCACCGGGGATATTCCGGGCAGCCTTGAGGGTCTCGTTGAACATCCCATCGATCTGCTTCTCAAGGACGCGCTTCCCCCGCGAGTTAGTCATCTTGCGGATCCCAGAGGAGATCTGCGCGCCAATAGGAAGTTCCTCCAGGTGCCGCATGAGGCGGGTCACCGGAGTTCCAATAGCCTTGAATCGCTCGTTCGACAGGAGGGGCTTGCCCATGAAGCGGACAACGCTATCGTCAGCATACTTCGACGCCCCAGCACGGATCAGGTCATCGACCTTAGAGATCGCAGCTTGGTGCGCGACTTCATGCCCAAACAGATTTGCATCGCGGGCAACGTGAAGCGCTTCGTCCGAAGTAAGCGGATCTAGGCCTCCCCGGCGCGCAGTGAGTTTTCCCGTGGCCTGGCGAGTCAGGTCATCTTCGAAGCGGCTAGCATTATCAAGCTGGCTTTGGAGGCGAGATACCTCCCCCCGGGTTGATTGCTCCATCGCCATCTTATCGATATTGAGGGGATCCTTTTGGACCAAGCGTGCGGCTTCATCCGCCTGCCGTTGGGCAATGTGAATCTGGCCTTCGAGTTCCTTCTCAACCACTGACTTGATACGCGGAGCGATCTCGATTTCGTCAAGAATCTTAGGCGCTGCCCGATTCATGTTCTTGGACAACCACTCAGCGTAACGGACTGCCTCAGGAGCTTCCTCTTCAAACGCCTTAGCGACAGCCTTTAGCCCTACCTTGGAGAAACGTTGAATTCCCTTAATTCCACCCTCTCGTAGAACTACGCCAGCTCCCGGAGCCGTCCCGAAACTAACGTAGGTAAATGGGTCAAGGGGAACGTCCATCCCAAAGCCAATAGCTCCCCGGCCAGTGATATCCATAATATCACCACGCTTGAAGCGCCAGCCCTTACCGCTATCGTTGAAGAGGAATGGGAGGAGGGAGGAGACATGCCCATACTCAGGAACCCCAAGATCCTCAAGGACTTTTCCGAAGGTTTCCTTATCGCCCGTAACCCCGGGAAGTCCTGACGATAACTCGCGGCTAGCCCGACTAACCGCCTGACGAATATCACCAGTCGTAACCATCTCCTCAACGAATCCGGCGCCCGCAAAGTTGGGGCGAAGGAGAACGTCGGAGATTCTCTCTAGTGGAGTCGGAGGTGCCGGCTCAGGAACATCACCTGATGCAGCAAGAAGGCGCTCAGCTTCATTAGCTCGCGCATCCAGCTTTTCGATTTCAGGCGTCTCCTGGGCAGGTTGACGCTTAGACGGATTGAAGAACAGATTCCCTGAGGAGGAACCTGAATCAAAGAAGAGATTTGGCATTTACTGTGGTGGGAAGCCTGATCCACCGAAGCCGCCGCCCATTTGCCGGCCGATAGCTCGGGCTTGCTCACGCCGCTCCTGGCCAGTCTTAAATTTGCGGGCGCCTTCCTTAGCCTTAGCTTGACTCTTCTTTGCACGCGCAACCCGGGAGAGGGTGACCTTCTCCGACCACCGTTCGAGAAGTGGCTCAAGGGCAATCTGGTAGGACGTGCGGAGGCGCTCCTGGACCTCGGGATCTTGGAGGCCAGAGGCTTGATTCACAGCATTCTCAAGGCCGGCTTCGAGGTCATTACGAATGGCCTCAACCCCCCGAACTTCGTAGACTGTATCCCCGATCTTCTTGCGGAGGACGGGTTCCCCATCGGTACCAGCGGTAATCTGGTCGTTAAGTTGGGTCTTGTAGTCTTCGAGAAGCGAGCCATAGTTCCCGATCATGGCGAGTCCCGCCTCATGGTCAGGCGTGTTCATAGACTCAAAGCGTGCTTGGGCAAGCTTAAGCTCGGAGCGCTGCGCCTCAAGCTCAGCTTCCTGCCGATCCATGGCGGCTGCATCTCGCGACTTAGCATTCTCCACATCCTGCCGCGCCATATTAACCGCGTTCTCGTCACCTTGAAGCTTTGCTTCCCGAAGCTTGGCTTCAGCGTTCGCAAGCTTATCTGCGCGACCCTGAGTCAAGCCCTCAGTGATGAACTTCATCTTATCCCGGGCGGACTCCTGAGCTGCGATGCGTTGCTCCTCGCGGATCTGGCGCATGTTATCCCGAACGCCCATGATTCCACCGACAAGCCCTGGAGCACCACCCTGGAGGAGACCCCCTAGCGCACCGAGAATATAGTCGAGCGCCTTCTGCCCACCCTGAGGCTCCTCAGGCGCCGTAGACTCAAACGCCGGGGCCAAACTCGGGGAGGTAAGCATCGACTGGTAGTCGGGCGGAAGTCCCTGCATAGCTGCCTTGGGGAGCATCATCCCCCCGGGTTGGGCATTATTCGTCATCGTCCCTTGAAGGGACGGCGAGGGCATGACGTCGTTCTGTACAGGATTCTGTCGGGGCGGGATTCCGAAAGGCATTAGTCGTTTCTCCGTCGGCCACGCGCCGCATTAATGCCTTGCCCAATCCCGGGGGCAGCACTTCCAATTTGACCAATTCCACTACCGATTTGTTCGAGAACGGATGGTCCAGCCCGACGCTCCCCCATGAACGTTGGAGCCATTTGCATCCGCGATTGGAGGGCCTGAAGTGCAGTCTGAAGCGCTTGGGCAAACATATCACCCCGCGCCCCTTGAATGGCGTTTCCGGTTGCGGACTTCGCAAGCCCACTCGCCGCTGCTCCAACTCCCGAGCTAGACAGGCCAGTTCGTCCAAGAGCTGACTGGAAGCCAGTGTTCATCTGGCTCCCGGACTGGATTAGTCCGCGCATCATGTTTTGGAACATGGGGGAGCCAACCATAAGCTGGAAAAGCCGGTTCGTGTCGTTGGAGATCGCGTCGGGGCCAAGGTAAAGCTCGGATTCTGCGCGGGCTGCCCTACCACGGCCGGTAGAGTGACTCATAAGGAGATCCCACTGAGCTTGTTCTGGGGAGCGCGGGGAAGCGGCATTTTGTTCTCGGATGGACGCCCGGGCCCGCGCAAGGGGATCTGGAGTTGGGGTGCCAGTGCGCCGTGGAAACATTGGGTTAGGCATAGGGTTAGGCATAAGATTATTCTACCATACGGAAGAGTAGCTTGACTAGACTATTCTTCCTGATTTCGCCAGATTTGGACGGTATTAGTGGTGAAGCGGACGACGGCCTTATTAAAGTAGTTTGCAGATAGACTATTGAAGTACAACTGAAAGATGTCCACCGCCGGGGTGAGTTTGTAATTTTGTGTGATGATATCCACGCCAGCGACAGGGAAGTTAGTTTGGATGGTGTCTGCTGTACGTGTACGCAGGAAAAAGTTCGGGCCAACACCTTGCGCAGACCAGTCAATAACTGTCCCAAGACTAAAGTCTGTTACGAGCTTTGACTTTAGGATTTCAGCGTATTTTGTAATCTGCGTAATATTAGCCATTGGTACCTTTGGGCCTAAATAAGGAAGATGGTCACTAAGTGTCACACCGCAAGCATTGTGTAAATAAACTCACCATCGAAGGTCATACCGTTTGCATCACCTCCAGCGGCTTCACCTGTGATCCTTTTTACAATTGCGCCAGTTTCTCGGTCAATGAAGACTAGATCACGTGTTCCACTGCCGAGCGCTTGAGCGATAAGAAACTCGCCATCAAATACTAATCCTGTCAGGACAAGTCCGATGGTATATTGCTTACTAATACCATTGGTCGAGCGATCTAGTTGAAAAAGGATAACGCCAGGACCAAAAATATCAGGATAATGCCCCCAAAGGTAATGTCCATCGAAGGCTATAGCAGTAGGACTTTGGCTAAAGGATGAACCAATGAAATTAACCCGCGCACCTGATCTATCAAGTTGGCCAATACCAGCATTCCCCGAAACCGGACCCCAAAAGTACTCCCCATCAAACACAATATCATCATATGTCTCTACAGGAGAAATAGTTGTAGTCTTAACTATGTTGTAAGGAAAATCAACATAAGAGAGATTCGCGTCAGAAGCTACAAGTTGGTAGCCATCATAAGCCAACCCTCTCCAGACAGTGGCTGGGAACAATGTAGGCGCTTGATTTACCACCTGATTTTCACGTGTACGCTGATAAATAATTGCTACTGGCATATTAGTTTTTAAGGATAAGTGTTGCGCCACTCACAACAAAGGTGGCAGAGCCAGTCGTCCCTTGACAAACAATGCGGAAGCGGATGAAGTCTCCCACACAATCACCTGAGTAACATCTAGAGATGCCAGGGCTAGTCCCTACAGCAATATCGTCATATAGGAGTTGTCCCCAAAAGTTGTTTCGATAAGCGAACCATGTGGTTCCCCCATCATTTGAGAACTCACAAATGACTTGGATGTCCGTAGGGGCATTTGTCCGAAGGACATTCCAGAGGAAGAGAAACGTCCGTGCCCTAGAACAATCCACTGTTGCCGAAGTGGCCGTTGTTGGAGAATCATCATACGTTGTGTTGAGGGCAGTTAGCGTGGTGCGACTGTATTTCACCACATCCGAGATGTGGAGTCCACGATCTGAAGTATCCCCCGTCGTGTTTGAATTTGCGACCTCATTGGTTACACGATCGTAGGTTGTCCCACCTTGGCGTTTTCCATGAACATATGCTGCCACGGTGGTAGTTGTAGGATTAGCTACATTGTCTGCTAGGGCTGCCGCTGCCGAGAAATCCGTATTCTTAACGTGGACGCGACGATCCAAGGTCATGCGCGCAGCACCCACATCACCTTCGTCAACAGAGTCCGTTGCAGTCTCATCAGCAAGGAACCCGACTACATTGATTTTAGAAGTTGCAACTCCAAAAGCTGTGTCGTCCGTTAACTCTGATCCGATAAGGAGCTTCCGATCGAGCGTCATTCTTGGAACGCCGATGTCGCCTTCATCCATTGAATCGGTAGCAGTTTCGTCGGCCATGGCGCCCATAGGCATAACCCGGGAGGTACCTACAGTGAATGCAGCATCATCTGCGAGATCAACGGTGATGCCGCCGCCGCCTACGATAACCAATCGCCCAGAGGTATCCGTTAGGAGGATCTGTGCGTTAGCCCCATCGTGCCCTGCAATAAGGCGCGCCTGGGAGTCGGCATTTACTGCACTCCCATCTGCCACAAGATATGCCGGGATAACATGACCGTCTTCTGCGGTAACGCGAATAGCCCGAGCAAAGTCTGCTGTAGCCGCCGGCCCAACGTCTACCTGGGTGGCTAAGGTATAGACGCTAACAGTTTGCCCACCAGCGGATGGAGCTGCATGGGCAACGATTACCATCCCTTCGAGTTCTGCTTCAGTCCATGGGGCGAGAGTGAAGTTCGAATTCTGCTGGAGCGACCCGATATTTTGGAGGGCAGTTGCTCCACCGATTGCACCGGCAGTAAGTGAGGTTAAACTCCCAGCAGCGACAGCATTAGATATCGCAATTTTGAGGAGGGAAGTATAGTTTCCAGCAGTCGAGCATCCAACAATATTGCCAAACTGCGCGCAATTAATAGTATGTGTAACTGCGGCTTGGGGCGTTTGGAGGAAGCTTTGGTTCCTGTCCCCTGTTCCGGTGACTGCAATAAACGAGGCTGCGTCATGTGGGGCGGTACACGCTTGCCATCTAGTCGCCGCACCAGTTAGACCCCAGCTATCAGCGATTGCTCCATCTGCGGAGAGTGGAATGGCATATACTCCACCTGGTGGTGGGTAGTCTACGACAGACGTGCTTGCCCCAGCTTCGAGCATGATGTCATCCACAAACATCGTATAGGTCCCAGCAACAGATGTGGACCCAAAGAGGATGTTGAGGACCGTGCCGTTAGCGACGGGGGTAACATTCGAGAACTCTTGAGTGCGATCTCGGCCATCCTCAGAGATGCGAATAGAATGAGATCCAGTGGACGCTGAGGTATAAACCCCAGTAAGTTCATACCAAGTATTAATCGCCAGGACTGTGGTTCCCGACACGCCATCAAGCGTCAGGATTCCAGTGTTCGAAAGGTTAAGCTGAGACCGGACAGTTGCGCCACTGCGGATGGTAATGATTTGACGTGCGGCATCAGGAAGTGCGGAAAAGCGGATCCATGCTCGCCAAGCGCAGGCAGCTACCGGGCCAGTAGAAGCAGTTTGTCCATCCGCATCAAAGAAAAGCGCAAGGGAGAAGTTTGCCGCCGCCGCTCCACCCTTAGTGATAAGGATAGAGTAAGTTCCGGTGCGAACAGTTGTAGTTGAAAAGGTGACTGCACCCGCAGTGGTATCCCCATTCAAATTGAAGATGGTATTGAGTTCCCCACCTTCAATTCGCGTGATGGTATGTCCACTCAGTGGGGCCGCAGAGGTAAGCTCAGTAGCGCGTCCAAAGGAAAGGATCCCCTCGGTCGCATCATGTACCCGCTCAAATTCATCAACCTGGTTTGGGCAACACCCTTCCCCATGGGTATTCCCACTCGCACCAGTATTCGTAGGTTGCCCAGAAGCAAACCCCGCCGCATCAAGCAGCCGGAGGTAACGATCAATAACGAAGATATTCCGACGCAAGATCGGATCCTTCGTCTCTGCGAGTCCTACTACACCTTCGTAATTACGCACTTAGGTTCCTGAAGAAACATCATACTCAAAGGCAAGGTATGCCGTATCTGCCTGAGTGTTAAGGATCATCCCGACCGCTTCTGCGCGTGCGTGAAGCTCCATTTCAATAAGCTGATTTTCGGAGGCGTGGGGAACATACGCCTTAGCGGTATCTGTAGCCTTAGCAGCATTCGACTTCCGCCGAGTGAAGGCTGCGTTAAAAGTCCCCGCCCCGTTGAATGGGCCAGTTAAGATTCGCACGCGCTGGGCATGAATCTCGGTAGAGAGATCTGCCCCTTGGGGATAGATGAAGCGTGTCTCCGCAACCATGGTCGTTACCCCAGCCGTTACGTCTTCTTCTTGCACCGAGTTCGTTGCAGAGAAGGCACGGCTTGAGTTATTCGCATAATCCGCTGCACGTCCGACCAAGGACGTTGGGCCAGAGACCTTAAGATATCCCCCATCCTTGAGGTGCTGTGGATGGTAACTCAGGTGAAGCACCCGGTCATTCGGGGCGCTACCTCCAGCGGAGGTGTAATAGAAGAAGAGGCTCCAGAGATGTTGGACGTTTACGAGGAGACAGTTTGGCAGGAGCGTCTTATTCACCAAGGCATCCCAATTAAGATCCATGGTGAGGAGTTGCGTCCGAATCCCGTCTGTAGCATAAAGTCCATCGTGGCTTACATAAGCCACACGCGAGTTCCCTTCAACTGGAGTAAACAAGCATGCGGCATCCGGTCCTACGATCCCATGGTTCGCAGAGATAATCTCGCGACATCTTCCTCGGGAAAACTCGGAGTCAGTCTCGTTGGGGAGGTAGTTTAAACGCCAAACTTGGCTCTGAAGGCCCACTACACAAACTGCATCAAGTGATTTAATGCAGGTTACTCTGTCTACTTGCTTTGTATTGAAACCTACGAAATACAACTCGGGGAAGGAGTGTGGTAGGCCGGGGAAGGAATATCGCACGAGCCCCGGATTGGCGGTATCGTTCACCACAAGGGAGTCTTCGAAAACGTCCCCCGTACTCCAGGTCGGAGGCTCCCGGTCGCGCGCGATATTTACCGCAGCAGTTCCGGCTACCGAGATAGTTAGGAAAGCATATGGCGTCGTGCCCACTGTCCCGGGATCTTGAGTAGTAACGGGAGCAGGGGCACCTCCTGGGATAGCGATTTGCTCAATCAGAAGTCCATTTGGAAAAGAAGTCTCGTAAGTTCCAATAGAGGACCCAGACCCAATCGAGGTAATCCCCCGATAAAGGCGCCAATGCGTTGCGTTGGAATTGTGTAGGATTGGGTAGGCTACACCACCATAATCGATCGTAACGTTAACTTGCCACGCATTCTCAAGCGCGTTCCCAATAGGACGATCGATGAGGATATCGTCCCCTAATGTAGCTGACTCGATATCCAGGTTAGAGTCGTATTCGGTAAACCAATATTCGTACCATCCCGTTCCTACCGCAGACCAATCTCCTCCTGTGGTAAGAGCACCCCCTGGACTGATTTCATCCGTGTCCGTAGGGAACATTCCATGACGGTTCAGGGTAAGGGAACTATTGATAACCTGAGGGACATCAACTCCGTTGGAGAGGAAGTAGGTATTATCAAACCCAATGGCCTCGATTCGAAGACCTGTGGTTACCGATCGAATCGTAGTCCATGCACCGCCAGTTCCCGTTTGCCAAGACGTCCCATGCGCGACAATAAGCCGCGTCGTGGTCGTTCCATCAGCCTCGAAGGGGATCGCCCTGAGGCCATCGATGTTCACCCCAATCGCCGTTCCAAACACAGCCCGCCCCTTGATTGGGGAGAGGGCATGGTTAAACGGACGGTAGAGTCCTGACTCAGCACGAACAAGCTCCCCAGGACCAAGGAGCGATGGATCGCGCGCAGTGACGAGACCATCAGTAAGCGGCTCAGTATGGAGCATTAAGAGTACCAGCCATACCAAGCGTCCGGGACATCGCCCGGAAACACGCGATCTCCAGTGAAACCAGGACGAAAACCCTCATCATTATCCGGCTGGACTTGAGATTCATCAAGCATGAGGGCGAGCATCCTGTCCGCCTTCCCCTGCCAATACATGATGCGGGAGTCATTCTCTCCATGGTTCGCAAGAATGTTCGCGCGCGCCTGATAAATAATCCAGGCTTGATACCGTTCCACGATATCCAAAGCCGTACCATCCACCGAGGGAGTGGCCATGAGCTTGTAATACTTAACTAGGATGTTCTCGACAGACGCAGGGGGTGGAAGCACCCTAATCTGTGCGACCGTATTCGAAGACCGTGGGAAGATGTTATATCCCCAAGGCGTCCGGTTCGAAATCTGGTCATAGATCGACCGATCCCATACACGCTGTTCGATATACTTAAGAGGGCGCTTATTCGTTTCCAAGCGCACAGAATAGATCTTCCTGAAGTCTGTGTTCAGGTTGTATTCATCCGTCCCAACTACAAGTGCGATGGTTTGCTCGGCCGTCAGCCAGTCCAGGTCCTTGAGGTTAAGCTCCTCAACGACGCGCTGGATCTCAGCCCCCGCCTCGGTCAAAGCATCAGTATCAGTCGCATTTCCAATGGCTTGCGCTACCTGCGCCTTAGCCTGAGCAAACGTAAGGATCGCCATTAAACCACTCTAACACAGCCATAAGACGTCCTGAGCTTTGGGCCGAATTCCTTGGCCCATGAGGGAGTGCCCCCCAAGTCACATGATTCTACGCTTTTGATAAGGCGTTTCGCAAGTGGTACATAAGGCCCGTCAAACGCGACGAGATAGCCTCGCCCCTGTGCATCAACTCCCCAAGCAACCAAGGCATCCCCATCTTCATACAGAGATACACAGTCTGCCATGAGTACGCGAGATACATTACCGGGGGCCAAAGATCCGGCAAGCCGTTGAATTCGTTCATTGGTCTTTTCTACGCCCAACTCGGGGTGAGGTACCACGAAGGGTGTGCTGACGAAGTAGGTATACCGGATGTGCTCCTTCCAAACGACACCCTTGTCAGCGCGTTCTAGGAAGGGCCGGATATCAATAAGGGAAGGAGCGTTCCAAACCACCGGCATCCCGCCGATTCCCTCAAGCCAATCGAGGAGGGCGTGGGTATGGACAGGCTTCGAACGGGCGGAAAGGAGCAACCCTTGATACGGGGCGCAGGGGGTGTCAGAGAACTCTCTGGCTACCACCCCCGAGATCAGCTCTCCATTCTCAAAGGCACCTATGACAACGGGGCGATCAGCGTTCAGCCACGATGAGCTTACGAACAGGCTCGTTTGGTGACTCGTCTGGACTAGCTTCTCCCACTCCAGGCTCTCGGGATTGCAGGGCCTTACTACAATATTCACGGACGGACTCACTTGTGCTCCTTAGCCAATCGATATATGGCCCTGTGGTGAAGCGGACATCGCGGTAGGAATGAACCCAATCCTGAGCATTCTGGGCCAACTGCTTACGGAGCGGTGCATTCTCAATTAATTCAGACAGCTTCCATTCGAACTCCTTCGGGGAGGTATAGCGGAAGCCAGTCTCTCCGTCGATGATCTCCTGGTAGGGGCCGAAATCAGCCCCAAGAGTTACAGCAGGATTCCAGATCGCGGCGGACTCATAAAACTTGATAGCGGACTTACATTCCGCAAAGGGTGTTGGGCGAAGGGCACATAGGTTGATATCATGCCCGATCATGGAGAGGCGATAGGTGTATGCCTCAGGGTCTACCCAGTCGATGAACTCAATCGAATCCCCGAACCACTTCTTGAAGATCGGGTATTCCTGACCGAAGTATAAGAACTTCGCGTGAGGATACTTCCTTAGGACCTTTCCGAGGGGCTCCTTGATGGTATACAAGTCGATGTAATGTGAAGCACCGCCCGTCCAAAGGATCTTGACCTCTTTACTTTGGGCAAGTTCGACTTTGGGATAAATCTCGAAGTTGAGGGAGTTTGGGTAGACGTAGACGTTCTTCGCCCCGTATCCCCGATAGACTTCAGCAAGTGCCTCGGTTGAGACCACAACTCCATCACATTCCCGGGCGATTCCCTTAAGCATTTCGACCTGCTCAAGGTTTCGTGTGATGTCAAAGAGCGCGGTCTTTCCCATCTCCTTGTATTCTTTTCCATCCTCCCACAGTGGAACATGCTCTCCCTTAACGTCAATACGCATGATCCGGTCACCCGGCTCAAGCTTCTTTCCCGTTAGATTATGGGTTCCAGTATGGCAGAAGGAGGGGTTGAATGGCTCGACCATCTCAAGATGGTCGTCCGAGGAGAGGATGATTGCAGGGCGCGGCTCCATCATAGCGAGTTCAAGGACACGCTTATGATAATACTGGTGGTAGATATGGCAATCGCTCTCAGCGAGAGCTGCGAGACGCGCTTCCCCTGAATCGTCTCCGGTGATAACTCCAGTATCTACAAGGTATTGGATTTGTCCCGACTTATCAGCAAAGTCGAAGGGATTTTCCAGCCGGTACTTATAGATCCAACCCATCTTTCCAGCCCAAGGAACATAGATGTTTAACTTCTTGGGGAAGGTCCCAAGGGGCTTAAGTGCAACCTCATTATCCAATCTTCATTCCCTTATATTTCCCTGTGCAATATTCAGGGTGCTTTTCAAACCAGGGCTCATAGAACTTAGGGTCCCTGAAGAAGTCGTGGGAAACATTGTTCTCCAGAAACGCCACAACCTCGAAGGGAACCATGGCTCTTTGGAACCAAACCTTCGAGTCGTTTAGGCCACGAATAGAGCGGACGTTCGAGATAATCCTGGCCTCTTCCATGGCCTCCCGAACGTCCGCTACGGCCGCTACGAATGTCTCAATCCCCGGGAGTTTGCCCCGCAACGTTTGGGCTGAGGTGACGTCATCCACGAGTTCCTTAGTTAACCTTTGCATGGAAACCTTTAATAACCTATGTCCGACTTCTTCGGCTTCCGCTTACGCTCCCCTCGAAGGGCTGGACCCAGCGCGCGGGCTTCGATCAGGCGATCCCGACCCTTACCCGTCTTACGGTTATACTCGCCAAGGATAAGGGACTGATTAGTCAGCCCCTTCTTTTCCCTTGCGAGATCTTCCTCTTTTTCGAAGTTTGCGCGAGCTTGAGAACGGACGCTAGGCGAACGCCTAGCCATTAGACGAACTCGACCCCTGCACCTTACCGTCACCCGACTCATGACCCTTGCGGATCACGCGAGAGTCCTTGTTAGGGAGGGTCTTAAACGCATCATTCGGAGCGCTAGGCGGATCGCTTGAAGCAGTCTGCTTAGCCATTGGACCTTGACTCATCTTATTACTCCGCGCCGATCTTCCCCGGCGCTGGGTCACTAGTGGATGGCTTACTTTCGTAACGATACAGACCACGCCGCTCCCCCGGAGCCTGTGGAGTATCGGAGGGAGTCGCATAACTCCCCCCGATATTCTGGTCCACATACCCCATCGGATCCAGCGTAATCCCCCCGGCCCGAATCTCATCATACGGCGCAATGCGGTGCTGCCAAGACAGCCCACCCTCACGTTGCATCGGATTCGGATCCGAGTCGTTAGCCTTTTCTACCGGCTCCCAGGGCTTACGCTTAGGCATGATTAGAGTGCCTGCACGTTAGCGAGCACGCCCAAGGCCGCCTGGTTACCGACCTCAAGGGTCAGCTCACCGAGGACCATACCTCGCGCAGAGTCGCCGCCCGGAGGCAACGGCACATGCTTGATTGGTCGGAGGAAGGCCACGCGAACCATTGGGCTCTCGATGAACCAACACTTCCCACCAGTCGTGGTCGCAGCGGAGTCAGCAGCCTGTGGCACCCATCGGTTCAGCACGATTTGCTGAATCCCGAAGTCCGACTCATACATATCAACCGAGTTGATAAGCCGGCGGTCGGCCAGCGCGATATTCCGCGCCACCGAGGCGTTCACAATGAACTGGCTAATCTGCCGCTTGCCCTTCGAGTTCACATACACCGTGTCCGGGTTCCCACCAGACGCGAAGATCTGCTCCAGCATACCGTTGTAGACGGCTTCGGAGATGGGGAACGACGTACCCGAGCCCGGTCCACCAATCGACGCGGCGGTCGTGGAGAAACGGTTCGTGGTGACGAGATTCTCAAGGGTCTTCATCACACGCACAACACCCGAGGCGGTAGCCGTAGTCAAGACAGCGAAGAACGTTGCCTCGATATTCCGGCCAATTTCCTTCAGGGCCTTCATGACCTGGTAAGCGTACTCATCCTGCACGCCAGCCGGGTCAACGGCACGCATAGTGTTCGAGACGTCGATATCCTTGCGGAAAATCTGCGTCCAGTTGTTCTGGCGAACACGTGCCGTAACGGCGGTCGAAGATGAAAAGGTTCCACCTTCCTCCGCGCCAGCGGTCGAAGTTCCAGCCAGCGTATCAGTCAGCCACTCGTGAAGCGTATGACGCGATACGGTCTTAGGACTCTTAGTCAGCAGCGGGCTCTCGTGTGGGTCGATGTTGACGATGAGGTCAAGCAGATCCTCACGGTTCTGCCCACCCGACCCGAAGCCGCTGCCGAAATAAACGGAATAACCGTTTGCAGCCATTGTTAAATTCTACCTTCTTGCTGTGCCTTCAGATACACATCGGGAGGCGGCTCTTCCGGCCACCAAGCCTGGATCTTCGCGCCATTCTGAAGACGCTCCTTAACCCAAGTCGTGGCATCGCCGGTTTCCTTAGCCTTGTCCCACGCCTTATCAAGGCGCGTATCATGGTCAGCAGCGGGGTTTGGTTCCACTCGTCCGGCACCTCGATTAGCCGGGAGAGCCGCGCTCTGGCGTGCAGCCGCTCGCTCTTCTTTGGCTTCCCTCGAAGCACTCTGGACGTCGGATTCTCTATTTTCGGCAAGGTGCCGCTGATACTCAAGTTTGACGTATCGCGCAGCGCCTTCAGGGTTTGCACTCACCATCGACTGGAAGGTGGTCTGAATCTCGGGAGTGTCAAAGAGGAACTGACTGATAGCCGACTGATCCGATCCAAAATAAGACGCCGCTTCGGCTGCCTTTAGGAGGGGATCAAGGATCTGCTGCGTTCTCTCTACCGCGCGCTGATCGATTCGTCTATTCAGGTCTTCGTCGCTCATACCAGCGTATGGATCCTCGTCAGGTTCCGTTTGCTGCGGTTGGGTCCGCGAAGCAAGCATGGTTTCAAGCAACCGATTCCGTTCCTCCAGTGCCTTCCGTTCGGCCGAAGTCTTCTGCGAGAGGCGGAAGAGTTCGTTATAGCCAGATTCAAGGGCTTCGGGCGACTGGTACTTTCCCGCGTAAGTGCGGGGGCCTTGTGGGGTAGTCCCGTCAGGCATTATCTATCTCCTTCAGAACCCGGGTAGTCCGGGGGCGAGACCGGGGAATACCTTCCCCATGTCGCATAATGAACTAAACGTTCGTGTTCCTCATTATGGGCCTTCTTCCGCCCTACGTCAAGTGTGTATTGCTCAACCTCTTGGCGGGGCCACGTCAAGAAAGTCTGGAGGGCTTTGATCCTTCCGCGTCTACGGGCCGAACTCGGGGGTGGGCTAGCCATCCCAAGGGCATACTTAATGGACTCAAATGCCCCCCGATGGACATCATCTCCTGTATCGACAAGGGCTTGGAGTTCGACGGAGATCTTGGTTTTGAGCATCGGCTCAATGATCTCTAACCACGCGCGCGAGGCAAGGAGGCCTTGAAGGGCCTGCTGCCGTTCCTCAGGGGTCATACTAATTTCCACTTAGGCTTCCCTCAATAGATCCGATTTGTGCCTCACCCGCCTGTGGGAGAAGCGACATCAAGTCCACGGTGCCGCCACCTACCCCCGGGTTAGGCATCCCCATACCTCCCTGTGCGGGCGAGCCTGGAAGCATCCCTTGCTGGAGGGACATCATTGCGGCCTGTTGCTGCGGCGATGGCTGGAGGAGTTCGTCAATGTTCCCCATTTCGAAGGTCGCGAACATATCGCGGAAGAAGGCGGTCCAGTTCACCATCTGCATGGCGAAGGGATTTGCCTGGACAGCATTCAAGAGGAGGACCATGTTCTGCTGGCGGGCGGCCTTCCCAATAGTTTGGGTCGCACCTCGCGCCCTCACGTCGTAGTTGTGGTTCAGATCTTCCAGGCTGATTGGCACTGCTTCAGGTTGGAGTGGAACCCCCGAGACCGGATCGATCAGGGCATTCGTACCCAGGATTCGAATCTCCTTCGGCGTCTCAAGGAATTGCTTGTTCAAGGAGACGAAAGCATCGGCCAAGGGTTCGATCCACATCTCTTCTGCGAATCTGCTTTCGAGAAGCAAGCGAACCGAAACGCTCTCCTGGCGCGCAAGGAATTCTCTTGCGGTCGTGTCCCCGGAAGACTGCTCTGTCTGGAGCCCGTCACTAATCCCCGTCCCATGCTGCATCATCCGGTGCAGGAACTCGACCTCTTGGTAGGCATTCTGGATCTGACTCAGGTTCGGGATGATGGGCATAATGGATTCGGCAGGGTTCCCATTAACCCCCACAAGCTTGCCCGAACGCATATACAGGTTTCGCGTATCGACGCCTGCCTGGCGGTTATACGCAAACACTGGGTCGAGGAAGATATCCAAGGCATCGAGCTTCTGGTTCGCGATGCGGTTCATCGTGTACTGAAGCTTCTCGACCGACTCAACCTTCCCGATTCCATGGAAGAAGTGCGGATCCCGGAGGGGGGAGTATGCGCCGAAGGGCTTTTCCCCATGCCAGAAGGGATTCGGGGTGTTCCTGAGACACACCTGCCGATTTGCGATGGTGATAAGACGTTCAGTGATAAAGCCATCTGGAGCCATCTCGGAAGGGACGGTGCCCCACATCTCCAAGATCTCCACCGGCTTCGCATAGCGCTCCATCTTCTTAGTCTCGGTCTCCACGAAGGGGGACCGAATCAAATTCGTCCGGGTGTTGAATTCCCTTTCAACTTCCCGAAGGAGCGACTTGTTCTTAAGCTCAAGGAAGGCAGTTCGATCGAACTCACCGGGTCCACCCTCCTCCTTTGGTTTCGACATCTGGTCGATCTTATCGAGGTCCAGATAATACCGATGGATGACCCAATCCATGTCCTTGATCTCCCGCACCCCTGGCTGGGGGAAGAAATCAAGGATATCAATCACATCCCATTGCGGCCCATCAAACACCACACGGTTCTCGGTGACGATGCGCTCCCCCCGGGTTCCGCTCATAGGGGCGTATTCTGCTTCTCTCCGACGAAGGCGCTTTGTATTGTGAAGCCACCCTGTCCGGTAGATCGCAGTCCCGTATAGGTCCCCGAGAAGGAACATATCTGCCGCCTTAGTAATTAGGTCGGCGTCTCGCATTTGAGCGCTTACGAGGAGTTCGTTCTTCCTCGCGGCCTGGGCGTCCTCTGGGCCGTACCCGAACATCGAGACGTATGGCCAGACCCCGAAGGAAATATTCATCTTCCGAGCCACATCCGTCCAGACCGTCGAGAAGAGAAGGGGCAGGCTCACATTGTTCCGAAACGCCTGGAAAGTCCCCGTGGACCATCCCCTGAAAAGGTCGTACCATCTACCCGTCCTGATAAAATGCGCGTTATAGTTGTTCTTTGAGTGGTTCCAACGCGACATAACCAACTCAAGGGGGCTAGGCGGGCCAGCAGACCGGGAAAGTTCCGGCCGGGAGGAATCAAGCATTTGTATTTATTCGCTTACAATAGGGGCTGAATGGTGTGCCCCACAGTTAGGACAATCCAGGATGAACTCATTCCCTGGCCCATCCGTCCAACAGGCCTTCCAGGCCTCACCGCACTCCAGGCAAATTACTAAGGAGACGCACCATAACTCATCTGGATCATAGTCTTCTAACCCAGCTTCGTCAATAGGAACCTCTAAGATATCCTTAAGAGCCGCCGGGAACTCCATCGTGAACCAGTTGCTTAACATTGTTCGGCACCTTTCGGCAAACGGCACGAATCCAGATGACCTTAAGGGGCGAGGGAGGCGACTCGCCAAAGGAGATGTCGAAAGATGATTTTATCAGATGTGGGTATATGTCGTGGTACTCAGGATGGTTAGCTGAGTAATAAAGGAAGGTATTTGGGTTCCAATAGGAGACGTGCGTAGGATCCTGGAAAGCTCCTCTTCCATCTGTAGAAGGGACCCAAATCGAGATCTCCCCGCCCATTTTAAGGACTCGCCATGTTTCATTCATGGCGTGGATGGGATCATGCAAGTGCTCGAAGATATCCTCCGCGAGGATATAGTCCACCGAACCATCTTCCCACGGCCATGTCTTCTCTAGGTCACAAACTACCTGGACTCCAGGATATGGTTGGATATCCACGTTCGTAAATTCAGGGCGGGCATGATAATTCGCCCCAAGATTCAAATTAAGTCCACCCTCAACAAACGGCATTAATGGCCTCCTGCACCTTGAGAAGGAGAATCTCTTCTCCCAGCGTTCCCACCACAAAACCCTTCACGCGAATATGCTCAAAGAGGTCCTGGAGGATATACACATCATTCAAACAATAGTCAAAAAGTTCTCCAAAGCGTCCAGCTTTCGCAAGCTCAGGAGCAAACTCTCCCGTTCCAGTCTTACCATATCCAAGAGTTCGTCGGCAGATGGCATCAAGACCCCAGGCGCCGTGCTTAGGTTTCCCAACAGATCGGGAGATGAGATCGCAAAGATCAATATGGCGGGGGAGGACGAGGGGCCGTCCGACGAGCGACGCGAGTAAGGGTACATCAAATCCTCTTCCATTAAAGGACACCACTACATCGGCGTCCTCAAGATAGTTAACTAGATTCTCAACAGTGTGGAGGTCAAAAAGCCCAACCCGGGGGGTAGGGGCAGCGACAGTAACGGCGGCAGAAAGGCCTGCATGGCCCTGAGTTACGTTCTCCCATCCGCCTACCTCATCGACGGACTTGGAGATTTCGGTGTCAAAAAAGACGATCATTCTGGACCCTTTTCATAAAGGGCAAGCACCTCAGCAAGATGGCGATGGGCCTGCTTCCGGCGTTCAATTGCGTAAGGCTCAGTATAATCTGGCTCAACGGTTTGAAGGGCGCGATGGCATAGGATCGCTGCATAAGTTTGGGCTCTATCCCGAATACTTTCGGAATTCCCTGTGACAAAGGAATCTGTAACTGTAACTTCGGTGTCCATGTCACGGTAAGATATCGTAATTTGAATCATACCGTCTTCTCTAAGTAGCTTCATTAAGTCCTCATCGAATCGGATCCCGCATCCAACGCGTGGGTTCCTCATCCTGGAAATAGGTATCGTAGATATCTTGGGCGTCTGAGTTGGAGATGCGGCCTGTTTGGAGTTCTCTATCCCAAGGGCGTGAAGGTAGGGGTGGTGCGGCATCTGTCCCAGGAGGAAGGTTTGGGCAATATACTTCAGGGTGGAAGACGTCAGCAGCGCACTCCGACCAGTCATCGTGCTCAGAGACGCCAATTCGGGCCATCTGCCACATAAGTTGGTCGATTCCTGGGGCGTCCCGGACTAACTTAACATGGCCATCAACCCAGTAACCTACAGGCTCCGCGATTCGGGCAGTCTTGTTTGGGCCAGCTCTGCGGTTAATCTCCATGAAGGGAGGCATCCACATCTGAGCGTTGGAGAAGCACGATTGGAGATGGTCTCTCCAAAGGCCCTCTTTCCCTCCAAGGGTCCTATCATCCGTCATCCAACGGATCTGCCGACCTGACTTCTTATATCGCTGGACGATGGAGACGAGCTTATCGGTGAGGTCCTCAGACCTCCATCTATTTGAACCATATCCCTCTAGGTAGTAGACGTCTCCATTGGTTGCATGACCCCAAATCTCAATGACCGAATCATCTCCAAGGCCCGTGCGATCAGGATGCTTAAAGGCTGTATCGCAATGGATGGTGATGGTTAGGTTCTTAGGGACGTCTTTTCGCTCAACAATGCACTGTTGGATCTGATCCCATGTAAGAGGTACCTGGTCTCCTGAGCCCGGACGGAGAAGGCATTGGGCAGCATACTCCGCTGGGTACTTCCTCCGGTAGTTATCAAGTTCGTTCTGAGGCCAGGACTTGGGCATCAGGGTCTTCCCATCCTCCCCTGCGGCGGGCATGTAATACATCCGCCACTTCCCGTCCTTCCTCAGATGTTGCCTATATTCCATGGGGAGCTGCTGGCCGATAAGCTCCTTGATCCCGTCAATGACAATAGCATTTGTCACCACATCCCCATCCACATAGGGGGTCGCGCAAAGGACCAAAAGGGAGTCGTTCTTTAGGACGGGGAAGAGGGCTCCGAAGTGGGTGTTTGCGACTTGGATGTAGTTCCCAGACTCCCTGAGTTTGTCACGAGAAACAGGGTCATCGATGGTGATGTGATCGGGATGATCTCCGGTCGCGCCCGTATCCACCGAGATACATTCAAGGGAAGCTTCGGACAAAGAGAGCTTTCGGGCCCTATGGACAAGTCGCTTCCTTGTCCAGATATCGGGACCTTCCCACTTTCCATAGAGCCAGGTGAAGTATGCACAGGGATCCTTTCCCTCCCAGAGGCGCTTGGCGATTTCTGCAAACTCCATGGATCGTTCCATGGTCAGGGAGTCAATGACCGAGGCCATGTCCGGTTCCTGGAGATGGAGCCAGACCGTGAAGGCCTTCGTTACAATAACGGTCTTCCCCGAGTCGCGTGCAGCATCGATGAGGATATAGAACCGTTCCTGCTTTCCCGAGGCCCGCATCGCGAGCCATTCCCGAGCGACCTTCTCAAGCCAGTCACAGAGGGGCTTATGGATCTCTTCATCCAACCACGCCCCCTTGGGGTTCTTTTTCACTCCAAAGGCGTAACAAAGGAAAGGCCAGAAATGCTGGACACAGGCATCTGCGAGAAGGGATCGCTCTATGCCTGTGGGCCAAATGGCTAGCCCGGTAGGACTTGAACCTACACCTTCCCGTTTTGGAGACGGAAGCTCTGACATTAAGCTACGGACCAATTCAACTAGGACTTTCCAGGAGATGAAGGGCGGGATCTGGTCTTCTTGGCCTGACTGAGAGCGATCGCAACGGCCTGCTTACGGTCGGTCACCAGGGGACCTTTTTCGGAGCCTGTATGAAGGGATCCCGCCTTAAATTCAGATAGGGTCTTTTCGACCTTCCGCTTAGAGGCTGCGGATGAAGGAGACTTTCGGGGCATATTGGGCCTAACTCGGGGGGTGGCTACCACCCTGGTCTGGACGAGAGTGGCGAAGGCTTCCAGCTTGTTCTCGATCACCAGGGCTTCGTAAAGGTCTTCCTCTAGGGCGTTTACGATAGATTCCTCGACATCCTCGGAGAAGGGCCACATGGTTCCATCCAGAAGGACGTGGAGCAGTTCGTGGATCGCGCCTCGAACCAATCCGACTCGGGCGGTGTCGATAACGATGCGAATGGTGGAGCTAGTTGTCCATTTGGTGTGGGCATCACATCCCAGAGAGTCCGGTAGGGTTTCGAGCTTGATTTCAACTCGGGGATCACGCAGGAGTTTCCTCAGGTGCTTCCGCAGCCGGTGGTGACTCCATCGGCGGCTGGTCTTGTCTGACATCAGGTCCCCAAAGACGGGCGTAGGCGGCGTCTGTGGTTTCTTTCCCACAGACTTCCATCAAGACGGCAAGGCGGGAGATACGGTCCTCAGGAGTGAGGGGTGGAGGCGGGCCAAAGGACTCGACAGGACGGTGGATTGCCTGGAGGTCATCGAGGAGCTTGACGGCCTGGACCCGATATTGCGGGGGTCCCATGGTCGCCATCTCGGAAAGGACCCGAAGCATCTCTTCAACGGGTAGGGTCCCTTCAGATTTGATCGTGGACAGTCCATGGTCCGGGGCGGCTTTCTTTAGCCTTTCTTCCTTAGGTTCCTTAGGGGGTTCTGGCGCAGGAGGGGGCGTTGGATCCCAATTCTGGTCTACATCTACGTTTTGACTCGACACCAGGTTACAGAGATTCTGAATACTATCCAACTGAGTACCCCGGATAGCCTCAGCGAGTTCCGGGGATCTCTTGATGAACAGTGCCTTATATCGACCCACTGAACGGAAGCCAACTCCAAGGCGCATAGCGATTTGGCGGTCTGAGAGCCCATGGCCAGGTCCCCCATTCGCTGCCTTATATTTCGTCAGGAGCATTTCGAGCAAATGCTGTTGCTGCGAAGGAGTTAGCCGGACTCCAGCCTGCCTGGACATGGTTTTTGTCCGGCCTCTAGATTTGACTTTAGTGGGTGGGTGAATTTTCGCAGGGATAGGTTCCTCAGTCATAACCTGGCAATCGTACTTTAGTCCGGGGCGCGAGTCAATTAGGGGATTATAGGAAAATATCGCAGAGGGGCTCCCCCCTACCCCAAGGCGTCGCCTCACGCGCGCGTGCCCTCACCTAAGCCCATGCCATGTCCTTACTTACTCCATAGCCCATGCCCTTCCCCGAGACCAGCGTGCGCTTTGCCCCTGCTGCAATTGCGTTTTGCCCCACATATATATGCGATCGCATTGAAAACAAACAACTTAGCTCGGGCATGAATCCTGCTGGAGTTAAGGGCATCGCTGTGAATAGGCGCAGCGATGAAAGGGTGAGAATCCAATGCGAAGCCCGATCTTACATCGATCCTTTAGAGCCCACAAAGGGGACAAGCGTATCAGCTTGTCAACCTATGGGATAGGCCTGCGCTTTCGCGGTCGCATCCATGTAATCATCATTCCTTGCCTTATCCGCAAGGGCTTTGGAGATAACTAGGCCATGATTCACTTTCGCTCAATCGAAACCGCGCAAGCATACGCTTCGCGCTTAGCGCAAATTCATTCCATGCCCTACGCTGTCATTCGGTCTGGATCTTGCTGGGCCGTTATGCTCGCATCCTCAACCATGGGGCGCCCCGTTGCGTTCCGTACTAACGGAAAGGCGGCCTAACCATGTACTCAATTCGAAACTTCAAATCTAAGAAAGCCCTGAAGGAAGCCGTGAAGCTTGCGCCCGTTGCGTGCTTTCAACCTGGCCCCTTTGGTCCGAACGTTGCGGATGGAGAGCATGCGCTTGAGGGCCCGCACTTCCCCGAGCCCCATAGGTTCTACGCTCGTGTCCGAGTAGTCGAAGGCATGATCGTCAAGGTACTGTCATAATCCCCCGCGTT
>Ga0137435_1000150_pt1 | contig 25911 bp, 30 predicted proteins | sample EasRivERMGT100_2_FD_104904 | JGI IMG/M metagenome (GOLD analysis project Ga0137435, IMG submission 104904) | Soil microbial communities from meander-bound floodplain in the East River, Colorado, USA - East River MetaG ERMGT100_2 | ecosystem: Environmental > Terrestrial > Soil > Floodplain ... | reverse complement strand
CTGCGCAATATGAAGTTCGACATCGATCTCGCGGCTGGTGTCCCGTATGACCCGGCAACGATTGAGCGGAAGATCCCCAAGCTCGCCTGGCAGCGTCTCCTCAATGAGTTGAAGGCGCGGCTCCCGCTCAACCGTCCCGTGGCCGATCTGAACGCCAACGTCTACCTCGCGATGAGGATCGACGATCCGAAGGACTGGCACACGGTCTCAGACTTCAAGGAACCTGGCCACATCTTCGAGGCCCGCGTCATTCGCGGCACGGAACCGACCTACGAGACTCAGGACGTCCTGATCCAGGTCGGTGGTTCGATGGAGACCCACGAGATGGTCCGCGTTTCGGGTACCCGTCCAACCAGGACCGTGGAGCACGTGTTCGGTGGGAGGGTTCGAAAGACCCCGAACCAGACCGAGCCCACCGTTCCTGACGCTGATTGGTTCGACAACCCCAACGATCTCTCCTCTCAGGTGAGAGCCCTCGAGCGCAAGTGGCGAGGTGAGAAGTGATCGACGACCTGGAGACCTACGCCTACCTGAGTGTCATGGAGACCCTGAAGGCCGGCATCGACCCCGTTCACATGAATGGGATCGGCATGCGACCCAAGACGGACTTCGACACGTGGGTGGACTTCTATCCCATGGGTGACGTCCGTCGCCGTAGTCGCGCGAAGGACTGGGGCGGTCGGATCATGTTCCAAGTCTCCTGCAATGCGAAGATCGAGGAAGACAGTGCGAACCGGGACACCATGGCAGCCCACCGGTTGGCGGCCCTCGTTCGGAAGACCCTTGAGCACAAGGACCTCGCCATCAAAACGATCGGTGTCGCTCCGGAGCCGACCGTCGCAACCCTGAACATCAAGGAGGCCCGGCAACGTTACCTGCCGCGGCGCAACATCACGTTCGAAGGAGAAGGCAACTTCGCGGTGGAGCAGGGTAACACTCACACCGTGGTTGTCACGTTCCAGGCGACCCTCGAGGCCGCCTAAAGGAGAAACGCGCATGGCGCACAGGATCAGGAACCTGACCCACGGTCAACTGACGATCGTGGACGGGACCGGCTCGCCCAACACCCTCGTGGTTCCCATCGAAGAGGGGAACCTGAGGTTCTCGGTGCGGCGACCGGTGAAGGTCATCATGAACCGCGGCCGGGTCGACTCGTTCGCCGAGGGCAACGAGGAGCCCATGACCGTGTCGTTCACGGCGAAGTTCGAGGAGTGGACCGGCCGCACGCTCACCGCGTACGCGGCCATCCCCTCCGTCCCCGACGCCCTCCGTCAGAGGGGCAACGCTGCGAGCTGGACGTCGACGCTGCTGTGCGGTCCGTACTGCACGGACCTCCGCTTCGACCTCTCCAACCCGTGCCCGACGGCGGGTGTGGACCAGACGGAGCGGTTGACGTTCCCCGACTTCCACTCCGACGAGGTCAACTTCGAAGAGGGCGACGACTCCGACATGCTCCCGATCTCGGGCGTGTGCCTGGCGCTCGAGCCCACCGCTGTCCGAGGCGTGTAACAGCGGCTAACTGCCGCAGCCGGGCGAAGGCCCAAGGAGGAGAGCTGTGAAGATCCGTGGCAAGACGAAGTTCGACGTACCCCGGAAGGTGGTGCGACTCGCTCGCACCACCACCGGGGAGAACGGGGTGGAGAGCATGGAAGAGCTCGCCATCCGCGTTCGCGCACTGCCGGTCGGGAACGAGACCAAGATGTTCGACCTGTTCCCGGAACCGCCGAAGCCGCAGGGCTGGGCGATGGATGCCAGGGGCGTGGTGCTCCGCGACCCCGAGACGAAGAAGCCTCAGGTGGCCGATCTCGAGACACCCGAGTGGCGTGAGGCCAACAGGAAGAGCTTCCAGGGCCGCATGGCCTTCATCCTCTTCCACGGCATCGACGATCCCGAGGTGGAGAAGCCGGCGGCACCGGAGAAGGACACGCCGGAGTTCTACACGGCGTTCTTCAAGGAGCTCGTCGAGTTCGGCTTCACCATGGGTGACCTCGGTCGCTTGATGGGTGAGATCACCAACCTCATGAACCTGTCGGAGGACATCGAGAAGGCACGAAGTTCCTGATCACGCTCGGCGGGGTGGGGCAATCGAAGCCCATTCCCAAGAACTCTGGGCGGGACACGCGGTACTGGGAGCTGCGCGCGGTTGAGACGGTCGATCCGCGCAGCTTCTACGGACGGTGCTGGCGTGACCTGACCTACGCCGAGCAGGTACTGTTGATCGCATTCGCTACCCTCCGTATGGAGGAGAAGGCCGGAAGTCTCGACGATGAGTGACGATGTCAATGCTGGGATGAACATCGACCCTAGTGGTTGGCAGGCTGGGCTTGACGCTGCCCAGAAGTCTGCCGCTAGGTTCGTCGCCTTCCTGTCGACGATCGAGGGTACGTTCCAGCAGGTTGCCTCTGGTTCGATGAACGTTGCTGGTGCCATCGCGTCGATTGGAGGTGTGAGCAAGGCGGTGGAGGCAGACCTCCACTCTCTGCATGCTGGTGAGATGACGCTCGCCCAGATGATGTCCGGGATCGGTGGCTCGGCCGAGCAGATGAATGCGACGGTCCAGTCGATCTTGACCGGCAACATGACGCTCGAGCAGAGCATCAACTCGATGGGCGTCAAGTGGGACCAGAACACCGAGAAGATCGTCGTCAACGTCGCCGCCCTCGAGAGGATGAAGAAGGTCCTCAACGAGATGAAGGCAGGAGCCTGGCGTCAGGCGATCGTAGACCCCAGCGGTAAGCCCATCTCTCGCCGTAAGTCTGCGGACACGTTCATGTCCACGGATCCCATGGCGTACGACAGCGCGGCGGACATCCGGATCGCGCGCATCATGCAGCGCATGAAGAAGATGGCCACCGGCGCTGGCATGACGGACTTCAAGCTGCCGAGCATCGAGATGGGTGAGGGCAAGATGGCCCTCAACATGGCACGGCTCCAGATGTCGATGGAGCAGCTCCGCGACAAGGTCAAGGAGGTCAAGGGCGCAGAGACGGAGCTGGAGAGGACCCGTGCCAAGAACGACGCTGACATGAGCCGTCGCCTACGCGCCGCCGTTGCCGCTCGCGAGCGGGAGCACGCGCAGATCCGCAAGGTGGAACTGGCCGAGGAGAAGCTCCACCGCACGCGGACCTTCAAGTCCCTCAACGAGATGTATATGAAGGGTCCCAGTCGGACCCGCTTGAGGGAGCTCGCCAGCCAGGGCGTCATCTCACCGATGAACCGGGAAGTGGTGCACGGTACAAACCTCATCGATCGGTGGGCAAAGCGGCTGGAACGCGGGACGGCGCTCGGTACCAAGGGTATCCTAGGAGTGGTCCGAGGTCTGCAGAACGCGAACTCCCAGATGGCCCTGCTGACCAGCTCCTTCACCGGCCTCGTCGCCATGGTCTCCGGCGTCACCGCTGGTGCGGTGTTCAAGATGGCGATGGACTTCGAGCACGCCATGACCCGCGTGAACCTGCTGGTGAAGAAGAACGAGTCGGACTTCAAGACCCTCAGCGATCAGGCGAAGGAGCTGAGCCGGATGTTCGGCAACAGCCCGCTGGCCACGGCTGAGGGAATGAGGATCGCGATCTCCTCAGATATCCCGCCTGGCGAAGTGATGCAGTTCATGAAGGAGGCCTCGAAGCTCGCGGCCATGTCGAACGCCTCTGTGGAGAAGACGACCGACCTGCTCGCCATGCTTCGCAACGCGTTCAACCTGACGATCGGCGACATGTCCCACCTGCGTGACATGATCTTCGTGATGACCGATCGCGGTCGCGTGGAGGTCGAGCAGTTCGCCTCTGAAATCGGCAAGATCGCGCCCACCGCTCGCCTCGCTGGTGTGAACATCCAGGAGATGATGGCCGCGTTCGCCGCCCTCTCTCGCACGCGATCCACGGAGCAGGCTGGTACCCTCCTCCGCAACCTCTTCAAGAACATCGTGGACCCCAGCAAGGAGGCGAGGAAAGCGATCCAGGAGTTCGGGCTCGGTCTCACGCCCGCGGCGCTCAAGGCGAATGGCCTCATCAAGACGGTGGCCAACTTCCGCGCGGAGCTCCAGAAGCATCCCGGACTTCTCAACACGGTGGCCGATGACCTCCGTGAATTGGCGGCGTGGGGTGATCTCACTGACTCCCAGTTCGCCGCCCTGACCAGTACCTTCGATGAGATGTCCAACTCCATGGGCATGGCGGACCAGAAGACCAAGGAGATGATGGACACCACCCAGGTCAAGTGGGAACGGCTGATGGCGCAGATGAAGATCTCTGCCATCGACATGGGTGGGAGCTTGCTCGGTGTCTTCGGTGATGCGACCAACGGGATGAACGGCATCGAGATCATGCAGAAGAAGATCGAGTCGGGCTTCAAGCGACTCGAGATGGCGGTGCGGATCTTCGCCGGCGTCTTCCAGTTCCTCTGGCACGTGGCCTCCGGAGTCCTGGCTGGGATCCTGGCCGCGGTTCGCACGATCTTCAACGCCATCCACAACGTCTGGAACGCACTCAGGATGGCTGGACAGACGGTCCAGATCTCGGTCCTCGAGGGGAAGATCAAGCGCCTCGAGGAGGAGCGAACAGAGGCGGTCAAGAAGGGTTCGCTCGAGCGTGTGGCCGCAATCGATGATGAGATCAACACCCTGAACCAGATGGCCGAGGCGACCCAGAAGGGGTTTGCGACCACGGCCGAAGACGCGAAGACCAACGTTGACGACATCATCGCTGGGTGGAAGGGTGCGGGTCAGTTCATCAAGGGCAACGCTGAGATGATCGGCGCCAACCTGGACGCCGTCGCCCGGCTCGCGCAAGAGGTCGCAGACCTCAGCGTAGTGATCGAGCAGATGGAGATCGACTCCAAGCAAGCCGCGCGAGCGCAGAAGGCCTGGGGTAAGGAGGCGGCAGAGGCCGGGAAGAAGATCGAGGAGGCGAAGCGCGACCAGGCGCAGCTCATCAAGGAGTGGTACTCCGAGACCCTCAAGGGTCAGGTGATGGAGGGGTACGAGCGTCTACAGCAGTGGATCAAGGACAACCGAGACGCGATCAGGGGCGCGATCGCGGCGAACCGCGAGTGGGCCAAGGAGCAACACAGGGCGGCCGAAGATGCGATCAAGGAGCTGGAGAAGCTCAAGGATCAGCGCGATAAGTTCAACGACTCAGTCCAGGAGTCCATCGACAAGCTGAAGGACCAGGACCGCACGCCCAAGCAGATGATGGAGAACCGTCTCCAGAAGGGCCAGAAGCTAGAGGAACTCGCGAACAAGGCACTCAAGGCCGGTGACAAGGATCGCGCAGAGGACCTCGTCAAGGACGCGATGGCCGCATACGAGTCCATGCTCGAAGTCGTTGGTGGCAACACCAAGGGGAACCGTGAGAAGGTCATCGGCGCCATGGAGAGACTCCAGGGCGAGATGAACGCGGTCTTCGGCGCTGAGCAGGAGTCCCTGAACTCCAAGCTCGCGGATGCCACCAAGAAGGAACAGGAGTTCACGGCCGCCGCGAAGCAGGCCGAGGAGAAGCTCAAGAACTTCGAGCAGGGTGTCGTCGATGTGGGTCGCGCCATCAAGGAACTCGGCAGCGCTCCCTCCGACGAGGCCTTGATGAAGATCAAGGAGATGATCCTCAAGCTGACCGGAGAGGCGAACTGGTTCGAAAAGTTCACCGCCAACCCGGCGCTCCAGGCCATGGACAAGGTCATCGAGAAGGCGAAGGAACTGAAGGACGTCATGGGCGCGGTACCCGACGAGCTCATCATGAAGCTCCAGGGTCTGCAACTCATCGATCTCCTTCGCGGTTCCACGGGGTTCGTACCCATGGAGCCGAGTCGTTCCATGACAACCAACAACACAAGCAAGATCACCAACGTCGATACCCTTCACGTAGAGGTCGGTGGTGGTGAAGGCGGGCCAAAGAAAGCTGACGCGCGTCGGCTGGCCAAGGACATCAAGAGGCATATCGAGCGCGGCGAAGCACCGTCGCTCGGCAAATAGGAGGTGCTGCCATGGGCCGTCACCTGACGCCCGAGGAAGAGGCCGAGCGGGAGCGACGGCGAGTCGAGTCCCGCGCGGCGAAGGATGGAAGGTTGCGTCTTCGCAGCCAGATGGTCACGCTGGACGCTCAGGTCGTTCGCCTGACGCCGGCGCAAGAGGAGAGGCGCGTCCAGGACCTCGCGGTCCGGATGGCGGCGCGACAGGAGCGCATCCGCAAGAGCAAGCTCATGCTCGTCAAGTCGGCGGCGGAGGAACTCGGCGACGAGTCCGTCGCAACCGAGGCGACGCGCCTTTCGCTGCTGGAAGACCAGAGGCTCATCACGCGGGCGGAGCTCGAGCAGCAGGCGACCAGCGGCGCGTTCCGCTGGCTCGGAACGAAGCTGATCCTCGGGTGGAACTGGCTGGCGCGTCAGGCGCACGCGTTCCTCCGGGGCATGTTGAACTTCGTGCCCTACGGGATCATGAAGCGGTTCGCGATCCGACAGGGCATCGCGGCCATCCTCGCCCTCGGTGGTGGGATCTCGTACACGCTGTACGACGTCGCCGGCCAGGTGAAGTCCACCGGGGTGATGGACCTGAACGGCATCACCACCGTGGGTCTCAACTACGTCCTCGACGCCGGCTTCAACTCCGGCACGCAGGTGACGACGTGGTACCTCGGCCTGATCAACGGCTCGAGCGCCCCGACGCTCGCGGCCGCCGACACGATGGGCTCGCACGCGGGCTGGACGGAGTACACCACGTACTCCCAGACCAACCGCGTCGCGTGGGACGAGGGAGCGGCGGCCGCGGGTTCGATGACGAACTCGGTGACGTCGGACTTCTCGATGAACGGTTCCGGCACGGTGGCGGGCGGGTTCCTCACCTCCTCGTCCACGAAGTCCGGCACCACCGGCACGCTGTTCATGACCGCGACCTTCTCGGGCGGCAACCAGACGGTCAGCAACGGCGACACGCTGAAGCTCACCTACACCCTCAACACGACGGCGAGCTAACCCTCGTCGTCTAGCTCGGCTGCCACGGCCGGGCGTTCCTCTCTTCCGCCGTGGGGCCGCAAGGCCCCACGGTATCGAGGTGTAGCGTGCCCATCTCTGATCTCGGCATTTCTGGTCTTGGCATTGACCTCGACGCTCAGGCAATCACGCCTGTCGCCGATGGAACCAACATTGCCACCTGGAATGACGGGTCAGGGAACGCACGTCACGCTGCAAACGGGGCTGGAAGCTTCGTCTACAAGACGAACATCATCGGTAGCCTCCCCATCATCCGGGTCGATGGCACCGCCCACCGCATCTGCAATAGCACCACTGGCCTGAACCTCGCGGCCTACACGATCTTCGTGGTGATGAAGCTCAAGTCGGGATCGGTCTGCGGCAAGAACAACTACGGTGGTGCACCCACTGATTTGGATCGTCGCAAGCTCCAGATCAACGCGCTTCACCACTACTCGGGTGCCGACGCTAACGTCGCCCCGGTTTTGGGCGCCGGTGTCGGTCCCACGCGTTTCGTGATCGTCGCAGTCCGCGTCACGAACACAACCACCTACAAGCAGTGGATCAACGGCGTCGACATGACGTACGCTGGCAGCACGCTGAACACCACGGCGAACACGAACACCAAGGGCTTCTCGGTTGGTCGCCCCGCACAGGATACTGGCGCGGAGCAGCTGACTGGTGACATCGCCCAGGTGGTGGTGTATGAGAACGCGCTCAGTGATGGTGACATGGACACGGTCCATGACTGGCTGAAAACCCACTGGAGCTTCTCGGCCCTGAGGCTGCCGCTGCAGTTCGGCCTCCGTGAGTTCGTCAGCAATCCCAACAACATCAAGCTGTGGCTCGACATCGAGGAGTCCAACGACGGGATCGCGAACGGCGCTGGTATCACCAACGTCTTCGACATCAGCGGTCAGATGGGAGTGTGGTCAGGCGGCACGGTGCCTGTGAAGGAGGACGCCGCGCTCAACAGTCGCGCGGCCGCCGTCTTCAACGGTACCACCACTGTAGTTCCACAAACTGCTCTCGGGGAGTCTCAGTTTGACCTTGGAGCCTGCACGGTGTTCGCGGTCTACAAGACCACCGGTGGAGGCACCGGTCCCATCATCGCAAAGGGTGACCATACCCTCGCCGCGAGCAACGACAACCGACGCCTCATGTCGTTCTATCGGACCGGGTGGGGTAACGGTCGAGACGGCGCTGCCGCGACGCCTGCGTCACCGCCGGCAGACAACGCCTATGTGGTCCAGTCGTATCAGGTGAACTCCGCCGCTAGCGTGGATTGCAAGGTCAACGACGACGCGGAGCAGGCTTGCACCATCGCCGCGAACTTCAACATCACTGGAAACAACAACGTCCAACCGGTGATGGGTCGCGCGTGGAACAGTCTTGCGGTGGAGTACAGCGCCCATAAGCTCTGCGCCTTGATCATCATCAACGAGGTCCTCAACGACGCTGGCCGTGACACCCTGCAGAAGCGGCTCGGTTGGCTCTACGGGTTCGGGTGGGGTGAGGCTCCTCCGGATCCCGACAAGTTCGGGGTGATGACAACCACGATCAACTTTACGCAGTCCCTCGCGCCACAGGGTTGGATCATCCGGTCAGTGACGTCGGCCGCGGTAAACAGGATCCCAGGCGGTGGTCGACAGATCATCCGGACCGCGGCCGGTGTCATGTGGCACTGCTACTACTCGGGCGGCCAGTTGAAGACCGCGCGTTCCACTGATGGTGGATTGGTCTGGACCGAGATCGCTGTGGGACCCACGTGGGCGCCCGCAGGAATGGCGATGTGTGTGGGAGCCGGTGATGAACCGGTCCTCGTTGCCACCCGTCCCAGCAACGATGACTTCTACATCTACCAGTACAACGGGACCTCGTGGGTCCTGAAGAAGCAGCTCAACGAGCCGATCGCGGAGAGCGAGAGCTTCCAGATCCTCTACACCGGCTCCACCTACATGCTGGTGTTCGGCTTCATCACGAGTACCTCGGACCGACGCGTGTATTCCAAGACCTCAACCAACCTCACCACGTGGGCAACGTCGGTGTTGATGAAGAACGGTGATGGCTCAGGTACCGGTCCTCAGAAGTACCGGCGAGTCGCGGCATTCGTCGACGTCAACGGAGACATCCACGCCGCGTACTCTATCCGGTCCGGTGGGAGTCACAAGCTCTTCTACCGCAAGTACTCCGGCGGCGTGTGGGGAACCGAGCAGACGATCGTCACCGGAGGTTCGGGGAACAATCTCTCGGACTACCAGTCCGGCCTGTCCATGGCGGTCGATGATCTCGGCGTGGTTCATCTGATCGCGAGGATCAAGGACACCACGTACACGAGCCGCGTGAAGCTCCGCTACTACCAACGCTCGGTGGTAGGAGTCTGGAGCGCGGAAGACGTGCATGCCACTGCGGACGGTGACCAGGACTTCCCCTCCCTCTCCATGAACGGTCGTCGACCGGTGATCTGCTGGGCTTCCGCGGGCCTCGGCCTCGGGGTGAACCGCGCGCTGCGGGCGACTGACGGTAGCTCCTGGTCGAACTCCCAGATCACCGCCAACGTTCGTGACACGGTGCAGACGGTGCATGGCCCGAGGTTCGGTTCCTCCTACGCCTACTCCCGTGGCGTCGTTGGTTCCATGCGAGGCAGTGAGGAATACTTCCAGTCCTCAGATGCGTTGGCGGGTACCGCGGCGTTCATGGAGAACACGATCAACTTCGGCAGCATCCTGTCGACGCTCCAGCGGGTGATGTCCAACTCCATCGACTTCGTGGGAACCCTGGTGGGTGTGCGGAGCATCGGCCTCACCAACACGATCATCTTCTCCCACCGCCTGAACTTCACCGCCAACAAGTCGATGTCGAATACCATTGAGTTCATCCATCACCTGGGTGGCTCGACCGCGACCGAGGTCATTACCCAGACGATCCACTTCACCGACACCCTTGCTGGGATCAAGACGCCGATCAAGAGCATCACGCAGACCATCAACTTCGTACAGGGTCTCTTCCTGACGAAGTCCGCAACCCTCGAAACGTCGATGGTGTTCTCGGGGATCGCGGATGCGAACATCGTGAAGCAGCAGAGCTTCTCACAGAACATCAACTTCGGATCCGCCCTGACCCTGAACTTCAGTCTCAACAAGCTCCTCTCCTCGATGTTGACGTTCGTCCAGGGTCTCATCGGGTACAAGGCAGACGAGGGCTGCGAGCCGAACTTCACGCCTGAGAAGCCGATCCCGGCCGAGGACTCCGTCTCCCACGTGTACCTGATTGGGCCGGTGCCGGAGCTCACGCTTGCCGTTCAGTTGAAGAGGCCAGAGTACGGCAACACGCAGCGTCAGGGTCTGCAGGTGAAGGTGAACCGGACCAGGGGTGGGAACCTCAGGGTCCACAAGCGGACGCCGACGTACCGGACCCTCACGGCCACCTTCCAGGACCTCACGCTCCTGAAGCTCGATCAGGTCGGCAACTTCCTCCGCACCACCAAGGGGAGGAAGGTCTACTACATCGACGAGCTCAACCGCAAGTGGGATGGGTACATCACCAACTCCGACATCGACCTCACCGTGGATGCGCGTGAGAAGGGCGGCACGTTCGTGATGGACTTCGAGGGGAGGCTGGTCTAGTGAGGACCATCTCAGCTAGCCTCCTCGCCAAGGCCCGTGCCGTGGATGGACACGAGGCCTCCATCCTCGTCGAGATCGACCTGGGTGATGGAGAGTTGCTCACGTTCTCAGAGCATGACAGCGTTCCGGGTACCGATCCTCGGATCATGGAGATCGGGAGCCTGAACGCGTCGGCCTCCGAGACCGGCTCGACGGTGGGTTCTGTCAGCGTGAAGCTCTCTGACGAGGACGACTACCTGCGGAACCTCATGTGCACCACCCGCCTCGAAGGGTGTCACGCACGGGTGTTGATGATCTACGATGGGATCATCACCGACTACGTCGAGCTCTTCATCGGCCGCGTCGGTAGTCCGCTGGTGTGGCAGGAGGAGGACAAGACCCTCACCTTCGACGTGGTGGCACTCTACGAGAGCAACAGCGATACCGAGGTCCCGTTCGCGCCGGAGGAGGACTCCGATCTCCAGGAGTTCGCGTGGAACAAAACCTGGCCCAGGTTGTACGGGACGCCGGTTGACGTGCCCGCGGTCCTCGTGGTGGATGCCCCGAAAGGCTCACTGACCCGGGAACTCCAGGCGCTTCACCAGAGCTTCGAGATGGAGGTCGCGGACAACGTCGAGTTCCCGCTCGGTGAGTTGGTCACCATCGAGGTAGGGAACGAGCGGATGACTGGGCAGTTCACTGAGGTCAGCACAGACCCCAGCACGGTCCTTCGCTTCGACATCCAGTCTCGCAACGTCAGCAAGGGCATCATCTTCTCAGAGGGCCGTGATGTCCTCACGGCGTTGGAAGATGCCCCAGCTGGGTACGGTTCCTGGGCGGTAGATCCTCGGTACGTCGCGTGGGATGCCCAAGGTAAGGTTCTCGCTGGTAACTGGCTCCTCTTGATCGACGCCCCAGATCAGATCGACGCTGGCGCGGTCAACACCTTCGGCTTCGTCGCGGATCACCTCTACGGTCAGTTCCTCGTGCCGAGCTTCGTGGGTAACAAGGGCTACGTCCTGATGCAGAAGGGCAACGCCACCCGCGCGCAGCTCCCGTGGTTCGGTCCCGGTGGCTTGATGTTCATCGATATCGGTGCGAAGGCAGACATCCGGGGTGTCCTCGACGTCAACGATACCCTGTGGCCGGCGGGTACCGATGTCCGCCTGGTGACGGATGTGAAGTACGTGGTGTCGGACATCCCGGTGGAGGCGGTGCTTCAGGTCCGCGCCTGGCGTGACGTGAAGCTCGACGAGCGTGGTGGGAAGCAGCGGAAGCTCGTGGTCGTCCCTCCCAGCTTCTACACGGTGACGCTGAACGACAACCTGGCCGACCACGCCTGCACAACGTTGACGTTCGAGCAACCCCTCTCCAGCCGCGGCTCTGGTTGGGATGATGAGGTCTACGTCACGGCTAGGTCGCAGTGGGGTCCCAACATCGCCGACATCATCGGCCAACTCATCGCGGAGGCTGGTCTCACGGAGGACAGTGCCTCGTTCGACGCGGTGTTCGATACGTGCGAGAAGTACCCGATGAACTTCGCGGTGTTGGACCGCAAGGACGCGTTAGTCCTAGCCAACGACATCGCCTTCCAGGGTCGTTGTGGTCTCGTGGTCCTCGGCTCCACGGCCTTCCTCAAGTACCTGTCGACAGAACCCACGTCCGTCTCGTTCACCTACGATGTGGACACGGCTCTTGAGGGAACCCTCCAGCTGACGAGCACCGAGCTCACGGAGCTCGTCAACGATCTGTGGGTCATCTGGCACAAGCGAGGATCACAGGCCCACCCAGAGCGGTTGCACTACAAGAGCGAGTCGTCGGTCACCTCGTATGGTCGCAAGAAGAAGGAGCTGGAGATTTACGTCTACCGGCACAAGCGGCTGGTACAGAAGACCGCGCAGTTCTGGTTCAACCGGTGGTCACGGGTATGGCGGAAACTCCGGGTCGTTGGGGACCTCGACGCGATCGATCAGACGGTGTACGACGACGTGAAGTCCATCCTCGAGGAACTGGTGACGAACGCTGTGATCGAGTCTCTCGAGCATGACAGCGACGAGTGTCAGATCGCAGCCCTGCTGTGGACGCCGGTGGAGGCTGGATCATGCGACCCGTCCGAGTTCGCGTACCTCGACGACAGCGGCGATACTCGGCCCGCCGACCTGTCTATCACCGACGCCGACGACGTCGCCGAGGTGATTGAGGTCGGACCGCTGGACTTCAGCCTCCAGGAGCTGGAGACCCATGTGGGTGAGGTGACGGTCTCCTCAGACCCCATCAGCGGGATCTTCAACGCGAAGCTCTACAAGACCGGTGCTGCCACTGGAACCGTCATCGAACAGTCGGTCTCCGTTCTGAACCTCTCGGACTCCCACCCGGTCGAGGTCGGCGACGTGGTGGTGATCCACAAGGCCCAGGATGGTACGTTCTACGCGCTGCCAGGGACCTCAGGTTCCGCCGCGTTCTTCGCCCAGGTCTCCGCGGTAGGAACCGGGTCATTCACCGCGGACCTGTTCGAGAAGCAGACCGACGAGGAAGACGGGGTTGTCTCGCAGCTACTGGTGAACGGTGCCACGGTTCAACTGGTAGGGTCCGACGCCAACGTGGTGGTCGGAGACATCGTCCTCGTCTTCAGGTCCTCAGACGGGACCTACTGGAGTCGTGGCATCTCTACCTCACCGTTCGCCTCCGCGAGGGTGAAGACGGACACCGCAGACAAGACCGCGATCTCCTGCCGCCTGTACAGGACCGCGGACTTCGCAGGCGCCGGTGATGAGGACATCTCGGTGAGAACCCCGGCGTTGGCCACCACTGCGAAGATCACCGCGGGAACATGGCTCATCGTCTTCCGCCTCGGCACGCAATGGGTTGGCTACCTCCCGTTGATCCGCCCGCGGGTGCTCGCATGATCAAGTGCTTCTGGGTGGAACGGTGTGACCATGGTTGGGTCCGTCCCGATACCGGTGAGAGGATGCTCCACCCGACCATGTTCGGACCTGGCGCACTCTACGATGCTGGTTGGTTGAGGGAAGGAGACATGGTCCCTCTTTACCACACCTACGGCGACAACATGTGCATCACCGTGGTGACGCCCGATGGGCCGTGGGTGATCGATGGTCCTGGGTATTCCAAGGAGCGCGGACACTACGCTTGCCCTTGGACGAGGACCGGAGATCCTCGTAACCCGGCGACCTTCAGTGTTTCGCCCTCCATCCGCATGGGAGACCCAGAAACGTACCACGCGATCCTCACCAACGGGGTCCTCAATGCCTGTTGACGGAACGAAGAACCGGTACCTCGACGAGCTCCCACACCTGCGCGGTATCCGTGGAGATGAACCGCTCCACATCCCCACCGCAGACGAGTACTTCGCTGAGACTGGTCGTGTCCTCATCGCGGAGGACGTGAACCACTACGCCGCCGACTCACCGTTCTCCCTCAGTGATGGCCCTCCACCTGCGGTGCTCGGAACGTTCACGTGGTCTGGGTTCTACGCTGACAACATGGCGAACATCGACCTGTCCTCATACTTCAACAACGCACAGATCGCGAACGGTCTCCCTTACCGCGCCTGGCGAGTCCGGGGTCTCTGGCGTGGCGGGTACTTCCTGGCATACTACGGGACCTCTCCTCCCTCTCGTACTCCATCCGGTGTGATCTCCTCAATCGGTCAAGGTGGGACGGGCTTCAATGCCGTGAGTGGTGGTTGGGCGCTGGGGTTCAGTAACGAGTTCGGGAACATGATCAACGAGTTCCCTGGTGGTAGCCAGCTGTACTACTTCATGGGTGGACCTCCTGGCGCACCTGTGGACCTCTGGTTCCCCATCAAGTTCCAGGTAGAGGTCGGATACGGTCATCCAAATGACGGCACCGCTACCAGGCTAACCGCGGGACGAGACTGGCCTGCATTCACCGCGGGCGTCACCACGGATCTCCTCCAGTACCGCGGTTCCAGCCCGTCATTCCTCTGCTTCAACGGGTGGGCCAACGCTCCGAGCGTCATCGCTGCGGGTGGATGTCCGAATACGGGACAGGGAGGCTACGTCCCACCTGATCCTCCACCTGACCTATGAGGTGACCCATGGCGGGCGACGATAAGTACATCATAGAAGTGAACTGCGTGGCCCACGGGACGATGAGCATCGATGTCAGAGACATCAGTCATGTGTGGTCTGGACCGAAGGGCTTCGGTTGGTTTCACCTGAAGACACATGACCATGAATACGAGACCTACGAGACGTATGCCGATCTCGTACAGAAATGGAAGGACGCGATGTCATGACCATCCAGATCCCAGGTTGCAAGAACTGTGAGGGCCTCCGACGGGATCCCGATGGTTCCATCTGGCTGACGAAACCCAACCCCGCCATCGAGGCGTTCCTCGATCGCTCGATGATCCGCACCCGCCCGAACGAGCTTCGTTGGCGTGAGATCCCAAAGGGACACCAGCTGGTCCTCCAAATGGATCAGCTCCGTGGCGTTCACGAAGGCATGGTGGGTCTGTTGCTCGGCAAGGGTCCCAGCCTTGACCGCTTCATCACGGAGTACAAGAAGGCGCGCTGGCACGTGATCCCCGTAGGGATCAACGAGGCCGCGCTGCGCTTCCCCTGCAAGTACCTCTTCGCGCTCGACGAGACACCGTTGCGGGCGCTCACGCAGGGACGGCTGCCAGACGTGATCGCGTGCCTCCAGCCGAACCACATTGAGCAGCCGTTCGAGCGGAAGGCCATCTACGAGTGGGGAAAGCACGCGACGCCGGGTCACGAGACCGCGCCGGTGGCCTTGGAGATGATGGCGTTCTGGGGCATCCGTACCGTCGTCATGGTGGGGTTCGACGGGTACGACAACGGGCGGGACGACTACGCGCCGTCGCTCGGCTTGACCAAGCGGAACGGGGACGGGAACTACTCGGTCATCAACCAGCACCTGGATGCCGTCGCTTACGTGCGCAAGCTACGTCTGGTGTGGTGGCACCGGGCTGGGAGTGCCGATAACTTGGAGGGTCAGCAGCGACTCGCCAAGCACACGGTGCCACCGGAGGCTACGACTTCCAGATCTTCTTGACCGCCGTCCGCAGACCGCGGAGACGCTTCAGGTCGGCGGAACCCGGGTGCATGAACGCCAGGTTCTTCCACGCCGTAGGCGACATGTCCTTGTAGACGTCCGCCTCCTCGGCGCACGCCCGCTCGATCGCCTTCAGCCACTTGGTGGCTTTGGACAAGTCGACGCCACTCGCCTTCTCCAGCTCCGCGTAGCGGTCGGTGAAGTTCGAGACGCCGGCGCGGTTCAGGACCGGCTGGCACCCCATCAACCGCTCCAGGAACTTGGACTTCTTCACTGGCTCACGACCACGTGGACGAGTCCACGCTTGACCTGATCACCGGTCACGATGTTCGCCGACTTCTTGCAGTCGGAGAGACGGTTGTAGCCCTGGTTGTGGCCGCCCATCACCTCACCGTTGAGGCCAATGTAGCGCCAGTTCCACTTGCCGTTGGTCGTGTAAAACTCCAACGTCCGCTTCCTCATCGCAGCACCTCCACAAGCCGATCTGCGGCTTCTTGTTCCATGCCCTTCTTGCCGTAGGAGAACGAGCGATACCAGTCCTGGTTCAACGGGAGCCAGGACGTGGCCATGTTCGGGTGAAGACGACCACCATACTCGGCGTCGGACCAGAGCATGATGGTGTGACGACCCTGTGACCCGGAGATGATCCCACCACCGGAGTTCAACCCCATCCACACCCGGCAGTTGAGGATTAGGGCGAGGTACTGGTGGAGGTTGGTCTTGCCGATCAGGTCCTCGAAGTCACCGGTCAGCTTGAGGCTGTTCCAGTAACCCGTGTCGTCCCTGGTGTTCGCGCCCACGAACGTCGGACGTAGGCCGTGGAAGTTCAACAGGTTGACGATCGCCTGCCACTGGTCGCGGGTCCAGTAGCTCTTGAAGTAGTTGTTCGGGCCGGTGCCGGAGGGATACAGCAGGATCCGCGGTTCCTCGGAGAACCCACCCATCGCCAGCGTCCCAGGTGGGATGTGGATCGGATAGGTGTAGTCCAGCGAACCCAGCTCCGGGAGCCACGTCTCGATGCGGAGGCCTCGCTCCAGGTGGCCGTTCGCCTGGAACGCGTAGTCCAGGTGGGCGCCACCGGACTTGGAGTCCTTGCCGATGCTACCGGTAATCGTGGCGAACTTAGGGTTCAGGTGATCCCGAACACCACGCATCCCATCGGCGTCCTCCACGGTTGCATCGAAGAAGTCGGTGAGTTCCACGAACTCGGTGCTCTTGTGGTGCTCGTCATGGGCGATGTGGGCAACCAGATGGACCTCGCCGTGTTGCTGCTCAAGCCACTGCCGGAAGGCCCGCATTCGTTGCAGGACCCAGTGGCAGTCGCCCAGGCCGCACGGCATCGTGAGGGTGATGGACTTCATTTGGCCTGCTTCTCCAACTTCTCCACCATCATCTCGGCCTCGTGCCAGCGGTGCTCGTCGCACAAGCGGTTGAACTCCGCGTAGTGACCTGTCCGGATCGGCTCCGGGAGGTCGAAGAAGCGGTACTTCAACTTGGCGTCTTGTCTCAGGACCTCAGTGCTAGCCATTGCGCACGCTCGCGATCTTCATGATGCGCTTTGCCATGTCCTCGTCGTCATTGTGCATGGCGTCGATGAACTGGGTCAGCTCTTCCGTGGACATGTTCAATCCCTTGACCTTCGTCAGCATGTCCAACCGACGACGGTATTTCTGGAAGGCATCGCGGAGCGTGACTTCAAGCTCCGCGAGGTCAGGCTTCTTCTTTGCCACGTCAGACCTCCAACTGTGTGAGCATCGCATCTTCCACACGTAGGTCTGGCCGACGGGCCACGAACCTCGGGTGCCAGAGGATGTTGTCTTCGGTTACGTCGCTGCTCTCCACCTCGACCACGGTCTTCATCGGCCAGGCACCAGGACTCCGCTCAACCATCGCGAAGCCCGTGCCCACGTCGCCCACGTGGATGAGGATCCCATCCTTGTTCAACATGGAGACAGAGAGGGAACCCATGAGTCCCTCCATCTGTCCGGTCTTCCCCTTCTTGCCCCACTGGAACCCCGTCACAACAGCGATGAACTTGCGGAAGCGCTTCGCCTTCATCCAGTCTGGGGATCGGATGCCATCCTGGTACTGGTGCATCGGTGCCTTCAGCATGATGCCTTCCTTGGCCCACCCTTGCGCCCACAGTTGACGCGCGGGACCAGGGTAGACGATGTCGACCTCGTCCTTGTAGTCCTCCATGAAACCGAACATCACCAGCTGCAGGATCGCGCGACGCTGCTCATAGGTCTTGAAGCGCACGTCCTTCCCACCCGCCATGATGAGGTCGAAGGCGGTGAACTTCAACGGTCCTCTGTCGACCTGACGGCGGAGGGACTCAGCGGTGTGGCACCCGAGGATCGACATGGTTTCGCGACTGTTCGCGCCCCACGTGACCTCGCCATCGATGATCGTGGTATCCTCCACCAGGTCATCGCTCCTCACCCACGCGAGGTGTGTCGCCTTATCCGCGTACTGACCGGTGTGCTTACCCTTGATCCTGGTGAGTGCGCGGGTGTGCCGGCAGTTCTTCTCCAGGTAGAGGATGACGCGGACACCGTCGAGCTTGACCTCGGCATCCCACTGCCACTGCGGTTCCTCAAACGTCGGCTGCCCATCCAGTGGATCAGGCAGGTAACCACTGGGTACCGGGCGAACGTGCCGCTTGTAGTCCAACGGTTGCGCCAACATCGGGGCGAAGGTCTTCATCCCCACACCTCAATCTCTTGTATCAGGTAGATCAGTGACGGACCGCGCTCAGAGAACGGCGTGACGATGAGCCACTCGTTGATTGCGATCTGGATCCACGGGCGCTCGGAGTGGTTCTTCGACAGTTCTTCCTTGGTGGCGTAGTAGGAGGAACGCGGGAAGTTCTCCGCGTGTGGGTGGATCAGGCGGACAGAGTAGACCTTCATTCCTCACCACTCACCATGAAGGCGCCGTTGGCCCAAAGCTCCACGGCCTGGCGAGAGACCTCGTCCCAGGTGATGGCCTCCCAGACCACGAGGCAAGTCGCGACGAATGCCCGCGGTCCACCGTTCTCACTGGGGATCTGGGTGATCTTCGACGGGCGGAGATCCTGACTCACCGTCACCTCGCCGTTGAACGGCTTCACTCCCGCCATCACCCACCTCACTGCCGTCGATCCGTCCAATGACTTCTTCTGCAGCAACACCGCGTACTGGCGCATTCTTCCTCCGGACGACCAGGTAGATCTGGATCTTGGGTTCTGGGTATGACAGCGTCCCACGGGGTGGGAGAGGTGGGTGGGTCTCGGTGATGTCGATCGAGAGTTCGCAGCCCACCAGGTTGAGGAGATTGTGCAGCCAGCGGAGTGGGAACCTCATGATCCCGCGCCCCACGCGACCATCCACTTGTCGCGGAGGTCGTCGTACTTCTCGGTGACGGTCACCTTGTGGCCGTTCTTGAACATGATGCACGTGCCGGTGTGAACCACCGGTCTGTTGTCCGAGTCTCTCGCCTTGAACGTGGAGGCGGTGATGCCCAACCATGTCTCCGTTGAGAACGTCGCCTTGGACATGTCCTCGGCAACGGTGACCTCGATCGGGAGTCCCACTGAAAGGTTCATCTCTGCTCCTTTACAAGCACGAACTCATTTGGGATTTCAACTACCCTGCCGTTACGCAGGTACAGGGTATGTGAGCCATCTTCCGCGGTCTCTATCTTGTCGACCATCGTCCAGAAGTCCGAGGCGGATGTTGTGGTTGAACCCTTCTTGTACGCGCGGACCACCGCGTATTTCGATGGCTGTGGACAACAAGCCACCAGGAGCAAACAAAGGATAAAGGGTCTCATTTCATCTCGCTCCAGTCGTTGAGCTTCATCCGCCAGTCGATGGCGAGAAGCGGGATCTTGGGTTTGTAGAACTCGATGGCACCATCGACCGCACCCTTGACTTCATCAGCGATGTTGTCGTGTACGACCTGGATCTCGTCGTGAGACTGCATGTGGCGGACGCGGAACGGATGGATCCCACAGGGTTGGAGATCCTCAACCCGGCGCTGAGTGGCCTTCGTGATGCGGGCGCCGGTGGACTGGATCTCGTGGTTCAGGGCCGCTCGCATGTTGGAACCCTGGATCCCGAAGGCAGCGGCGTAGAGCGCGGACTGGGTCGCACCGGTCGCGGTCTGCGTACGGTCACGGCGCTTCACCTGGAAGCGACCGAGCGCGTGGAAGGCCTCAGGCATGTCCTGCGCTAGATCGAACAGCGCCTTGCAGATCTTGTTCTCCAAGGTGAAGTACCGGCGGTCACCGAGGAGTGACTCAACGTAGTCCCGGGGATCCACCCACACGACCCGCGTACCGATCCCTCTGGGTTGTCGCATGGAGCAGAACTCCATCGCACGGCGTTCACGATACTTCAGCATCTCCGGGTAACGCTGACCGAGCTTCATGAAGAAGGCTTGGACCTTCTTTTCCTCCATGTCGAGCACCTTGCTCAGCTTGAACGCTTGCGCCCCGTAGGAGAACGCGAGGTACCCTTTCTTCGCGCGGTCGTAGATCGAGCCCGCCGCTTTGTTCGCGACGACGATCGAGTAGTCCATCTCGTAGGCCATCTCGCCGAAGAGTCCGTGGATCTTCTTGCCGCTTCTGAGATCTCGTCGGAGGTTCGGGTCGTTGTAGACCGCGTCGCCGATGAACGGCTCGAAGGAGATGAAGTCTCCTCCTGAAAGACACTCACCGGGGAACGCGAGTAGAAACAAGGATCGCATGGGTGCCCAGTTATCAATGCCCTGTGCATTGAGGCCACCAGCGCCAGACATTCGAGCGGACTTCGCCCCAAGGACCTTGAAGTCTGGATGAAACGAACCAACTCGCCATAGCTTACCGGCGAGGTCAGCTCGCTTCTGGGCAGTCCGGGCAACAGAGACTCGGTTAGCGAATTGCGCAGCTGGATGAGTGCCGACGATTGGAGTACCGTCCTCATTGATGCCACTTCGCGTTCCGTCATTGTTCCAGTGGACGATTGCCTCGAGGGTGTCGGCCTTTGTGTTCTGCACAGCAAGTGCTTCAACGTCTGACAGTAGAGGCAGCAACCCCGCTCGCACAGCGTTCGGGGATCGAGGAGCGGATCGAGCGAGCTCAACTTGGGATTGCCAGAGAGGCTTAGCTGCGTCCCGGTTGAGGGCGAACCCGCGCCAGCGAGCTGCAGCCACAGAGCAGGCGAGAGTTGAGTCGTCATCTCCGGCCTCCGGTTTGCCCCAATGATTGTGGAGCCGCTGCAGGTGGCGGATGTCTTCTTCCGCGTACTGGCCACCGTACTTCCACCAGAACTCGATGAGACCCGGCAGCTTCTCCAACCAGTCACGTCGGACGTGCCATGGGAACCAGGTGGTACTCGCCTTCCCCTTCTTGTCATCCTTGGTCATCAGTTCGGGTGGGACCGGGAAGTCCACGACGTCGAGCTTCAGGACGTACTTCACGATCGGCTTGAGGGCGGCGGTGGCACCAAACTTCAGGATGATGTCCGGGTAATCGGCGTCGTCTTCGTCGTCCACAAACCAAGACTCGCCATACTTGAAGAAGATCTGGTCGAGCTGTACCCGGTCGGCCAGCTCCCGACAAAGCAGCTCGGCCAGGACCCTGGGTACGCGCTTGATCCGGATGTCATCTCGATCAAGGAGCACCTGCAGCGGGCCTCGCAAGGCGTAGAGGTACAGATCAAGAGCAGCCTGCGGTTTGACACAGAGCGCCTCCCTCGATCCACGTAGCTCCTTCGCCTTCCACTCATTGATCGTCGGTAGGGAGCTGCAGTCCTCAAACAGGCGGAGGACGTTGTAGTCTTTGTTCGCCATGTACCAGTCGAACGGCAGGTTGAAGCCGCAGATCTTCGCTCCCGCGAACCGCTCAATGAGCTCCAGGGTCTCGCGGACCGGTCGGCGCCAGACGTGGTGCACCGCCACCGGACCGTCGTCGACGGCCCACTGCCAGATGACAGCGGGACCGACGAACCCTGCGGTCTCAGAGTCGAGGAAGATCATGACTTAGCCCCGCACCGACATTCCCAGCTGATCTCCTTGAACGGCTTCTGTTGGAACACCTGCTTGACCGGGAAGTGCACCATGACGAGGACACGGAACACGTAGCCGGGTACCTGCCGCCACGTGCCGCAGAGTTTGAAGCACTCCATCCCCAGGTGCTCGGTGAAGGTCATGCCTCACTTGCTCGCACGTTACCGCGGCCAGCGTATGTGAGCTGCTCACCACGGAAGATGAATAGGAGACCGCGGTCATCCTCCACCACGTAGCGGATCTCACCGCTCCGCTTCTTTCGGACCACTGAGACCACGTGTCCTTCGAAGCTAAAGTCTCCGCCTTCCTTCCGGACGAAGTCGCCTTCCGCGAACGTGGTGGTCGAGTCCCAACGATGCGCCATCTCCAAAACGGTGCACCAATGGTTCTCGATTGTGAAGTGATCGGCGAGGAACACGCAGTTCTCGTTGGCGCCGGGATTGGTCCACCGTCGCCAGTTGAAGTTGGGCAGTGAGGATGGAGTCTCGAACTTGATGCCCAACGCCTCGCGCTCCGGCGTTTTGTACATCGCCGCTAGTGCTGCGTTCGCGAAGATCACATAGACCGCTTTGCCAGCCTTCGCTTCCTTCTCCGCCTGCTCCATCATCCGGGTCGTCCGGCCGCTTCTTCTCATGAGGCCAGCACGTCGTCGATGAACTTGGTGATCTGCTCGGGCGTCCAACCCTTGAACTTGGCGAGGAGTGGGTTGTCCTCATCGCGGTTCATGTCCTTCATGTCATCCACACCCGCGTAGCCGACTGCGTAGAAGACACCCTGCACGAACCCGAGCCACCGGTTCGCCTTGTCGTACTGCCCGGCCTCTACCTGCTCGACGATGCGCTGGACCATGTAGGCGCAGTGGCGGAGCGAGAAGATCTTGAAGGCGTCGCGGTCCACGCCGTGGAAGTTCACCACCTCCCGCATCGGCGGGCATCCCATGTCGCGGAGCTGCTCTGCGTACTTGGCGCAGATCTTGAGGATGTGTTCGTCGGTCATAGTGCTGCGATCCTCTTCCGGAGGTCATCGTACGCGGACTCCGCGTAGCGGCCAGCCTGATCTGGCATTCCAGCGTCGTGGGCAATCATCTGCTCCAGCTCGGTCCGAGCAGCGAGCAATTGGACCTCGCGGTCCGTGATTTGCGACATCGCGATCTGATGATCCTGCATCGCCGACTTCATCTGCTGAACGTAGTCGTGGAACCACGACGCAGCGTTCTTCATGTCGCTCGCGGCGGAGCACATGTTGCTGGCAGCGGATCGCATGCCCTCAACATCGATGTACCCACTCATTGGATCACCTCGATTTCCCACCGAACGTCCCTGGTCCATGAACCTCGTGCGTCTGCGATCTCACGACCGCAGACGGGGATCATCAGCATGTTTTGGAGTCCGACGTGCTCGTCCTCACCGATGTCGGTCGTGAAGACCTTCTTGATCTGGCCGTCGACCCAAATCTTGACGCGGATCATCATGCGAGACCCGCGTGGGTCGGCCACCAGTAGTTGCAACCGACACAGCAGTAGACCGGTGGGATCTCCCGCACTGGCCGCCACTTGGCGTAGACATCGGGCGCCTTCTCGAACAACGCGCGGATGTGGCTGAGATGGAGGCGGCGGTCGCCGAGCCACGGCGGGTCGAGGCTGATATCCCACGGGTGGGGAGCGGTGCCCTCGATGGACGGCAGGTTCCAGAACCACTGTGGGATATTCGGCCCGAAGAACCGCTGCTCGGACCGGGGAGCACTGAAGCGGATGTGGTGCTCGTCACACATGATCTTGCCGTAGATGGCGAGGTGTCCCGGGTGACGCCGCCACATGTCGAAGGCCGGTTGACCGACTTGCTCACCACGTAGGATGGCGTCGAGGATGATCCGCGCCTCTCCCACCTGGGACACGAGTCGCTTGTCGTCCAGCGCCTTCGCGCTGACGGTGAAGATCTTGGAGGGTAAAAACGTTATCACTGTGGCCTCCCAAACACTACGAGTGTTCCAGCTTCTCTCATGTCCTCTACGTTATCCAGGTGATCACCAAGCTTCAGGTGACCTGGATTGCAGCACAGTTTGATGTTGCACTTGTGGAGAACCAGAACTCCTGCTGGTACCGGGCCGAACGTCAGCTCCCAAGCCACGATGTGAGTTCGTCGACACTTGTAGTCCTGCTGCACACCACCATAGTCATTGCTAGCGGTCTTAGATCCTCGCCACAACCAGCAATCACCGGGTCCCTTCTTATCTACCCGCCACCAGAAGCTACATGGGAAGCATAGGATCATGCGTGGTATTGCCTGCCAAAGCTTCTGGCGGCAATGCCTACACTTGATCCATCGCCCCACAAAGCTCATTTGTGGTGCTCCTTGTAGTGCAGCTTCAACTGTTTGAACACTTCCTTGTTCAGCTTCGTCATCGGTGCTGGGAAGTACAACGTACCCTTACCGATCTCCACAACCTTCCCATCAGCGCTCACCTTGCCGAATGACCCGGTCTTCGGCGGGATTGGTGGCTTCCAGTGCACCACCACACGGTGCCCACAGCCCATTGGGCAGTTCACCGAGATGGAGATGGAGCCATCAGCTCCTTCACTTACGGAGGGCATCACGCACGTGGGCGATGGTGAGCTTCGACATCTCGCGCTTGTTCATCAAGGTGTCAAGCACGAGACGATCGGTGCCCAGGTGAATCAGGTCGATGATCGTGGCTCCCTTGTTGACGTCCATCCCGATGCGGTGGATGCGGTCCTCAGACTGCTCACGACTCTCACCCACGAAGTCATTGGAGAAGAACACCGCGGCTACCGCAGCGGTCAGCGTGAGGGACACACCACCCTTCTGAGGATGGGCCACGTATGCGATCTTCTCCGGGTGTTTCTTCGGGTTCTGGAATGCGCGGTATGCTTCGTCCAGGGTCTTGTTGTCCCACGCCTCCATCGACTTGCCGTCGTACTTCCACACCAGCCAACCTTCTTCCTCGCACACCGCCTTCAGGCGATTGATGGAGGCGGTGTAGGCGGCGTAGATGATCAAGCGTCGTTGGTCCTCGTACTCCTCCAGCAGCTGCCGGACGATGGTCTCCTTCGCGGAGCCGGCATACTTCGGCTGGTGGTTCTCGTCGTACAGGAACCCATCACTCAGCTGGCGCAATCGGTTGAGGGCATCGAGTGCGTTCGTGGAGGTCATCGCCACGATCTCAGCCGCGCGAAGCATGTCTGGCGCTGGCTCTACCTCGATGACCCGGTAGTTCTTCTCTGGCAGGTCCTTCGGTTTGGAGACCGAGAGTACCAGGCCATCGAGACGCCGGGACAGGAGTGAGACCTCGTCAGGGACCTTACCAGTCCCGCCGCACTGCTCACACTGCTCGTTGTCATGATGTTCCATCATGATCTCTTCGAGCTGGTTGGGCATCTGGGTCCCGTCGGCGCGCATCTCCTTCAGCTGCGCCTCACGGAGGAGGGTTCGCTCCTTGCACTTCTCACACTCGCTGCCATCCTTCCATTGGATGTGGTGTGGGTAGTTGCCGGAGAGTCCCTGGCGCTCCTCAATACAGGCGAGGCGCTTCCGCTCAGCATACCAGCTGCTTTCGCGAAGGTAGCCGGGTCTCGCGATCTCCGCCTGCATCCACCAGTCCATTGGCTCGTTGGGGTCCGGCGTACCGGTACCCTCGATGATCATCTCCTTACCCTTCCAGTAGTTCTCCATCTCAGTGGCAAGGTAGAGGACGGCCTCACTTCGTTGCGTCTTGTGTCCCTTACACTTCTGACTCTCATCGATGATCAGACGCCGTGGAGGCGGATCACCCGGATGCCAGATGGAGAGGAGCCTCTTGACACCGTCGAAGGTGAGGGCACGGGGACGGACGGTGGATCTGTGGTCCACGATCTCGGTCCGCAGCGTCAGGAGTCCCGCCTCAGTGGAGACGTAGTAGGGGAGATCGTTCTCACCGAACTCACCCTCGGTCGCTTCTAGCGCCTCTAGGTAGACGAGCGTCTTGCCGGTCCCCGGCTTGCCGGCAATGATGGACCGGCGTCGGGTGAGGGCGTGAGCGAGCATCACCACCTGGTGCTCACCGAGACAAAACGCGCACCCACAAGTGGGGCACGGCTTCTTCGGGTGCATCCCATGACCACACGGCATCGGTCGACGTGGCTTGATCTCGGGTAGAACCCGCTCGTACGGCTCGAAAACGGGCTTTCCCATCAGGAACTGTAACGTGAACTTGTTGCGGTTGCTCCGCTTCACCGTCCACGTCTTGGTGTTCGGGTTCCACCG
>Ga0137435_1000149_pt1 | contig 25928 bp, 39 predicted proteins | sample EasRivERMGT100_2_FD_104904 | JGI IMG/M metagenome (GOLD analysis project Ga0137435, IMG submission 104904) | Soil microbial communities from meander-bound floodplain in the East River, Colorado, USA - East River MetaG ERMGT100_2 | ecosystem: Environmental > Terrestrial > Soil > Floodplain ... | reverse complement strand
CTGGCGCGCGCGGTGCAAGGCGGCATTTTCTCACCCAACGAGGCGCGCGCGCTCGAAGGCTATCCGGCCGCGAAGGATGGCGACGAGCCGCGCGTCCAACAGCAAGTGGTGCCATTGTCATTTGCAATGGAGCCGCCTGCGCCGCCGGCAGCGTTGGTGCCTCCTCCGTTGCCGGCGGATGCCGACGACGAGGATGATCCGCCGGACGACGACGAGCCAGAGGTTGCCGGCAAGGATCTGGCGGACGTGTTCAGCAAGGCATTACTGGACGTGCATCATGCAGCACAGTGACGTTGTCGAGCTTGCCAAGGGCTTGGTGCCCTACGTGCGCGAGGTGGTGACGGATACGGCCATCGATGTGGTGGCAGAAAATCTATTGGTGCCGCCCGAACTCGCCGTGCAGCTCAAGGCGGCGGCCGATCTCTTAGCCGAGCCGATGCCGGTGCCGGCCATTTATGTACCCCCGGAAATACCGCGCCGCGTCACCGGCGCCGTCATCACCCGCAGCGGCGAGTTGAGCATTTCCTATTCGGACGGCTTGAGCGAACGGCTCGGGCTGGTGATCGGGCCGCCAGGCGAGCGCGGCGAGATGGGCGCTCGCGGCGCCGACGGCATCGGAACAAAGGGCGACGCCGGGCCGCCGGGCCGTGACGGTGTCGGCATCGTTGCGGCCGCCATCAACCGCGCTGGCGAATTGTTGCTGACCATGTCGGACGGCAGCGTGCTCACGCCGGGCCGCGTCACGGCTGCCACGAAAACATGAACGAGCAACTGCGTTTTGTGCGGAAGGCGGTCGAGGGCAAGGGCCGCGCCGATCAGGTTGCGGTGTTTACCGACAGCGACACGATCGGCGGCAGCGAGGATCTATTGCTCGACAGCAAGGGCAAGTTGCTCAATCTCCGCAAGGCCGTGGTGACCGAGGCGCCGCAGGACGGCAAGATTTACGGTCGCAAGAACGCCGGGTGGGAGCCGGTCAAGGGCAGCACCACCATTGTCGGCGGCGGTACGGGCGACGGCGATGGCGATGGCGAGGGCGGCGACGGCACCCAAGGGCCGCCGGGGCCGCAGGGTCCGCAAGGCATCCAAGGGCCGCAAGGCATCCAGGGTATCCAAGGGCCGCAAGGCGTTCCGGGGCCGGAAGGAATTCAGGGGCCGACCGGCAACACCGGCGCCACCGGGGCAGTGGGACCGACCGGCGCGACCGGGCCGCAGGGCGAACCGGGGCAGTCGTTTACGACGTTCGAGTATATGTTTTCATCCACCACCTTCCAGCCGCCGACCGGCAGCGAGGTGCGCTTCAACAATTCGGTGCATACGCTCGTCACCGCGCTCTACGTGATGAACGTCTCGGCGATCGGCCGGGACAACGCTAACGCCTTTTCGTTGGTCGATGCCGGCAACCGCATCTTTGTCCAGGACAAGGACGACGCCACCAAATGGGTGTCGTTCGATGCCACCGGGCCGGGCATTCCCCACTCTAATTATTACGAGTTTCCGGTCACCTGGCGAGCCAGCGGCCCGGCGGCGCTGGCGCAGCAGCGCGTTCTGTTCAACATCGCGGTGCGCGCGAATGTGATTTCCGAGGCGCCGAATGACGGGCTGCAATACGCTCGCCAGAGCCTGGGCTGGTCCGAGGTCGTCCATCAATCCTACGGCGGCGCGCTGAATTATATGTTCAACGCGACGACAACGCCGCCGCCGGCCGCGGGCGGGGTCCGGTTCAACCATGCAACGCAAACGCTGGCGACCGCGATGTTCCTCAACTACATCACCAACGACACCAACGCGGTCAACCTGAAGAACTACTTCCTGCAGCGCGTCAAAATCGGCGACACGTTTTATCTGCAGGACAAGGACGCACCGACCAAGTGGCAGTTGTACGAGATGATTGCCGCCTTCACCGACAACAGCACCTATGCGACGATCCCCGTGGCATGGAGGGCCGGCGCTAGCCCACTGACCGCGGCGCGGGTGGTCATCTCGCGCGAGGGTGCGGGTACTAACTCGCCGATCGGCGAAGCACCGAACGATGGTGTGGCGTATGCCCGCAAAAGTTTGGATTGGGCGCCGGCGTTCGTGCAGATGACACAGGCCGCCTACACTGCGTTGGCGGTCAAAGACCCGAACACGCTTTATGTGATCGTCGGCTGATGCCGCTGCTCAACACGGCCGACAAAATCTATATCGGCAGCGCGGCAGCGGACAAAGTGTATCTCGGCACCGTGCAAGTTTGGCCGCCGATCGGCGTCACGGTTTCGGCCATGCAGTTCAACGCGATTTTTACGGCACTCCAGGTCGTCAGCACCCGGTAGGCTTTCATGACAGATAAACCGCAAACCTTTGCCGATGCCATCGGCATCTGTCTGGCCCTCTGCCAGAGAACGCTTGCAGAAGTGCGCGCGATGCAGCGCATTCCGGGGCCGCCGGGTGAAATGGGCCCACAGGGGCCGCAGGGCGAACCAGGGGCACCTGGTGAACGTGGCGAGAATGGCGAGAAGGGCGAGGCAGGACAGGCCGGCGCCGATGCGCGGCAATGGCGGCACCGGCGCAGCTATGATCCGCGACAAGCCTATGCCGATGGCGATGTGGTCGCGCATGACGGCGGTTCGTGGCTGGCGTTGCAGGACGAGCCGGGATCGTTGCCGGGCGACGGCTGGGCGCAACTGACAGTGCGCGGGCAGCGCGGCAAGCCGGGCGACCGGGGCGAGCGCGGGCCACAGGGTTCGGAAGGCCGCGGCATCGCCGGCCTGTCGATTAGCGAAAGCGGCGAGATGCTGATCGTAGAATTGTCCGACGGGACGCACCGCTCGATCGCGCTGGTGACCAGATGAGCGGCGCATGGGGCCACAGTTTCCTGATCGGGACGCTGCCGGCCGATCTGGAAACCGACCTGATCACGCTGGACGACCTGAAGCTCGAGCTTGGTATCACCGGCACCGCCGAGGACCCTGCCTTGCAAGCGCGCATTACCCGGCTGTCGGACCAGATCGCCGAATATTGCGACCGCATCTTTGCGCTGATCGACGTGGAGGAAACCTTTGCGTTCAACGCCGGCGCGCGGATGTGTCCGCATGGCGGGTCGCATCCGATCCCGCTGGTGCTGATGCAATACCCGGTGACCGAGATCGCCACGTTGACGCGCGATGGCGCCACCATCGATCCGGCCGACTACGATCTCAACAGCGCCAGCGGCTTGCTGTGGCCGCGCACAGGGCTTTGGTCCGGTCGCATCGTCGCCAACTATTCCGGCGGCTACGACCTGCCCGACGACGCGCCGGCAACCTTGCAAAGCGCGGTGATCGAGGCGGTGCGGCAACGCCGGGCCTACTCGGGCCGCGATCCATCGGTGCGCGAGATCGGCCACGACATCACCCGCGTCGGCTATTACTCCGAGCCGCTGAATTCCTCGCACGGGCTGGCGCAGTCGGTAACCGACGCAATCGACCTCTATCGCCGGCAGTATGCCTGATGCCGGATGCTTTCGGCGCGCCTCTGTACGGCCCGGTCTATGCCGGGATCGGCGTGCCGGCGACGTTCAATGCGGTTGCCATCACCGTGATCGATGACACCAGGCCGGTGACCAATCCGGCCGGCAGCGGCGAGGTGCGTAGCGTCGGGCCGGGCGCGTTCGCGCGCATTCCCGAGCTGGCCGCCAACGGCATCGCGCGCGACGCCTACATCGACGCGACACTGATCTTCAACGGCCGCACCTGGACGGTGCGGTCATACGAACTGCGCGGCAATCCGAACGGCGAGGACGCCGGCGAGGTGCGGTTTCTATTGAAGGCAGCCGACGTTGGCTGATACCCGCGAGGATATCCTGGCGCGGCTGCATGCGATCCTGGCGACCATCCCGAACATTCGCTCGGCGCAACGCAACAACGGCGACATAACAGAAGACCAGTTGCCGGCGGCGGTGCTGTTCGACGGAGACGAGGACACCGACGACGCCAGCGACTTCTCGATGCGGCCGCCGCATCGACCCACCATGGTCAGCATGACGCCCGAGATCGTGCTGGCGCAGCAATCCAACGAGGCCGGTTCCGACCTGACCACGCTGCGCCGCGAATTGTTAAAGCGCGTGCTGACCGACACGGCTCTGAACGAGACCATCGTCAAGACCGGGCGCAACGGCAACGGCGCCATCCGTTATCTCGGTTGCCAAACCGACTTTGGCGATGGCCGGTCACTGACCGGCTCGCTGCTGGCCCGGTTCATGTTCAAGTACACGCTGAAACCCGACGATTTATAGGAGCGCCACAAATGCCAACGTCCCCAAACGTCAACAACTATCACATCGGCAAGGGCATCGTTACGTTTAAGGAAGCGGGCGGCTCGACCTTTGTCGATCTTGGCAATGCGCCAAGCTTTATCTACACGCCGACAGTGGAAAAGGTCGAACACTTTTCCTCGCGCGAGGGCGTCAAGACCAAGGACTTCACGGCCATCACGCAAGTCGGCGCCACCATCAAGGTGACGCTCGACGAGATCACCGGGGAAAATCTGGCGATCTTTGCATTGGCCGAAATCGACACAACGACGCCCGGCGAGGCGGTCTTGAGCGGCCTGTCAAAAGCCGAGTTCAAGGGCGACATCAAGGTGACCGGCACCAACGACATCGGCCAACAGGTTGACTTCGAGGCGACCGTCTCGTTTGTCCCGTCCGGTGATTTTTCGTTTATCACCGCGGAAGATGAGTTCTCGGTGATCGAGCTAGAGGCCGAGGTGCAGAAGCACGCCACCACCGGCGACTTCGGCACCTGGACCGTGCGCGATGAGGTGGTCACGCCATGACCGATCTGCTCGACATCGCACCGGCGACTGCTTACGGCGTGGTGCATATTACCGGCGACAAGCGAGTCAAGGTGCGCGGGCTGCACGGCAACGACATCGCCAGCATCGCTGCGAGGTTTCCCAACCTGGTTGTGCAACTTGCCGGCGCCGGCGACAACGTGGTGACGATGATCAGTTCGCTTGGCGTGGCGATCGGCCCGATCATTGCCGCCGGTTGCGATCAGCTCGGGGACGAAAAACAGGAAGCGGCCGCCGGCCGAATTCTGTTTGAGGATCAGATCAAGCTCGTCAAGGCGATCTATGATCTGACATTCCCAAACGGCCTAGGCTCGTTCATGGAAATGGTGAAGGGCCTCGCCGTGACCGAGCCGGAAAAAAGGATCAAGGTCCGCTCGAGGATATCGCCCTCGGCATCACCGCCCTCATCCGCAACGGTTTCCCGCCAGATTATGCAATGAAGCTGACGCCGCGTCAGATCAGTGCTTACCTCGATTTCAGTGAACGGCTCGACGCGCTCGATCGCGCGGCCGACCTGATGGTCACTGCGGTCGGCGCGCAGGGCGACCAGAAGGCGTTCGACAAGATGCTCAAGCAGTTGACTCAGCAATGGCGGTGAGGGTTCGCATCAAGGTTGACGCGCCGAAATTGTCGCGCATGTTCCTTGAGAAGACGAGGCCCATTGCCACCGCCGCTGTGGCCGCATTGAAGCAAGTCAGCGAGGATGCCGTCGAGGAAGGCCGCGACGACATTGGCCGCGCCGGGCCGGGCTTCACGCACGCCAAATGGCAGTCGGGCTACAAGTACCGGCTCAAGGGTGCGACCAAGAACGGCGTGCCGTCGATGGAAGCGATCAGCTTCTTCTCGCATCGCTATGGCTTGGCCTCGGTGTTCCAGGAAGGCGCGAAGATCGAAGGTCATCCGCTGATGTGGATACCCACAAGCAAAACCGTAGCGCGGCTTGGCGGCTCGCACCGGAAGACAATGCGGTCGGATAAGAAACTGACATTTGCCACGGTCAATGGCGTGCCGCTGGCGTTCGACGCCGCCGATCACGATCGCCATAGGAAGCCGCTTTATATCGGCGTGCCGCGTGTCGTCATCCCGAAGAAATTTCACCTCAACGAAATCATCGAACAGAACGCCGAGAAGATCGGCGAGGCGTTCCTCGATGAACTCAAGGACATCGACTGATGGTTGCCAAGCTTTCGGTTGCGATCGAGTTGCAAGGCGGCAAGGATATCGAGCGGCAGCTTGAAAATATCGGCAAGGCCGGACAGAAGGCATTCGCCGACATCCAGAAGGCGGCGGGCCAGGCCGGCGGCTTCGACAAGCTCGACCCTGGCGTCATCGAGCAGAAACTGGCCGGCGCCAAGCTCGCGGCCGACGAACTCGCAAAGGTACAGAAGGCGATCGCCGATACTGCGAGTTGGGAAAAGCTCGCCGGCGCGCTGTCGCTTGTGGATGGCGCATTCAACAAGCTCGGCCTTTCGGCCAAGCTCTTGCTCGTAACTTTGGGGCCGCTCGGCGCCATCGCCACCGTGCTGGCGGCGGCATTGGGCGTTGCATTGGTGGTGTCGGCCAAGAATGCCGCCGAGGCGATCAGCGCGGTTGACAAGGAAGCGATCAAGCTCGGCACCAGCGTTGGGCAGCTTGACAAGCTGCGCATTGGCCTTGAAGGCGCCGGGCTGGCCGCCGGCGAGATCAGCAGCGCCTTGCAAAGTGCGTTCGGCGTGATCGAGGGCCAAGCCGTTACCCAAGCGATCAAGGAGACGGATAGCTGGGGGCGAACCGCCGGCAACGCGATGGTCGTCCTGAAGAAGGCGGTGCAAGGAACTGGCGATGCCGCCGTTCGTGCCCGCGAGCAATTGGCAAAAATTGGAGAGAAGGACACTGTCGGACAAATCATCGAGAACATAGGCAAGCAATCCACCGACACGGCGACCCGCATCGATCTGGTGGTCCAGAAACTGCTATCGATGAAGGAGGGCGCCGAGCGGACGGCGCTTGCGATGCTGGTGTTCAAGGAAGATGGGGCTGCGGTGGTGCAGGCGCTGCGCACCGGCAGCCTCGAGCAGTACATCGCCGCGCAGCGAAAACAGATCGCGGTGACGGCGGAGCAGGCCAACACGGCGAACAAGCTGGGAGAGGCACAGAACCGCGTGGCAACGTCGTGGGCGCGGTTCAGCTCTGTCACATTGGCGCCGGGGCTGACCGCCACGCTGAATTTTGTGGCAAGCACGATCGATACGATCGCAGCCGCACTTGCGACGGTTGATTGGGCGTCCTGGGGCGCAACTGCGGTGGCGGCGTTGAACGCGATCGCCGCACCGGGCGCTGCCCTTCTCACGGGCCTTATGAATGTTGCGAACGCGATCAGCGGCACCGCCGTGGCGGCGTGGAATGCTTTCAGCTCGGCGGCGACATCCGCGATCAATGCGGTGGGCGGCGCGATCGACTGGGTGATCGGGAAGATCACCGAAGCGATCAACACGCTGAAAAACTTCATCGGCATGGGCGGCGGCGCTGGCGGGCCAGGGCCGGCATACGGGCCGGGGTTTGCCGGCGGCGGCACTGTCGGTGGCCGCGGCACCGGGACATCGGACAGCAACCTGGCCTGGGTCTCGCGTGGCGAGCACATCATGCCGGCGCGGGCCGTGCGCCAACCCGGCGTGCTGGCGTTGCTGGAAGCTCTGCGCCGATCCGGCGGCAACCTTTCCGGCGTGCTGGATCGTCTCGGCCATTTCGCGCTCGGCGGCATGGTCGGGCCTGTGCCGGCCTTCGCCGGCGGCGGCGTCAACGGCATGAGCCATGTCACGATCGCATTCCCCGGCATGGCGCCGGTCGGCGGCCTGCGCGCGCCCGGCTCGGTGGTCGAGGAACTGCGCCGCGCGGCAGGCTTGGCCCAGGTGCGATCCGGTGGCCGCAAACCGTCGCGGTATTCCTGATGCCGGCCTATACCTTGCTCGCGATCGACAACATCGACTTCTCGCAATACGCGGTGCGCGGCATCACCATGACGCTGGAGCCGATCGAGCAGGCGGCGGCGCTGGCGCGCGACTGCCGCGGGATGCTAGCGGACATTTCGCTGGCGCAGTTTCGTCAATACAAGGTCAGCATCGAATGCACCGACCATGAGGCGCCGCAGTTGACCGGCATCTGGCCGGGCCAGGATGTCACCATCACTTGCATTCCCGGCCTCGGCGTTCCCGACACCACGGACGGGCAGCTTACGATCCTGGCCAAGGTGACGAGCTGGAACACCTCGCGCGACGAATGGGCCGCCGAGGTGGCGTGGCAGCTTGAGGCCGAGCAGAGGGCGATCAGTTAATGCCTGCCGGCGAGCCGTATTTTGCCTGGATCGACGCCAGCGAGACGACGTTTGGCTCAGAGCATATGCGGTGGGACGAAAGCGTGTTCTCGTTCACCTGTGAGCAAGGCGAAGGCGACCCGGCGAGCCTGACCGTGGTGGTGCGCCGTCCGCGTAATGTGTCAGGCGATCCGATCGGGCTGCTCGGGCCGGGCCGCAAGATCTGGTGCTGGTTCGCGCTCGACTGCGGCGGCGCGCTGTTCAAGTTTCGCGGGCGCCTGGTCGGCGTGCCGACATCGATCTTCGAGGAGCTGGTGACGCTGGAATTCATCGCGCGACCGTTCGACGTGGTGGCGCAGAAGAATGCTTTGGCCGATACGCTGCGGGTGCTGCCGTTCTATGACGAGCTGGTGATCGATCCCGAGCAGCGCGACGATCCCGAGGTGGTGCTCGAAGGCTACACGAAAATCTGGCACTATGACCGCGAGACCCACTTGCTCACGGTGTCCGACGAGATCACCGGCGAGGATGGCCTGGTCGAGTTCGACGGCGCGTCGGAAGCCGGCAAGGTATTATACGACGGGCTTGGCCTGACGCTGACCAGCGGGCCATTGTCGCGCGTCGATCTCAGCGCCGAATTCTCCTGGACCCAGCAGGCTTACGGCACCGTCGATCTGACAAAATATCTGACGGCGAACTGGCCTAAATATGTCGAGGCGCATACGACGGCGTCCGGCGTTATCACATCGTTTACGCTCGACGCCGGCAGTTGGCCGAAGGCTGGGTCCGGCCTCGGCGACGGCTGGACCGTTGGCGATTCGTCGGCCTGGGACTTGTTCGGAACCGAGACCGTGACCACGCAAGGCAGTTCCGAGATGATCGTCAATTGGTGGGACGGCGCCACGACCAATGTCAAATCATCATACTCGCAAACCGAGATGCGGATGCAGCCGCCGGGTTCGCTGATGTATGAGGGCATCGTCACCGACATGACGGCCAAGACCACCTATGCGAAGGACGAGCTTGGCTCTTATGCCGCCTCGTTCAATTCCACCTACACGATCGTCAAGTCGGTTTTGCCGTGCCATCACCTCGCGGTCACGTTGCAGGCGGCCTATACCGCCGAGCGTCCCTGCACCGAGGTGGTGTCCATTTCGCTCGTTGCCGACGTGCAGCACATCCTGACCGACCCGGAAGACGGCGAGGCGTTGCGTCTTGATGGCATCAAGTCGGTCAACCTGAGCGAGGCGATCGACGGCACGGTCCCGATCGGCGATCCGCGGCGGCGTTCCTACATCGCAACCGAGCGCGGCAACCAAAGCATCGAGCATTTGATTTCGCTGGCGCGGACGCACTTGCTGAAACGCTCGCGCGTGGTGGAAATATCCTTTGCGCCGAAGCTCGAGCGGATGCCGGAAATCACCTTGCGCAAGAATGCGTTCATCATCGAGCCGCGCATCGGCGAAGCAACCGGCAAGGTCATCGGCTACACGCTGGCGCTGGACGGCGCGGACGGGCGCATCAATTGCGAAGTGCGGATCGGCTGCGCCATTGGCCGCGCCGGTTCGCAGATCGCGGCAGGCGGCGAGCCGCTTTATTGCAGCGTCGATTACACCGGGGCCGACTATCAGCAGTTCACCGGACGCATTGTGTTGTTCGACTCGTCGGTCGGTTATGCCCCGCCAAACGCCGATCCCGATGATGACGGTCTCAACTTCATGGCGCCGATGCGAGCCGAGGACGTGATCGACCAGCCGTTGGTGGTCGAGAACCCTGCCGCCGATCAATACAACGCGGCCTTCATGGGTTCGTACACCGGCGGCTGGCAAGGAATGAATTTGATGAATGATTTTGCTGCGCTGTTCTATGGACCCAACTATGGCGGGGACATGCTCGCCGAGCGAAGCCGGAATGCCAGCGACGTTTTGAAGACGGTCGAGACCAAGGCAACCTTCAAGCTGAAGAGCATGACGCGCGAATTCACAACGCCGTACGACATCCAGGTTACCGACGTGAAGATCCCGACCGGCTATAATCTGGAGGCGGTGTGATGGGCTTTGAAACCGTTGTCCGGCCTGCAGTGTTTCCCAACATCCGCCCGGCGCCGGCGCGGGCCTTGCGGATCGAGGATGCACCGGACAAGGGCATTGCCGTCATCACCGGCGGCAGCAACAGCGTGATCGACCTGCCATACAGCGAGCAGCACAGTTGGTCGCGCAGCCGCATGGTCGAGGTCAAGCGCACGTATGACAAGGCGCGGATCTATTACACCTCACCGGACGGCACCCTTGACTACAGCCAATATTGGGAATTCGAGGTGTTGCGCAGCATCGAGTTTTTGGAAAACGGCTCAACTGCGTTCGGACAGCAATACACGCCGATGCAAGATCTGGACAATGTCGAGATCATCGACCGCGGCCTGACCAGAAAAGCCCCCAAATGACAATTTTCTACGTCACGACTGGCGCCTGGGGCGCCGGCACCGGCACGCCGAATTCGGCGGCACAGGTGGATGGCAATTTCTACGACATCGACCAGCGGATCGTCGGCCTCAATGCGGACCTTGCCGAGGGCAAGCGCATCGAGAGCATGAGCTACACGGCCAATTCAATGACGTTCCATTTCACCGATGGAACGTCACAGGTCATCCCGCTGCCGATCGCCACGTTGTCGCTGGTTGGCGAGTGGTTGAATTCAACGAGTTACTCGCGCGGCAATATGGTGACCTACAGTCCGCTCGGCATTTTCCAGGTGCTGGTCGATCACACCACGCCGCCGCCGCCGGCGCCGTTCGATCCCAATGCCACCGATGGCAGCGGCAATCTGCTTTATAGTTTGTTCATTCCGTTGCGCGACGTGAACTATGACGCCGCCATATTTGTGCCCGGCAGCGTTCAGCGCGATCCGGACGAGCTGCTCTGGCAGGGCGTTGCCAATCGCGCCATGCAACTGCCGCTCGGCGACGACGACTGCTATGGCTATCTTGCCACCGGCAACGACGGCGGCGCATCCGATATTGTTCTGTCGATCGAAAAGAACAGCGTCGAGATCGGTACCATCACGTTTGACGCGGGCGGCACGCTCGACGCCGAGGGTGGCCAGGTCGGTGCCTTCAGCATCCCGGCGGATGTCGATTTCGTTGCAGGCGATCGCTATGCCTTGCGGGTGACGCAATCGGACGAGACAGCACCGTCCGACCTGTCGATCACGCTGCCGTTTATCCGCAAGGATATTTGATTGGTCGTCGGCCCGATCCCGCTGTTCAACCCGCTGATGCGGCCGGTTAAGTATGTCAGTGCATCCGGCGTGATTGTGCTGACCCGCACGGAGACGCAGTTCCTGGTGGTTCCTGGCAATCCGCCGAAGGTGAGCAAGCTCAATCTGCCCAACACAAAAAATGGGCCTATTGCTTTCGCCACATGCGGCTCATCACACAGCGGCGTCATCGTTATTTGTTGCGGCGTGCATGTGGTGGAAACGGCCGACGAGGCGTTTGCCAATTATGTGTCCAGAGATGGCGGCAAGACTTGGCAGATTGCCTGGGACAAGACGGTCGAGGAGACGACGACGGCCTCGGCGGCAATGGTATGGAGCGGCGACTCGTTCCGGCAGTCTTACGTTGTCATTACCTTTCCCGAACATGCACCGCGGGCAACGACCGAATACGAACATTCGTCAAAGGACGGAAAGATTTGGGGTTCAACGATAACAGTTGGCGAGGTTCCTACCGACGAGCCTGGTGGTTATCGTTCGCCATTCCCCGGCAAATACTGCGGGCAAAATGACTGTGTCGATGCGTTCGGCCAGCACGTACCGGACGGCATCATGTACGGCACTGCCGGCTCGTTCATACTGCGGCCGGTCCCGCCGATTTCAACGGCCTACAGTAACGGCCGTCAGGTCGGCGATGGCAGTTCGGACGGCGGTTTCACGAATGTCATCGAGTTCAGGGAGGGCGACAAAACCGTGAAAAAGAACGTCCCCATTATCGAGGGAGTTTATTGCGTATCGGGGAAAGGCGGTTGGTTCGCCGGCGGCGGCGGCGGCCTTGTGTATTCAAGCAATAGCGGCACGAGCTGGGTCCAAGTCAACTTGGGCGAAGAGCGGACTACCGTCGTCGGCCTTGTGCCGGTTTCAGGCTAGACGGACATGCTGGTTTGCAGCGTCAGCATACGGCCGCAGCGCCACACCGTAACGGCTGACGTTGTCGAGGTTGCCGAGGCGCTGGACAATCCAGGCTCGGGCACGCTGTTCGTGACGCTGGCCGACAATCCGGGCAACGCACGCGATCTGCTCGATGCGTTCCTCGGGCAGCAGATGGTCGAGGCGGCAAACGCCACTGACACGCTCGACGCCTTGTCAGCGCATCCGGCCTCGCTGCTCGAGGAAATCAGTGCGGCGGTGGCAGTGCAGGATGCCAGCCTTAACGCTGCGACCGTCTGGGCGACCTTTGATCCGGCGATGTCGTCCAGCGTCACCCTGTCGGGCGGCAATCTTATCGCCACCAATACCGGCAAGGTGCCGGCCAACCAGGGCGCCAGCGTTGCAAGCGTAAACGCCAGATCGTCCGGCAAGTATTACTTTGAAGCGACGTTCATCACCATCACGGGTGGTGCTAATCTCGGCGTCGGCATCGGCACCACCACCTCGACCTATAGCGGGCTCGGCGGTTCGGCCACCACCGGCAACAACGGGTTGGGCAGCGGCACCATCTGGGCGAACGGCGCATCGACTGGCATCAGCATTGGAGCCTATTCCAACGGCCAGGTTGCGGGCGTTGCGGTCGATCTGACCAACCGCAAAATCTGGTTCCGGCATTCGCCGTCAGGCAACTGGAACAACAACGCATCGTATAACCCGGCGACCAACACGGGCGGGATAACGATCCCGTCCGGGGCAATGGTGCCGTTCGTGACGTTCGGCGGTTCGGGCGGCCAGGCCAACAACGTGGTGGCCGCCGATTTCGGCGCCTCGGCATTCAGCGGCGCGGTGCCGTCAGGATTTATGCCGGGCTGGCCGATCGGCCTGGGCGGCACTGTGACTGAAACGGCAACGGCCGTTAGCACGGAAGACGCGACGACTGCGCCGGCTACTGTGCCGCGCGACGGGATGATTGCTACAGCGATGATAAATTCGGACGGCACGGTGCGGCAGGCCAATGCCGACGGCACCATGGTCAATCTGTGAGATAACGAATGGCATCCTATTACGTATGGTCAGGCGCGGCCGGCTCAGCCAACGGATCGAGCTGGGCCAATGCGTACACGACGCTGACGACGGCGTTATCCGGCAAGGCTGGTGGCGACGTGTTCTATGTCTCACACGATCATGCGCAGTCAACAGCCGGTGCGGTCACGATCACTTCACCGGCCCCATCGGCCAGCAATCCGATCAAGGTCATATGCGTCAATCGCGCAGGTTCGGTGCCGCCGGTCAGCGCCGACCGGCGGGCGACGGCAACGGTCACGACGACCGGCAACGCAAGCATCACCTTGCAGGAAAGCGCCCATTATGACGGCATCACATTCATTGCCGGCAGCACCGGCACGACCGCCAACATTAGCCTGAACTCAAACAATGCTTGGTATCGCCTTGATAATTGCTCGTTGCAGTTGGCGGGTGGGGGCACGTCGAACAAAATCTTTCTGGGCAATATCGGAGTGCTGGCCGAGTTCAACAACACCACCGCCTCGTTCGCAAATGTGACACAATCTATTGGCTTGTCCGGCGTGCTGAAATGGCGCAACACGCCATCTGCGTTGCTGGGCACAATACCAACATCATTGTTCACCAATGCCGCCTTTGCGGGCGGCGACATCGAGTGTATCGGCGTCGATCTGTCCGCTGCCGGATCGGGCAAGACCATTGTCAACGCGACCGGCAGCGGCATTTCAGTGGTTTACAAATTTATCGACTGCAAGCTCGACGCTGCTGTCACCAAGGCAAGCGTGCCGAGCGATAGCGCGGTAATGGCGGATTTTATCCGCAGCGGCGCGACCGGCAATTATGCGGTCCATCGGGCGCGCTATCCCGGCACGCTCACCGAGGAAACAACCATTGTGCGAACCGGCGGCGCGACCGACGGCACCACGCCGATCAGTTGGAAGATCGTCACAAACAGCAAAAGTTATTATTCGCAGCCGTTCGAGTGCCCGCCGATCGCGATTTGGTGCGACACCACCGGCTCGGCCAAGACCGCAACGGTGGAAGGCATCTGGGGCGGCGGTGCGGTGCCGAACGATGACGATGTTTGGATCGACGTTGAATATCTCGGCAGTAGTTCCTCGCCGCAGGGTTCGTTCGTCAATGACGGCAAAGCTGATCTGCTTGCAACGGCGGCGGCGCAGACCTCAAGCTCGGCAACCTGGGGCGGCTCAACCACCAAGTTCAAGCTCAACGTGACGTTCACGCCGCAGCAAAAGGGTTGGGTCTATGCGCGCGTCAAATGCGCCAAGGTGTCCAGCACGTTCTACATCGATCCGCTCATCACGCTGACCTGATCCCCAAAGGAGAAATGCAATGACTGAAGAAACCGCGCAGGCGCGCGAGTGCAACGACGCGACTGTCATTCGCGGTAGCGCACAATGTGAAGTAGCCGAGGCGCATGGCCGCTATGTGTTCGAATGCGTCGATGCCGATGGCAAACTGAAATGGCGCGAGACGATTGACAATATCGTTTGCACCGTCGGAAAAAATCTCATGCTCGACACGGCACTGGCGGGCGCCGCCTATACCGTGGTCGGCCCGTTCATGGGGCTGATCTCGTCGGTGTCCTACACCGCCGTCGCGGTCGGCGACACCATGACATCGCACGCCGGCTGGCTGGAGGCGGGCGGCGCCAATGCCCCTACATACTCGGGCAACCGCAAGACCGCGGCCTGGTCGGCGGCGGCATCCGGCGCCAAGACGCTGTCGGCGGCGCTGGTCTATGCCATCACCTCGACCGGCACAATCAAGGGCGCGTTCCTGAACTACGGCACCGGCGCCGTCGCCACCAAGGACGACACCGGCGGCGTGCTGTGGTCGGCCGGCACGTTCGCCACCGGCGACAAAGCCGTGGTGAACGGTGACACGCTCAATGTCAGCTATTCGACATCGCTGTGAGCCCGATCCAGGCCACCGGCCAGGCGGCGCGCGGGTTCATGGATGCGCTGAAGAGCGAGCCGATCGTGCTGGCGCTCTGCGTCATGAACTTCGCGCTGATCGGGTTCACGTATTACCAGAGCTCGCTGTTCAACGCGCAGCGCGTCGACAACATCAAGCTGTTCGTGCAGATGCAGCAAGAAGTGCAGAAGCTTCTGTCGCAATGCATCGTCCCGGCGCCGCCGGATCGGCGCTCGGGCAGCGAAGCGCCGCACTCGCAGGAGGGTCCGACATGAACGGCGACCTCAAGCTGACGGCGGCCGGCGCAAACCTGATCAAGCATTTCGAATCTTGCATGAAGCGGGTCGGGCCGGATCGCTATCAAGCATATGTGTGTCCGGCTGGGGTGCTCACAATCGGATGGGGAACAACCCATGCCGACAAATACAAGTTCGGCCCGAGCACCATCTGGTCGATGGCCGACTGCGACGAGGCGTTTCTCGACAGCATGAAGCAATACGAGGCGGCGGTGCATCGCCTGGTCACGGTGCCGTTGCAGCCGTGGCAATATGATGCGCTGGTGTCGTTCACCTACAATTGCGGCGCAGGCAACCTACAGAAATCAACGCTGCTGAAGAAGCTCAACGCCGGCGACTACGAAGGCGCGGCGCTGGAATTCCACAAATGGAACCGCGGCGGCGGCAAGATCCTCAACGGGCTGGTGCGGCGGCGGGCCAGCGAGGCGCTGTTGTTCCAGAATATTCCTGATGCGAACTACGACGGCGAGCCGGACGTGATCGAGCCGCTGGCCGAGCCGATGGCGCAGAAGGTCGATCAACCGGGAGGACGGCCATGAGTTTGCTGATCTCGTTCCTGTACCTCTGCCTGCACATAGCGATCATCGTCCTGATCGCCGCCCTGATCGTTTGGCTGTTGAGATGGATGGGTATCCCGATCGATCCGATGGTCTACAAGGTCGGGCAGATCATCGTCGCGTTGCTCTGCATCATCGCCGTGCTGCTCTGGCTATCCGGCGCGCTCGGCTGGACCGCGTATCGGCTGCCGTACTATCCGTAATGAAAAAGGCCGCCCCACCGGACGGCCTTTTGTTTACCGCGGTTGATTAGGCTGCGGTGGCTTCGGCGGGTTGGGTTGATTGGGCGGGTTGGGTTGGTTCGGCTGATTGGGTTCGTTGGGTTGGTTCGGTTCGCGTGGTTCAGTTGCCATAGCAAGTTCTCCTGCCCGCGGTTTGCGGGCGCAGATCAACTCGCGGGGCAAGCGAACCGTTCCGCTTTTGCCATCGATTGAGCGCACAACAATCAACGCGACCAAGCACTTAGCTTTAACGAACCGTTAACTTTATCGTTTCGTAAACCATTGGAATCGTTACAGCGAATGCGACTTGTGCGCCGACCGTGTTCACCTGTCGTTCGTCTTGGCGCGGTGAGCCGTTCGCGCCCTCGACACTCTGCGCGCGGCTTCGAGTGTGTCTCGATCATAGACCCGTGCCGTGGTGCGCTTGTCCGAATGGCCGGCGGTCTTTGCCACGTCATCGGTCGGGGCGCCCGCCTCGCGCGCCTCGGTGATGCCGCTGGCGCGCAGATCGCGGTTCCAGACCGACTTCGGAATGCCCGCCGTCTTGGCGCTGACGTGCCACACGTCGCGATAATAAATTTGCCGATAGGGCAAGCCCGTTCGCGGATTGACGATTAACGGGCCGCTGCGCGCCGACTGCGGGACCGTCGCCAGCTCTTCGACCACCATCGGGCATTCGTGCAGCGGAATCAGCACGCGCATCGCAGATGAATCTTCGGTCTTGCCCGGCGTCAACCGCAGCACGCTATGCTCGTCGATCTGCGACCACATTGGCCCGATCCATTTCGATGTGGGACTGACCACGACGGACGGGCGCGGGTCCGACAGCGGGATCCATTCCCCGATGACGTCCCATTGCCGCAACGATGCTTCGTACTGCAGCGCATAGGCGAGTGCTGCCGGCGCGTGGCCGGCGGCGCGGGCTGCAGCTCGGGCCGCGATCACCTGGTCGGCCGTGGCCGTACCTGTGCGTGGTGCCGGGGTTGGGAATTCGATTTCCTCGAGGATGGATTTGAGATCGGCGCAGCCAGGCATCCGGCAGGTCTTGCCGAATGACAGTGCCGACTTCAGAACCGTGATCGCCATGCGGGCCGCGGCAAGCTTCGGCTTGCCTTCCGGCTCGTTCGGGGCGGACCATGCGCGGAACCAGCGCCGCAGATCGCGTCCGTCGCAGGCATCAATACGCCGCGCGCCGACCTCGACCGTGAGCATTCGGGCGTAGACATCGTAAGGATGGCGCGAGCTCGGCTTCAGCTTGTGGTAGGGGCTCTCATCGGCGGTTTGATAGATCGAGAGCAGCCGCGCGATCGTGCCGTTGAAGGCTGGCGCGGTCGCTGTGGTGCCGCCGATCCATTCCCGCATTTCGGCCTGAAGTCTAAGGCAGCGACGCTGCAGCGCGGCGGGATCGTCGGCCAACGCCGACAGGTTCGCCGACTTGACCGGATAGCCGGCGCGAATGGCGGCCTTGCTAGCACGCCACATCGGCTTGCCGTCGCGCCATCTCAGGCCCGGCGCTTGCGGCGGTTTTTCCATGCCCCCAAGTCCTCGATGCCATCCGGCATCAGTGGTGTGGATGCCCCAAGTCCATTGTCGCGATCGTAGAATGCCTTCACCGCCGGTGTGTAGCGCCCACCGTGCAGATCGTCGATCTTGGGCAACCCCCGCACTTCCAGCAAGGGGGCAAGCGCCTTCCATTCACCGGCCCGTTTCGGTCCCAGGATAGCCGCGCCGATCGCCATGTCGTCGGCGAACAGCGGAAGATCACTGAGGGATGGGCGTATCATCATTTCCGGCACCGCCAGGTGCTGCCGTAGTACACCTTGCGCATATTGTGCCTCGTGCAGATGTCGCTTTCGGCTTTGCGCCTAATAGGCTGCGGCGCCGGATCAGTGGACAGCACGGCCATCAGTGGGTCGGGCTCGATCGGCTTGACGCTTTCGGTCTGCACCATCCGCGGCTTATTCATCGTCTCGATCTGGTCGGACATCATCGCCAGCGTGGCCAGATCTTCGTGCAGCGTTTCGTTAAACGGCTTCTCGCGTAGCTGATGCACCGGGCCTCGGCCGAGCGCGAAGCTAGCGGCAATCACCGTCATCACGGCGCCGCCGATCAGCACGCTGTGGGCCAAGGGGTGCATGAATTACTCGTTAAGGCTGAGTGCATTGCTGTAGCCACAAGTACAGCGTCCAAGGTGTTCTTTAAATTCACACTCGTAAGTGTGGTCGCCATAGGCCTGCAGCGCCCCCCGCAGCCGCTCGATCTCGTCGGCGGCCTCATGTTCAAGCACAGGCGTAGGGCCATCTCTCCAATCCCCACGCCTATCAGCGCTATCGCGCAGCCGTTCAACGATGTCGGCGGTCATGTTGTCTCCGTGATCACCGGCACGCTCTCGACGTCATGCGCGCGCAGCACCGACAGGATCAGCGTGCAGATGGTCTTATATTTCTCGGCCTCGGCGATCTTTTGATCGCGCATCAGGAACGCCGACAACATTTTGCTTTCGTTGTCGTTGACGATCGCGGCGGATGCCTCGGCCGCGACCTTGTGCGCGGCAATGTCTGACTTGAGTTGCCAGACTTGTTTCTTGAGTTCGTCGCGCTCGGTGATGACATCGTGGTTTTGCTTGACCGCCGATCTAACGACGGCTTCGTAGTCGTCGGGCAGATGCTCTTGGCCGTTCGTCTTGCCGGGTTCGTTCATTGGCCGCTCCCTTGGGTTGAAACACTGGGGGTGGCGAAGGGCGAAACCAACGCCACCTCCAGGCTCGCGGCGCGCATGGAAAGGGTATCGACCCTAACGACGCGCCGTTGAGTGCGTTAAGCCTGCTTGCGCCGCCGCCGAGCGAACGCGATTAAGCCACCACAAGCCGCGATCAGGCCTGGCAGGCCGGCGCCGGCGATCGGGCCGGGAACGGCAGCCGTCGTACCCGGTACGATGAAGAACGAGTCGGGGCCGTCGTTGGTGTTAGTCAGGCGACCAAAGAACGCATACTGGTGGTTGGCGATCAGCCCGCTGGTGTCCAGGCCGGTCAGCGTGTAGTCCGGGAACCCGGTCCCGTTGTTGACGGACGGCAGCGGTGTGCTGTCGAGGATGCTTGGCGAGTAGGCAAACAGCACCGAGTGCGCCGTCAGGTCGAGCATGAAGAAGCTCTCCAGCACTTGCGCGCCCTGGCCGTTGGCCTGGTTCATGTCCACGCCAATGCCAAAACCTGTGGTGCCGGGAACACCTTGCAGGACATGGACTGCCGCCACCACGTCGATCAGCTGCTGACCGGAGTAGTTGGTCACCGAGATGGTGTCTGTAGCAAGGTTGGTGTCCCGGAAAATACCGGACGAGAAGTAAGTCTCGGAGGTCTGGTTGCCCTGGTTGCCATAGTCGGTGTAGCCGAAGTTCAGCGCCGTATTGGTCTGGTTCGGTTGGTTGGCGCCGCAGATGACGCAAGGGTTGTTCTGCGGTTGGTTGCCGGACGGCACGCCGCCAAGGCCTAAGATGACGGCACCGTCAGTGGTCCAGTTTTGCCCGCCGAGAGTGCGGACAGTTTGCGCCTGCGCTGGCAGCGCGAGCGCGACCAGTGCAGCAGTGGCAAGAAGTAGATTTCTCATGGTAGTCTTTCCTCTGGTTAAACTCACTTCGTTCTCACGCTCAACACCATCCCCGGATTGGACAGCATCGCGCCGGCAACCTCCGCGCCATCCTTCAACGCGTCGAGTATTCCGCGTTTGTTTATGTGCGGGCGGTAGCTCAGGAAACTTTCCGGAATGGCTTGCTCGTCGGTGATGGTGACGTGCGGCTGTCCGGCGCGCAGCGATGCCGTGAAATCTGGCGGCGTAAGTTTCTGAATGTGAGCATCGGCCATTGCGTTCTTCACGATCTGGCGCAGGCGCTCCGCGCGGCCTTCAAGGCGTCCAAGCCGGGTGTTCATATCTTTAATGCGGGCCTCGATTGCATTGCCCATTGCTTCCGCATCGAGCGCGCCGCGAATGATTGCTGCCAACAGTTCGTGCAGATTGGTCATCCCCTCGACGGTGTCGGCCAGGGTCTGCTCGTCAAGGTCGTCGCCAAATTCGGCGAGCACCGCCTCGCGGATCTCATTGCAGCGCCGCACCTCGGCATCGATGATCAGTTTGTCAGGGAGTTGCATCGCTGACCTCGCCGGTGATGGGATCGTGCTTGGTGCGCTTGCGTTCGAGCGTGGCCAGCGCATCGTCGAAGTGGTCCGCCGGGATGTCGGCTAGTTTGGCGACATCCCACTCCCAGCGTACCGACAGGTATTCGAGATACTGCGGGAGGTCGGCGTCGAGTTCCTCGGCGATCTGCAACAGCCTGGCGCGCTGCGCTTCATTGATGCGCGTGATCTCGGCAGGCGCCGGCGCCCGGTGTTGCACGGGTTCGGGGATCTCGGTCTCGTCGAGGAAGCCAAGCCCGCTGATCGACAGGGTGACGCGGCGTTTCGCCTTGGTGACGGCTTTCATCAGCGCGTTGGCAGCGAATTCGTTACCAGTGTTTTTATACGGTACGACGCCATAATCTTCGTCGGTTCTCCCAGATTTATCCCTGGCCTTGGCGTGGACGGTGATCAGTCCACTGTCGATGGTTTGCCCGACTACCTCGATCGATATGCCGTTGATCTTGCGAAGCTGGTCGGCACAGTCACGCTTGGCGTAGAGCACGAGCTTGCCGGACAAATTCAAATAGGCAAACGGCTGGGTGAGGTAATTGAGTCCGAGGCTCTGACATACCCGCATGTAGTATTCGTTGCGCTGCGCCTCGGTTAGTTGACTGAGGTCGCCGCGTATCAGCACATCCTCGACCGTCGCCGGCGTTGGCTGCTCGGCTCGTTTGGCTAGCGTGGTCATTGTTAAAGCCCTTTCATATCTGTTCTTTGCGAACCCGTTGCTCGATCTCGGCGATGCGCATGTGCCGCGCTTTGATCCGTGCGTATGTCAGGTGCTTCTCGATTGCGTTATGGTTGAAGCCGGCGAACGCAAGCGAGCGGCGGCAGGCCTCCGGATCGGACAGTTCGATTACGGTCTCGGACAGAACCGCTGCCATGATCTCCGGCTTGTTGCGGCTCGGTTTGGTCATGGCGCCGCCACGGCATTGCGGGCGAGATCGCGGGCTGCATCGAGGTGCTGGCCGATGTCGCGGCCGCGGAAGCCCGCATATATCAGGGCCAGGATGCAGCGCGCGTCGGAGCCGGTCTCGCCGACATCGAGCAGCGCCAGCGCCATCTCGTCGATCAGGCGCTGATCGCGGTGGGTGGTCAGTGGGACGACGTTGGTCGCGGGCACGGCAGGACTCCATGCTCAGGATCGAGCGTGGAGGGACGTTACCGGATTGGCAACGATTGGTCAAGGACAGTGTTGCCGGATCGGCAACGTCAGGATGGTCGCTGTAAAATGCGCGAAACCAGATCGACAACGAGCGCGTGCTGCTCTGGGCTCGCGTGCTTGACCATTGCATCAAGACTTGGCCGGGTTGGCGGATACCAAAATTGAGCCGGTTCGATGCCAATCGCGTTTGCGAGCAAAGCCAATTTGTCGGGATTGAGCCGATGCTGTTCTTTGCGGTAACGATGAATGGTAACGCGATCGACGCCTAACCGCTGGGCAATCTCGGCATCGGAAAAGGGGCAATGATCCATGTGCTCACCAACATAGAGTGGTGGGCGCCGGTCGGTTGTTGCGGACGTTTTCCGTTGTGTTGCCACAGCGGAAATTATGGTTGTCCCCACATTTCTGTCAGTTACCGATCCGGCCATCCTATCATTGACATAGCGTTGCCGTTTCGGTAACACAAGGGGATGCCAAAGATGCACCCGCTTACCGCCTACCGCCAAGCGCAAAAACCACCGTTATCAAAGGCTGAATTGGCCGCCCAGTTAGGCGCCAGCCGGGCCTCGATAACCCGGTGGGAGAGCGGTGTCCGCAAGATCGATGCCAGCTTGGTGCCAGATATTGCCGCCATTACCGGCATCCCGGTGCGTCAACTGCGCCCGGACCTAGCGAAATTGCTCGGAACGATGGACTGACGGCGGGCGGGGTGAGGCATGGCCAAACAACTAAAGGGCCAAGTCGGCAGTCGCTCACTGCAGGAAACAAAGGCCAGCAAGGCTGCGGCTAATATCCACGCATCGGACAAGGCTGCGGAAATTGCCAAACGGGTGAAAGACGCAAGCGCACTCGAAAAGGCACTTGTCGGCAAGTTAGAAGATCAGCGTGATTTTGCGGCGCAATATCGGGCGTTATTTCCGCACGGCGGGGATAGGTCAGAGCAAGTTATCAGTGCTGATAACTTGAAACGTGAGCAGTGGTGTTTGTCGTTTGGGTTTCATTACATCAGCGTTTCCCGTTGGCTTGCTCTTCTCGATCCTGTCAAATACGAACAGAAGCAGTCGGCGATCCTGAAGCGGTGCTGGCAACTCGCCGAGATGTGGCAGTCAGCCAATTACAGTTCCGAATCCAATGAATGGTACACGCCGGCGCGCTACATCGAGGCGGTGCGCGACGTGCTGGGCGAGATTGACCTGGACCCGGCGTCGAATGCCAAGGCAAACAGCGTCATTCAAGCAGATGCCATTTTTACAAAGGATGACGACGGCCTCAACCGCGATTGGTTCGGGCGGATATTCGTAAATCCGCCCTACGGCAGAACGCCGGAAGGCAATTCGCTTGCTGCCGCCTTTTGCGTCAAAGCTATCGAGCAATTCAAGGTCGGCAACATTGAAGCCGGGATCATTCTTGTCAATTCGCTGCATTCGCAATCCTGGCAAACGCCGCTCTATGAACATTCAGTCTGCTTTGTAAACCATCGAATTCATTTTGTTTCCGGCGATGGTGAGGAAAACGAAAACCCGACGTTTCAAAACATATTCGTTTATCTCGGACACGAGCCAAACAAGTTCGCCGAAGTGTTTGGGCGCATTGGTTACGTTATGGGAAAGGTAATTCCGGCGCCGGGGTCACACGAATTTCGCTATGTGGCTCATGCCGACGTTGAAGCCTACCAGGCTGAGGGTTGGACACCGTGTGCTGGCTTGGCCGAGACCCATCATGGTGAATATTCGGTATTGATGGAACGCCGCAGCGAAGCGGCGCCATGATTGAGCACGGCATCACCACCACCAAGGCGCACTATTGGCTGCATGTCTTTCCGTTATTGCGCCGCGTGTTCTGGTACCGCGTTGTGCATTGCCGCGCCTATATCGAGCAGCGCAAACTAGTCGAAACGATTGGACGTTCTAAAGACGGCACGGCGACCGGCGGCGGCTACCTGATCCCACAAGACGCCTATTTCGTCCGGTCAGAGACAATCCCACCGAGCTATCTTGACCACGCTGATTGGCCGGCGTTGACCGACCGACAGTCCGGATTGATTGGCCAAGAAATTGGCCTCGTTCTGATCGAGCACCGCGTTGTCGCATTTCCGGCAGCATTCGTAGTCGCGTTGGAAACGCGCAAAGCACAATACGAGGCCACCGATTGCCAAGTGCGGTGGATGCAGAAACAGACCATTGAAATCAAGACTGAGCGTGTGACGACCAGCAACCTGTTTGTGCAACGGTGGGAAGGAGGTCATCGCGTCCATCTAACGAGGTCAGGCGAGCTACACGTTACGCAATTCCCTTCGCTGTTTGTGGAGGGTGACTGACCGATGGGCTTGTCTGCACAACATATATTCCCGCGCAACCGGCCCAAGATGGGCAACGGTGCCGTCGAGTTCCGGCTGCACTGTGCGATCGCCCGGGTGTTACGCGACCATAGCAACGCCGGCTGGTCCTACACCCATCTGCCGTTCGGCGAGAAGCGTAACCCGGCAACGGCTGGGCGTCTCAAGGCTATGGGCACTACACCCGGCTGGCCTGACCTGATGCTGATCGGTCCGGGCCGGATCTGCTTCCTCGAACTCAAGCGGCGCAGTGGGCGATTAAGCCCGCATCAAGCAGAGCGGGCCGTTGCGCTGATTGCGGCAGGCGCCGGCTACGGCATGGCGCAGAGCTTCGATCAGGCGGTGTCGATGTTGCAGGCGTGGGGCTGCGTGTCGATGCGCGTGCATCCGCAATAGGTGACGAATGGGCACGCTCAAATGGTACAAGCGCGATCCGCGGGCGGCGCTGACGGGGATGCGCGGCCTCACGCTTGAGGAACGCGGTTGCTACAACACGATCTTGGACTTGATTTATTGCCACGATGGCGCGCTGGAAGATAACCCGCGCGAGATCTGCCATGAGCTACATTGCAACGCACAACGATGGCAGCGGCTCAAGGCGCGGCTGTTGGATGCGGGCAAGATCTACATCCACAATGGCTGCATCCGGAACGAGCGAGCCGATGACGAGGTGCAAAGTTGGCAGAAACTTCGAACATTGTCAGAAGTTTCCGCGAACTTTAGGTGGGCCACCTATAATGAAATCAAACGCTTACGCGATGGGGTGGCAATGCAACCTACAACTAGAAAGAAAGATTACTTAAGCGCAAAGATCGTGCCAATTGCTAAGAGGCCATCCGATAAAAGCGGGGATAACTCATGACCCGCATCGCCACCATCGACATGGACGTGCCGCAAGATCCGCCGCCGGTATGGAACGCAGACTGGGTCTGCACTCGCCTAGTCGAGGCATACCGGATCGAGCGCCGCCTACCGGGCCATGTGCGCCAGAAACTCGTCGCACCCTGGCCTGTGCATTCCTACGAATTCAGCGACGTGGTCGGCTGGGACGATGCGCGCGAACGCATACTGACCAAATGGGAAAACACATACGGCGGTGTCTACGCGAAAGAACTAACCCGCATGGAGGAAGCGCACGAATGGCTGCGGGTGATACTGCGCAATTATCCCGAAGATCGAATGTGTCTGGCAGGTTGGGCCGCTGCCATCGCCTATGGCCATTCCCTACGCTCACTCATGGTGCGCAAACGCTGGTCCAGATCGAGCTTCTACAGGCGCAAGGATACAGGTTCAGCCTTTATCGCACAGGTACTGAAGGACGAGGATGTGAAGGTGTCCTAGGCCTGCACCCTAAAACGCAACCAGTGCCCATCCCTGGCCTACTGCACCCCTATCCATGGTGTACATACTCTGAAATATAATTGCGTTTCCTGGAATTCGTGGTACCAACAACACCACGCAACCATGGTAGTGCGTACCATAGCGTCAGCCGCACTACCCCTTGCCAGCCCCCCTACTGCAAGGCGCTTCTGCCAACGGTCTGGCGCTATGGGCTTCCCAACACACACAGGGTTCGCATGGGTACACACCGCAAGGGCGCGCGTGAACGTACCTACTCGACCAGCCGTTGGGCTACCACACGCAGGCAGGTGCTGGTCAATGCAGGCTACCAGTGCGCACGCTGTGGTGCTGACCTGCATGGTGCAGGCATAGGTGCACACGTACACCACATCATCCCGTTAGAGCATGAGCGTGGCCTGGCCTATGACCAGTTCAACCTCGAAGCCTTATGCACTCGATGTCACAACACCGAGCATGATCGTGGCGAACGCCACGGCGCCGGCTGCGATGCGAATGGACAACCCCTTGACCCGCATCATCCGTGGAACTCCTGCCCACAGGACAAAAATCCTGCCCACCGGATGGAACCGGATGGAACCGGGGGGAACCCTTGAAAAATGCCGTTTGACGCCGCTATGAG